>ERZ838827.2042-NODE-2042-length-13030-cov-2.875453_pt1 | contig 13030 bp, 9 predicted proteins | sample MGYA00519881_ERZ838827 | MGnify/ENA primary metagenome ERZ838827 (study PRJEB31850, sample SAMEA3708842) | human gut metagenome | biome: human gut; feature: human-associated habitat; material: faeces | place: China | collected 2014 ...
CCCGTGAGCCTCGCTGTGGCGCTTGCCGACAAGCTCGAAACCCTCGTGGGTCTCTTCGGCATCGGTCAGCTCCCGACGGGCGAGAAGGATCCCTTCGCGCTTCGCCGTCATGCGCTCGGCGTTCTGCGCATGCTGATCGAGAAGGAACTCCATGTGAGCCTCCCCGAGATGATCGACGCCGCCTGGGCTGCTGAAAAGGAAGTGCCGGGCGTGACGGACAATCGTCCGGCGCTCGCCGAATTCTTCGCTGACCGTCTGCGCGTGATGCTGCGCGACCGCGGCGCCACGGCTCAGGAAGCGGATGCCATTCTGGCCCTCAACCTCGCGAAGCTCGCCGATATCCCGAAGCGTCTTGCCGCCGTTCAGGCCTTCATGGCTCTCCCCGAGTCAGAGGCGCTTTCGGCCGCCAACAAGCGCATCGGCAACATTCTCAAGAAGGTCGAAGGCCATGTTGAGGATGTGATCGACATCTCGAATCTGAAGGAAGATGCCGAGAAGCGCCTCTTTGAGGAGCTTTCCGCCATTGAGCCCGAAGCCGACGTGCTTTACGCCGAAGGGCGCTTCGAGGAGATGCTCGTTCTGATCGCGAAGCTCCGCGCGCCCGTCGACGCGTTCTTCGAGAGCGTGATGGTGAATGCCGAGGATCCGGCGCTGCGCGCCAACCGCCTCGCGCTTCTGAAGCGCCTCTACCTCGTGATGAACCGCGTTGCGGAAATCGCCCGCCTCGCGAAGTAATCTGCTTCAGGTCTTAACGGCATAAAGCGACAATAGGCCCGCTGCGGCATGCTGCCTCGATGACGACAGCATTGCGGCGCGGGCCTTTCGTTTGGCGCTCAATTCTGGAGATCAAGCCTTATGTCCTTCATCTATACGCTGCGCGGGTGGATTTTTTATCTGCTCCTCGCCGTTTCCATCATCGGGCTCACCATCCTGCTCCTCGTCACCTGGCCCTTCATGAGCTACGAGCGCCGCTATGAGGCGATCTGCCGCCCGTGGGCGAAGCTCGCGCTCTGGCTCCTCAGGGTCACCTGCGGGGTTGACGTGAGGGCTGAGGGCGTTGAAAACATGCCGGACACGCCTGTGGTCGTGCTCGCAAAGCACCAGTCTGCATGGGATCCCTTCTGGCTCGGCGCCTATCTGAAGCACCCGCCCTGCTTCATCTACAAGAAGTCGCTCCACTGGCTGCCTTTCTTGGGCTGGGCGCTTGCTTCCATGAACATGATGGCGATCGACCGCAGCAAGGGCCGTCAGGCTTTCGAGCAGTTCATGCGCCGGGGGCCCGAGTTTGAAAAGCGCGGCTGGTGGGTGACGCTTTTCCCTGAGGGCACGCGCGTGCCTCCGGAAGAGCACGTCCGCTGGAAGACCGGCGGCGCGCGGTTTGCCTGCGCCATGGGGCTTCCGATTCTGCCGGTCGCGCATAATGCCGGCCGCTATTGGCCCAAGAACAGCGTGGCGAAGATCCCGGGCACTGTTCAGGTGGTCGTGGGGCCCCTTATTGAAACGAAGGGCCGGGATCCCCACGACGTCACGGCTCAAGTTGAAGCCTGGATCGAGGCGCACGTGCGTTAAGGAGCGATCGACGCTTCCGGAACAGATTTTTGAAGCTCAAAGGAATAATGTGAACGCAGTGCCCACGATTGCCCGGGGAACGGACGACTCGTACCTGACGGCTGAATTTGCCGGTAGGAAATATCGGATCAACGTCATTCGCAGCAAAAGGCGCAAAAAGAATTTTCTGATCCGGGCTGAATATAGATCCTGTTCCTTCAGCCTCTTCATTCCTGAGGCGTCGGATCCCTTGGTGCTCGCACGATACAAGGGCGACTGGATGCTTTCAGTGCTTGAGGAGAAGCCGTTCTGCCTGCCCGAGGGCGAAAGAGCGGCTTACTGGGCTGAAAAGGATAAGGCTGAGGCGGCAGTCAGAGATGAGCCGCCTCCGGCGCCTGCGCATCACTATTCGGACTCGTGGATAGAAAAAGGCGCGGATGATTCGCATCTGATCGCGCAAATCCCGGGATTCTGCGCGCGCATCGATATTCTCCGCAGCGCCCGGCTGAAGAGCATGTCGCACATGGAATTTGATCCGGACAAGCGCTCCTTCACGCTGAAATTGCCGCTCGGGGCGGATGCTTCCAAGGCAGCAGAGGGTTATTTGCCGTGGATGAAGAAAAGTCTCATCGTGGCGGAAATACTGTTGGGTCCGGAGAACAGTCCTAGAACCCGTGGCTCGAGATGGCTAAGCGAACTCTCAGAGGCCGCCTCTCAAGGCGGAATTCAGGCGTCCGCTGCGGAAGAAAGCAGGAATGACGGTGCAGTGGCGGATGACACCGACGACTGGCTCGGCCGCCTTCCGGGAGAGCATGTCATCGAAATCCGGGGGCGCCGGATACCGTACGTCATCAAGCCACATGGGGGGCGCCGACGCATGAGCGTCGTCATTGTCCCGGGGAGAGGCGTGGAGGTGCGCACCCCCACCTGGAATGCGAGCCGGGCCGCGGCGGAAAGGTATCTCAGAGAGATTGCGGACTGGCTGATGGCCAACCTGCCGCTCGCCAAGAAGGTTCCTCTGGAATTCAGAGATGGCGCTTTCATTCCCTATCGAGGGAAAAAGGCCGTCCTGCGGCTCGGGGCGAAGAGCAATCTGGTAGTGCCCGTCCCCGATGGATACGAGCTCTGGCTGACGCTTCCCAAGGGGAGTTCCGGGGAGGCGGTGAGGATTTCTCTCGCCGCGCTTCTCAAGGAGGCCGCCTGGCGCATCATCAACGACTGCTGGATGCGCGTGATTCCAAAGGCAAAGCGGCTTCCGAAAGGCTGGAAGCTTTCCGACGCCCGCTCGCGCTGGGGCGTCTGTTCGAGCAAGGACAACATCCGGCTCTCCTGGCGCCTGATCGCGCTTTCAGACGAGGAGATCGAATACGTGGCGGCCCATGAGCTCGCGCACCTGATGGAATTCAATCATTCGCCGGCTTTCTGGCGCGAGGTCGGGGAGATTCTCCCCGACTGGCGGGAGCGCCACGAGAGGATCGAGGCCAGAAGGATGAATGAAATGCTCGATGCGCTTTAATCAGGCGTTCTGACGGCGGGCGGCGGCGTTCGCGAGCCTCACAAAGGCTTCGACATCGAGCGTCTCCGCACGGGCGGTCGGCAGGACGCCTGCTTCAGCAAAATCCTCCTCGTCGAGAAAGTCCGCAATGGCATTCCGCATGGTCTTGCGGCGCTGCTGGAAGGCTGCGGCAACGAGCGCGCTGAAGACGTTCCAGTCGACGGGGAGGAGCTTCTCCTCAGGCTTCGGGACCATCCTCACGATCGAGGAGGTCACCTTGGGCGCAGGCGTGAAGGCTCCGGGCGGCACGTCGAAAAGCTTATGCATGACGTAGCGGTACTGGAGCATGACGGAGAGCCGCCCGTAGGTTTTGGATCCCGGAGCGGCAATCATGCGGTCGACCACTTCCTTCTGCAGCATGAAATGCTGGTCGATGATGCGGTGCGCGGCGGGAAGGAGCGCAAAAAGGAGCGGAGAGGAGATGTTGTAGGGGAGGTTCCCGAAGACTCTCAGGCGCTTTCCTTCAAGCACGGTCGACCAGTCGAGCGTGAGTGCGTCGGCTTCGATCAATTCGAGCGATCCGTCCGGAAACTGCGTGCGCAGGAACGCAGCAAGATCACGGTCGATTTCTACAGCCGTCTGGCGCTCTGCGCGCGCGATCACCTCGCGCGTGAGCGCGGCCTGGCCCGGGCCGATTTCAATGAGTTCGTCGCCGGGTTTCGGATCAATCGCGCGCGCGATGCGCGCGATCCAGTGATGATCGTGGAGAAAGTTCTGTCCGAAGCGTTTGCGGGCGCGATGTCCTTCAAGCCATTCTTGAGTCACGGTTCTTAGCGAGCGTATGAGCGAGTTCGAGGGCCGCAGTCATGCTGCGGGCGTCGGCGATGCCGCGGCCGGCGATGTCGAGCGCCGTGCCGTGGTCGACCGATGTGCGCACGTAAGGGAGGCCGAGCGTCACATTGACGCCTTCGGCGAAGCCCACGTGCTTGAGCGTCGGGAGTCCCTGGTCATGGTACATGCAGAGGACGGCATCCCACTTTTCCATTTTGCCGGGAACGAAGATCGTGTCGGCGGGAAGGGGCCCAATGATATCCGCAGAGCCGTCGCGGGCGCGCTCCAGAGCGGGACTAATTACCGTGATTTCCTCCGTCCCCATGTGGCCGTTTTCGCCGGCATGAGGGTTGAGCCCCGCGACCGCAATCGTCGGATGAGGGATGGCGTAGGAAACCTGAAGCTCGCGCTTGAGGATTGTGAGGACTTCGTCGAGAAGTTCCGGCGTGATGGCGTCGGGGACCGCCCGAAGCGGCAGATGCGTCGTCGCGAGCGCTACCTTGAGGGCGTTCCTGCGGGGCGAGGAGACGAGCATCATGACGACGCGCGAAACGCCTGCGGCTTCCGCAAAGAATTCCGTGTGGCCCGTGAAGCGGAAGCCTGCTTCAATAAGGATGCTCTTCTGAACAGGCGCCGTGACGACGGCGCCTGCTGCGCCCTCCGTACAAAGCCTGTGCGCGGCAGCAAGCGTTTCGATGACGTAGGGGGAATTTTTGAGCGAAAGCTTCCCCGGGACGGGCGCTTCCGCGAGCGGCACATGGTGAAAGGACACCTGGGCGGGAGGCTCAGGCAATCCGAGGCGGCGGGCTTCCGCGAGAAGCATGTCCCGGTCGCCGACCAGAATGACGGGGTCTGACGACTTCCAGGCCGCCTTGACGGCAACTTCCGGACCAATGCCCGCCGGTTCGCCGGTGGTGATCGCCTGAGGCTTGATGGATGAAAGCATTTCTGAAAAATTCTCAACGAAAAAAAGAAAAGAGGACGGCGCTTCAAATCCGTCCTCTTTCCGATGAGCCGCTTCTTTTAAAGAAGCGGCCGGATGCAGCTTAAAGCGCCCGAAGATCAGCGGCGAAGCGCTTCCTTCAGCTGCGGATCGCGGATTTCGACGTACGCTTCATCGCGAAGCTCGCGCTCCCAGTTGTAGTTGGCTTCGTTGAGCTTCTTCTGACGGATGGCCTGACGGGCGGCAACGCGAACGCGTTCGGGGTTGCCTTCCTTCGCCGTGCGGCGCTCAACCACCTGAATCAGATGGTAGCCGTAGGGCGTGCGGATAGGTTCGGAAACCTGACCGGGCTTGAGCTTTGCCATGGCCGCTTCAAAGTCGGGCACGGTGTCGCCGGGCTGGAGCCACCCCAGATCGCCGCCGCGGGTCGCGGTCGAGTCGACGGAATGGAGGCGCGCCATCGTGGCGAAGTCGGCTTCACCCGATTCAACGCGCGAGCGGATGTCGTTCAGGCGCCGGATGACGTCGGCTTCCGGCGTAATGTCGGAAACAAACATCAGGATGTGGCGGGCGTGGGTCTGCTCGACCGGGCCGCTGCCGAGTTTGGCCTGCACGCCGTCGCGCTTCCCGGAGACCTTGAGCACATGCCAGGCGCGCTGGGAATTGAAGACGTAATAGGTTTCGTTCGGATTCTTGCGGATCGCTTCAGCAAAGGGCGTCGGCAAGTCGGAAAGCGTCTTCCAGCCGAGCTCTCCGCCCTGCATTGCATCGTCGGCGCGCGAGAAGGACGCGGCGAGGGAAGAGAATTCCTCGCCCTTTCGAGCGCGGTCGGCGAGCGACTCAGCTGCGGCGCGGACGCTGTCGTTTTCCTCAGGCGTACCGACCGGGAGGAAGATGTGCTCGACGTGGTATTCGGTCGTATCCTCGCCCTTGAAGCCAGCCTGTTCGGAGAGGTACGCATCGATCTCGCTCTCGGAGATTTCGATCTTCTCCGTCACCTCGCGCTCGCGCAGGCGCTGCGTCGTGATTTCGTCGCGGATTTCATTGCGGAAGGCCGGGAACGTGACGCCGTCGGCAAGAAGACGCTGACGGAGCTCTTCAACCGTGAGGTTGTTCTGACGCGCAATCTGCTCGATGGAGGCGTTCACCATCTGGTCGTCCACGCGGATGCCCGTCTGGCGGGCGCGCTGCAGAATCGCGCGTTCGGAAATGAGGCGCTCGAGAACCTGCGCGCGCAGGAGCTCCATCGGAGGCAGTTGAATATTTTGGCGGCGCAGGTTGATCGCCACCGTGTGCACGCGCTGCTCGAGTTCGTGTTCGGTAATGACGTCGTTGTTGACGACGGCGATGATGCGGTCGAGTTCGCCCGCTTCAAGGGGAGCCGCCGACTGAGCGGCTTCAGCCGCGGGTGCGGGCGCAGCCGCCGGAGCCGTATAGACGGGGCCGCTCGGCGCCGCGCCGTCCATGATGCTCGCTGCGGAAGCAAGGCCGGAGGCAAAAGCAAGCGCCGTGGAAACGGCAATCGCGGAAAGAAGCTTGGAATTATTCATAGAAGTCGTAAAGACCGGTCGCGCCCGGAAGCGGACCCGTCGTCTGATAGCCGCGGATGTTGCGGCGCAGTTCTGAAAGCGGATTAATGCCAATGCTACCGAGGCCGTTAAGCTCGAGTTGTAAGAAGAAGTTGGATTCTTCCTCATGGGCGGCGGTCGTGTAGCGCTGAGCGGCGACGCGCAGCGTCCAGCAGTCGTGGAGATATTCCACGCCGCCGATCATTTCGATGGGCTTCTTTCTAAGAAGCGAATAGTTGTAGCGGAAGAGGCCGTAAAGCCGCCCGGTGATCGGCCACTGCATCTGGAAGTCGATCTGCTTGATGTTGTTGTCGTCCGTGAGCTCGTTGGCCGAATAGTTGTAGCGGTAGTAGAGCCCGATCGTCGACATGCGCTTCGGCTGCCAGGTGAGGCCCGTCTTCACGTTCATCACGCGGTTGAGGGAGGACGAGTACTGCAGATTCGCCGATGCGTAGAGCGAGCGCGTGAGGCGCGCGCCGACGCTGCCCAGAAGGTCGCTTCGGACGTTGGCGTTGGGTTCCGTAATGCCCTGATAGTAGGGGTCTCTTCGCTTTTCTTCCGGAATGAAGTGCACGTCCTGGTCGGAGAAGTACTGGCGCTGGCCTACGCTCGCACGGAAAAGTTCGAGACCGCTCGCCTTGTCGATGTAGCGCGTCGAGACGACGGCGGTAAGCTGATTGGCCTGTGAGACGCGGTCGTAGCCCGAATAGAGGTTCGGCGTGAAGAGCGTGGCGAAGGAGAGGTCCGTGACGGTGGAGTCGAAGACCGGAATGTCGTCCTGATTGCGGTAGGGCGTATAGGCGTAGTAGATCCGGGGCTCGAGCGTCTGATAGGCGCTCTTTCCAAAGAAGCTCGAATCGCGTTCGAACTCAAGACCGGCATCAAGGGTCAGGGTCGGCGTGAAGCGGCTAGGCGTCTTGTTCCGGTAGTAGCCGTCGCGGCTCATGTTGTCGAGCTGGTACCAGGCGCCCATGAATTCGGCCTTCGGGATCACGAACCAGCCTGCTCCCCGGAAGGGATAGCTCACGCCCTGGCTCGCAACGACGCGGGTGCCGCCGATGCGCGAAGGATGCGAAAACTTCGTCGCGTCGACCATGGTTGTGAGTTCAAATCCGCGCCAGTCGGCGGCATAGCCGTTGAAGACCACCTGCGGGACGCGCTCGTAGGGAACGATCGTCGTCACGCCCTCGATTTCAAGGGTCTGGTTCTTCGTCACGCGCAGGGTTGAGTTCCAGTAGGTATCGGTCCAGGAGAGGCTGTAGTCCTGCGGGAAAATCGCTTCCGAGGATTCGCGGATGCTTCCCGAGAAGTCCGTGACGTAGTCGTCGTCCGAAACCCGGTTGTAGTCCGCCCGGAAGGCGAGCTTCTCGCGGTTGTACGCCGCCTGAATGCGGGTGCCCCAGCGCGAGTCGTCGTAGACGCGGTCGTCGGGGAGATAGTCGAAGTTGACCTGGGTTTCGAAGTTGTCGTACTTGAAGCGCCCCTCATTGCCGAGCATCACGCCGCGCTTCGTCATGACGCGGGGCGTGAAGGTGTAGTCGTAGTTGGGGGCGATGTTGAAGTAGTAGGGAACCGCAATGTCGACGCCGCGCGTGGAGCTCATGCCGTAGGTGGGCGTGAGGAAGCCCGAGCGCCGTTCCGTGCTGATCGGGAAGGAAAACCAGGGTGAGGCGAGGATCGGTGCGCCGAGGAAATGGAGCACGGCACCCGTGCCCGAAGCCGTTTGATCGTATTCGTCGATTTCGAGGTCGTTGAGGCTGATGAACCAGGCCTCGTCGTCCCGCTTGCAGGTTGAAATCGTCACGTCCTCAAAGTTCGTGCGGTCGCCCGAGAGGAATTTGACGTTCTTTGCGCAGCCGCGCAGATTGCGGGGCGCATATTCCCACTCGGCGTCTTCCATCGAGCCCGAGCGCGAGGTGAGGCGGAACTTCATGCTCGGGCCGGAGAAGCTAGCGCCCTCGCGGGCGATGTGCGCGTTTCCGGTTGCCGTCACTTCGTCCGTCTTCTGGCGGTAGCTGATGCGGTCGGCCGTGATCACGGCGCCGCCGCGGCGCACTTCCGCGTCGCCGATCAGATTGAGCTCGTCGTCGGGACTGCCTTCAATCCGGTTCGCGTAGACGATGCTGACGGCATCTTCGCCCGGGTTCGCCCGCGCGGGATCGAGCCGGGTAACGGATTCAAGATCAAGCCGCAGAGCGCTTGAAGCGGGAGCCGCCTGCGCAGAAAAGGAAAAAGCGGCAAGCGCGGAGGCCACGCTGAGCACGATTGCGCGGACGGGAGGCAGAGACATGAGAGACTGCAGGCCCCGGAAGAGGCCTTTAAAATGGTCGACTTTCCTGAATGCGTCCGCTTTTCTCCAGGGAGCAAAAGGGACGAATAGTGCTCGGATTTTATCAGCATCAGGATTCAGGTTTTCTTTGTTGCCAACTCATCCGCGGGAGATTATTGATGACAGAACGTGACGATGCGCTCAAGGCCTGGCTCGCCACTGAAGCAGAGACGCTCGGCTTTGATCCGGAGTCGATGGCTCCTGCAAGTTCCGATGCCGGCTTCAGGCGCTACTTCCGCGTGGCGCGTTCGGGCGGCGGCACCTACATCGTGATGGATGCGCCTCCGGAGCATGAAAACCTTCCTGCCTTCATCAAGGTTCAGAAGCTCATGAAGGAAGCAGGGCTCAACGTGCCGGAAATCCTTGCGGTGAATCTGGAATCGGGCTTCGCCGTCATTTCGGACCTCGGGCGCGAAACCTTCCTCGACGTTCTCAACGAAGAGAATGCGGCGAAGCTCATGGACGCGGCTACCACTGCGCTCGTCAAATGGCAGACGGCGACGCGCCCCGGCGTGCTTCCTCCCTACGACCGGGCGGTTCTCACGCGCGAGATGGAGCTCTTCCCCGAGTGGTACGTGAAGCGCCACTGCGGCGTTGAATGGGATGCAAAGCACCAGAAATGGTGGGAGATGAGCCGGGAAGCGATTCTGAAGGTGAATCTCGCCGACCCGGTCGTCTACGTGCACCGCGACTTCATGCCGCGCAACCTCATGATGAGCGATCCGCTCCCGGGCGTTCTCGACTTCCAGGATGCGCTCGAGGGCCCGATCACGTACGACATCGCCTCGCTCCTGCGCGACGCCTTCATCAGCTGGAACGAATCCTTCGTTCTCGACATCACGATCCGCTATTGGGAAAAGGCCAGAAAGGCGGGCCTCCCCGTCCCGATGGATTTCGGCGCCTTCTACCGCAGCGTTGAATTCATGGGGCTCCAGCGCCACCTGAAGGTGCTCGGCATCTTCGCGCGCATCAACTACCGCGACGGGAAGCCGAAGTACCTTGCGGATACGCCGCGCTTCATGAAGTATGCGCGCCAGACGGCGGGGCGCTACGTAGAGCTCTCGCCCCTCAGGCACCTCCTTGACGAACTTGCCGGCGTGCGCGAGAGTGCGGGCTACACGTTCTGACCGGAAATGCGCGCGCTCCTTTTTGCGGCCGGCGAAGGCCGGCGCATGCGGCCCCTCACGCAGATTCTGCCCAAGCCTCTCATTGAGGTCGGAGGCGTTCCGATGGCCGTGCGCCAGATTCTGGCGCTCAGAAAGGCCGGGATCACGGAAATCGTGGTGAATGCCGCGCACGGCGCCAGGATCCTCATGGCCGAACTCGGCGACGGCCGCAGTCTGGGCGTGAAGCTTCTCTGGTCGGTTGAAGGGTTCACTGCCGAAGACGCGCTTGAAACCCGTGGCGGCATCGTGCGGGCGCTTCCGCTTTTAGGAAGCGGTCCCTTCATCGCCGTCGCAGGCGACATCGTGACGGACTTTGATTACTCAGCGCTCGTGCGCCGCGCCGGGACGCTGTCGTCCGGGGGCTCACTCGCGCATCTCGTTCTGGTGCCCAATCCGGGGTTTCACGCGAAGGGCGACTTCGGTCTCGCGGACGGAAAAGTTTGCCGGACGGGAGAAAAATTCACTTTTTCGAGTCTTGCTCTTTACCATCCCGCGATGTTTGAAGGCCTTCCGGACGAGCGCGCGAAGCTTTTCCCCTGGATGAATGAATGGATCGACAGGGGGCAGGTTTCCGGAGAGCTCTATCGCGGGCGCTGGGCCAATGTCGGCACGCCCGAAGAACTTTCCCGCGCGGAAGCGCTCTTTGCCGGAGATCCCGAGTGAAAATCGGTCCCCATGAAATCGCGTCTCCGGCGCTCATGCTCGCCCCGATGGCGGGCTATTCGGATCTTCCCTTCCGGGAGCTCGCTCGTTCTTTCGGCTGCGACTATGCCGTGGCGGAAATGACGGCAAGCCGCGAGGATCTGCGCGAGCGGGAGAAAAGCCTCACCCGCTGGGTGGAAAAAGAGGAATCAGGACTCCATGTCGTACAGCTCCTCGGGGCCGACCCCGCCGTGATGGCCGAGGCTGCCCGGGCGGCGGAAGCCGACGGCGCGGACGTCGTTGACATCAATATGGGGTGCCCGGCGCGAAAGGTGCTTTCCGCGGAATGCGGGAGCGCGCTCATGCGCGACGAAAAGCTCGTTCAGGAAATTTTGTCGGCTGTCCGAGGCGCCGTGAAGATCCCGGTGACCCTCAAGATGAGGACGGGCTGGGACCGCGAACACAAGAATGCGCCGATCATCGCTCGGATGGCGGAGGACTGCGGCATCGCGGCCCTTGCCGTGCACGGGCGCACGCGGGCGGACGGGTTCCGCGGGGAAGCCGAATACGAAACCATTGCCCGCGTGAAGACGGCGGTTTCAATTCCGCTTGCCGCCAACGGCGACATTGATTCGGGAGAGAAGGCCCGGCGGGTTCTGAACCTTACCGGGGCGGACGGCCTCATGATCGGGCGCGCCGCGATAGGGCGGCCCTGGATATTTGCTGAAATCCGTGCGGCGCTTGACGGCCGGAGCTTCTCTCCGCCTGATCCGGAACAACTTCTCGAGATCATTTTGGATCACAGAAAGCGCCATTTCGACTACTATGAGGGCCCGCGGGCGATGCGCACCTTCCGCAAGCATCTTTCCCGCTATCTCCAGCCGTTCAGCGGCGCCAGAAGGGCGCTCGACGAGATCCTTCGCGAAGAGGACGCTGAGCGGCAGACCGACCTCGTGCGCGCCTTTCTCGAAGGCATTGCGCGCGAACCCGAGACTCTGCGCACTTCAGAAAACCGATGATCCCGAAGGACCTGCACGATTCCGTTGACGCTTCCGAGAGAGATGCGTCCGCAGGCGGCGACCCCGTTGAGGAAAAACTCCCCGGGGATGCAAACGATCTCGAGGAAGTCATTGTCCGCAGGCTCGACCTTTATTTCGCCCGGCTCGAAGGCCGGGACCCGCATCCCCTTTACGATCTTGTCGTGCACGCCGTGGAGCGCCCGCTGATCGACTATGCCATGTCGATGTGCGCCAACAATCAGTGCGCGGCAGCCCAGTTACTTGGCATTAACCGGAATACGCTGCGCAAGAAGCTCCAGGAACATGGAATGCTTCCTGCGCGGGGGACTTCCAGAAAATTTAAGGAAAAGTAGACATGCGCAAGCAAGCACTCCTCTCCGTTTCGGATAAGACGGGCATCGTCGAGTTCGCCCGCGGCCTCGTCGAGGCGGGATATCACATCCTGTCGACCGGCGGCACCGCGAAGCTTCTCGCCCGCGAAGGCATCGACGTTCAGGAAGTGGCCGACTACACGGGCTTCCCTGAAATGCTCGACGGCCGCGTGAAGACGCTCAACCCCAAGATTCATGCGGGCATCCTCGCCCGTCGTCCGGTGCCGGAACACATGGCTGCGCTCAAGGAGCACGGCATCGATCCGATCGACATCGTCTGCGTGAACCTCTACCCGTTCGAACAGACCGTGGCGCGTCCCGACTGCACGCTCGAGGAAGCGATTGAAAACATCGACATCGGCGGCCCGACGATGATCCGTGCTGCGGCGAAGAACTGCGAGTCCGTCGCCGTGGTGGTGGATCCTGCCGACTACGAGCTGATTCTCGACGAAATCAAGGTCCAGGGAGAAGTTTCCTCCGCCACGCGCTTCGCGCTCGCGAAGAAGGTCTTCGCGCACACTGCCCGCTACGACGGCATGATCACGAACTACCTCACGAGCCTCGACGCCGAAGCGAAGCCCCAGAAGTTCCCGGCCGTGCTCACGCGCCAGTGGGTGAAGGTTCAGGATCTCCGCTACGGCGAAAATCCCCATCAGCAGGGCGCCTTCTACCGCGAGCAGAACGTCGAGCCGGGTCTTCTCGCCGGCTACGAGCAGCTCCAGGGGAAGGAGCTTTCCTACAACAACATCGCCGACAGCGATGCGGCCTGGGAGTGCGTGCGCTCCTTCGACGCTCCTGCCTGCGTGATCATCAAGCATGCGAACCCCTGCGGCGTTGCGGTTGCGCCCACATGCGAAGAAGCCTATGCGAAGGCCTTCCTCACGGACAGCAAGTCGGCCTTCGGCGGCATCATCGCCTTCAACGGACCTGTTACCCGCGCCTGCGCCGAGAAGGTTTCCCACCAGTTCGCCGAAGTGATCATTGCGCCTGAATTCGATGAAGGCGCGCTCGAACTCTTCAGCGCCAAGAAGAACCTCCGTCTTTTGAAGATCGCCCGCGGCACGGCCCACAACGACTTCGACTTCAAGCGCGTCGGCGGCGGCCTGCTCGTTCAGACG
>ERZ838827.2054-NODE-2054-length-12956-cov-10.838927_pt1 | contig 12956 bp, 10 predicted proteins | sample MGYA00519881_ERZ838827 | MGnify/ENA primary metagenome ERZ838827 (study PRJEB31850, sample SAMEA3708842) | human gut metagenome | biome: human gut; feature: human-associated habitat; material: faeces | place: China | collected 2014 ...
TTCTTCTCCTTCGGCACCAACGACCTGACCCAGATGACCTTCGGCTTCTCCCGCGACGACGCCGGCAAGTTCCTGAGCTACTACTACGACAAGAAGATCTATGAGTCCGATCCCTTCGCCCACCTGGATCAGAACGGCGTAGGCAAGCTGGTGGCCATGGCCGCCAAGCTGGGCAAGGAGACCCGCCCCGACATCCACCTGGGTATCTGCGGCGAGCACGGCGGTGACCCCACCTCCGTGGAGTTCTGCCACAAGGTTGGCCTGAACTATGTGTCCTGCTCCCCCTACCGCGTGCCCATCGCCCGTCTGGCTGCCGCCCAGGCCGCCATCAAGAACCCCCGCTAAGGGCGAGCATTTATAAAGTAAACAGGAGCGCCGCCCATTTGGGCGGCGCTCCTGTTGTTAGGGGAAAGGAAGTAGGGAAGTGTCTTCATGTATAGAGGTGTCTAGTTCCGGCACGGAACGGAGCAAGTGGGCTCGGGGGCAATGCCCTCAACAAGCAAGTGGGCGTGTGTATTAACACAGGCGATGCTTGCTTCTTGTTGATTAGGCAGTGCAATCAGTAAAAATGCAAATTAGGAAAGTTTTAATTAATATAGCTAAATACTACAAAAAACCAGTTCCAAATAATTAGTCCGTAAACCATTAAAATAAAACACTCTACATTTGCTCGACTTCCATTGATTGATTTTTTAATAAGAGAGAAAAGTATATATGGATATGATAGAAAGGAAAAAAATGCTAAAATTGTTACTATAGAGTATATTGTGTTCATGGATATTAGAATAGCAAATCCCACCCTACTTTAATTACGTTGCATACCCTTTTAATTCATTTCTCCATTATAAATGTCATATTGGCCTTCATTATTAATTACAATAGTTTTATAGAAGGTTTCCTCAGTACCGAGGCCGAAAGAGAGTGACGGAGAGATACCAGATACGGAAACGCTGATACTTGGAGAATAAGTAAGTGTTGTATGTCCGTATCCAAAAGCAAATGCGGCAGAATACAGGGTATTCGAAGTTGCTTCTTCCTTCACAACAATCGTCATTTTCCCGTGTGCTGCCCAGCAACCTTGACCGGAGATGTTATTAAGCAGTGGGAACTTTACATTAACATCGTGGTATACATCTCTGATTGCTAAATCATAATCTTTGTATCCCACAAGGTCGCCAACTTCATGATCCCCTTTGTGATAGTAAACTCTACAGGAAGATTTGCTTGTGTCTATTTTTACCCGTGTAGCAAGATTATCGCCCCTTGTTCCAGCAAACCCGCAAGCAACCATATCATTTGGTGCAAGGCCCGTCGTGAGCGGAGTCTTACTCCAGTACCATTCAAATGCTGCACCAATTGTATTTGAATTAGCGCGTACCAGCGCTAACTCTCCGCTAAAGTCAGCAACTAATCTTTTCAGTTCAGGATTTTCAGTTAGCGACTCCCTGTTATAGTTCTTAAGAAGACTGATCTCATCTTCTGAATATCCCATCATTTGCAGGTCGTCACTAGAAAGTTGGGCCCGCTGATAAAGCAAGTCCTCTATTGTAGTGTTCTTTATTGCTGCGACTTCGTCCTCGCTATACCCTGAAGCTAAAAGGGTTGACTCAGAAAGAGATTGAAGGTTAGTATACATATCATATTCATTAGTCTCAAAAGAGTAAACAGGAATTGCCTCATTTAATTGCATACTGTCCATATCAACAGTACCAGATTGGATAGGTGCATTATACGCCATGGCACTGGGGATACAGGCAATACAGCATAAAAATGCCATAACAAGACTTAGAAATCTTTTCATTTTAAAAAGTCCTCCTTTTTATAGATTATTGATCTTCGTAATACCGAACAATTTTGCTTTATATGGTTAACAATATCTGACACTTATTCCAACAATGCTTTACACATCACTCCTATCTATCTTTTTAATTTATCTAGAAAACAAAATTTTCGGCTAAACATATTCCTCCTCTCTTTTATTTTATAAGGTGCCTCTACACATATATCAAAAAGTCCATACAAAACATTTCATATAAAATAAAAAATTGACGGTTTAAACCGTCAATTTTTTTTGATAAAATTATTTTGTTGCAGTAACAGCGGGAGAAGTTGGAGTCGTTCTGCTATCGCCACCATTTTCATCTCTTGCAAAAACTTCCGCTGTCACACGATATTGGTGCCCAACTGTTCCTTGATAAATAATAGCGCTATTATATGTTGAACGATTTGAAGAAGTCATCCAGCTTTCGCTCTCGTATTCTTCGGCGGTGTTCCAGGTTCTTCCGCCGTCATCGGACTCCTCCAACAGGATGTAACTAGCACCCAACTGTGAGACACGTTTGTTCGCTACGATGGAAAACATGACCTGAACTTTTCCGCCACCTGCCGCAGTGACGTTGGCGGTATATTTCGCAATATAGGAACTTGCGCGTTCAAGTGCAGAGGCGCTGGCAAGAAAACTTGTGCAACAAACGAGTACAAGTGCGGCTGCGCAGATATGTCGCATAAACTTTTTCACTGTCTATTACCTCTCTAATAGTAAATTAGAAATTAAGTATAAATGGAATCAATAATTGCTCTCATTTCCTTCTCATCAAGTTCCCCGGAAATCGAGCACTCGCAGGTGCCATTGATCCATGCCGCTGTTAGTATGTTTTCATTTGACATAATATAGTGAACAATGCCGTTTTGCGTGTACTCAAAAACAGAACCGCCATCCTTTTCAAATATTGCCGGTATGAACGTATCATCTGTCCAATACGAATACTCAAGAGAAATCGTATCTTGACCGTGGCTGTAGGACGCACTGAAAATAATTTGTCCAATTAGGGGATTAGCTTCCACATAGTCCAATGTATAGCCATTTGGAAGCCAAGATGGAGCCAACGTATTAGAAATAGAATAGGTATCAAAGGCATCCTGAAGGGTCTGGTATTGTTCTGCATCGGGTATTGTCCCAGTACCCTCAGATATAGGAATTGCCGAGGTGCTTGGTGTGACAAAGCGGAATGTCTCCTCCGTCCATCGCCCGATTGCACCAAACACGTCGATGCCAGCGGCCTGCGCACAAAACATAGTGAATACGGCGACGATGGCCGCAACAACGACAACTCTTGCGAAGGTCTTACGAAAACGGAATCCATGAGATCTTCTTTGGGGAACCTCCGGGTTGGGCAAAGCATCCTCATCGAACAAAATCGCGTGCTGGGAACGGAACTTTTCCCAGGACTGTTTCACATCAAAATCTTCTTCGAGAGGAGCTCTTTCGTCCAGAGCGTCCAGATAGGAGTCAATCACATCCTCATCATAGGTGAGGTCGGTCATTTCATCCATTTTGGACTCCAGCTCTGTCAGCAGCTCGTCCGCTGTTTTATCGCACAGATGTCCTTGGATTTGAGAGACGCTGCCCTTCCCGCTGCCCGACTGGTATGGGGCTCGTTTCTTCTCGCGCATCATGACACCTCCTTCTTAAGAATATCAGAAAAACATATTAAAACATTACATCAATTCAGAAAAATCTTTTTCCTTTTCTGCCAACTTCCTATAATGCTGCTTTGCTCGGAACATCTGTGTACGGCAGGTCAGGATCGGGATCTTCAGCCGCGCTGCAATTTCTTCATAGGAAAGCTCGTCCTCATAGAACCAGACCAACAGATCCCGCTCCCTCTGGGTGAGGCCCGGCGGTAACATATCCCGTAGAGACAGAATCTGTTTTGGCGGAGCGCTGAGTTGCGCAACCTGTTCATCTATGGGGGTCTCATGATTGGATTGCCTTTGGCTTCTGTCTATGGAATGGCGGATCAAATTTTGGACAACCTTCATCAGCCATCCCGGAGGATTCGGATGAATTTTTACGAGGTCAAATCTGACCAGAAGCAGTAGAAATGCCTCTTGAACGATATTTTCGGCTTCTTCTTTATCACCCAGCCGGCGCAAAGCGATTTTATACATTTTGCGAGCATTGGCTTCATAGAGTTCCTTCACCCATGCTTCATCTGCTGGACTCATAAGCATCTCTCCTCCCGGTTGGCTGGTACCGGCTCCATTTTACCGAAGCAGGCTGGAAAATGCAATCCCGCCCCCGGTTTCCAGCCAAAACCGGGAGCGGGCGTTTTTACGGCAGAAAGGGCTTGAGGTACTCGGCCATGGAGCGGGACATCTCGCGGGAGAAATCGGAGTTGTACTTGCGCTTGCAGAAGGCGTCCAGCCACGCACCGTAGGGCCGGGCTCCGGCGTTGTCGGCCAGCATAGCCTCCAGCTCGGCCGGCTCCATGCGGCGGTAGGCGTTCTCGTGGACGATGTGCTCCAAGGCGCGGCGGCGGGGCTTTTCCCGCTCCTGCTGCTGCTGCGTGGGGTAGCCGAACACCAGCAGGGCGGCGGGCACCACGTACTCCGGCAGGCGGAGCAGGGCCCGGTGAGCCTCCACCTGCTCCAGAATGTCGCCGATGTAGCAGGAGCCGATGCCCAGGCTCCAGGCGGCGGTGACGGCGTTCTGGGCGGCGATGTTGGCGTCGGACAGGGCCAGCCACAGGTCGCCCGGCCCGGGGCGGCGGGGGGAGCAGCCCCCGGCGGCAAAGGCGTCGTACCACTTCTGGCAGTCGGCACAGAAAAGGAGCACCAGCGGGGCCCGGGCGATGAAGGGCTGGTGGTCGCAGGTGTCGGCCAACGTGTCCTTGACGGCCTGGTCGGTAATGTCTAAAATGGTATAGAGCTGCTGGTTCCCCGCCGTGGGGGCGGCGCAGGCCGCCTCCAGGATGGCCCGCCGGGCCTCCGGGGGAATGGGCCGGTCCAGAAAGGCCCGCACCGACTTGCGGGCGTGGAGCTGGGACAGAACTTCGTTCATAAAAATCCCTCCTAGGATGTGATGGTGTGAAAGAGATGCAGTTTACCGTGGAGCGGGGCGGCCCGCTGCTGCCCTTCCTGCTGGAGCACGTGAAGGGGAGCCGCAACCATGTCAAGTCGCTGCTCGCCCGGGGGCAGGTGCAGGTGGATGGGGCGGCCGTCCGCCGCCACGACCACCCCCTCGCCCCCGGCCAGCGGGTGAGCGTGCTCGCCCAGGGGGCGGAGGCGCGGCGGGCCCCCTTCCCGGTGCTCTATGAGGACGGGCGCATCCTGGTCATTGACAAGCCCTCCGGCCTGCTGAGCATGGCCAGCGACCGGGAGAAGGTGCGCACCGCCTACCGCATGGCGGGGGAGTACGTGCGCCGCACCAGGCCCGGAGGGCGGGTGTTCATCGTCCACCGGCTGGACCGCGACACCTCCGGCGTGCTCCTGTTCGCCAAAGACGAGGAGACCAAGCGGGCCTATCAGGAGCACTGGGACGCGCTGGTGCGCCGCCGGGGCTATCTGGCGGTGGTGGAGGGCCGGCCCCCCAGGGAGGAGGACACCATCCGCACCCTTCTGCGGGAGAACGCCGCCCACAAGGTCTACTCCGTCCGCTCCGGCGGCAAGGAGGCGGTGACCCACTACCGCACCATCCAGGCGGGGCGGGAGTACACCCTGCTGGAGGTGGACATCGACACCGGGCGCAAGAACCAGATCCGCGCCCACCTGAGCGAGCTGGGCTGCCCCGTGGCGGGAGACCGGGACTACGGCGCGGCCGCCAGCCCGCTGGGCCGCCTGTGCCTCCACGCCCACGAGCTGGCCCTGACCGACCCCTTCACCGGGGAGGAGCGGACGTTCCGCTCCGGGGCCCCCCGGGGCTTCCGCGCGCTGGTCTGCTAGAGACCCAGCCGGGCCCGGGCCTGGGTGCGGAACTCCACCAGCTCGGGATAGCGGTAGAAAAAGTTCAGCTTCTCCTCCCAGACGGCATCCCCCTCCGGGGCGTCCCACAGGACAAAGTAGGTGAAGCTCTCCGCAATGTCCTCCGACGGGTCGGTGGAGGCGTAGTCGGTGACGAAATCCGCCTGGTGCCGGAGGTAAAAGCCATAGCTGTCCGGATTGGCCAGGCGGTCATGCAGGTAGTCCGTCCAGAAGGTGTGGTAGAAGTCATCCAGATAGGAGCCGGACCGGGCGACCATGCCCTCCTCGCAGTACCGGGCGCCGCTCTCCGGAGCGCCGTAGTCCGCCTGGGTGTCGTTGAGGGTGAGGTAGTGGGTATACTCGTGGAGGACGGTTTCGGTAAACCAGTCCAACTCCCCGGCATCCGCCGGGTCCACCGCCAGTTCCCACCGCGTCCCTGTGTCATCCAGGGGGGACACATAGGCCAGGGTTTCATCCAGACCGTCGGTAAAGACAGTGAAGCGGGAAAAGCCGTCCAGGGCACCCTCTGGCAGGAGGGCGTTCACCTGTGCCCACAGGGGACGGTAGACATCCTCCCCAGAGGTCAGCCGGAGGCCGCCGTCCGGCTCTACGGCATAGTCGGCCAGCGGGCGCTCGGCGGGAGAGGCATAGCCCCAGGAACCGCCGCCCCCCAGGTATTTGAGCGTGTACCGCTCATAGAGCCGGTTAAGGCGGTCCACCAGATTGGCCTCCTCAGTGGACAACTGCCACCGTGCTTCCGCCTCCCGTGTCTGGCGCAGGGGGAGGAGCTGTTCCACAAGGGTATGTACATGGGCCAGCTCCGCCTCGGAGAGCAGGCCGTCCAGCTCCCCAAGCTGGGCGGAGGCCAGCGCATCGGCGGCGGGATTTTCCACAGATACACCAGAGGATGTGGAAAACTTCTCCGGTTGTTTGCAGCCAGCCAGGAGAAGCAGGGGGAGCAGCGCCAGGAGGGCGCGGCGCTTGACCATGGGATCACCTCCGTGTTGGATTATTTCCGCCATTGTACCACAGGACGGTGAAAAAGAGAAGGGCGGCGGGACGCTTAATGCGTCCCGCCGCCATAGCGTTTCAGCAGGGCCTGAAATTCCGGCTCGTCCTGGAGGAAAGCCAGTTCGGGCTCCCGCTGGAGCTCCAGCAGCAGGCCGGGCAACAGAACGGACCCGACGGCCACCTGCGTGCCGGGTAGAAGGTGGGGATAGAGCCCCCCGCCGTCCCAGGAGCGGTTGAGCGCCTCCAGCATATCCCGCAGGGCAGACAGGGCGGCCGTCTTGTCCCCCTCTGCCGCGGCCTGTTGGAGCCGTCCGGAGGAGGCGACGCCGGGAATGAGGGCGTAACGCTCCACCGTCTCCTCAATGAGGGCGGCCAGCCGGGCCCCGTCCTCCAGCCGCTCCGCCTGGAGGGCCAGCTCCTGAAGGCTTACCAATGACTCGTAGACCTCCGTCGCGGCATTGAGCAGCCGCCGCTCCCACAGCTCCGCGGCCTCCTCCCCGCGGCCTGTCCGGCGGAGCAGCCCCGCCTGCAAAGCGTCCCGGTGGGGCCAGCGGTCGGACAGGGCGGAGAGCAGCTCCTCCGCCGCGGCGTACTCCTCCCGCCTCATGTGTCTGCCGATGAGCAGGTGGAGGGCCTGGTCCCGGATATCCGGCTCCTCGCTGTCGGCCAGAGCGCGGTACAGAGGCTCCAGACGGCGCTCGTAGGGCTCCGGCTCGGCCACGCCCAGGGTGAAGAACAGGCCGTTCAGCGTCATGGCCAGAGAGATGGTCAGGCGGTCGCACCCAGGCCACCGGTGGAGCAACTCCTCCGCCCGCAGAAAGGCCGCATCGATGCCCCCGCTCTGGGCCAGGGTGTAAAGCTCCTCTGTAAACGCGGCGATCTCTGCACCGGTCAGCTCCTCCCGGAAGGAGAGCAGAGTGTTCAGATCGGTGTCCAGCAGGCGGGCCAGCGGGGCCAGCAGGGCGAGATCAGGGCAGCATGCGCCCCGCTCCCACTTGTTTACCGCCGGGCCGCTTACCCCCAGGGCCTGAGCCACCTGCTCCTGGGTCAGCCCCTTTGCCCGCCGCAGGCGGCGGATCGTTCCATTTAATTTCATACAGACGCCTCCTTGCTGCGCGAGAGCGGGCGGGCCGCCCCTGCGGTTTTATCCTAGCAGACGGCGGAGCGGAGGGCAAGGGCGTGGTGCTCAGGTTTTGGCCGGGAAAAGAAAACCGGAGGTTAAACCGTGCGGGGCCGCCTCATGAGAGGCGGCCCCGCACGGCGTTTCAGAATGGAAATTATATGGAAAGGGAAAAGACGCAAAATCAGAGCTTGACCACCCAGCCGAAGGGATCGGGCCGGGTACCCCACTGGATGCCGGTGAGGGTGTCGTACAGGCGCTGGGCCAGGGGGCCGATCTTGCCGCCGTTGACCACCACGTGCCGGTCCTCCCAGCCCATCTCGCCGATGGGGGAGATGACGGCGGCGGTGCCGGTGCCCCAGGCCTCTTTCAGCGTGCCGTCGGCCCCGGCGTCAAAGAGCTCCTGGGCGGTGATCAGCCGCTCCTCCACCTTCAGCCCCCAGGACTTCAGCAGCTCCAGGCAGGACTTGCGGGTGATGCCGGGCAGAACCGAGCCGGTGAGCTCCGGGGTGAGCACGGTATCGCCCACCTGGAACATGACGTTCATGGAGCCCACTTCCTCAATATACTTTCGGTGAACGCCGTCCAGCCAGAGCACCTGGGCGTAGCCGTTCTGCTCCGCCCGCTCCCCGGCGCGGATGGAGGCGGCGTAGTTGCCGCCGCACTTGGTGTAGCCGGTGCCGCCCTTGACGGCGCGGACGTCCTCGTTCTCCACATAGATCTTCACCGGGTTGATTCCCTCGGCATAATAGGCGCCCACCGGGCAGGTGATGATGCAGAACAGGTAGTCGTGGGCGGCGTGCACGCCCAGGGAGGGAGTGGTGGCGATGATGAAGGGGCGGATATACAGGGAGGTGCCCGGCTTGGAGGGCACCCAGCCGGCCTCCAGGCGCACGAGCTGCTCAATGGCGGCCAGGGCGTCCTCCTCCGGCAGGGGGGGGATGCACATGCGCTCACAGGAGGAGTTGATGCGCCGGACGTTCTCCATGGGGCGGAAGAGCTGCACCCCGCCGTCGGGGCCGCGGTAGGCCTTCAGGCCCTCAAAGACCTCCTGGGCATAGTGGAGCACCATGGCGGAGGGCTCCAGGGCGAGGGGGCCGTAGGGCACGATGCGCCCGTCGTGCCAGCCCTGGCCGGCGGTGTAATCCATGATAAACATATGGTCGGTAAAGGTCTTGCCGAAGACCAGCGTGTCGGGATCGGGCTTCGGCTTGAGCACCGCGGCGCGCTGCACGGGATATTCCTTCATGGGAATGCCTCCTCGATCGTTCATTTGTTTTCCAAAAGTATGGCAGTACAGGGGAAAAAAGAATGTAAAGCATGATACAATACCCGGAATATTCTATCACAAGGCAAGAACCAGGGCAAGCGGGCTTGTTTTTGGGGCGGCCCTTTGATATAATAATATCTCTTATTATGTGTGTTCTGCACCGTACGACCTGCTTGGGAGGTGTCTCAATGCGGAAAAATAAGCTGACCCATCTGCTGGAGCCCAGCCTGCGGCTCTACTTTGTGTTCCTGCTCCTCTTCGCCGCGGTGTCGGCCCTGTTCAGCGTGGCGGTGGCGGTGATCGAGGCGGCGGTGGTGGCGGTGCTCTACCTCTACTTCCGGCGCAGCAACGCCCAGAGGCAGAAGGAGATCATCAAATACATCGAGAGCGTCACCTGCAACATGGATACGGCTACCAAGGATACCATGGTCAACGCCCCGCTGCCCATGGTGATCTTCCGGCCGGAGAACGACGAGGTCATCTGGTCCAACGACCGCTTTCTCCAGCTCACCGGCGAGCGGGAGCACCTGTTCGACACCAAAATTACCGCGGCGGTGCCCGACTTCTCCTCCCGCTGGCTTATGGAGGGGAAAACCGAGTGCCCCACCGAGGTGCGCATCGGGGAACGGCGCTTCCTGGTCTTCGGCCACCTGGTCCGCACCGAGGATCAGGGCGGGCGGGGCTACCTGGCCACCACCTACTGGGTGGACGTCACCGACTTCGCCCAGGTGCGGGACATCTACTATTCCACCCGGCCGGTGGTGGGGATTCTCACCGTGGACAACTATGAGGAGCTGATGAAGGGGGCCACCGATTCCGCCCGCTCCGCCATGCGCAGCGGCATCGACGAACGGCTGGCCCAGTGGGTGGCCCCGGCTCAGGGGCTGTTCTGCCGGTACGAGCGGGACCGCTACCTCTTTGTCTTTGAGGAGCGGTTTCTGGCCCAGTTTCAGGAGGGCAAGTTCTCCATCCTGGAGACGGTGCGGGAGGTGGTCAGCCCCTCGGGCATCCAGGCCACCCTGTCCATCGGCGTCGGCAAGGACGCCGAGACGTTGGCCGAGCTGTTCCAGTACGCGGCCCTGTCGGTGGAGATGGCCCTGAGCCGGGGCGGCGACCAGGTGGTGGTCAAGAACAAGTTCAACTTCGAGTTCTACGGCGGCCGCACCAAGGAGCTGGAGAAGCGCACCAAGGTTAAGAGCCGGGTCATGGCCAACGCCCTGGGCGAGCTGATGGCCGACGCCTCCCGGGTGTTTGTCATGGGCCACAAGTACCCCGACATGGACTGCATCGGCGCCGCCGCCGGCGTGTGCGCCATGGCCCGGAAGAAGGGCGCGCCGGTGCACATCATCAAGGAGGCCGGGCAGAACCCGGCCAGCGAGATGTCCGAGCGGCTGGGGGGGCTGGGCGAGTACAAGGATGTGTTCCTCTCCCAGCAGGATGCCATCCTGCTGGCCGACGCCAACTGCCTGCTGGTGGTGGTGGACACCAACCGGCCCGAGCAGGTGGTGAGCCAGGATCTGCTGGAGGCAGTGCACAAGGTGGCGGTGATCGACCACCACCGCCGGGCCTCCTCCTATATTGCCGACGCGGCCCTCAATTTCCACGAGCCCTACGCCTCCTCCGCCAGCGAGCTGGTCACCGAGCTGCTCCAGTACCTGCTGGAGCCCGCCGACCTGCTCAAGACCGAGGCGGAGGCCCTGCTGGCCGGGATGGTACTGGACACCAAGCAGTTTACCATGCGTACCGGCAGCCGCACCTTTGAGGCCGCCGCCTTTCTCCGCCGCTCGGGTGCGGACACCGGCGACGTCAAGAAGCTGTTCCAGAACGACCTGGAGGGCACCATCGCCAAGTACGACATTATTCAGAACGCCAAAATGTACCATGAGGGCATTGCCGTAGCCAAGGTGGACCACACCGTGGGCCGCATTACCGCCGCCCAGGCCGCCGACGAGCTGCTCAACATCTCGGGCATCGACACCTCCTTCGTCCTCTTCCCCGACCAGGAGGGGCGGGTGATCCTCTCCGCCCGCAGCATGGGGGACGTGAACGTACAGGTGGTGCTGGAGAAGCTGGGCGGCGGCGGCAACGCCGCCACCGCCGGCGCCCAGGTGCCGGGCAAAGGCGTGGACGAGGTCAACGATATGCTCCTCCAGGCCATTGACGCATATCTCGAGGAGGAGTGAGAACTGTGAAACGACCGCTGGTGCTGTTGGCGGCCGGCCTGGCGCTGGTTCTGGGTGCCTGCACCGCCCCGGCGGCAGAGGCCCCCACGCCCCCGGCGGAGGTCACTCCGGCCTCGACGGAGGCCCCAGCTCCGGCGGAGCCCCCCATCCCGGACTGGATGGCGGACCAGCCGGCGCCCGCTTTCCTGGACGCGGAGCAGCAGGCGCTCTTCCTGCGGGCGTACAGCGCCGCCAGCTTCCTCATGGGCTGCTCCACCAGCGGCGTGGACAGCTATCCCCTGGACGGCGGCGATCCGCCGGAGCTGGGGGACTATGAGACGGTCACCCTGGACAGCGGCTGGACCTATCTGGTGGCCCAGGGGCGGTACGCCCGGTGGGAGGACTTCCAGGCCATGCTGGACGGCATCTTCACCCCGGCGTACCAGGAGGAGCTGCTGTGGACGGAGAATATGGACGGGGAGCGATTCCCCATCTTCACCGCCGATGGGGAGGGCCGGACATGCTTCCTGGAGCTGGAGCGGGGCAGCAGCCTGGAGTATGGCTGGGCCGATGTGCCGGACACCTATGAGCTGGTGAGCCAGAGCGAGGACGCTGTGGAGTTTTACTTGGTGGGGCATTACGCCGATCTGACCGTGCAGCCGGATGAGACGGGCGCCCGCCCGCTCAGCACAGAGCGCTGGCCCATTCGTATGGAGCGCACCGCTGGCGGCTGGCGGGTGTCGGAATTTCACGTGCCCTATTGAATAAGTTTTGAGATTTGGAAAGGAAGTTATCCCGATGAAAGTGATTTTGCAGCAGGACGTGAAGGGCCAGGGTAAGAAGGGCCAGATGATCGAGGCCAGCGACGGCTACGCCCGCAATTTTCTCCTGCCCCGGAAGCTGGCGGTGCCCGCCACGGCGGAGAACGTCAACACCATGAAGATGCAGGAGAAGGCCAAAAAGGCCCAGGAGGCCGCCGAGAAGGCGGAGGCAGAGGCCACCGCCGCCAAGCTCAAGGAGCTGACCGTGAAGGTAGTGGCCAAGGGCGGCAACGGCGGGCGGCTGTTCGGAGCGGTGACCAGCAAGGAGATCGCCGACGCCCTCCAGGCCCAGCACAGCATCGCCATCCCTAAGACCAAGATCGTCCAGGAGGAGCCCATCAAGGCCTTCGGCGGCTATGAGCTGAAGGTCAAGCTGGGGTACGAGGTCACCGGCACCCTCAAGGTGGTCGTGGCCGAGGCCTGAACCGGGAACGGGAGGGCACAGAGGCCGTCCCTGTATACGCTCAGCCGGTCTGCCCTGGGTAGGGGCGGCCTTTATGGCCGCCCGCGGGCGCTCACAGGGGTCGCCCCTGCGGCGTTTGTGTTTTATCCCGCCCGCATTTCATGCTCCCGGAGGTGAGGAACATGCCAAGTGAAGAGGAGCTTTTGACCCGGCAGATGCCCCACAGCACTGAGGCCGAGCAGTCCGTGCTCGGCTCCATGCTCATTGACGCCCGCTGCGTGCCCGAGGTGATCGAGGCCCTCCGGCCGGAGGACTTCTACCTGCGCACCAACCGGGAGATCTATGAGACCATCTACTCCATGTTCAACTTCTCCCTCACCATCGACCCGGTGACGGTGCTGGAGCACATGAAGCAGAACGGGGTGTA
>ERZ838827.2074-NODE-2074-length-12812-cov-2.942071_pt1 | contig 12812 bp, 11 predicted proteins | sample MGYA00519881_ERZ838827 | MGnify/ENA primary metagenome ERZ838827 (study PRJEB31850, sample SAMEA3708842) | human gut metagenome | biome: human gut; feature: human-associated habitat; material: faeces | place: China | collected 2014 ...
AATAAAGTCTCGATAAATAAAATTTCTCCTCCGGCAGACGTCCATGCAAGTCCGGTCACAACACCGGGGCGCTTTTCTTCCAAAATTCCCTCATGGTGGATCGGCTTCTGATCCAGAAATTCACTCAGACGCTTCGGGCTGACTGTAATGCTTTTCTGTTCTCCTTTTACGAGTTTCACCGCCGCATACCGGCACAACGTTTCCAACTGCTTTTTCAGACCGCGCACGCCGGATTCCATCGTATAATCCCGGATTACTGTCTGAAGTGCCGCATCGGTCACTTTTAAATTCTGTGCTTTCACGCCCATCTTTTTCATTGCCTTTGGAAGCAGATGCTTCCGTGCGATCTGCTCTTTTTCAACTGCAGTGTATCCCGGAAACTGGATGACCTCCATCCGATTCAAAAGCGGTTCCGGTATCGTATCGATCGTATTTGCTGTACATACAAACAGAACGTCCGACAGATCATAAGGTACATTCATATAATGATCGGTAAACGTATGGTTTTGTTCCGGATCCAGAACTTCCAATAATGCACTGGCCGGATCTCCGCTGAAATCTTTCGATAATTTATCTACCTCGTCCAGCACCATCACCGGATTGGAAGATGCGCACCGCTTCATCCCCTCCATGATCCGTCCCGGCATCGCGCCTACATAGGTTCTTCGATGTCCCCGTATCTCCGCTTCATCCCGGACGCCGCCCAAACTGACTCTGACATACTTTCTGTGCAGCGCTTCCGCAATGCTCTGCCCGATGCTCGTCTTTCCGGTTCCCGGCGGTCCAACAAATAAAAGGATCGAACCTGACTGCTGCCGGTTCAGCGCCATCACGGCCATCTGCTGTATGATCCTCTGCTTTACTTTTTTCAGTCCGTAATGCTCCCGGTCAAGAACTGCCTCCGCTTCCTCCAGATCCAACTCCTGTACCTCTTCTTTTTTCCAGCAAAGTCCGGTCAGAAAATCCAGAAAATCATAGAGCATTCCATATTCATGGCTGTCTTTTCCCTCCTGCTTCATCCGGTTCAGAACCTTTTCAGCCTCTTTTCGAGCCGTCTCATTCATACCGGATTCTTCGATCTTCTGCTCAAACTTCCGCACATCAGATACATTTTCCGGATGCATCTCGTCCAACTGTCTCTGTAAAAACTCAATCTGCTTTTTGATCGCTTCTTCACGGTATACTTTCTCGTGCCGCTCCTGCTGATCATTCTCCGCTTCTTCTCCGACCCGGGCTATCTCCATGAATTCATAGACGCTGCGCTCCATCTTCTCAAACCGCTCCCGTGTGGAATCCGTTTCCAGAATCGCGTACTTTTCCTCGTTGGTCAGATTCAAATATGCAGACAGAGCCGAGACGACTTCGGACACATTTTTCCAATGCAGAACATAACTCCGCGCCCAGATTCCCCACTGGAACCGCTGAATGAACTTCAACATCGAAGTCCGCAATTTATCAAATCGAAGCTTCGCTTCTTCCGCATCCAAATCTTGTTCTCCACTGCGTGCTTCCACGTCTGCCGTCATCATATCCGGCGTCGCCTGAATTGCTCTCACATCCACACGTCCCAGCGTCCGCACACTGACACTCCCCTCGCTGTCAATCCCCTCTACTTTTCCGGACACACCAATCGGGAAAAAATCCTCCGGACGCATCTCGTCCCGATTTCTGTCTTCCTTCAGCATAAGAAATACAACTTCCTCGTCTTCTTTTAATTCTTCCTGAAGATTCAGTTCACGGAAAACATCCTGCTTAAAATAATAGGTTACTTCCGGTAAAATGATCATATCATAAATCGGTATTACAAACATTACATTCACCTCATTTTCTCATTAGCACTCTTTAACGTAGAGTGCTAAACATAGTGTAACAATAGCACATTTTATGAGGTTTGTAAAGATAAGCAGAAGAGTTAGATGGGAACCTGTTTCTGTTAATGTTCTCCCGATATATTTCCAGGCACACAGCGCCCCGATGATTTCAAAGGCAATATCTTTATGAGCATATGTACCGCCATATTTTCCACGTTTTACATATAATCCTATGGCGTTTGTTTGATTGATCCATTCTGCAACGCTTAATACAAATGTATGTAAACCCGCTTCTGATTTAAAGTGGTCGAATTCGGCCACTTTAAAATCAGGATTATAAATCATTTCCCATGTTCCTAAAAATTCTAACGTATTTCTATTTCGCAACCAGTTTTTTGCAACGTCTGCACCACGTGATTCTCCTGTTTTAGCTTTTGCACTATCTGTAATACATATATAATCATCCAGTTCTTCTTTTGAAACAGTAATTTTTACATTTTGAACATCTATGATTCTATTTTTCATACATCCTCTCCGTACACACCTTTTTATTCCTTTGCCATCAACTGAACCTGTAATGTCATCCCCAACGCTGCCGCTATCCGCACCAACATCTCCAATGATGGATTATAGTTTCCGCTTTCAAATCTAGTAATATTTGTTCTGGGAATTCCGGCACGCTTTGCCAGTTCTGCCTGTGTCATACCCTGGATTTTTCTACAACGTATATACTGTTCGATAACAGACTGTCTGATACTCTTCTGTTCCACCTCTATTAGTATTTTCTGCTCAGCTGATGTATAAATATAATCCATACTATTTCCCATCGTTTGTATATTCTCCTTCTTCCATACGCATATTCATATGCTTTTTCACTGTATTATATCTTGAACAGAAACCTTGTCCTGCCGCATATTCTATTCTGTCGACACATATATAAGCCCTGCCTTTTTTTGTATTTACCAATAATATATCTCCCGGAACAACCGGATTTTTTAAAGTGTAAATCCATATATAGCGTTTATTGCTCTTCTTTTTCCATTTCCCATTAGACAATACCACATGTCTTCCCTTAACAATTTTCCTCAATGGCTGTCCTGATACCATTCCACAAACCTCTGCTTGTACACCGTACTTTTTAGCCAAAAGATACGATACATAGCCATCTCTAAGCTGTTTATTCTCATCAACTACAATTGCATGAGGCAACTGCTTTGTTTTCTGATAATATTGTTCATAATACCCCCATTTCTCAGAAGATGGATTTGACATCATATCTGTTTGAATCTCTTCTATCGGACAGGCATTCGTAATTACCCCAATCAAGATATGTGATAAAATATCTTTTAGCCAGTCTGTATTTCTCAATAATTCCTCTGCACGAAAAACAGTCTCATCGCGTTTTTGCTCATCTACAGAAATATACAGATTCATAATACCGGAATACTTCATACCAACTGTAAGGAGCAATTCATCAATCTTTCTAATTATTTCTTCATTTTTCTCAATATTCTCCATATCAAGATTTAAATATACCGCCAATGCTTCATTCATTAAAACTCCTCCTCTCCGTACAAGAACCATATATGATACTTGTATTGTATCTTATATGGTTCTTTTCGTCAAGACAGCTTATTTATTTTACTTATATTTTATTTTTCTCCCGGTATACTCCCCCTCACACACAACGTCCCATACCCCACCTGATCATTCGGATATTCCGCTTCCCCCGGCAGCGGTCTCGCTCCCCTCCGCAAATATGCCTTTACCTTTTCCCCATACAAATAAGGATCATTCCCCTTTACGATTCCCCACTCCATCAAAAGCGCTGCGCTTCCTGTCACAAACGGCGCCGCAAAAGACGTTCCCGTAACCTCTGCATAACCGCCCCCAACTTCCGGAGCCGTGATCCGAACTCCCGGAGCCGCAAGATCCGGTTTAAAAGCCGCCGCCCCCTCCTGCCCCTCTGCCGGTCCCCGCCCAGAAAAATCTGCATAAGTAAATGTCAGCGGATCATACGCGCCCACGGTCACCACGTGGGATGCTGTGGACGGGATCGTAAGCGTCGTCCGGCTGACCGGAAACAAAAAGGCCGTCCCCACATTGAGCGCACCCTGACTTGGAAGCCACATCTGATATCCGCCCTCTACGATATGCCTCGGGGTCAGAATGATCTGCCATACGCCGGCATCAACATAAGATTGCCTCGGGAGAAAATCCAAGAAAATCTCCTGCCGCACACTATAAGGACTCGGTTCTCCATAATAAAGCAAGATTTCCGTATTCCCCATCACAAATCTTTGCGTTCCCAGATTTTCCCGAATCGGCCCCACACGCACACCGGATGGATTTTGAATAGAAATGTCTACTTCATCCACATAGGATTTCCAAATCTGTACATTAAGTCCCGGCTCATTCATCTGTACACCTAACTGAACCGCCTCCTCCTGCATCTCCGCAAGACTGCCGCTCGTATGCCCCGCGCTGTTTCCCTCATTTCCACTCCCGACACAAATTACATTTTTCCAATAATTCGAAATGTCATCTAAAAATCGTTCGATCAAAGAGGTGCCGTCATGCGAACCGTATGTATTTCCAAAGCTCAAATTAACTACAATCGGCATTTGATACTCCACCGCTTTCTTGATCACATAATCTACTCCCTGCATCAATTCTGTTGTCCTTGGAAATCCATCCGCCCTCGGACTTGCCATCTTGACAACGATCAACTCACTTGCCGGTGCCACGCCCTGATATTCTCCGCTTCCGGCTGCAATTCCCGCAACAGCCGTTCCATGTCCCGAAATATCCCTGCTTGGAATCATCTGTTCCCGTTCTTCCCTGCTCTCAACTGCCAATGCTACATTAATCTGCGCCTGTGTATATTCTGTTCCTATCGCATATCCATCCGGCGGATTTCCCGGAATAGACTGATCCCAAAGCGCCCGGATCCGGGTCGTCCCGTCCGGATAGCGGAAGTCCGGAAGCGTAATATCGATCCCACTGTCCACAACACCGACCAAAATACCGTTTCCATAAAGATTTGAGTTTCCGCCCCGCTCCTCAGCCTGCTCGCTGGGTGCTATTTTTCGCCAAACAGAAAAAGGAGTTTTCTGTACCTCATCGATACAGGAAACTCTCTTTCCGTTCATCACCTGAAAAAATAATCTCTTTGGTTTTTCAATAAAATCCACTTCGGACAGCCGTGTCAACGCATCGATCTTCGATTCTTGGATTTTGATCACCGCATACTGATTCGCCAGTTCTGTCACAGATACGGCAAGTGCCCTCACCATTTCTAATGTACCTGAATATTTGATGATCAAATCCCATTCCCTATCGATCGGATTATACCCGACATCCAACTCCAATGATTTTTCACGCTCTGCTTCGGTCGCGTCCAAGGCAAGATTTAATAAATTCTCCGCTTTCTGACTCATATAAAATCCTGATGGTTTGACTTTATATAGTTTATGAACAAAACAAGCGCCTATTCTTCTAATCTTGGAATAATACTTATTCCTCCCATTCTGCATCAACAATCTCATTACCCTTAAATTGTTTTTCGGTTATCCATAGCCCACTACAATTTTCTTTTCTTGATCCCCCTTTGAAAATTTTCAAAATACCATTCTCTTCTTTACATTTTTTTAGAACTACACTTTCCCCATCTGACATGACTACTGCATAATCAACTCCGTTAATTTGTGTGACTGAAAAAAACATTTGATTTTTTACGTTTTCTTCCCCATAATGATACGGACACCATAAAGTAACCCCTATCACTATGAGAATTCCTACCAAAGTTATTATTATAAAATCACGCATTTTATTCTCATTTTCCGGCTCTTTTCTATCCTCCGTATTTTCTTCTGATTCCTTTTGTTTCATATTTATTTTTTTCTTTAAAATACTTTTCTTTATTTTTTCTTCAATTCCTAAAGATATTTTAGAAAAATCCACCAAATCACTATGTACAAAATGAAATATAAATCCTCCGATGCCAATTGTACAACCTGCATGTGCAATAATAATCGATAGACTCCCAAAAATAAATTCTTTTCCCCAACTTTTATCCGGCAAAATTAATGCATTTACCACAATTAAGATCCCCAAAGGAACAAATACCGTCAAAACTGCTAATCTTTTTATCTTCTTTAATATAGTTTTCTGTTTCAATATTGATCTTACACTCCATATATTACATAAAATATATAGACTTCCTATTATTCCTCCTGATAACATACTAACAATACCACTTGGATAATTTTGAATTATTTGCTCTTCTGGAATATGAAAATAAGATGCCTGCCCTTCCATATAATATCTAAATGCCACTCTCATAATTCCCATCAATAACGATCCTAACAAAGGAATAATCGCTAATACAATTGCTCTATTCTTTTGTATCCATTCCCATACTTGATAAAAAGTTATATTTTTCTCTTTACTACTCATAAAATTTTTTTCCATTTGTTTTTCTCCTAGTTCTTTTTTCGTCTTTACATACTTTCATACTCACACTTTTATCATGCTTTTCTATTCCACTACATAATTAGAAAGCAACAGCGCCGGGTTTTCCCGGCGCTGCCACGTTCTCTGTCTCCCCACTCATTTCTTTGTTTTTCCGTTCCTACCAGAGCTGTTTTCCGGCTGCTTCCGCCGATGCAAATGGTCCCGGCATCACGGAAAGACCGCGATGCTCTCCGAGATAGTCCGTATCGAATGTGATCGACGTTCCGTCCGGATTCTCAAATCTCTGCTCCGGCTCGAACGCATACCCAAGAACGTCACTTGTGATCATACCGCTTCTGAACTCATTCAGGAACTCGTATACATTTGTTTTCAATGTATAACTTCCGTCTTCTTCAACCAGTTCCAGCGTCACTTCATTCTTTTCATCGATCAGATTTTCTTTCTCATTTTTGCATGCTTTCGCTCCGTTGAAATAAGCGTTTCCGTTTACCCATACCGGCAAATGTGCGAAATGATATTCTGTCATTTTCATCATATCCGCCGGTTTGTCCATCTCAAACCAACTGATCCATTCGTCATATGTCGGATATTCGTCAAACACATCCGTGCCGACGACCTGATTATCCGCCATCATGAATCCCATATCCTCTTTCACTTCCACTTCTTTTACCGGATATTTCTGTACAAAAATATTGTTGTAGAAGCGGTCATCGCCGTGAAGAATCGTCATAAATCCCGCAACCTCCGTACGATGACGGATATGGTATGGTGTGTAACGCGGCTGATTGACGCCGTTTACATTCATGTCCGTTCCGTTTCCTACCGCAGTAAATGCACCTGCGATCAGATTGTGTACACATGCCACGCCCTCTGTCGCGATCCGGACGGATGCTTTGGAGAGCATTACGTTGTTGTCGATCAATGTCGGACCGTGTCCTACCTCCACAAATACGTCCTGACTCATCATGCATCCTGCTGCCTGCGGTGTATTTTCCGGCGCATGATTGTCATGCAGAAGATTTTGGGAGATCCGGGTTCCCTGTGCCTGCCAGTCACACCAGATTCCCATCGTAGAATGGTGGATATGATTCCGTCTCATCACAACATCGATCGCCGCATGCAGTTTAATACCGGAAATCTCCGCGCCGCCAAGCTGCTGCATATTATTGATATTGTGGATATGGTTATCCTCGATCAGACTAAATACGCATCCCATTCTTCCTACGATTCCGGTCTGCTCGCAATGATGAATGTGACATCGGCGCACAATATGACTTCCGACTTTCTCCTTTACCCAGCCATGATACTGTCCGCGGCAGACAGCGTCACGCTCCATCTGTGTCGGACTCTTCACATGTTTTCTTGTAAAGTAATGATCATTTTCCGGATCGTAATATTTTCCAAGAGAAATACCGGAACACTTACTGTTGCTGATCTCGCAGTCCTCGATGATCCAGCCCTTTGACCAGTGCGGTCCAATCAGACCATCCTGAAAAGCTGCCGGCGGCGCCCATGTCGTCGCAGCCTTATTCATATCAAATCCACTGACCGTGATATAACCGACTCCTGTTTTGGACGGCATAAAACAATTCCGGCGGACATTGATCTCCACCTTTTCTTCATTCGGATTCTTTCCTTGGAAATTCGCATAGATCACTGTCTCGTTTGCATCCTGTTCGGTATACCATTTATAAACAGAATACTCCGGTTCCCAGGACGGCGCATACACTTCCCCTTTGATACATTCTTCCAAGGACTCCGTCTCATAAAGCTGACGGTCATCCAGATAAACCGCGCCCGTATGCCGCACGACCGGAGCAAAATACCAGTCGCCGCCTACATATGTCGTATACGGATTATAAGCGCCGAATACACCGTTGTCTACACGGAGAACCCACACATTCTCCTTGTAATGCTCCCATCCTTTCGCTTCTTCCGCTCCGGTGATCACCGCTCCCAACGGCTGTTCGCTCCGATATGTAATCCTTGCCTCTTCGGTTCCCGCATTTTTCGGATCCACATATTCCCGGTAAATGCCCGGCGCTACCAGTACTTCATCACCCGGTTTCGCTGCCTGCGCCGCTTCATTGATCGATTTGAACGGTCTTTCTTTACTGCCGTCGCCTTCTCTTGCTGCCGCGATATTTACATAGATTGTCATGTCGTCTCCTCCTTCTTTCTATTCCGTTTTTACGCCGTGTACGTTAACGCTATTTTTATTATAAAAATAGACTGACGTATTTGTCAATCTATTTTTAAATTTTCATTATTTTTTGTACACTTTGACCATTCCTTATCCTGTATGCGGTTAGGAATCCACACGGTATGGTGCAAATTCATATGGAAGAAAATCTCCCTGCTCATGACGGCAGACCGGACATACTTTCGGCGCCTGTTTTCCCTCATGGATATATCCGCAGTTTGTGCAGATCCATTTTTCCGGCTCCTCTCCCGCGTAATACTGATTTGTCTGAAGCATCTTCGCCACTTTCCCGAATCGTTTCTGATGCACATGTTCGATCTCCGCGATCTGCAGAAATGCCGATGCCGCCTCAAAGAATCCCTCCTGTTTCGCAATCTCTGCAAATGCCGGGTAAATCTCCTCAAATTCTTCCTTTTCATTATGCTCTGCCGCTTTCAGCAAGTCTGCAAGATTTTCCTGCTGATCTACCGGATAACCGCCGTCAATAAAAATTGTTTTTCCCGATTCCTCTTTCAAAAGTTCATAGAAACGTTCCGCGTGCGCCCGCTCCTGATCCGCCGTATACAAAAACATCTCTGCGATCGTATCCATCCCCGCGCGCCGCGCACGCTCTGCGGCGATCGTATAGCGGTTTCTCGCCTGACTCTCTCCTGCAAACGCGCGCATCAGATTTTCTTTCGTTTTACTTTCTTCAAAATGAACAGCCATGTCACATACTCCTTTTTTTGAAATCTTCTTCTAAAGTAGTATGTGCCATGGCTGATAAAATATGCTTTCATCCAACTTCTGTTATTATTGGAAATTTAATTAAAGCCGATGATCCTTCTTGCAACGCTGTATGCCATCGACGAAACTTTTCGCCCGGATCTTCCCGGCAGGTTCATCGTCTGTCCCAGAATACCGTGACGGATTTTAAAATATGTTTTGTAATCCTTCTTTTTCAAATATTTCCAAAGTTCCCTTTTCTTTTCCAGATTCTCTTTATCTTTCGACCGGATACACAAGATCGATGAAACTGTCATCATGATCGCCAGATAATTGATCATATATTTCCGAAGTTTTTTGCTCGGGATCAGACGCAGCTCATACATTGAGATCATCGTCTTTGTCACAAAAATCTGCTGATCCACACGACCGATCATCACTTTTTCATTGACTGACTGATCTTCTCTTCCGATAAAATAGCGGTAAAAATCCACATCCATATAATAAAGCGTCCGTACATGCGGCAACGGATAATACACATAAATATTGTCCACATAGAACGTATGCTTCGGAAGCTTTAACTGACAAAGTTTCAACATTTCCGTACGGTAGATCACCGAATGCATCAAAATATACTGATCCAGATGAAAACTGCCGATGTCATCCCAGCGGAACACTTCATTCTGAGGGAGTACGTTCCGGTAATGGATCACTTTTTTATGCTCCATTCCCACTTTTTCATAAACATAATTGGAAATGATCATATCCACAACCGATTCTGTCCGAACAAATTCCTTGACTTTGTTCAGGATCTTCATGAGCGCCTCTTCATCCACCCAGTCGTCGCTGTCCACCACTTTAAAATACACGCCGGACGCCTGCGAAAGCCCTGCGTTGACCGCATCTCCATGACCGCCGTTTTCCTTATCGATCACCCGGACGATCCCCGGGTACATCGCTTCATACCGTTTCCCGATCTCCGCCGTCTGGTCTTTGGAACCGTCATTGACGACAAGAATCTCCACATCCTCTCCCGCAGGCAGGATCGAATTGATCGCATGCTCCATATATTCTTCTGAGTTATAACATGGAATCGCAAATGTAATATATTTCATAGCTGTTTTTGTTTCTCCTCCGTGTTCTTGCTTCTGTCTGCTTCCGCCGGTTTCCCCCTTGTACACCGACGCTATGGATGCATTATACTCTAAATCACCCGGTTTTCCAACCCTATAAAAATTTTCCGAAAAAATCACACTCTTCTTTATTACATTCTGCCGCAATCTTTGTCTTCATATTCAGATGGAATACATGATACAGTGTCGTATCCTTGTCTCCGTAAAAATGAAATACATGCGGCACCTGACATTCCATCAGCTTTTGGATCAACAGAGGCGCATCATTTTTCAGGAAATCCCCATTGGACGTCATCACAAATGCCGTCGGAAATGACTCTGTCACATGGGCGATCACATTGATCTTCTCTAATTCTTCCGCACTTCCTTTCTCCGGAAGCAGTTCCGACATCAACATCCCTGTCAGATCCTGTTCCTCTCCGCTTACCGTGATCTGATAAGCGCCGCAGTTCAAGGCAACCGCTTTCCATGCAAATCCGTCCGGTACCCGAAATTCATACTGCGCGGCATATTCCGCATTGGTACAGATCGACGCGTAAAGCCCAAGCATATGCGCCCCCGCCGAATCTCCCACTCCGAAAATATGCTCCGTATCCAACTGGTATTGTTCCGCATGCTCCATGATCCACGCTGCCACAAGATTCGTATCTTCCAAAGCCGCCGGGAACTGAAATTCCGGCGCCAGACGATAAGTAAAATTCACCACTGCAAATCCATGTTCCACAAGACTCATGCAGTAATATTGATAGCGCTCCTTATCGCCGTATACCCAGCCGCCGCCGTGGATACTGACGATCACCGGAAGCTTTTCCCCTGTTCTGTTTTTCGGACGATACAGATCCAGCACCTGCCATTTCGGATCCTCTCCATATAAAATATCATCCGTACGCTCTACGAAATCCGGCGTTGTAAGTCCCGCATCCCGGATATCATCTCCTTTTTGAAATTCCGCTCTTACCTTTAATCCAATACCAGACATATTGTCTCCCTCCTACTGATTTTTGAAATTACCTTTATTGTACCACGTTCCGGATCCTGTCGCCAGTTTTCCTCTGAAAATGCCCTGAAAATGCACCTAAAGTCCTCCGCAACCATCTCCGATACTCACTTCGCAAATATCGCGACACATGCCACACGTTTCTTCCGTCAATGAACTTTCCGCCTTGCCAGTCCCATTTTCCCATGTTAAGATAAGTAGAGTTTCAAATTCAAACAAAACGGAGGAACTTTTCATGCAGAAGAAAAATGTAATTGTCGGACAGTCCGGCGGACCGACTGCGGTCATCAATGCCAGTCTGTACGGCGTTGTATATGAAGCACTGAACCGCGAAGACACACTCGGAACGGTCTACGGAATGATCAACGGAATCGAGGGATTCCTGCACGATCAGATCATGGATATGAAACCGCTGGAACAGTCCGGCGAACTGGGACTGATCAAAACAACTCCCGGATCCTACCTCGGATCCTGCCGTTACAAGCTGCCGGAAGATTTGAACGATCCGGTCTATCCGGAGTTGTTTGAAAAATTTGCAGCCAAAAATATCGGCTACTTTTTCTATATCGGCGGCAACGATTCCATGGACACAGTCAGCAAGCTTTCCCGCTATGCGGAAACGATCGAAAGCGACATCCGGTTCATCGGAATCCCGAAAACGATCGACAACGATCTCGTGCTCACCGATCATACGCCGGGATTCGGAAGCGCCCAAAATATGTTGCGTCCACCGTTCGTGAGATCGCCGTCGACGCATCCGTTTACGACAACAAAAAATCCGTGACGATCGTCGAGATCATGGGACGTCATGCCGGATGGCTGACCGCGGCAAGCGTACTCGCCCGCAAATTTGACGGCGACAATCCGGTTCTGATCTATCTGCCGGAAGTCGCATTTGATCCGGACGCATTTATCGAAAAAGTAAAAGCTTCACTGGAACACACGCCAAACCTGGTTGTCTGCATCTCTGAGGGGATCAACGACGGCAACGGCACGTTTGTCTGTGAACTTGCCAGCGACGTCGGCGTCGATACATTCGGACACAAAATGCTCACCGGTTCCGGAAAATATCTGGAAAATCTCGTTAAGGACCGGATCGGTGTCAAAGTCCGCTCGATCGAATTAAACGTCTGCCAGCGCTGCTCTTCTTCCATGCTCTCTAAAACAGACCAGAAAGAAGCCATCGCTTCCGGCGCCTACGGCGTCAAATGTGCGGTCGAGGGCGCTACCGGAAAGATGATCGCATTTCACCGCTCTCAACTCGCTTCCGGGGATTACTGCATTGACTATGTAATGGAAGACGTCAATCTGATCTGCAATCAGGAAAAAACAGTTCCTCTTGAATGGATCTCAAAAGACGGTTCCGATATCAAAGACGATTTCATCCGTTATGCCGCGCCGCTGATCCTGGGAGAAGTCACCGTTCCGACCGAGGAGGGACTCCCGAAATTCGCCTACCGGAAATAGACATAACTGAATTTTTCACT
>ERZ838827.2076-NODE-2076-length-12788-cov-5.379408_pt1 | contig 12788 bp, 9 predicted proteins | sample MGYA00519881_ERZ838827 | MGnify/ENA primary metagenome ERZ838827 (study PRJEB31850, sample SAMEA3708842) | human gut metagenome | biome: human gut; feature: human-associated habitat; material: faeces | place: China | collected 2014 ...
GTAACCTCCGTTCCGATTTGAGAGAAAAACCGTTCCATTTTGGAAGTTTGAAGCAACCTGCCTCCGATCTTAAAGTGAGACTTGCCAGACAACCGCTCACAAAGGAGGACATCATGAGCCGCTCGCACCACATCGCCAAAATCACCTCCGGCGCCGCCATCGAACACGTCCGCAGCTACCTTCTCTCCGAAGCCGCCAGGCTGGGCCTCGGCGAGGAAGTTGACGCCGCCGACTGCAGGAAGCTTCTCGCGCTTCTTCAGGACATGCGCAGGTCGCTCGAAACGATTGAGCGCCGCGGCGGTCTGGTAGTCGTTTCGTCCACCCAGACCCTCATCACGACCTACCGCTGCGAAGGCTACCGCCCGCAACGAAAACCCCACAGATGCAGTCCCCATCTTTCCATGTCGGAGAGAGGCTTCATCAAGGAGCGGGGCCTCATGCACGCCGACGGCACCATGGCCGCGCCTCCCGTGCGCGCCTGGTAAGCCCCCGAAGCCGGAAAAAGGCAAATTTGCGAAATTCCGGCTCCGTCCCACGCGCCGTCACAATGAACATACATCCCGCCGCACAGGCCCGCCTCCTGCGGCGCACAACAAATCCTTCCAACCCGAGAAAAAAGCCATGACCATGCAGAGCCTCAGCACGACCACCACCGAACTCAAGCCCGTTGAACTCCAGTCCTACCTTGACGAAGGCTGGAGGATCTTCGTCGATACATGCTCCTTCATGTCCTCCGGGTGCGAGCCGTTCTTCACCCGAAGCGCCGCAGCCTTCAGAGAAGCCAGCGTGAGCATCCACTGTCCGAAGGAGGTGCGAAGAGAGCTTGAGAAGAATCTTTTGTCCCCGAAGGAGCAGACGCGCCAGCTTGCCATGCGCGGTCTCGCCGCCTACGACGCCCTGGACAAGCTTGACCTCCTGCGCGAGATCGACTGTCCGGGCTCGCAGGAAAACGTTTTTGCCGATCCCGTGTTCGCGAAGATCTTCGACGAGCAGCGCGCCGAGCACAAGCTTCTTCTCATCACTCAGGACAGAAGGCTCGCCGCCGGCCTCTACAGCCGCAATCAGGACGAGTTCATGCACTTTCATCCCGTGCACGTGCTTCGCCTGCTCTCCCGCGGCGACCTCGGCTTTCTCAACCACCCGCAGACCCAGGAGCTTATGTTGCCGCCGAACATGAACGATTTTTCCCGTCAATCCGCACCGATGATCCGCGCCCATCTCGTCTCGTCCGAGGCGGTTCCGCCCGCAGGAAGGTCCGTCCCGCGCACCGTCTCCGCAGGCCGCACCGGCGACGTGCGCGAAGCGTCCCGTCCTGAGAAAGAGTCCGTTTCGAAGGTCGTTTCCAAGCCGGCCGTTCCCGCCGTCGAAAAGGCCGCGCCCGCCCTGCACGCCGCCTTCCCCGTCTGCACGAGCGTGATCGACCTTGAGGACCGTCCCGTGGGCATCGACAGGGCGCCCGTCGAGGGCGACGTCGTCTGTGACGAATTCGGCATGACCCACACGCTCGGCCGCAGGCTCGGCGAGGGCGGCGAAGGCATCGTCTACGACGCAGGCAACGGCATGGTCGCCAAGATCTACCATGCCGACAAGTGCACGACCCGCCGGGAGGCGAAGGTCCGCCTGCTTGCCTCGCGTCCGATCCGCCTCAAGGGCGTGTGCGCGCCGCAGCGCATGCTCTTTTCCAACGGCTTCTTCGCGGGCTGCCTGATGCCCGAAGCGAAGGGCTTCGGGCTCGAGGGACCGCTCGACAAATGCTTTGCGGGCTGGAGCCGCGCCGACCTCGTGCAGCTCGCCGTCACGATCCTCAAGACGATCGGAAGCCTGCACAGGCTCAACGTGCTCGTGGGCGACGTCAACCTCAGCAACATCAGGGTCGTCTCGCCCGACGAAGCGTATCTCGTCGACTGCGACAGCGTTCAGGTCGCCAACCTTCCCTGCCCCGTCGGACATGAGATGTACACGGCACCAGAAATCCGCGGACGCGACTTCAGCACGTTCCTGCGCTCGAAGAGCAGCGAGAACCATGCCGTTGCGGCCCTGATCTTCATGCTCCTCATGCCTGACGAGGACCTCGACGAGAGCGGAAACTACAGGCTCGGCGCACGGAGGATCTCCTCGGATCCGTTCCTTCTCGACTATCCCGGCTTCCGCCGGGGCGAGCCGCTCACGTTCTGCCGCAGAGCCCGCATCTGGAGCCATCTGCCCGACGACCTGAAGTCGGCGTTCGGGAGGACCTTCGACAGCAGAGGGAGCCTCCATGCCGAGGCCGACCGCCTTGGCGTTGCTGGATGGATCCTCCGCCTCAACGCCTATCGCGAGCGTCTTCTCGACGGCACGCTTCTCGCGGACGACCCGCTCGCCAACGAGATCTATCCGAAGACGGGCAGGAAGATCCTGCCTCCCGCACGCCCCGCCTGCGTCGTCTGCGGCAGGCCGCACGACGAGACCGACGGCAGGGACGGCGTCTGCAGCGCCTGCATCTCGATCGCCGAGCGCGTGCTCGCCAGAACGACGGTCCGCGCCGCAGGCACTCCCTCACCTTCCGCTCCGAAGAGTGAGCCGAAGGCGTCCGGGCCCGAGACCGCGGCAAGCGAAGACAAGCCTTCCGACATCGCGTACGAACGCACGTGCGTTGACTGCGGGTCGCTCTTCCGCATAACGAAGGGTGAGGCCGAGCATCTGCGAAACCTCGGCTACAGGCTGCCCGCGCGCTGCAAGGCATGCCGCGCCGAGCGCCGCGCCAGGAAAAAGGCGATCGAGCGCAGGTCCGACGAGGACGGCAGCATCCTCGACGAAATCCTCAACGGCGTTCGCGACCTCATCAAGCCGCTTACCTGAGAGAGGGAGGTCGTCCTGCGGCTCAAGGTCCGGTTTTCGGACCTTGAGCCCTGCGGACGGCCGCGCTGCAGGCTGCTATACTTTCCGGCACCATCTCCTTCACCACAAGGTCCTTCGGCGCCATGCAGTTTCTCGAATACATGCTTCGATCAGGCAGGCTGCAGCCCGTCTCCTGCAGAAAGTATGCGGGCGCACTCTACGGCACGCTCTCCCGCATGGCCGAAATGCCGCTCTCGGAAATCGAGTCGGCTCATGAGTTCGAGCAGATTGCGGAAGGCCTGAGGCAGCTCGACGCCTTCTCGCAGCTCAACAAGACCGGCAACCACATGTACAGCAGTGCTCTCAAATGGTATGCCCGGTACCTCGAGGCCGTGGAAGGGCGCGTTCTGCCCGAAGCGGATGACATCGAGGAGATCCGTAGGGACCGTCGCCTCACCGAAACCGAGCGCGTTTCGCTCACGAAGGCCCGCGTGGGCCAGGGCCAGTACAGGCGCGACCTCATCCGGCTATGGGACGGACGCTGCTCCGTCACGCACTACAACGACGCACGCCTGCTGCTCGCCTCGCACATCAAGCCCTGGTACCTCGCCGACAACCGGGAAAGGCTCGATCCGCACAACGGACTCCTGCTCACGCCCAACCTCGACAAGGTCTTCGACGCGGGCTTCATCACGTTCGACCCCGCCAACCGCGGCAAAATCGTCTTCTCCAACACACTGCGCGAACCCGAGGCGCTCGGACTTTCCGACACGATGTTCGTGCCGATTGCGGACCAAAGGCTCGCAGGCTATCTGCGCGAGCACAAGCGCAAGGTCTTCATTATGGAAAGGTGAGCCCCAAGCCGCCTCAAAGTGAAAAAGGGCCGCGCACTGCGCGGCCCTCATGCATCTTGCCGTCTGAATTCTCCGGGCTTCCTCTACGCCAGATAGTCCCAGGCGGTCTTCACGAAGAGGATGGCAAGCACCGTGAGAATGATGGGGCGCACGATCCTGCCGCCGTTCTTCATCACGAGGCCCGAGCCGATGTAGTGGCCCGTGATGCCGAAGCATCCGGCAAGGGCGCCGAGCACCCAGTCGACGTGGCCCGTGGCCGCGTAGAGCACGAGGGCGGCGATGCCGCTCGAGAAGTTGACGATCTTCATCTGGCCGGCTGCGTCGCGCACGCCGAGCTTGGCGGCGGCCGCAAAGCCGAGCAGCATGAAGGTGCCCGCGCCAGGACCGTAGAAGCCGTCATAGGCGCCGCAGGCAAAGGAGACGAGGCCGAGCATGAGCCAGCGCTTCTTCTGCTCCATCTCCTCGCCGTCGGGCGAGAGCGTCTTGTCGCGCATCACGAGGAAGGCCGCGACGGGAAGGCAGAGCACGAGGATGATCTGGAAGACCGAGGGCGGAACCATGAGCGCGATGCGCGCGCCCACGAGACTGCCCACGAAGGCGGAGAGGACCGGCACCACGGACATCTTCAGGTCGATGAAGCCGCCGCGGTAGAGGCGCACGGTCGAGATGGCCATGCCCATGGCGCTTGAAAGCTTGTTCGTGCCGATGGCCATGTGGGGCGGAACGCCCGCGAGCAGATAGCCCGGCAGCGTGATGAGCCCGCCGCCTCCCGCAATGGAGTCGACGAGGCCGCCCAGAAAGACAAGCGGGCAGACGATGAGCAGTGTGGTGAGATCGGGAAGCATGGCCTGAGCCTGAATCTGAGGTCCGTTTTGAGGGTCGATTTCGGAATGGATGCGAAATTCTACTCTGCCCGCGCGGCTCTCATGATCAGATCCGCGACTTTTTCGCGAGGCTCCCCGCCATGAGTCAATTGCCGAATTCAGGCCGCGGCACGCGCCCGAGCGCCCTCGGCGGGCCGCTCGCCCGTCACGCAAAAGAGCGGCGTCTCGCCGTAGAGCAGCCTCTCCTTGTCATCCCAGAGACGGTCCGTGAGGTCGTGCTCGGCCTCGACGCCCGCAAAGCCCAGCATGTGCAGGGTTCTGACGTCCCAGGCGGGACGCACGCGCTCGGCGCAGCGTGCTGCCAGCGCTTCGTCAAAGAGCGGCAGATTCCAGTTGGCGTCGAAGACGAGCAGACGGCCGCCCGGCGCAAGCACACGGCGGCAGTCGCCGTAAAAGCGCGCGGGATCCTTCATCGTCCAGGTGACGTTGCGCATCACGACGGCGTCGAACGTCCCCGGCTCGAATTCCCGAAGCCCGGTCTCGCAGTGGGAGATGGAGATGCGGCCCTGAGCCAGCGCCTCGGGCGCGAACTCGGCGGCGTTTCTCGCGGCCGCGCGCACCATGCGGCTCGAGATGTCGACGGCCGTCACGGCGTGGCCGAGCCCCGCGAGAAGCACCGTGAAGAATCCCGGCCCGCAGCCGAAGTCGAGCACGCGCGAAGCGGGCTTCAGACGGCTCTCAAAGAGCGCCGTCCATGCCGAAACGCGAAAGCTCTGCAGTTCCGAGCGCACGATGCCGTCATAGTTGTCGGCGTCCTCGCTCCAGTAGCGGCCCATGGAAGTGTTGTCCATGCCTGTTCTCCGAGGTGCTGGCACGAAGTCGGGAAGGACTTCATACGATTTTGTTTTTCGTAATTTTAGTGTCCGCATCCTCCCGCCGCCAATCCTCCGAAAGGATCGGCGGGCTTGCGAGAGAATGCGCCGTTCGGATTAGACCTGAGGCTCAAGACGTTCAGGAAGCCTCGGCCACGGCCTTCATGAGTTCGGCCCAGGCATGGGCCCAGGGGATGCGCTCCTGCTCAAGGCGAAGGCGCATGCCGTATTTGTCGGACTTGAGTGCGTCCCAAAGCGCGGCTTCGGCAGGCAGAAGGCCCTCGCAGACGGCTTCGGGCGCCTGCTTGGGCTCCTCGACGGCGTAGGCATGAAAGCGCACGAGCGTTTCCTCGTCCATCATGACGGCGCGCGTCTCGGGAAAGCGCCTTCTCAGAGACGCGAGAATCTGAAGGCCCCAAGTGTCGGCATCGCCCCAGTAGATGACCGTCGCCTCATGAATCCAGGGAACGGCATCGAGCTGCGTGACGCCCTTGCCCAAACCGAAGAAGAGGACGGCGCCCGGCACGTCGCCGAACGCAAGGCCCGACTGCTCGTTTTCGGAAATGAAGACGATTCGCGGGTGAAGCGGCAGGGCCGCGATTTCCTCCGGCGGCGCCGAGAGGTCGGAGAGTCCGTGCATGAGCGCACGGTCTGAAGGATCAAGAAGCCTCATGCGCACGCTCGAGGGCCTGCTCCTCAGGCCCGCGAATGCCTCGAAGGCCTGCGCCTCGGGCACGGATCTCCCTGAGGCCCGCCAGCGGGCGGCGAGAAGATAGCGAAGCACCGTCATTCTGGGCTTCGTGAGCCACTTGGTGTCCATGCCCTCGACGGGCAGCTGACGAACATAGAGGCCGCTTTCGGGATTGTCGGCAAGCCACCGGAAGGCGGAGAGCAGAATCCCGAAGTCCTCGTCCTCCCATTCGGCGAGCACGCTCCAGGCATGCACGACCGCCTCCCTCAGGCCGTCTTCGCCGTCGACGAGGCGGGAGGCACGCTCGAGCGCGCGCCTCCAGGTGTGAAGCTCGCCCGCGGCGCGCGCAACGTCTTCGGGTGACTCGAACACGGCACGTTCGGGGACGGTCTGACGGCCGCAGGCCGTCCAGTCGCGCACCGCGAAGGCCACCTTGAGACGGCCCGATTCAGCCTCCGCGCTCCATGCGTCGCGCCAGTTGAGCGTCTTCTGCGGGTCGGCGAGGACCTCGCGCTCGGAAGGAATGCCGAGCGGGACGGCAAACGGCCAGACCGAGTCGTCGGGAAGGCCCAGACGACCGGCGAGCCACCTGCGGCACGACGCCCTGAAGCGCCGCGCCGCGGCCGTGCGGACCTCGGCCGGCGTCTTCATCAGGCCTCCTTCACGGGTTCTGCGGATTCAGCGGGCGCCTTCTCTTCGGGCGCCTTCCAGACGAGGCGGTGGACCGCGCCGTCGTAGGGAATCGTGAGCACGCTCGAGTACTTGCGCTCGACGATGTGCACCACGCAGGCGCCGCCGATGAAGGGCTCGAGCGTCGTGACGGCCTTGTCGGGCGTGGCGACGATCATCTGGAAGCCGAACTGGCGGAAGATGTTCATGGCGAGCGTCGTGAAGTCGCTGTCGGCCTTGTCGAAGGCCTCGTCGAGCACCACGGGCGCGTAGGTCGGGACCGACACGCTGTCGCCGCAGAGCTGGTACCTGAGGGCGGCGGCAAGGCAGGTCGTCGTGAGCTTCTGGCGCTGGCCGCCGGACTTGCCGGCGCCGCTGCGGTAGACCTCGATCTGGCGTCCGTCGTCGTCGACTTCCTCGCCGATGAAGTCGACGTGGCGGCGCACGTCGAGCACCGTGTCGCGGTAGCGGCGGTTTTCAGGCAGGTCCTTGAGGCTCGACACGAGTTCGGCGAGGATCGCGAAGCGCTTTTCGGCCTCGCCGTCCTCGACCTTGACGTCCCAGGCGCCCTCGAGGGCGTCGCGGATCCGCTTCCTGAACTCGACCACTTCGGGGAGCATGCGCTCCTGCGTCGTGATGCGAAGGAAGGTCCTGCGGCCGTTCGTCACGTTGAAGGGCACGACGTGAAGGCTTTCGTTCACGAGTTCGAGGCGCTGCAGGATGTCGCGGCGCTCCTCGGTGAGGTACTGGCGCAGCTGCGAGAGGTTCTGCATGCTCTGCTGGCGCAGAAGTTCGCGGAACTTCGCCTCGAAGTCGGGCAGGCGGTCGCGCTCGAGCGTCTCGAGCAGCTTGAAGTAGTCGCCCGCGAACTCAAGGCCCGCGCCGAGGTCGGCCGACTCCGCGGGGAACTGGTCGCGGAACTTGTCGAACGCCGTCGTGACGCGGATCTCCATGTCCTTGACGCGGCCGTCGAGCTTCGAGACCTCTTCGTTGATTTCGCGCGCGACCGTGTTGACGAGGTCGTCGAGCGTGTCGAGGCGGATCTCGCCGAGCCTTGCGCCGAAGCGGTCGCCGAGTCCCTTGCGCATGCCGTCAGTGAGCGCCGCGATCTGCGTGCTCCAGGCGTCATTAAGGGTCTGCAGGCGGTTCCTGACGGCCGTGAGCGCGCCGTCGGCGGTCTTGAGGTCGGCCTTCGCGTCGGAGAGCTTCTCCTCGACGGCGGCAATCTGAATGCGCGTCTCCTCGATGGCCTTTGCGAGCTCCCTGAGGGCCTCGTTGCCCTCGCGCACGGCGCGGATCTGGGCCTCGAGGCGGTGGATGTCGGCAAGAATCGGAGCGGGATCGATGTCGATCCAGGAAGCGGCCGCGAGCGTGTGGCAGTGCACCAGCCTGCGATTTGCCTCAGTCTCCTCGTTCTTGAGGGCCGTGATCGCGCGCCTCTTCTCATGAAGATCACGACGACGGATCTCCTCTTCGGCCCTGAGGGCCGCAAGCTTGGCGCGATTGTCCATGCCGAGCACCCAGGCGCGCGGATCGTCGACCGCGCGGGTGTCGTTCTTGTCGTATCGTGCGTGCGTGTCCTTCACGAAGCCCGTCTTCGTCACGGCGCGGCGCGCGGCGGCGAAGGCCTCGGGCGTCTCGACGCAGGCGAGGTCGTAGTCGCGGCGAAGGACGCTCTCGAGCCACTGGGCATGCACGCCGTCGGTGACCCGGATCTTGCGGATGACGGAGTCGTCCGAAAGGCTCCCCGCCTCCTCGACGATCGCGCCGCCCGTCCTCAGCAGGCGCACGTGGGCGCCCCAGTGAGCGCCGTTGACGACACGGGAAACAGCCTCGAAGTGTTCGGTGGGCACGAGAATCGAAAGGGCGAGCGGCCTGAGCGCGCGTTCGAGAGCGCCCCTCCAGGCGATCTGCTCGGGGAGCACCTCGATGAATTCGCCCGCAAAGGGCAGGTCCGTGGTCCTGAGTCCCGCCTCGGCGGCGATCCTCTCTCGGATCCTGAGCTGCACGGCGGGAATGCCCGAGCGCTGCGACTCGAGCGACTCGATTTCCTCGCAGAGGACGTCGAGCTCGCTCTTGATGCCGTGCTCTTCGCCGATGAGGGCCTCAATCTTCGCGTCCCTCGCCTTCTTCAGGTCGGCGGCACCCGCCTCTTCAGCGGCGGCAGCCTCGACGAGCGTGCGGAATTCGTCAGCCGAGGGCGGCAGGGCCTCGCCAAGCTCGCGCGCGGCGGCCTCGACCTTGCCGCGCTCGCGCATCGCGCGATCGCGGTCCTGTTCGCGACGGGCCTTTTCGGCCTCCCAGCCGGCGATCTGGTCGCCGCCGCTCTGGCGCTCGCGAAGCTCAAGGTCGGCGAGAGTGCTGCGCCTTGCGACGAGATCGGCCTGAATCGTGCGGACGTTCTCCTCGTGCGTGCGGCGCTCGTTCTCGAGCTTCGCGGCCTGGGCGGTCAGAAGGTTCGCGCGCCATGACTCGCGGTAGGCGGGGAGCGCCTCCGCGAGGAGCTTCGCGCGGCTGCGGCCCTCTTCTGCCTGCTGCATGTCGCCGAACGCCGTCTGGGCGGGCGAGAGCACGCGGATCTGGGCGTTGGCGGCCACGACGGCGCGGTGCGAGGCCTCGAGCTCGACGAACTCGTCGACGAGACGGGCGGCGATCGCGTAGGTGCGCGGTTCGTCGAGCATGAAGTTCCTCAGGAATTCGTTGAGGTCGCCGAGGTTCTTCGCGGACTGCGTCTTGTGAAGGAGCTTGAGCGCAAGGCTGCTCTTGATGCCGAGGAGCGCCGTGAAGGCGGTCTCGTAGGGCGGAAAGAGGTCCGAGCACCTGGCGTCGCCCAGATCGAGCTTGAGACGCCTGAGGTCGTAGTCGGACTCCGAAAAGCCGGTGATGAGGGCCTTGAGTTCGACGTCTCGTTCGACGACGGCGTAGAGGCGCTTGACGTCGCCCACGCCGTTGAGCTTTCCGCGGATCCAGAATACCTGCAGGAGCGTCACGATGCGGCGGGCGTTGCGGAAGGTGAGCGCAAGGCCCGAGGCGGTCGTCTCCTCGCGCAGGTACTGCGTTGTCACGCCCGCATCGGTCTGAAGCTCGGACCATGCGCCGCGGACGTAGGAGACGATCGAGCGGTCGCCCTTGACCTTGCCGCCCGTCTCATGCGCGGCGGCGTTGAAGTCCACCCAGCGGGGCGGAATCAGCAACTGGGAGAAGGCGTCGAGAAGCGTCGACTTGCCCGAGCCCGAGGCGCCCACGAAGAGAAAGCCCTCTTCGGCGATCGGAATGTCGTTGCAACCCGAGAAGGTGCCCCAGTTGTGTACCTGCAGGCGCACGGCCCTGAACTGTTCTTCGGGCATGAGCTCGGGGAAAAGCGCGAGATCGGTCATTCCATGTCCTCCGGATCGTCTTCGTCGTCTTCGGATTCGTCGTTTTCAATGCCGGCGGGAATTTCGGCGGCGGCCTCGCCCGGCTTGGCGGCCCTGCCCTCGTAGTAGTCCTTGACCTGCTCGACGAGTTCGGCCGTCATGAGCATCTTGAGGACGGGCGAGATCTCGAAGGCGTCCTCGCCGCTCTTGAGGCGGCGCAGCACGCCGAAGTGGTCCGCCTTGGTGACGGCGCCCGCCAGATGCCTCTCGAAGCCGACGGCGTCGCGATTGCGGCCCGCGATGTCGGCGAGATGCTCGCGGATTTCGTCAAGGCCGATGACGGCGCGCTCGCCCCTGCCCTCGGCGCTCGAGAGCCTCAGGCGCAGGAAGAGGAAAAGATAGGTCTCGATGTAGTTGAGCGGCTTGCGCTTCAGAAGGATCGGCGCCTTGACGGGATCGGTGTCCGCCTGGCGCGTGAACGCGAAGAGCTGCTCGCGGTCGATCACGAGGTCGAGAAAGAGGTCGTTGAGGCGGCTGCGGATCAGGTCCTCGCTCTCAAGCAGGGCCTTCCAGATGACGGGCATGCGCATGCCGTCGAGCACGGGGCCCTTGAGAAGCTGCACGAGCGCGCGCCTTGCGTCGAGCTTCAACCCGCCCGCGTCACCGCGCCAGAGGCCCGCGGCCTGTTCGTCATTGCGCGCGGCGTCAGTAGATTCGGGTGAGTTCATCGATCTTGTCCTTAACAAAGAAGAGTTGATTCACGGTGGCGGAGCGCTCGCGGCCGTCGAGCCCCGTCCACTTGAGGCTCTCGGTGCCCGAGCCGGGAATGCCGTGACGAAGCGCGAGCTCCATGAGACCGACGACGCTGCCGAGGCCCTGCTTCGCGGGATGCGCCTCGAGTACCTCGCCGACACTCGCCTGGTCCTTGCGGGAGAGCACGTCGGCGACGTTCTCCCTGAGCTCGCGGATGTTGATTTCGGATCTTGCAATGCGCTCGCCCACGGCGGAGAGGTCAAGCGGAGGCGGCGTGCCGTCCTCGACGGGCGGCGGAGGCGCATAGGTGACGGGATCCCAGAGGACCATCTGGCCCGCGGACCTCGGTGTGAAGCCCGTCCTCGAAAGTTCGATCCCGGTCCTACGGACGGGACTCTGCTCGTCGGCCGCATCGATCCCTGCGCGCATCGCCTCGGTGAGGAGCCTGTTGAGACGGTGTTCCTCGAGATACTGGCGGCTTTCCACAAAGTTCCTGAGACCCTGGGCCAGACGCTTCGTCGTGTCGTGCACATCCCCGCCCCTTTCGAGCAGGTTGCGGCGCATCGTGCGCAGCATCCTGCGCTCTTCGACGGTAAGATCGCGCGCAAAGTCGCGCGAGAGCACGGCGTCGATCGCCTCCTCGAAGCGGGCGGACTCGACGGGATCGTTGAGCAGGCGCCAGAACGCGAAGAAGGTTCGGCCTGCAGGGCTGAGCCTGATGAGATCGAGCCCTGCGAAGACGTCCTCGAGGACGTCGCCCCTCGAGCCCGAGCACTCCATGATGCGGCGGCGAAGGTCAGCGTTGAGCGCCTCGAAGCTGTCGCGCACGCGATGAAAGTCGCCCACAAGCCCCGAGAAGAGCGTGAGAATCTCGCGGGTGCGCTCTAGCGCGGTGTCCTTGTCCAGCACCTTCACCTCGCCCCTGCCCACGGCCTCAAGCTCGCGGCGGATGCGGCTCTGCTCCTCGATGAGACGATGCTCGCGGCGTTCGACGTCCGCGTCGGTGTCTTCTTCAAGTCCGTCGAGCGCGGTGATCACAAGCTGCAGGCGGGATTCCGTCGCCTCCGCACGGGGCCTGCCCATGCCGGTCACAAACCTCACGGCGTCGACCGAGGCCGAGGTGAGCGAATAGACCTCCTCGTCGCTGCCGTAGGGCAGCGTGCGTTCGAGAAGCCCCTGGGCGAGCCACTGCGACGCGTATTCGCGGGCCGTCGACGGCATGTCGACGCCCGTTGCGCGAAGCTCCTCGAGACTGCGGTCGACGCGCGCGTAAAATTCGGACGCACGCATCCCGTGGTCCGCCTCGTAGAGGTGCTCGGCCAGGATGGCGATGATGGCGGGCGCATTGGCTGCCGCCAGAAGCTTCCAGAGGGGCGCTGCGCGCAGACGCTGGAAGCCGGGGTATGAGATGCTGGCTTTCATAAGCCGTATATTTTACATGCTCGAAACCCGTTCCTCATCCTCCGCGCACCCGGAGAAGCCTTCTCCAAAGCCCTGAACTGAACGATTTTGAACAAACAGCCGAACGACATTCCGCAAAGTCATTTTCACCGAAACAGTCGCAATCCTCCATCCGATTGAATTCGGAGGCTTCCTGTGGATGTTTCTGTGAACTACCTCGTGACCGCCGTCAAGCGTAAGCTCGTTTGACACACATTAGGAAGTTAGAGAAATTGGGCCGCGGGGCTCTATATCGTGCCTGCGGCCTCGGTTTCAGAGACCGCAACTTCGGATCGTAGAACGGAGACGGGGCAGGGTTGTGGGTTAGGAAGGAAAACAGGACCTGTGCGTGTGCTTCTGACAACCCTGTTGGGCTGACAGCACGGAAACGAAACAGGTTGACAGCCATGAATTTGACGGTTGAACCCATCTGTGCATAGTGTAGAATTTGGGTTCACAACCTAAAAACAAGGAAACCCTCACTAGGTCGGTCAAGCAAAGCTCGAAATCTT
>ERZ838827.2086-NODE-2086-length-12742-cov-2.612438_pt1 | contig 12742 bp, 8 predicted proteins | sample MGYA00519881_ERZ838827 | MGnify/ENA primary metagenome ERZ838827 (study PRJEB31850, sample SAMEA3708842) | human gut metagenome | biome: human gut; feature: human-associated habitat; material: faeces | place: China | collected 2014 ...
ATTGAAAAATATAAATATTCAACCGTTTTTATGAGAGTTATGAATGAATATTGATATTTGAAAAAAGCTTTGATAGAATGTGTACAGAAAAAAGAAGGAATTCCGAAAAAAATTGTTGAAAAAGGAGAGGTGGTTATGAAAAGGAAAAAAATTGTTTGTTTACTTTTATCGGGCTTACTGACAATGGGACTGGTAAGCGGATGCGGAAGCAGTTCATCCGATGAAGGCGGCGACGCAAAGAACGAGACAAAGACAGAAGACACGAAAAAAGACGATGCGGCAAAAGAGGAAGCTTCCGGAGACAAGATCACTCTTCGTATGGCGTGGTGGGGATCACAGACAAGACATGATGCGACAAACAAAGTGATCGAGATGTACGAGGAACAGAATCCGAATGTAGATATCGAAGCGGAATTTTATGACTTTGACAGCTATTTTACAAAATTGGATACATTGGTAGCGGCAGAAGATCCATGGGATATTATCCAGATGGGCGGAAACTTCCCGAAATATGAAAACAGTATTGAATATCTGGACAGCTATATCGAAGATGGAACGATCGACGTCAGTGATACAACAGATGCGTTTTTGAAAACAACACAGAATAACAATGGCGATCAGGTTGGTATTTCCGTTGGAACTAATACATATGGAATCGCTTACGACCCGGCAATGTTTGAAGAAGCCGGCGTGCCGGAACCGACGGACGACTGGACATGGGATGAGTGGAAAGATGCCTGCTTAAAGATCACAGAAGAACTTGGTGTGTACGGAAGTTCCAAGATGGACAACTTCATCGCAGGTGTGACACAGAGAGTATCTCAGGCAGAGAAAGATGCGAACTTCTTTAATATGGAGGGAACAGGACTCGCTTGGGATGATCCGGAGCCGATCGCAGACTATTTTGCAATGATCCAGGAACTGACGGAAGCAGGAGCTTATCCGGATGCCGGAGCGATCAAGGAGATCAAAGATATTGAAAACGACTATCTTGTAACAGGCGACGCGGCAATGACATGGGTAGCTTCCAACCAGATCAACTCCATCGTAAACGCAGCGGGAAGAGAGATTAAGGTTGCACCGGTTCCGAGAATGGAGAAAGACGGCGCTTACGGAATGATCGTACAGTCATCCCAGATGCTCTGCGTATCCAAAACTTCCGAACACAAACAGGAAGCTGCAAAATTCATTAACTACTTTGTAAACGACATCGAAGCAAATAAAGTGCTCAACGGAGAACGTGGCGTTCCGATCATGACTGAAGTTCGCGAGACGGTAAAAGCGCAGGCGGATGATTCCAGCAAGATGATCTATGACTTTGTAGACAAGATCGGTAACTTCCCTGTGGAAAACAGCAACGTGATCAGTCCGGAACCGAAGACAGAGATTGAAGACTATGACAAACTGCTGATCGAAAAAGTACAGTACGGCGAGATGACGCCGGAAGAAGCTGCAGACGATCTGCTCGAATTTGCAAAAGGAAAATTCTAACCAGGACATAGAAAAGGGCAGAAATATTTGGATTTCAGATGTTTCTGCCCGCTTCTTTTACTCTGGGCGAATCTATGAAGGATGGAAATGATATGGAAAAACAACGAAATTTCAAGAAATTTTTATACAGCAACAATACGGCGGGATATGTTTTTTCGTTGCCCTTTATTGTCGGATTCCTCGGATTTACTTTGATTCCGATCCTTGTATCCATGTACTATTCGGTTACGGATTACAAACTGGGGCAAGAGGCAAATTTTATCGGCTTACAGAACTATCTCGATCTGAACGTTTTATGAATTCCATGAAGGTGACGGTGATCTATGTTGTGATCTCGGTACCCGTGAAACTGGCGTTTGCCCTGCTTGTGGCATATTTTTTGACCAAACAGAGAAGAGGCGTTACGTTCTATCGTTCTTTGTATTATGTGCCGTCTCTGATCGGAGGAAGCGTTGCGGTAGCTCTTGTCTGGAAAACGATCTTTTCCAGAAGAGGTCTTGCAAATGCGATACTCGCCGGGCTTGGTCTGGACAAAATCTCATGGCTCGGTGATCCGAAAACGGCAATGGGAATTTTGATCGCGATGTCGGCATGGCAGTTCGGATCTTCGATGATCATTTTCGCGGCGGGATTGAAAGAGATTCCGACAACATATTACGAAGCGGCGGACATTGACGGGGCAAATAAATTCCAGCGTTTTGTGAAGATCACACTGCCGTGTCTTTCCCCGATCATTTTGTACAACCTTGTCATGCAGACGATCTCGGCGTTTATGTCATTTACGCAGGCGTTTGTCATCACACAGGGAGGACCGAACGATTCGACGAACTTCTATGCACTGTATGTCTATAATCATGCGTTCAAGTGGTCGAACATGGGATACGCAAGCGCAATGTCATGGATCATGCTGATCATTATCAGCGCATTGACATTGATCATCTTTAAAACATCAAAATTCTGGGTATTTTCAGAATCTGACAGCTAGGAGGAGAAAGCGTTATGAGAACAAAACATCGTATAGAAAGTGTATTATATCATGTTCTGATCTGCGGTTTCGGGTTCATTATGATATATCCGGTATTATGGATGATCAGCGGTGCATTTAAAAACAATACGGAAATATTGAACGGCGGTCTGAGCCTGATCCCGGAAGTATGGCGTTGGGAAAACTTCGTCAACGGCTGGTCCGGTTTCGGAGGCATTTCGTTCGGGACATTCTTCAAAAATTCGCTGATCGTGGCAGGCGTTTCCACATTCGGAACCGTGATCAGTTCCGCGTGTGTTGCGTATGCATTTTCAAGGATCAAATTCAAAGGAAGCAAGATCTGGTTTACGGCAATGCTCTGTACCATGATGCTTCCGGCGCAGATCATTTTGGTGCCGCAGTATATTATTTACAATAAACTGGGATGGGTCGGAACATATCTTCCGCTGATCCTGCCGCATTTCTTTGGTCAGGCATTTTTTATCTATCAGATGATGCAGTTTATCAAAGGAATCCCGCGGGAACTTGACGAGGCGGCGACTATTGACGGATGCAGCAGATATTCGATATTTACAAGGATCATCCTGCCGCTTCTGAAACCGTCGATCGTGACAACGATCATCATCCAGTTCTATTGGAAGTGGGACGATTTTATGGGACCGATGATCTATCTGAACAAACCGGAGATGTACACAGCGTCGCTGGCGATCAAACAGTTCGCAGATTCGTCTTCGACAACCGATTACGGCGCAATGTTCGCGATGTCGGCATTGTCTCTGATCCCGGTATTTTTGATCTTTTTGTTCTTCAATAAATATCTGGTTGAGGGAATCAGCAGCAGCGGACTGAAAGGATAACAGCAGATCATGCAAGAATGACGATAAAGGAGAATGACGATGATCCAAAATCCGATTTTAAAAGGGTTCTGCCCGGACCCGAGTATTGTTCGGGCAGGGGATGATTACTATATTGCGGTCTCGACGTTTGAGTGGTGGCCGGGAGTGAAGCTGTTTCACTCGAAAGATCTGCAGAACTGGACGCAGATCGGGGCGGCGCTTACGAGAAAAAGCCAGCTGGATATGATCGGAGACCCGACGTCCGGCGGGGTATGGGCGCCGTGCCTGAGTTATGATAACGGGCGGTTTTATCTCGTGTTTACCGATGTGAAGACGAAAAAAGGCAGGTTTTATAATACGCATAATTATCTGGTTTGGACAGACGACATCCGGGGGGAGTGGTCCGAACCGGTTTATTTGAACAGTATTGGATTTGATCCGTCTTTGTTCCATGACAATGACGGAAAAAAATATCTGATCAATATGGTCAACGGGTTTAAAGGCGTGCTTGTTCAGGAGATCGATCCGCAGACATGGGAGCTGATCGGCGAACAGAAAAAAGTCTATGCGGGCTCCGGTATCGGCTGTACCGAGGGACCGCATATGTACCACATCGGAGAATGGTATTATCTTCTGACGGCGGAGGGCGGAACCGGTTATGATCACTGTGTTACGGTCGCACGATCCAGGAGCGTGTGGGGACCTTTTGAGACCGATCCGCACAATCCGCTTCTGACTTCCGAGCGAGAACGGGATGACGCCTTGCAGAAATGCGGGCACGGAGATCTGGTGCAGACCCAGAGCGGCGAGTGGTATCTGGCACATCTGTGCGCACGACCGAAGAATGGAGACGATCTCTGTGTGCTTGGTCGGGAAACTGCCATTCAGAAACTGGTGCTGGATGCGGACGGATGGTTCCGTTTGAAATGTGGCGGACGGTATGCCAAAAATCAGACGGAAAGTCCGGAAGAGATCGTGCCGGGAAATGCGGAAGTAGTTCCGGCGCTTGATCGATTTGTGCCGGAGGAGCTGACAGAAAACGGATGGAACCGATGGCAGAACGGTTATTGTTCCCCGAGAAGACCACTGGGAAGCGACGCAAGCCTGACTGCGCGAAACGGGTATCTCAGGCTGATTGGAAGAGAATCTCTCAATTCCCTGCATCGGGTGACGCTGGCGGCAAAGCGTCAGACGGCGCTTTGTATGGAAGCGTGCACGCGGATGGAATTTTATCCGGAATACGAGGAACAACTGGCTGGGCTCGCTTATATGTATGACGCGATGAATTTCTATCTGTTCGGAAAGACCGTGGATGCGGAGGGAAATCCGGTTCTGGTGCTGTTAAAAAGCGACGGTGGTGTGATCACGGATGAAACGGAACCGATCCGGCTGGAGACAGACGATGCGGTGACTTTCCGTGCGCGTACCGGTCAGGACGGAGCGAAAGTAACGTTTTCCTATCGGCAGAACGGTGTGTGGAATACCGTGAAAGAAGATTGTACAACGGAGATCCTGACAGATGAACATTGCCGCGGGTTTACAGGGGCACATTTCGGAATGTATGTCCATGATATGACAGGGCTTGCCCTGCATGCGGATTTTGAATGGTTTTATCTTGGAGAACCACAGGAGGATGAAACATGAGCAGAGTGACATTTCAGAGCAGCGACAGCCTTGTGCAGAAGCTGTTCGATACGGCGGAAGAAAAATTAAAGCAGAATCTGAAAGAGTTTGCGGGCAGAACGGTGCTGATCGAGGGCGGCGGATATGAAAAGATATGGCTGGAAACACAGCCGATGGGCGGGGAGATGTATGCGAAACGTGATATGGTTCCGGCGCTGAACAATCAGCTTTTATTTATGGAATGTCAGCGTGCGGACGGTCGGATTCCGGGCAGTATCGCGCTGATCGACGGAAAGATCACGCCGCAGTTCAACAAGTTTCAGGGATTCTGTTTTCCGGAACCGGCGCTGAACATGTACTATCTGATGGGAAAAGATGCGGATTATCTGGAGCTGCTCCACCGGACACTTCGGCGGTTTGACGAATATTTGTGGAAGACGCGGGATTCCGACGGGGACGGCTGTCTGGAAACGTGGTGTAAATACGATACCGGAGAGGACAATGCGATGCGGTATATGGATGCGCCGGATGCATGGGAGGAGGAGACGCCGCCCAAGGGATGCGAGGCAGTGCCGATCGCGTCCATGGATGTGATGAGCTATTCCTATTCCTGTCGCAGCGTTCTTGCGGAAATCTGCCGGATCGCCGGAAAAGAGGACGAGGCGGAGCAATGGGAAGAAAAAAGCCGTCAGGTGCTCCGGAAGATGAAAGATTACCTTTGGGACGACGAAAAAGGCGCGTACTTTGATCGTGACAAACATCATAAGCAGATGCCGGTACTCATCCATAATACATTGCGGACGATGTACTGGGGCAGCATCACGCAGGAGATGGCGGATCGGTTTGTGAAAGAACATCTGCTCAATCCGAACGAATTTTGGACAAAACTACCGCTTCCGTCTGTGGCGGTCAACGACCCGCTCTTCCGGAATGTGACGACGAACAACTGGAGCGGTCAGGTGGAGGCGCTGACGTATCAGCGTGCGATCCGTGCGCTGGAAAAATACGGATATGACGAACTGCTTCCGGTACTCGGTCGGAAATTGTTTGAGGCGATCGGAGAAAAATGCGTGTTTGTACAGCAGTACGACCCGTTTACTTCGGTTCCGTCCGCGGTCGCTCTGGAGGGAGAGCAGGATGCCTATGGTCCGGCAATGCTCTCGGTATTGGAGTATATTTCCAGAATGCACGGCGTCCACATTGAGAAAGAAACCGTGTGCTTCGGAAGCTGGGGCAAAGAACAGACCGAGTACGAGCAGGAGTGGAACGGCGTGCGCTACCGGATCGTAAACGATGGCAGTCAGGCGGAGGGATTCCGAAACGGAGAAAAACTCTTTGCGGTTCCGTCGGGGACGCGTGTGATCACGGACTATGCGGGCAATGTTTTGCGGACGCAACGCTAAGGGATGTCCGGAAATAGCGTTTGGCGCTGTAAGCGCCTTTAAGAGTGTGAAAGCTCATCCGGGGATAAACGTTCTCCGGCGTAGGATTTGGGGCGTTCGGTTTCTTTGAGAAAACGCTTGCGGTATTTTAGCGGGGAGGTCTCGGTATATTTTCGGAAAATCTTCTCAAAATAGGTGATGCTTTCGTAACCGAGACAGGCGGCGATCTCGGTGATGTTCATGTCGCTTTCGATCAGCAGTTTCTGAGCCTGCAAGATCCGGTTGACGTTGATATATTCGTTGACCGTATATCCGGTGATCTCTTTGAAAATCCGGCTGAGGTAACTTTTGCTGATATAAAAGTGACGGGCGACATCATCGAGAGAGCAGGCTTCGTCATAATGATCCGTGATATAAGAGGCAACTTCGGAGACTTTCTGGTGTGTTGCAGTGGTAGAGATCGAAGTTGTCCCGGCATTCAGGCGGTTGTTGTCCCAAAACCGCTGTGCAAAGAACAAAAGCCGTGCAAGCTTGGTCATCGCCATCATTCGGTAACCGGGATCTTTTGTGTGGATCTCGGCGGCGATCCCGTTTAAAAGAGAGAGAACATATTCCTGATTTTTCGGGCAGAGTTCGAGTACCCCTTGATTTCTGCGGAAGAAATCGGAAAGAACCAGTTCGCCGGTGCTGGCGAGAAAAGAAGAAAATGGTTCTTCCTTTAATTCAATGGCAATCCGTTCGTGGTGCGAGTCGCCGTATTGTCCCGTCTTATGGATCTGATTCCGGTCGATGAAAACGAGAGTTCCCTTTTTGACATGATAAATCTGATTCTCGATGAAGTAGTAGCGTTCACCGTCTACGAGATAGTAGATTTCATATTCTTCATGGACATGTTTGTGCGGCATGTCAAAATCATAATTCCGGACAATGCGGTCGATCGTCAGACCGACGTCGGATTCTTTGTAAACAATATTACGCATAGGCGGCCTCCTTACCATCCTAAAACAGATCCGGCATGTGCCGGGATAAGGAAAATACACGGCGCCGATTCGTTTTAAGAAAAAATCAAAAAGATAATATAGTTGGAAAAATGATAAAAAAGAGTGAAATTTTATAAGAATATTATACTATATATCAGTATAATGTCCAGTAGATACAAAAGAATTTACGATAAATAAATGGAAGGGGATACGAGTATGAAGTATCAAAATGGAAAAATGTCAGATGTGCAGATCGCGTATATCGGAGGAGGATCCCGCGGTTGGGCGTGGACTTTTATGACAGACCTTGCGCTGGAGCCGGATATGAGCGGAACGATCCGCCTGTACGACATTGATAAAAAGGCGGCGGAAGCGAACAAGATCATCGGAAATCAGGTGACGGCAAGAGAAGATGCTGTCGGAAAATGGGAGTACGAAGCGTACGACAGTATTCAGACGGCGCTGGAGGGCGCGGATTTTGTCGTTCTTTCGATCTTGCCGGGAACATTTGACGAAATGGCAGTGGACGTACATATGCCGGAACGTCTCGGTATTTACCAGTCGGTCGGAGACACCGCAGGACCGGGCGGGATCATGCGTGCGCTCCGTACGATCCCGATGTATGTGGAGATTGCCGAGGCGATCCGCGATCATGCGCCGAATGCATGGGTCATCAACTACACCAATCCGATGAGCCTTTGTGTGAAAACATTGTATCATGTATTTCCGCAGATCAAAGCTTTCGGATGCTGCCATGAAGTGTTCGGCACACAAAAAGTATTAAAAGAAATCGTGGAGCAGAAATTCGGCGTCGAAGAGATCGACCGTTCCGAGATCCAGGTCAATGTACTTGGAATCAATCACTTTACATGGTTTGACTATGCGTCCTACAAAGGGATCGACCTGTTCCCGGTTTACAAAGAATATATTGACGCACATTACGAGGAGGGACACCATGAGCGCGACAAGCATTGGATGAATTCCAGTTTTGAGTGCGCGCACCGCGTGAAATTCGATCTGTTCCGTCGTTACGGCATGATCGCTGCGGCGGGAGACCGTCATCTGGCAGAATTTATGCCGGGAAATGAATATTTGAACGATCCGGAGACTGTGACCGGATGGAAGTTCGGGCTGACAACGGTTGACTGGAGAAAAGAAGATCTGAAAAACAGACTGGAGAAGAGCCGTAAATTAGTAGCGGGAGAAGAGCAGGTAGAATTGAAGCCGACCGGCGAGGAGGGCATTCAGCTGATCAAAGCGCTCTGCGGACTGCGAAGAATGGTAAGTAACGTCAACATTCCGAATACGAATTTACAGATCAAAAATCTTCCGGCAGATGCGATCGTGGAGACAAACGCGGTATTTGAGCGGGATGCGATCCGTCCGGTTGTGGCAGGGGAAATCCCGGAAAATGTAAAGACGCTGATCATGCCGCATGTTGAAAATCATGCATACACCTTGCAGGCGGCGCTTACATGCGATAAAGAACTGGTAGTAAAAGCATTCTTGAACGATCCGATCGTCAAAGGAAAGAATTGTAAAGAGGAAGATATCAGACAGCTTGTGGATGATATGATCGCGGCAACGGCGAAGTATCTCCCGGACGGATGGAAGTAGGAAACGAAAAGAGAAGTAAAAATCTCCCGAGAAAATCATTTTAAGATTTCCCGGGGGATTTTTAAATTGAAATTATTGATTTTTTGCGCGTCTTTCGCGAAGTGCATTTTGAACAGTTTCCATTGTCTTATTGTCCAGTTTGTACCAGAGCATCGGAATCATGGAAATGATCGTGATAATTGCAGGGAAGAGATTAACGATCATATTAATTCCGTGGATCGCTTCCGGAGTCTGCTGTGCTCCGGCAACATATCCGGCAGCATCTAAAAGTAGGACTCCGAGAGATCCGGTTAATGCGGTTGCAAGTTTTACGCCGAAGCTCATAAAGGAGGAGGCAAGCGCTTCTTCTCTAACACCGTATTTGTATTCTCCGTAATCGATGGCATCACACATAATACCATAGCTGATATTGCCGACCGGATTGGAAAATCCGATGATTGCGCTGATTCCCAACAAGAACAGCGGGTTACTGCTAGGGAACATATACATGATCAAAAAGGAAGCGATCTGAATAATGTTTAAAATATATAAAGCATTTCGTTTGCCAAATCTTTTCGTCAGGATCGGTACAACCGGATTTCCGAATAACTGCATGACAGTCATGGTTGTAAATACCGGTGCGATCAGTGTATAAGAACCGGCAACGTAAATAATATAATAGGATAGCATGGACATTCTGGCCATAGCCGCGGTCGCACCGGCAAAGGTCATAAATACGGCGACCAGAATATTTTTATTTTTAAATAAGATCTTAAAAGACTCCATAATGGAGCGCTTTGCAGGGGAAGCGGAGACGGTTGTTACCGCGGCTTCCGGAACTTCTTCTTTACATTTCCATGCACAGAACCAGAGGAGCGGAACAGATACAATGGAGAAAATCACGGTGGTGATAAAGTAACCGGTTCTGTTTGCAACGTCACTTTTACTGAAGAAAAGAATCAGTGGCATTGCGCATGCAGAGAGGATGATTCCGACGATCGTACTTGCCATCTGCGACATTGTAACGATTGTCATTTTTGCCTGAGAATCATCCGATAAGCGATTTAGGATTCCGTTGATCGCAACGCTTACTGCTGTGTAAGCCATTCCGGCACCTATGTAAGTAAGCAGACATAATACGACTTTTGCTGTACCTTTTACAGGAAAAACGGTGAACGTAAGGATATTAAAGATAGCGAGCACCGGAGGGGCGATTGCGATATATGGGCGGAATTTTCCCCATTTCGTATGGGTGCGGTCTACAATGACACCCATCATTGGATCGTTGACCGCATCCCAGACTCTTGCAATCAGCATAATAAGGGAAATAGCACCGGCAGTCAGACCGACTACATCCGTATAAAAAAGCATCAGATAGTTGTTGATCATATACCAGATGATATTCGTAGAACCGAAGCCTACGGAATATGCCAGGGCAGAAGTAAGATTCATATTTTGGGTCTTTGTTTTCATGGCGTTCTCCTTTGATTAATTTTCAAATATTTCTGCAATTCGTTTGTCAATTTGATCCAGAATTTCTTCATCGATTTGGAAATAAGGTAATTTTGATAATGCACGAAGACTTTCTTTTCCGAAAGTATCAGGAATATCTTTGTATCCGGCGAAAAGTTCTTCAAGTATCGGTTTTATTTCTTCTATTTTTCGTAAAGAGGAAAATGGCATGTCGGTATTAATATACTCTGTGCCGTCATTTTTTCTTGTATAAATATAAGTATATTCGCCCGACGACAAATGATATTCTTCTTCACTGTAAGGCAGAATCAGATGCGCGGAAGCGCCAAATGGGATCTTGAGTTTTAATTTGAATTTCTTCCTCGGGAGGAATTTCCATTCGATCTCATAAGTTCCGGCAGCCGACGTATAGGTACAATGTAATTCTTTTAGAGCTCGGCAAGGATAGGGTTTACATTGAATTCGAGTAAATCCGGGTGCGTCTTCCACGAGTTGGAATCCGGCAAGATATTGGAACATCCAATCGGCAACCGCACCGTAGGCGTAGTGATTGAATGAATTCATATCTGTGCCATTCACATTTCCGTCGGGCAGCAGAGAATCCCAGCGCTCCCAGAGGGTGGTTGCACCAAGATTTACTGCGTATAACCAGCTTGGTATATCTTCGTTCAATAGAAGCTGACAGGCATCTTCGTGGTAACCGTACCGTGAGAGTACTTTCATAATATAGGCAGTTCCGATAAATCCGGTTTTCAGATACCCTTTGCAGTTCTCAAGCTTCTCGTGTAGATCCTTTGCGATACGCTGTTCACTTCCATTCGGATACAATCCCATATAAAGGGAAAGTACATAAGCGGTTTGGGTATTTACAGCGAGACGTCCGGTCGGAGTAAAATATTCTGTAAGAAAATCCTGTTTGATCTGTTCGGCACGTTTTGTGTATCTGATATACTCCTCCTGCGAGTTTAAAATTCTGGCAGTTTTTGCTACAAGTAAGGTGGAATAGTAATAATATGCAGTTGATATATAGGCAAGTTCTGTACCGCCGAGCATTCGTTCATTTGGATCGTCATGGTCAAAAGCCAGCCAGTCACCATAGCCGAATGCGGGGCTCCAGATAGAAGAACTTCCGGAACTTTCCACTTCTTTTTTTATATAGTCGACCCACATTTTCATGCTTTCAAACTGGTCTGCAAGGATTTGGATATCACCGTAAAACTGGTAGAGTGTCCATGGGATTAATACGGCGGCGTCAGCCCATCCGGCACAGCTTGGCTGTGTATCGTCAAAAGCCGGGATCGTATTGGTTATATATCCCCATTTACATTGTGTTGCATAGAGATCTTTGCAGAATTTCTCCAGAAAGGGATAACTGTTCCGCAAAAAGCAGGCTGCACCGGAAAAGATCTGTGCATCGGCAGTCCATCCAAGCCGTTCATCTCTCTGGGGACAATCCGTTGGAATATCAACATAGTTACTTTTCTGTCCCCAGGAAATATTTGAAATCAACTGATTTACTTTGGAGTTTCCGGTAAGGAGTTCCCCTGTCTGTTCCAGATCAGAATAAATAGCGCATGCTTCAAAATGATAATCTTCGATTTTTCTTGTTAATCCCTTGATTTTTACATACCGAAATCCATAATAAGTAAAATGCGGCTGTACATGTTCTTTTTGACCAGTGCCGTGATAAATGAACTCCGCTTTCGCTGAACGCAGATTGTCCCGGTAAAAACATCCATTTTGAAGAAGCTCGCCGTATTGTAAACGAAGTGTAGAGCCGACAGGCTCTTCCGCATCAAAACGAACAAATCCGGCCATATTCTGTCCAAAATCCAGTACGGTTTCATGGTTTGGCGTCTGGATAATCCGGACAGGACGGAACGTTTCATGCATGGTTACCGGAACCGAGAGGCGTTCGGTGAGAAGTGGAGTTTTCAAACGATCCAGTTCATGCAGTATGGCTGCTGGATATTTGGGGGCATTTTCTGATCTGTTTAAAATTTCTTCCCCATCATAGAAATTGTTTCTTATGGATGAACCGGGTTTTACAATCCAGGTTTCATCGGTTTGCAGAAGCAATTCATGTGTATCTGTACCCCAAAGTTCTCCGATCACGGCAAATTCGCTGCCGTAGATCTGACTGTTGCCAAGCAGACCGAATTTTCCCTTATACCATCCATTTCCGAGACTGATCTGAATATCGTTGGCTCCCTTTTTTAAAGTAAATTCATAGGTCTGATACTGGAGCCACTGATCATATTCACTGCATCCCGGAGCGAAAAATTCTTCGCCGCATCGTCTGCCATTGACATAAAGTTCATAGATGCCAAGACCACACAGGTAAAAACGTACGTTTTTTTGACAATCCGATACGAT
>ERZ838827.2089-NODE-2089-length-12733-cov-3.200189_pt1 | contig 12733 bp, 9 predicted proteins | sample MGYA00519881_ERZ838827 | MGnify/ENA primary metagenome ERZ838827 (study PRJEB31850, sample SAMEA3708842) | human gut metagenome | biome: human gut; feature: human-associated habitat; material: faeces | place: China | collected 2014 ...
GATGGCTGTCAGATAGGCCTCTGTCTCCACATACTCGTTGGGCTGGTGGGCCAGGTTAGGCTTTCCCGGGCCGAAGAGAAGGATCTTCTGCTCCATATCATGCTCTGCCAGGATGGAGGCATCTGTGAAGAAGTTAATTCCGATGCTCTCCTGGTTCAGCCCTCTTTCTCCTAAAATTTCTTTCAGCCGGCGCACCTTCTCATGCTCTTCCTCTATCTCAATGGCTCTCCGGCTGTTTTCCACTGTAAATGTGCAGTCAAACAGCGGATTTTCTGTCTTCAGCCTGCCTGCCGCCTCCTTCGCCCGCTCTAACACCATGGCTGTGTCAAGACCTGGAACCATACGGATATCCATCACCGCCTCGCAGCCGTCTGCCGTCATGTTGAAGGCTCCGCCGCCGCCAATCCAGTTAATCTGGGCCGTCGACTGTCCCAAAAACGGATGAGAAAACTGCTCTACATAGGCCTTAATTTCCTCCGCTGTCTTAAACAGCCCGTGGATGGCGTTGGCTCCCTTCTCCGGATAAGCGCCGTGGCAGGTTTTTCCCTTCACAGACAGGCGCAGCCACAGGCATCCCTTCTGGGCGGCCCCCGGCCTGAGATCCGTCGGCTCCCCGATCAGCATAAATCTGGAAGCCGCCATCTGGCTTTCCTCCACAATCCGTCTGGCTCCCAGACCTCCCTTCTCCTCGTCGCAGGTTCCCATAAACTGAATGGTATGCTTCGGCTTTCCGGGCAGATGAGCCAGGGCGAAGGCCATGGCCGCCAGGCCGCTCTTCATGTCGGAAGCTCCTCTGGCAAAGAGCTTCCCTTCCCGCTCTTCCACCTTCCACGGCTCTGTCTCCCACTTATCCAGGTCTCCGTAAGGCACTGTGTCCAGATGCCCGTTCCAGATTTCTGTCTCCCCGCTTTCCCCTGGAATCAGGGCAATTACATTGGCATGGGTTTCGTCAATCCGATCCACCCGGCTCTCGATTCCATAGGATTTAAAATACTGATCCAGATACTCCGCTACCGCTCCCTCGTCGTCCTTTCCGTTGACAGAAGGGATCTCCAAAATATCCTTTAACAGTTTTACCGCATCTTCAGCCGCTGTTTTTTCCATTTTTCCGGTTTTTTCCATTTGTTCTGCCTTTCTCGTCTTTTGCAACTATTGTAACTAGCGTCAGTGTGCAAGGGACAACACGCCTTTGTACACTGACACTATATTTATGAAACGACAAAGACGGCCTCCGCTCATGCCGCGCCGTATTTTACCTGCGCCGGCAGAAACGTCAGCCGTCTCTTCTGCTTACCGCTTTCTTTCCTGCTGTGCAGGTTATCTTGCTTTCATGCCCTCAACCTGGGCGAGAGCCGGGATGGACGGAGCCGCTCCCAGGCCTGACACTGTGATCGATGCAGCTTTGGCCGCCAGATCCATGGCCTCCCCTACAGAAAGTCCCCGGATCAGCCCTGCCACGAAGTAACCGGTAAAGGTATCTCCGGCTGCAGTGGTGTCCACTGTCTCAGTCCTGTAAATGGGCTGCTCTGTCAACACTCCATGATCCAGGCACACAGAACCGTTCTCTCCCAGAGTCAGCACGATCATAGCCTCTGGAAACGCCTCGGAAAGCCTTCTGCACAGCTCATTTCCTTTTGCTGCGGCCTCCCTGCGCTCCGCCTCCGGAAGCTTCAAAATCTGGCACGCCTCCACCTCGTTGAGAATAAAAATATCTACAAAGGAAAGGGGAAGCTCTGTAATTTTCTCATCCATGGGAGACGGGTTCAGCACAATCCTGAGTCCCTTTTTGTGCGCCTGCTCCATAATATAGGGAAGCTCGTTAATCTCATTCTGCAGAACCAGAAAATCTCCTTCTGAAAACTGGTCAAGCGTCTCGTCCACCTGGGCTTTCTCAATGCTCTGGTTGGCTCCTCCGTAGAGAATAATACAGTTGTCGCCCTTGCTGTCTCTCTGGATAATCGCATTTCCGGTGCGGACAGAGGAAAGGCGTCTGACGTATTCGGTGCGGACACCTGCGTCCCTTAAAATATCCGTCAGGAAATCTCCGTCCTGTCCGATTGCTCCCGCATGATAAACCTCTGCCCCTGCTCTTCCCAGAGCTACCGACTGATTGAGGCCCTTTCCGCCGCTGAAGATATCCAGGCTTCTGGAGGAGATGGTCTCCCCCTTCTGCACGAAATGATCCAGGCTGTATACATAGTCAATATTTAATGATCCAAAGTTTAATACTTTCATAGTTTCAACCACCTTGCCGTTTTTTTCGGGACAGACTCGGCCTGTGCTGACAGCTTACTCCTCTCTCATCAGCCATTTTGCCAGATTCTGGAAGAGAACGTCATATCCCTTCCACTCGCAGAACTCCGGCGGCGCCCAGTGAGGAGCACAGTCTGTTGTAAACGCTGCGGAGCGTCCTTTTCCATACTCGCCCAGAGCGATAAACGGATCGCCGCATACTTCAGCTACCTCAACCGCCTCAGGCTTTAAGACGGTCTTATTGTATCCCAGAACTCTCGGCCACTCCGGATCCAGACCTGCTAAAACCGGATGCTCCTTAACCGTTACAGGACGCACGCCCTCGCAGTGCTCCATTCTGTCGTCTGTCGGAAGCACCTGAACCGGAAGCACCTCCTGAACAGCTGTATCCTGCCATTTGCCCTTGCCGTCCACGCCGGAGAAGGTCATGTAGCCGCCTACCATGAGGAGAGCGCCGCCGTCCAGCACATAGTCTCTTAACAGATTGCAGCGGTTCGGCATAATCTCGCTTCTTGTGAACGTAGCGGTGGGAAGGAGAAGTGTGTTTGCGCCGATATCGGACAGGATGATCAGATCATACTGCTTTAACTCCTCCATGGTAAATGGAAACTCCTCCATAGCCAGATGGTTGGGAAGGAAGGTAAATTCATATCCGCCCTTCTCCATGGCCGCCTTTAAATACTTCTCTCCTGTCTCGTAGACAGAGGTGTAGAAGGTGTCGAAGCCCTTCACATGTGTGGTATAGCTCATCCAGGACTCGCCTGCAAGTAATACTTTCTTTGCCATCTTTTTTATTCCTCCTGTTTGTCAAATATGTTTTTAACGTTTTTTTCTATATGGTTTTTCTATATAGTTTTTTCTATCCGGTTTTCCTACGCGTTTTTTCCGCCGCTGCAGAAGTCTAAAATCAGCTCTGCGTAAATAAGAATCGACTCCAGGTAAGCGTCAATGCTCACCCACTCGTCAATGCCGTGGCACTGTGCCAGGTTGCCGGGGCCGAACTGAATGGTAGGACAGCCGGCGATGTTTCTCCACAGTCTGGAATCGCAGCCTGCCGGAGATCCTACCACCTTGACTGCCTTTCCCTTAGCCGCCTGGTAGGCCTTTTTAAAGCTGTCTACAAACGGATGCTCCTCTTCCATCTCAAAGCCGCCGCCCGCCTGGTAAATCGTCACCTTCGGCGGATGAGCCTCCAGCCACGGATCGGATAAGGACACTCTCCTTACCACGTCCTCAAACTCAGCCACCACCTGATCGTAGCTCATCTGAATGGGCAGATAGTGGACGCAGGCGGAGAAAGAACACTCTCCCGCCACGGTGGAACCGGCTGTTCCGCCGGAAATCACGCCTACATTCAGATTAGGAGCCGGAAGAAGGGGGTGCTTGTAAGTCAGAAGCCACTCATGCTCCTTCTCATTTAAGGCCTGCATCACCTTGACCGCCTTCTCAATGGCGCTGACGCCGTTTCGCTTGCCGCCGGAATGGCAGGCCTTTCCCTCGAACTCCACCTTGAAGAATACGAAGCCCATATGGGCTAAAATTAGCTCGTCGCTGGTTCCCTCGCACACCACTACGCCGTCTGCCTTCTGGCCGCTCATAATGGCCTGCATGGAACCGTTTCCGCCGCCCTCCTCGTCGCACACCGAGGTAATCATTACGTCCCCTGGAAGCTTCTCAAGGCCCGCGTCCTTTAACAGCTGCACTGCCATGACAGAGGCCATCAGCCCGCCTTTCATGTCTGCCGTGCCGCGTCCGTACATCTTTCCGTCTCTGATTTCCGGTTTGAAGGGATGGCTGGTCCATTCTTCTATCTCGTCGGCAGGCATCACGTCGATGTGGCTGTTGAACATCAGGCTTCTGCCTGCGTCATTTCCCTTGAATCTGGCGTACACATTGTAGCGGTCTGTCTGGTTATGTCCCAGGTTTCCCTCCTGGTACAGCTCCTTACACCGTACAATGTCCTCCTCCTTCATGGGATCCACGGTCGTCTCGGCTCCCATCTCCTCAAACAGGCGGATCATATAATCCTGTCCCTCTTTTTCCAGACCGCCGTCAATGCCGTGTCCCAGATCGTGAGTATCAATAGCAACCAGATTTTTAAGCTGTTCAATATATTTGTCTCTGTTTTCAGCCAGAACTTCTTTTAAATCTCTCATGCTTCTCCCTCACTGTACCTTAATCGTACATTCTAAGAACTTCCTCTACCATATCCCAGAACTTGTCTGCGTCAATGCCAATACCCACGTCTGCATTTGGCTCCAGCTTCTGGTATCCGAAGAAATCACAGTTGGTTCTGCCATAGGACTGGACGCTTCTGATGTCAATCTCAGCGTGCATTGGCTTTGTCTCAACCACAGACGGATCAATCAACCAGGCAATAGTAATCGGATCGTGGAGAGGACCTCCCTCCCATCCGAATACCTCCTTCTGACTCTTGCAGAAGTGGCGCATCAGATCTACAAACAGCTTCGAAGCCTTGTTTCCAATTTTGTCCATCCTATCCACAATAGATGGATAGCAGAGAGCCTTTCTGGTTACATCCAGACCAATCATAGTAATGGGGCGTCCTGCTGTAAAGCACACATAAGCGGCATCTGCGTCTGCGATAATGTTAAACTCTGCCGCCGGGGTTACGTTTCCGTTTGTGTAGGCGCCTCCCATGAGCACGATCCTCTTAATTTTCGGCACAATTCTCGGCTCCATGCGGATTGCCATGCCAAGGTTAGTCATAGGGCCTGTAGTTACCATGGTAATGTCCCCGTCGGACTCCATCAGCGTCCTGATAATAAAGGAAACGGCGTGCTCCTTCTCCAGCTCCTTTGTCAGCGGCTCAAATACAGGGCCGTCAAGACCTGTCTCACCATGAATATCTCCGGCTGTCATCTTCTCCCGAATCATGGGCTGTCCGCAGCCTGCATATACCGACACGTCAAGTCCCAGGCACTGCACTACGTTCAGCGCGTTGATCTGCGTTTTTTCAAGGGTCTGGTTTCCGGCTACTACTGTCACACCTAAAAGCTCGATTTTAGGACTTTTTCCAGCCAGCATAATGGCCACCGCGTCGTCATGTCCCGGATCACAGTCCAGGATAATCTTCTCTCGTTCCATGTGTCTGCTCCTCCTGTTTCTCTGTGAATAGATTTTTTCCTGTTCCTTTTATGCCTGCTTTCCCATAAGGGAAGACTCTCTCTTCTTAGCAGCTCCCATCTTAAGGGCCATGGATACAGCCAGCACGGCTACCGTTACAATGTACGGCATCATCAGTACGAACTGAGCCGGGAAGCCGTAAGCCTGAAGTCTGGCTCCGATGGAATCAGAGAAGCCAAAGAGCAGGCATCCGATGGCTGTGAGCACCGGATTGGCGCCGCCGAAGTACATCGCTGCAACTCCCATGAAGCCTCGGTTATTGGTCATATTCTCTACGAACTGGGTGCTGTATCCTAAAGACAGGTGAGCGCCTGCCAGACCTCCAATGAGACCGGAAATCAGCATTGCCTGATACTTCACTGCGTTTACATGAATTCCTGCCGTCTGGGCAGCCATCGGGAACTGGCCTACTGCCCTGAGTCTCAGCCCCCATACAGTCTTATAGAACAGGAACTGCAGTAAAATAATGAAAATAATTACAAACCACTCGGTAAAACACCAGTCATTTAACAGTTCTCCTAAAACCGGCACATTTTCCAGGAAGGCAAAATGCACACGGGGAATCGGGATAATATCCGGGTTTGAGAAAGTTCCGTTTGTCTTAAATAAAACCTGCATTAAAAACTTGGTAATGGCAATGGCCAGCAGGTTGATACCCATACCAATAGCGCAGATTTCAGAATTGTACTTAATGTGGCCCAGAGCCATAATCATAGCGATAATCGCTCCGCCTACCATAGCTGCAATGACTCCGGCAAGCCAGCTGCCTGTGAAAAAGCTTACTGCCACAGCGGTGAACGCTCCCACCAGCATAATTCCCTCTGTACCGATATTTAAAATATTGGCCTGCTGAGTGATGGCCGCACAAAGGGCAGCGTAAATGATAGGAGTCGACGCGCGGAACGTGGCGTAAATTAACGACACATTAAAGATCTTTCCAAGATTTTCAAAAAGTTCCATTATTTATTTCCCCCTTCCCTATCATTGCCTTTTGGGGCTTCATCGTTGATGCCTGTGCCTCCTGTCTTAGCAGCCATTTCCTTCTTCTGGGCAGCCAGAGCCTTTCTCTTTCCGTTAAACTGGAACAGCAGCTCCATGTTGCCACAATAATGAAAATAGCAGAAATGGTATCTACAATCGATTTCGGAACGCCGGTAGACTGCTGCATCGCCATAGCTCCTGCCTTTAATACAGCTAAGAAGAAAGCCATAAATGGTGTAAAAATCATGTTGGACTTTACAATCAGGGCCGCTAACATGCCGTTGGTTCCCAGATCCTTTGCAAAGTTGTCCAGGTAGTATCCATGTACGCCCAGTACCTCGATACATCCGGCGATTCCGCCTAACATACCGGAAAGCAGCATGGCGTTAATAAATACCTTTTTAGAGTTAATTCCTACATAATCTGCATGGTAGGGATTGGTTCCCACTGTACGGATTTTATAGCCCCACTTTGTCTTGTAGAGCATTACAATGACCAGCACCACCACGCCGGCCGCGATGAAAACTCCCGCGTTGGCTGAGGATGGCTTAATAATCTTCGGCAGTGTAACAAGCACTGGATCAGACTGCGGGTTGGCAGTTCCTGCGCTCATAGGGCCGCTGACAAGATAGGATCCGATGTACAGAGCTACTGTATTCATCAGAATAGTTACGCAGACCTCTGATACATTGTAATATGCCTTTAACACAGCCGGAATAAGGGCCCAGGCTGCAGCCACTGCCATAGCTCCTGCAAAGCAGGCCAGCATAAGAATAGGCTTTGGAAGGAAGCCGCAGTTCACGCCAATCCAGGCCGCAGCAATACCTCCCAGACACACCTCTCCCTCTACTCCTACGTTGAAGGCCCCTGCCTTGGCCGCCACCGCAAAGGCGATGGAGGTCAGAAGAAGGGGCGTAAAGCCTGCGATGGTAGTTCCAAAGCCAAGCTTTGTTCCGAAAGCTCCCTTAAATACTGCGCCATAAGCTGCCAGAGGATTCTCTCCAATTGCCAGAATAAAGATAGCTCCGATACCCAGCGCAAGGGCAAGGGTCAGCAGAATTTTCCTTAAACCTTTTAATGACTGGCTCATGCCTCATCTCCCTCCTTCCTGATTTCATCTGTCTGTGCAGCTGCATTCTGCCCTGCTTTTTCTCCGCCCATCATCAAAAGTCCCAGGTTGTTCTCATTGGCCTCGCTGGCCTCCATCTCACCTGTGATCTTTCCTTCATGGATAACGATAATCCGGTCGGACAGAGAGATAATCTCCTCCAGCTCCGCTGATACCAGAAGCACGCCGGCTCCCTTCTTTTTCGCCTGCTCCAGGGTGTTTCTGATGGACTCGATGGCTCCGATGTCAACGCCTCTGGTAGGCTGGGAAGCCACCAGCAGCTTTTTATTCATGGAAACCTCTCTGGCCACTACAACCTTCTGGGCGTTTCCTCCTGATAAGGAGGATGTGGGGAGATGGTAGTCAGCCGGACGGATGTCAAACTGCTCTGTCATCTCCTGGGCGTACTGATCCTGAGCCGCCCGGTTCATAAAAGCGCCCTTGGTATAAACGCCCTTATCAATCTCTACTGCGATCAGATTGTCTTCAATACTCATATCACGGTTCAGACCGCGCTTATTTCTGTCCTCTGGAATGTGGGCCAGGCCAGCTTCCCTCACCTTCCTTGGAGAACGGTTGGTGATATCCACACCATTTAACAGAATTTTTCCTTTTTCCACACGGCGCAGTCCTGTAATGGCCTCAATCAGCTCAGACTGCCCGTTTCCGTCGATTCCTGCAATTCCTACGATCTCTCCCTCATTTACATGGAGAGACATGCCGCGGATTTTAGATGATTCCTTCTGGCTGGGAACCCATACGTCCTGCACCTCCAGAATCTTCTCTCCAGCCTTTCCGTAGCTCTTATCGATATTTAAGAAGACCTCACGGCCAATCATTTTCTTCGTCAGATCAAGAGGCGTAGTCTCTTCCTTGTTCACAGTTCCCATATAGGTTCCCTGGCGCATAACAGAAATACGGTCGGAAATTTCCATTACCTCGTTCAGCTTGTGGGAAATAAAGACAAGGGATTTGCCTTCTTTTTTCAGGTTAAACAAAATCTCAAACAGCTTTTTTGTCTCCTGAGGCGTCAGAACCGCCGTCGGCTCGTCCAGAATAATGATATCTGCCCCGCGCATCAGAGTCTTGATGATCTCCACTCGCTGAGCCTCTCCTACAGAAATCTGGCTGACCTTTTTGTCCAGCTGAATTTCCATGTTATACTGGTCGATATAATGTCTGACTTCTTTTCTGGCTTTGTCAAAATCGATGGTAATGCCTTTTTTCGGCTCGAAGCCCAGAATCACGTTCTCCAGAACTGTCAGCTCATTTACCAGCATGAACTCCTGGTGAACCATACCGATTCCTCTGGCAATGGCAGTTCCCGGATCCAGCTTTGTGATCCTCTCTCCTTTTATGATAAACTCTCCGCTGTCAATGGGATACATTCCATAGAGAAGCTTCATCATCGTCGACTTTCCAGCGCCGTTTTCTCCGATCAGCGAGTGTATCTCCCCCTTTTTCAGGGTGAATTCTCCCTCTCTCACTGCGTGCACCTCGCCGAATGACTTCGAAATGCCCCTCATCTCCACTACATACTCGCTCATTGTTCCCTCCGTCCTGTACGCTCCTGTGAATTTGAAGCCCTGGTCTGCCAGGGCGCTTTACCCAGAGAGGGGGGAGCGCCGTTCCTGATGTGAAATCGCTGTGATCCCATATCATTCTGCGACACTCCCCCCTCACCGCCTGTTTTATCTGCTGTCTATTAAGAAACTCGCCTGAAGCTTACTGATTTGCGCCGAATCCCTCGTAGTTCTCAACTACAATTTCACCGGAAACGATCTTTTCCTGAAGTTCTTCACACTTATCTACAATATCCTGTGGGAACTTGTCTCCAAGGGCTTCCTTCATAACTGAGAAATCAGTTAAGCTTACGCCGCCCTCGCTTAATGTCAGGTACTGAGTGCTTCCGCCCTCAAAGGTTCCCTCTACTGCAGACTGGATAACCAGATAGCACGCATTGTCTACTCTCTTTACCATAGAAGTAAGCACGTGGCCAGGCTGATCCTTGTCCTGATCCAGATCTACGCCGATTGCATACTTTCCTGCCTCTTTTGCTGCCTCAAGGATTCCAGGGCCTGTACCGGAAGCTACGTTCATAACGATATCTGCGCCCTGCTCATACTGAGCCAGTGTCAGCTCCTTGCCCTTTAACGGGTCTGTCCATGTTCCTGCGAATGCCTGAAGGATTGTGATATCCGGATCGATGTATTTCGCACCCTGCTCATATCCTACATAGAAATCGTGGAGAACCGGAATATCCATTCCGCCTACCCAGCCGATTACATTGTCTTCGTTTACACCCTCAATATCTGTCTTCTGTGTGAACATAGCTGCTGCAGCGCCTGCCAGGAAGGAACCCTGGTTCTGGGCAAAGCTGATGGATTCTACGTTCGGAAGATCTACTGTGGTATCGATAACTGCGAACTTGGTGTCCGGATAGTTCGGCGCATGTTTTGAAATATAATCTGCAATGTTGGAAGAAGCGCCGATAACCAGATCGTAGCCGCCTTCACATGCAGCTACCAGGTTAGCTTCCCACTCTTGAGCTGTCGTTCCTTCCAGGGACTTTAACTCAATGCCGAAGTCCTCTACTGCTTTCTGAGCGCCGATGTTACAGGAATCATTGTAGGACTTATCTCCCAGATTTCCTGTGTACACGATGCAGACTTTGAGACCGTCTTTGCTCTCTTCATTTCCAGCTTCCTTGCTCTCTTCTGCCGCTCCGCCTTCTGCAGCCTTCGTAGTCTCCTTGCCGCTGTCGGATGAGCCGCAGCCTGCCAGGCTTACGCACATCAATCCTGCCATTAACAGACACAATGCTCGTTTCTTCATGTTTTCTCCTCCTCCATAACCTTTCGTTTCCGTGGTGCACTTGCTTTTTATGATGCGGAAATTTAGGAAACCATTTTCCTACATCATTTTCTCTGATAGTCAAATCATACATCTATAGAGCGCGTTTGTCAATATGTTTCGTTATTTTTGTATAGATTTTCTTTTGTTATCCATCGCTTTTTAATTAGATTCACTATTTTTCAGGTTTCCCCCTTCTTTATATTATGACTTTTTTCTACAAATACCTCAGTTTCCGAAACTGTTTTTCTTACTTTCTCTTGTTTTTGCCCGGTTCAGGGGGTATACTTTTATGATACAGAGAGGAGAAAGACTATGAATATTAAAGATATTGCGCGCCTGGCGGGGGTTTCCGTCTCTACGGTTTCCAAGGTAATGAACCGGAAAGACGGAACCATCAGCCAGGAAACAAGAGAAAAGGTTTTAAAAATTGCCAGAGATTACAATTACACACCCTATGCTTCTGTTATGACGCCTTCTGGAAAAACCTTTCTCATCGGCGTACTGCTGCGCTCCTCCACTGTCCGAACCACTTTAAACGGAATTCTGGAGAGGGCCAGGGAACTTGGCTACGGAGTCCTGATCTCAGACTCCGGCTCTTCCCTGGAAGGTGAAAAAAAGGCGCTGTCCTCGTTTTTCAGAAACCGGGTGGATGCGGTGCTGTGGGAGGCATTTGGAACAGAAAGCCTGCAGAACATGTCTGAGCTTGAAAAGGCCGGAATTCCCTTCCTGTTTTTCAACTGCACCCTGCCCGGATCCATAAACCTGGATTATCAGGGAATGGGCTATGCAGCCGCCCGCCTTCTTATTCAAAACGGACATCAGGATATCGCCTGCCTTCTCTCGCCGGGAAGCCGTACAGACGCTCTGTTTGAAGGCTATAAGAAGTGTCTGTTTGACCACCAGCTCCCCTTCCGGAAAGATCTGATATTCCACGGAATTACCCCGGCTCTCCTTCATCGTCTGGCCAGCCATGGGGCTACGGCTGTCCTCTGCTCCCATTTCGCCTCTGCTCTGGAGCTTTATGAGAGAGGCCTAATTCTCCACTGCAAAACCCCGGAGGATTTCTCCCTTTTATCCCTCAGGGACGATGGGCGGCTGAAAACGCCGTTTCCAGATATTTCCTCCTTCTCCATTCCCCACCGTCAGTTCGGGCGCTTTCTCTGTGAGCAGTTAATTCGCCTGACCGAGCGGGAGGAAGGCGACGGATCAGGCGTTTTGACTGAGGCGACTGCCTTTTCCTGGGTTCCTGAACCAGACAGCCTGTCCACCATAGGGCTTCCCTTTTCCATGCTGCCTAAAAAAATGGCTGTGGTGGGAAGCAGCAATGTGGATATTTATCTGAAAGTAGACCAGCTTCCTTCCTCCGGCCGTGTAGCGCGCACCTCCCTGTCTGCCCAGCACGCAGGCGGAAAGGGGCTGAACCAGGCGGTAGGAGCCGCTAAACTGGGACACCGTGTTTCCCTGATTACAGCAGTGGGCAACGATACAGAAGCTGACATGCTCTATGAAACGCTTTACAAACATTCCGTAGAGTCCTCCGGCATCCGGAAAAATGACTCTCTCCCTACAGGAAGAGCCTACATCTTTGTGGAACCTGGCGGCGAATCCATGATCACCATCCTTTCCGGAGCTAACGATGCCCTGCGACCTGCGGATCTGAAAAACAGCGCCCATCTGTTTAAGGACGCTGCCTACACGTTAATCAGCACGGAAATCCCCATGGAAACGGTGGAGGAGGCCTGTCGGCTGACCAGAAGTCAGGGCGGCAAAACGATTGTAAAGCCTGCCACCTGCGGTCCCTTAAAGCCTGAGCTCCTGAAGCTGATTGATATTCTCATTCCAAATCTGGAAGAACTGAACGAGATCTGTCCCGGACCGGCTGATATAAAAGAAAAAGCTGCAGCTCTTTTAAATCAGGGGACAGGGACAGTCATTGTCACCCTGGGAGCTGACGGCTGCCTGCTGTGTACCTCTGGGGAGGTAAAACATTTTCCTGCTTCTGACTTTCCTGCCATCGACAATACAGGAGCCGGAGATGCTTTTATCAGCGCCCTGGCCTCCTATCTGCTCTACGGCTTTGATTTGGAGCATGCAATTCAGATTGCCGGCTATGCTGCCGGATTCTGTATTACCCGCGAGGGAGTTGTTCCATCTCTCATTGACAAGAGTACACTGGAAACTTATCTCCAGCAGAAGGCTCCTGAGCTTCTGACCATTCCTGGTCACTAGGAGCCCTATACGCCAATTGGCGCAGAGGTAACTACCCTTCTGCGCCAATCTCTTTTTTTACCTGTCTCATCTGTTTTTTGTAAAGAATCCAGCCAATTCCAGCCGCCAGAATCTCAGCCACCGGAAAGGACAGCCACACTCCCGGCAGTCCCATGCTCT
>ERZ838827.2101-NODE-2101-length-12660-cov-6.693852_pt1 | contig 12660 bp, 10 predicted proteins | sample MGYA00519881_ERZ838827 | MGnify/ENA primary metagenome ERZ838827 (study PRJEB31850, sample SAMEA3708842) | human gut metagenome | biome: human gut; feature: human-associated habitat; material: faeces | place: China | collected 2014 ...
CGACCCTAACCTTGGCAAGGTTATGCTCTACCAACTGAGCTACTTCCGCATTGTTGCATTGTTTTCGTTTGCGAGTGCAAAGGTAGATGAAATTTTTGTTTCTGCAAATATTTGGAATAAAAAATGCAGGGTAACGCATTTTTTTAGTTTCTCACAACCCATTCCTGTCTGTCGGACGATACTGGAGTCATGTAATATTTTCTTAATGGAAATTGCGATACGCCCTTTGTCGGTGCTCCGGTCCCATAGCCGATATCATATTCAGTTCCGCATTCCGGGCAAATCGCTTTTCCTGCATTGTCGGCTTCTATGATGATATTCTTTTTGGCTTCGTGGGGACAGCACAGATCAAATGCATAGTAGGCCGCATTTCCGTAATTGTCGATTCCGCATACAACCAAAACACCGGAAAAGCCCGTCTTTTCTCCGGCAGTACGGGCTTTAGTGATGGATTTGTGATTGTATATGCCTACTAGATCTTTGTCGCCGAAGCGCAGGTCTAGTTCCAAATATACCGGTGCATAGGGTATATCCGATTCTTCGATTTTGGAACACGAACAAACTAATGATATAAGTAAGCAAAATAAAAACCGTTTCATCGTTTATTAGGATAACAGCTGTTGCTCAGCCTCGTTTACTCTATTAAACGCGAAACCGTCCATGATATTTTGCATCAAGGCGGAAATCTGGTCATTGCATAAATTTCCGATACTTCCTTCGTGCGTATGGTGAACTTTCTTGACAGGGACGAATTTACCAGCTTCGATGTTCAATCCTACCTGCTTGTAAGCGTCACGGAAAGGCATACCTTCCAAAACGAGGCGGTTTACCTCTTCCACACTAAAGAGGAGTGCATATTTGTCATCGTCTAAGATCTGCTCGTTCACCTTTACTTCCCGCATCATGTGCGTAACCATGCGGAGGCAATCCTTCAACTCGTCGAAAGAGGGGAGGAATACTTCCTTTATGATCTGCAGGTCGCGGAAATAGCCTGATGGAAGGTTGTTGCTGATCAGTGTGATCTGCTGGGGCAATCCTTGCAGCTTGTTGCATTTGGCACGCGTCAGCTCGAACACGTCCGGATTCTTTTTATGCGGCATGATACTGGATCCTGTTGTGAACTGGTCCGGCAACTTGATGAAACCGAAGTTCTGGCTGTTGAACATACAAGCATCGAAAGCTAGTTTGGAAAGGGTTGCCGCAATGCCGGCCATGGCAAAAGCTACGGTACGTTCCATTTTGCCACGTCCCATCTGGGCGTAAACGACATTATAATCGAGCGAGTCGAAGCCGAGCAGATCTGTTGTCATCTGGCGTCTCAGCGGGAAAGAAGAGCCATATCCGGCCGCAGAGCCCAACGGGTTGCGGTTGCAAACTTTATAAGCAGCCTGCATCATCTGCAAATCATCGGTCAGGCTTTCGGCATAGGCGCCGAACCAAAGTCCGAATGATGACGGCATGGCAATCTGTAAATGTGTATATCCGGGAAGCAGCACGTCCTTATAACGGTTACTCTGCGAGATCAACACCTCGAACAGGTCGGATACCAACTCTACGATTTCCTGAATCTGTGCGCGGGTGAACAGCTTCAGATCCAGCAGCACTTGGTCGTTACGTGAACGTCCGCTGTGTATCTTTTTCCCTGTGTCACCCAGGCTGCGTGTCAGCATCAGTTCCACCTGCGAGTGGACGTCTTCCACGCCCTCTTCAATTACAAACCGGCCACAGTCGGCAACGGCATAGATATTTTTCAGTTCGGCAAGCAAGATCGTCAGTTCCTCTTTGGTAAGCAGCCCGATGCTTTCCAGCATGGTGATGTGAGCCATCGAGCCGAGCACGTCGTACTTGGCGAGATAGAGATCCATCTCACGGTCTTTGCCTACCGTAAAGGTATCCACTTCCTGGTCTACCTGAACATTCTTTTCCCAAAGTTTCTGAGCCATCAAAAAAACATTTAATAAGGCAGGGATGCCAACATGGTCGATATTTTATCGATCGCATCCTGCAATGGTTTTGATACCATTGGTTTGATAAACGGATTCAGTTCGGCGCGGACGGTTATTTTCATCCGTGTGTCGTTCTCTTCTACCTGTTTTAGCTGAATCCAAAGGAACAGGGGAACAGGCGAGTTCGTGGTCGTGAATTTGATCGTCTTGTTCGGTTCACGTTCCACGATCTGGAAGGTTATCTTGCCTACCGGTGCGACGGAAAAACTGCAAGAGTCTTTATCGAACTCGAAATCTTGAATCTTATCTTGAGGTATGCGGTCCTGCACCTTTCCTAAGTTGGATAGGTCGGACAGCATATTAAAAATACGATCCTCGTTAAAGGGGATCGTTTTCACTTCGCTAACAAATTCAGTCATTTTCACTTACTTTGTTTCGGGATTCCAGTTTGCCGGATCTTTGCGCCATTCCTGAAGGACTGCGATTTCGGATTCGTCAATGTAATCTGTACGCAATGCTTCTTCCAGCACGGCATCATAGTTACTTAGAGTCGTCAATGTAACTTTTGCCTCTTTGAAAGCCTCTACTGCAACAGGGAAACCATACGTGAAAATGGCAACCATACCGGCAACGTCACAACCGAAATTACGGACAGCCTGTACGGCTTTCAAACTACTACCACCTGTAGAAACCAAATCTTCTACAATCACTACTTTTGAACCCGGTTTCAGTTCGCCTTCAATCAGGTTTTCCAATCCATGATCTTTAGGAGTTGAACGGATGTACACGAACGGCAGACCCAGTAGGTCGGCAACTAATGCACCCTGGGCGATTGCTCCGGTTGCAACACCAGCAATAGCATCGGCATTTTCATACTTTTCGCTGATTGTGCGAGCCAGCTCCAGTTTAATGAAACTTCTGATTTCCGGATAGGAAAGTGTCTTTCTGTTGTCGTTGTAGATTGGTGATTTCCAACCGGATGCCCATGTGAAAGGATTGGCCGGCTGCAATTTGACCGCCTTAATCTTTAATAATCTCTCTGCTACTAATCTTTCCAGTGTTTTCATACAACCTAATAAAAATGTTTATATCAGTCTGCAAAGGTAGACAAAGGGAATGAGATAACCTTGTAGTTCTTCAAAAAAATAAGCTATACATATTGTATAGCAGGTTTAAGGAGAGTTTATGCCACAGCTATGCCTAAAATACTGATCCGGATGCCGGATATGGCTTTCATGGCTTCTGCACAGGCATTCATGGTGGAACCGGTCGTAATAACATCGTCCACCAGTAGAATGTGTTTGTTTTTCAACGTGTCGGTGTTCTCTACACGGAAGATGTCCTCTACATTTTCCGATCGTTCGAATATCTGCTTGCGGGTTTGACTTTCGGTCTTTTTTATGCGGGACAAGGATGAGGTGTCGACCGCGATTCCAGTGGCGGAACGGATGCCGTATGCGATCCATTCCGACTGGTTATAACCTCTTTGCCTCATTCTTTTCGGGTGGAGCGGGACCGGCAAAAGGAGATCGACGGTGTCGAACAGCCCTGTCTCCCGGTAGGTGGTAGCAGCCATGCGTCCCAGTTCGTATCCGAGTTTTTTGTTTCCATGATATTTTAAGGAATGGATTAGCTTTTGCCCGCTTCCCCCTTTCGTGAAGTGGAGCAGAGCGGTGGCGGCGACGAAAGATGTTTTTCCCTGTAAAAGCAGACAGACCGGATTCGTCTCCATATCCGTAAAATGCGTGTAGGGCAAATGATTCGAACAATGCAGGCAAATATGCTCTTCCCCTTCCACTAAAGACCTCTGGCAAAGCAGGCAGAGGCGAGGATAGAAAAGGTTGAGGAGGTCATTCAAAATCATCCTCGTAGTCATTCCCGTTGAACAGTTGTTTCAGGCAGCGGCTTGTTTCCCTTGTTTCGAAACCGCGTCCGGCGGCGAAGCGGAGCAGTTTGGCGTAAACCTCCCGATCGTCCTTACCACGGGTTACTTTCTTTTTGCTTTTCAGGAGAGAAAGGAGGATGGAGCGATATTCTTGTTCGTCGATACCTTCCAGTGCTTCCGAGCGGATACTGGATGGAATGCCTTTCCGCTGCATCTCGTAGTTGATCTTGACACGTCCCCATTTGTTGAAGCGTAATTTGTCGTTTACGAAATAGCGTGCAAAACGGCTTTCGTCGATGAAACGTTCTTGTAGCAGGCGGGAAACGATCCGGCCGCTTTCTTCCCCGGCCAATCCCGCCGCTTTGATTTTCTTTTCGACATCCTGGATGCAGCGTTCGCTGGCAGAACAGTAGGCGGCTGCCCGGTGAAGCATTTCAGATTCACTGATTTGTTTCATTTGCGTGCTTTTATAATCCGGTCCTTGCCAGACAAGTCTTGGATCAATTCGATATTCTTGTAGCCTTCTTCCTCCAGCATCTCAACAACCATATTGCCGCATGCCGCATTGATTTCGAAGTAGAGATGGCCGTTTCTTCTCAGTTTTTTCTTTCCGAAATGGGCAATATGCCAATAATAGAGCAGCGGGTCGTTGTCCGGGACGAAAAGAGCCAGGTGTGGTTCGTAGTCCAGCACGTTCCGCTCCATGTCTTTTTTTTCTTCCTCCTTGATGTAGGGCGGATTGCTGACGATGACGTCCAGAATGAACGGAATGTCCATTTCCGCTTTCTCCGGGTCTAGGATATCTGTCTGGATGAAAGTGACCGTTGTGTTGTTGCGTTTGGCATTCCGGCGGGCGGTCGCGAGCGCTTCCGCCGAAATGTCCGTCGCAATCACGCTTGCTTTTTTCAGATGCTTCCGGAGTGTGACGGCTATGCAGCCGCTTCCCGTTCCGATATCCAATATCTTGATCTTTTGGTCTGCATTGTCGAGGATGACCTGCTCGACCAGTTCTTCTGTTTCCGGACGCGGTATCAGGACGGACGGGTCTACTTCGAACTGAAGGCTGTAGAAATCGGCCGTTCCTAATATGTATTGGATAGGCTCCATCTGCTTCAAACGTTCGACTATGTCATGAATTCGGCTTTTTTCGCTTTCTGGCAGTTCTTTGTCTTTACAAAATAAAAAATGATGCGGCTGAATATTACAAACCCGCTCCATAATTAAACGAACTAGGCTGCTGACCTCGGAGGATGGGTATAGATCCCTCAATGATTCCTTAATGTATGCGATGGTTTCAGTCATATTTTGTTTTTGGGCAAAAGTAAGCATAAGATAAATTGCAACCAAACAAAGAAAGAATTTTCCGATATCGAAACAAAGGTTTCCAAACAGTGAAACAAAAATTTTTCTACGGTGAAAATATATTTTCCCGCTGGTTTTTCATAATCTTTGTACCTTTGTCCCGAGAACATCGCAAGGTATGTTTTGGGTTGCCCGAAACGATTCGAGTAACTCTAAACGCCTTGTCCTTGCAGGGAGCAGGATTATCCTCCAAAGTCGGATAATTCCAAAATCAACGATACCTTGTGGTGAATATAGGGTTACACATAATAAACTCTCTCTTTTCTCTTATACTGTTTATTCAAATGCGCAAGGAAAAACCGATAAAAATTGCTACCTTTGCACTCATTATCGGACTGCTAATGACCTGAGAAAGCAATTAAAACAACATATGAAACTCCTTCGTTGTCTTATAGGCTTTGGTCAGCCTCGCAGGGATAGCGAAGGAGTTTTCGCTTTAATATAAACCATGGCTGTACAAAGTGAAGCCGCACTTGAAAATGCTCTGATTCATGCCCTTGAACAAATGAGCTATGAATACGTGAAGATTGAAGAAGAAAGCAATCTCCGCGATAATTTCAAATGCCAGCTCGAAAAACATAACCGCAAACAACTTGCGGAAATAGGGCGTGAACATTTCACCGAATCGGAGTTTGAAAAGATTTTGCTTCATTTGGAGGGCGGCTCACGCTTTGAAAAATCCAAGAAACTACGCGACCTCTATCCACTCGAAACCGAAAATGGGGAACGTGTGTGGGTGGAATTTCTCAATAAGAAACAATGGTGTCAGAATGAGTTTCAGGTATCAAACCAAATCACCATTGAGGGCAGGAAGAAATGCCGCTATGATGTGACGATATTGGTAAATGGTTTGCCGTTGGTGCAAATCGAATTAAAAAAGCGAGGGGTGGAACTGCGCCAAGCCTACGACCAAGTGCAACGCTACCATAAGACATCGTTTCATGGCTTGTTCGACTATATACAGGTTTTCGTTATCTCCAACGGTGTAAACACCCGCTATTTCGCCAACAACCCCAATCAAGGCTACAAGTTTACTTTCAATTGGACGGACAAGGATAACAACCCCTTCAACGACCTCAGTCTGTTTGCAGCAATGTTCTTTGATAAATGTACCCTTGGTAAGATGATTAGCAAATACATCGTGCTTCATGAGGGTGACAAATGTCTGATGGTGTTGCGCCCCTATCAGTTCTATGCCGTGGAGGAGATTTTGGATAAGGTGCAGAACTCTACCGACAACGGCTTCATTTGGCACACTACGGGAGCTGGCAAGACTCTTACTTCTTTTAAGGTGGCACAACTCGTTTCGGAGTTGGATGGCGTGGATAAGGTGATGTTTGTGGTGGACCGTCACGACCTTGACACGCAGACGCAATCGGAATATGAAGCGTTCGAACCCGGTGCAGTGGATAGTACGGACAACACCGATGAACTGACGAAGAAACTTTCAAGCGATTCGAAAATCATTATCACTACCATTCAGAAACTCAATGCAGCCGTTACGAAGCAATGGTACAGCAAGCGTTTGGATGAAGTGAGGAAGTCGCGCATCATCATGATTTTCGATGAGTGTCATCGTAGCCATTTCGGTGAGAGCCACAAAAATATTGTCAACTTCTTTACCAATACGCAAATATTCGGCTTCACGGGGACACCTATATTCAAGGAGAACTCTAAGAACGATCGTACTACCGAAGAAATCTTCGACAAGTGTCTGCACAAGTATCTGATTAAAGATGCCATTGCTGATGAGAATGTACTTGGCTTTTTGGTGGAATACTACCACGGCAACGAGGAGGTATCACCGGGACAGGAAAGCCGTATGCACGAGATTGCCAAATTCATTCTCAACAATTTCAGCAAATCCACCTTTGACGGTGAGTTTGACGCGCTATTTGCCGTGCAGAATGTGCCGATGCTCATTCGTTACTATAAGATTTTCAAAGAACTGAATCCTAAAATCTCAATCGGTGCAATCTTCACCTATTCATCTAACCCTAACGAGGACGATGAACTGACGGGCATGAACAGCGGTTTTGTCAGCGAATCCGTGCCGGAGGCTGACGATATGCAGGAAATCATCAACGACTACAACCAAATGTTCGGTACGAATTTCTCCATCGAGAATTTCCGTGCTTACTACGATGATGTCAATCTGCGGTTGAAAAAGAAGAAAACCGACATGAAACCGCTCGACCTTTGTTTGGTCGTGGGTATGTTCCTCACGGGCTTCGATTCCAAGAAGCTGAACACGTTGTATGTGGATAAGAATTTGGAATACCACGGATTGTTGCAAGCGTTCTCACGTACCAACCGTGTATTCAACGAGCGCAAACGTTTTGGTAAGATTGTCTGTTTCCGCGACCTCAAGAGCAATGTGGACGAATCCATAAAACTGTTCAGCAACGGGGGTACGGGCACTATCATCCGCGAGGCTTTCGAGGTGGTGAAAAAGGAATATGCCGACATCGCCAAAGATTTCCTTGCCAAATATCCCGACACTGCGGCTGTCGATGCGTTGAAGACCGAACCCGAAAAGCGCGACTTCATTCTCGCTTTCCGTGAGTTGATAAAGAAACATGCGGAGATACAAATCTACGAGGACTATTCGGAGGATGACCCCGAATTGGGCATATCCGAACAACTGTACAACGACTTCCGAAGTAAGTACCTCGACATTCACGACACGTTCCTTGACAGCACTACCGTAGGCGGCACTTCCGTTGAGGATAATTCCACCGAAGACGAAATAGGACTTGAAGACATCGACTTCTGTCTTGAACTGTTGCACAGCGACATTATCAATGTGGCTTATATCCTCGAGCTGATTGCAGAACTCAATCCGTTCAGTGAAAACTATGAGGAACAACGCCGCCATATCATCGACACAATGATTAAAGATGCCGAGCTGCGCAGCAAGTCTCAACTGATTGACGGCTTTATCCGCCAGAATGTAGATGAAGACAAGGAGGGCTTCGTGGAGCGCAAGAAGAAAGCGGATGGTTCTGTTGACCTCGAAGAACGGCTCAACCAATATATCCGTCAGGAAAAAGGCAAAGCCATTGACCGCCTTGCGGAAGATGAGCAGTTGCCTACCGAACTGCTGAACCGTTTCCTCTCGGAGTATGACTTCTCACAAAAAGTGCAACCCGAAATCATTCAAACAGCAGTCAAGGAGAAGCACCTCGGCTTGCTAAAGACGCGCAGAACCGTGAACCGTATTCTCGACCGTCTGCGCAATATTATCAGAACATTTTCTTGGGACTAAAAGATGGCGTATGAAAACAAATGACCCCGGCTATGTTTATATACTGACTAATCCCAGTTTTCGAGAGGATTGGGTGAAAATAGGTAAAAGTACTCGTCCCGTTGACATTCGTTCAAAGGAGTTGGACAATACCGCTGTGCCGTTGCCTTTTGAAATCTTTGCCACGATGAAGACTTCTAAATTCAATGAGGTTGAAAGACTTGTGCATAAGACAATAGACCGATTGACAGACTTGCGTATTCGGCAAAATAGGGAATTCTTTAATGTTGACCCCAAAGTGGCTCTTGATATTTTCAGAGACATCGCTTTGACAATTGACGATGCGGTCATAACTGAATATGAGGACAATAAACCTATTATAGCGCACCCCGAAAAGAAAGAAAAGAAATCAGAATTTTCTCGACCGAAAAAACGGGAGCGATTCAAATTCAGCATGGTACATATCAAGATAGGTGAATATATTACTTTTATCCCTACCAATCTGAAAGTGAAAGTTGCAAGTGATGATTCCATCGAATATGACGGACGAATTTACAAATTGTCTCCTTTTGTCGGTACGTTTCTTCCGGAAGAAAAGAGAACACCTTCAAATGCCTATCAGGGGAGCAAGTATTTCTCGTACAACGGAAAAATATTAGATGACTTAAGGACAGCCTTTGAAAAAGAAGCTGATAATGAAATAAACATTGTAGAAAACAAAACTGTTTAAGAACATGAGTGAAGAACTCCAACAAAAACTCCGCGCCCAGCTTTGGGAGGTTGCCAACAACCTGCGCGGCAATATGTCAGCCAACGAATTTATGTACTTCTCGTTGGGCTTTATCTTTTATAAGTACCTTTCTGAAAAAATAGAGAACTATGCCGACCGTGCGCTTGAAGATGACGAAATCACTTTCAAACAGTTGTGGCAGTCAGGCGAAGAAGATGCCCTTGAACTTCAAGAGGAAGTCAAGAAGCAGTGTTTGGAAAATATCGGTTATTTTGTAGAGCCGCAATATCTCTTCACCTCTATCATTGACGCAATTAAGCGCAAGGAGAATATTATTCCCTCTCTCGAACGTTCGCTGAAGCGCATTGAGGACAGTACGCTCGGACAAGAGAGTGAGGACGATTTTGGAGGTTTGTTTTCAGACATAGACCTTGCTTCGCCCAAGCTCGGCAAAACTACCGATGACAAGAATACGCTCATATCCAATGTACTGATTGCTTTGAACGGCATTGACTTCGGAGCGGACGAAGCTACGCAGATAGATATTCTCGGCGATGCTTATGAATATATGATTTCTCAGTTTGCCGCTGGAGCGGGCAAGAAAGCCGGAGAATTTTATACACCGCAAGAAGTGAGCCAGATTCTTGCCGAGATAGTGACTATCGGACATACTCGCTTACGCAATGTATATGACCCTACTTGCGGTTCGGGTTCACTGCTTATTCGTGCAGCTCATACGGGACGGGCATACGAGATATTCGGGCAGGAGAAAAACCCCACTACTTACAACTTGTGCCGTATGAATATGTTGCTGCATGGTATCAAGTTCAGTAATTTCCAAATAGAGAATGGCGACACCTTAGAGGCGGACGCTTTCGGTGACACCCAGTTCGATGCCGTGGTTGCCAATCCTCCTTTCTCCGCAGAGTGGAGTGCCGCCGACAAGTTCAACAATGATGACCGTTTCAGCCGTGTCGGTCGCCTTGCTCCGCGCAAGACAGCTGACTATGCCTTTATACTGCACATGCTCTATCATCTTGTGGATGGTGGTACAATGGCTTGCGTTGTACCGCATGGTGTATTGTTCCGTGGTAATGCCGAGGGCGTTATCCGCCGTTTCCTTATCGAGAAGAAGAACTGCATTGACGCAATTATCGGCTTGCCGGCCAATATCTTCTACGGCACTTCCATTCCTACTTGTATTCTCGTGATGAAGAAATGCCGCAAGGAGGACGATAATATTTTGTTTATTGACGCAAGCAAGGAGTTTGAAAAGGTCAAGACCCAAAACAAACTACGCAAGGAGCATATCGACAAGATTGTAGATACTTACCGTAATCGCACCGAGATAGAAAAGTACAGCCACCTCGCCACCTTGCAGGAAGTAGCCGATAACGACTACAATTTGAACATTCCCCGTTATGTGGATACCTTTGAAGAGGAAGAGCCTATCGATATTAAGGCTGTCATGGCTGAAATCAAGGAATTGGAAGCCAAACGTGCTGACCTTGACAAAGAGATTGAAGGCTACCTCCGTGAACTGGGAATTGTAGAATAAAACGAAGAGGGTAAGATTATGGCTAAAAAGTTCGAGATAAGAAACAGCACAGCGGAGTTCTTGATATTTACTGTCGCAGACAAAGAGCAAGGGGTTGAAGTGTTGTATAAAGATGAAAGCATTTGGGCGACACAAAAAGCTATTGCCACTCTTTTTGATGTGGATAGAACGGTTGTTACCAAGCACTTGAAGAATATTTTCGACACTTGTGAATTGGATAAGGAAGTGGTATGTGCAAAAATTGCACATACCACCGAGCATGGGGCTATAGACGGAAAAACGCAGACTAAAGAAGTACAATACTATAATCTTGATGCTATCATCTCTGTGGGCTACCGTGTCAATTCCATTCGTGCCACCCAATTCCGCCAATGGTGTACTTATGTGTTGCGCCAATTTGCCATCCGTGGTTATGTCATAGACAAGAAACGCATGGAAAACGGTTCTTTTATCGGTGAGGATTATTTTGAACACTTGTTGGCTGAAGTCCGTGAGATACGATTGAGTGAACGCCGTTTCTACCAAAAACTCACCGATATTTACGCCACTGCCATTGACTACAATCGCGATGCGCCCACTACACGGCTGTTCTTCAAAAAGGTTCAGAACAAAATGCACTATGCCGTACATGGGCATACGGCTGCCGAACTTATCGTGCAACGTGCAAACTCCGAGAAAGAACATATGGGGCTTACCTCTTGGGAAAATGCTCCTGACGGAAAGATAGTGAAGCCCGATGTGGTTATAGCAAAAAACTATCTGAAAGAAAACGAGTTGGAAAATATGGCGCAATTAGTCAATGCTGTTCTTGATTTAGCAGAACGAATGGCGAAACGTCACATTCCGATGACTATGGAAGATTGGGCAAAACGTATTGACATCATCCTCGAAGCTGGAGGTGATGCGATATTAGCCGATGCAGGAAAGATTACGGCAGAGTTCGCCAAGGAATTTGCCGAATCGGAATTCGAGAAATACCGTATCGTTCAAGACCGTTTGTTTAGCTCCGATTTCGACCGTTTCAATAATGGCGACAACTTGTTGCCTTTTGATATTAACCCCGATAAAGAGTAAGGATAAGACTTAAACGCATATTGAAACTGCTACATATCGTAGCAGTTTTTCTTGCAGCATAACGAAATTTGATTAGAGATTAAAAATAACTATGGCAAATAATAACGACAATAAAGTCCTTAATGTTCCACCTTTGAGATTTCCGGAGTTTACGAAGGAGTGGGAAGAACATGCACTTGCTGAATATTTAGATTTCAAAAATGGTCTTAATCCAGATGTGAAACGCATTGGACGTGGACTCCCTTTTATTTCCGTTATGGATATTCTTGCCGATGGAACTATTAACTATGATAGTATTCGAGGAAAGGTAGAAGCGACTGAAAGAGAAATTGAAAATTTTAGCGTAGAAAAAGGAGACATCCTATTTCAACGTAGTTCGGAAACATTAGAAGATGTTGGTCGTGCTAACGTTTATATGGATAATCGTACAGCTGTGTATGGAGGTTTTGTCATTCGTGGTCGTAAAATTGGTGACTACAATCCGTTATTCTTTAAGTATTTACTATCTACCCCATTAGCACGAAAGCGAACTTGTAGAATGGGGGCTGGTGCACAACATTTCAATATCGGTCAAGACGGATTATCTAAAATCTCTTTGTGTTTTCCTTTGATGGAGGAACAGAATAAGATTGCTAGGTTGTTATCATTGATAGATGAACGCATTGCCACCCAAAACAAAATCATTGAAAAGTTGCAGTCCTTAATCAAGGGACTAAGAGTTTGTTGTATGCAAAGAAATGGTAGCAATAATGTATATTTAAGTGAAATTGCACAAATATATCAGCCACAAACAATATCTTCAGCAGAATTAACAGAAGATGGTTTTCTTGTATATGGGGCAAATGGGATTATTGGCAA
>ERZ838827.2117-NODE-2117-length-12571-cov-3.297379_pt1 | contig 12571 bp, 14 predicted proteins | sample MGYA00519881_ERZ838827 | MGnify/ENA primary metagenome ERZ838827 (study PRJEB31850, sample SAMEA3708842) | human gut metagenome | biome: human gut; feature: human-associated habitat; material: faeces | place: China | collected 2014 ...
CCCAGGAGCTTGTCGAGCTGGGCATAGGCCTCTTCGAGAGCCTGACCGCGCTTGGCGGCGATGGAGGCGAGATTGTCCACGGCGTCGCAGGGGCGGAGATAGAGCGGATCGAGATCCTTGTGCCCCCATGCTCCGTCAGGCAGGGCGAGAGCCAGATCGAGCAATGCCTGCGCTGTGGGATGGGTAAGGGCGGGCAGAAAGAGGGGCGCGGAATCGCCGAAGAGTCCCTCCAGCTGGGGCAGATTGCGGGCTACCCCGCTGCCGAGCATGATGTCGGGGCGCTCTCCGCCGCAGGCCGCCGGGATTTCCCACATGGCAGGCTCGTCCACGGGGGATGGCAGGGCGGAACCGGGGGCGCACAGAAAATCCTGCCCGTGCACAAGGCCGCGCCGGGCGTGGGTAATCACGCGGATGCGCGTTTCGCGGGCGGGAAAGAGAAGGCCGAAGGGCACGGAGCCCGCGAGGGCTTGGAGCGCATTGAGCGGCGCAACGGCGGCTCCGGTAGCCCGGCGGAAGGCGGCGGCGGTCGTCAGCGCCAGCCGGAGGCCGGTAAAGCTCCCCGGACCGGCTACGCAGGCGATCCGGGAGATGTCCGAAGGCATGATGCCAAGGCGCTGGAAGGCGTCCGCCAGTGCGGGCGTCAACAGTTCGGTCCCCTTGGAGGGGGCGCTCCATTCCTGCGCGCACGCGAGGGAGCCTTCCTGCTCCAGCACAAACTGGATGCGGCCCTCGGAGGCGTTCATGATCAGCGTGGTATTCATGAGAACAGCCTTGTCAAATCATTCCATGTGGCGAGGATCATCAGCCCGAGCAGCAGCGCCATACCCACCTTCGCGGACCATTCGCGCGCCGTGGCGCTGACGGGGCGCCCCATGATCATTTCAAGCGTAAAGAAGACGATGTGCCCGCCGTCGAGGATCGGGATGGGCAGCAGGTTGAGGATGCCGAGGTTGACGCTGATGAGCGCCGCGAGCAGCAGTACGGCGGAAAGGCCCTGTTCGGCCTGCTGGCCGACCATCTGGGCGATGAGGATGGGGCCGCCCACGTTGTCCAGCGGAACCACGCGCTGCGCGAGCTTGACGAAGCTCTCACAGGTGAAGGCGATCATGTCCCACGTCTGCCTGAATCCGGCTCCGATGGCTTCAACGGGGCCGAGGGGCAGGTGCCCGGTCGCGGTGGAGGCCCGGATGCCGATGAGCCACGCGGGTTTTTCCTCGCCGAAGATATTGGCGCGGGTCTTGGCTTCGGGGGTGAGGCTCAACGTGACTTCCGAACCGCCGCGCGACAGCACGATGGTTACCGGTTTGCCGTTTCCGGCTCCGATGCCTTCCGCGACGGCGTTCCAGTTTTCGATGGGCTTGCCGTCGATGGACAGCACTCGGTCGCCGGGCAGGATGCCGGCCGTGGCGGCGGGAGTCCCGGGGGTGACGTCGCCGACCTCGGGAAGCAGATAGGTCTGGCCCTGCGCCCATGCGATGCCGCAATAAATGATCAGCGCCAGCACGAAATTGGCGACCGGACCGGCCAGGACGACCAGAAGGCGGTGCCACGCGGGGCGGCCGGAGTACAATTCCTCGGGGGCGAACAATACGCCGTCGATTTCTTTACCTTTGGGATCTGGCTGTTCGGCTTCGTCCTCTTCCCCGGCAAGGGCCACGTAGCCGCCGAGGGGGATCAGAGAGAGGCAATAGTCGGTTTTGCCGCGCCGGAGCTTGAGGAGTTTGGGGCCGAATCCCAGCGAGAAGGTGCGCACGCCGATACGGAACAGGCGGGCGACGGCGAAATGGCCGAGTTCATGAAAAAAGATGAGGCCGCCAAGGACAAGCAGCACGGCGAGGGCGCTTTCCCAGTGCGAGAGTATGTTGAGCAGAAAGTCCATTTACACCTTCTCTATCCACAGGCCGACGCGGAGCCGGGTTTCGTGGTCAAGGGTTTCGATGGCTTCGAGCGAAGCCGGATCGGGGGCCGAACACTCGTCCAGCGCCCGGCCGATGATGTCGGGAATGTCCATGAAGCCGATGCGGCCGGACAAAAACGCCTCGACCGCGACCTCGTTGGCCGCGTTGAGCGCAACGGGCAGGGCGGAACCTTTGCCGATAGTCCGGCAGGCGAGTTCAAGGCACGGAAAGGAATGTAAGTCCGGCTCCTCGAAGGTCAAGGCGCCGGAACGGGCAAGATCCAGAGGCGGAACGCCCGCGTCGAGGCAGAGCGGCCATGCGAGGCAGTAGGCGATGGGCATACGCATGTCCGGGGTTCCCGCCTGCGCCATGAGGGAGCCGTCTTCGAACTCCACCAGCGAGTGCACCAGCGACTGCGGATGGACCAGTACGCCGATGCGTTCCAGCGGCAGGCCGTAGAGGTGATGGGCTTCGATGATCTCCAGCCCTTTGTTCATCATCGACGCCGAGTCGATGGTGATTTTCGCGCCCATGCTCCAGTTGGGGTGCTTGAGCGCCTGCGCGGGCGTCACCGTGGCGAGGAAGTCCCGCTTCTTGCCACGGAAAGGGCCTCCTGAGGCCGTGAGGATGATCCGCCTGACCGTTTCGGGGTTGCGCCCCCGCAGGCCCTGAAACACGGCGTTGTGCTCGGAATCCACGGGCAGGATGACCGCCCCGGTCCGTGCGCAGGTTTCCCGGAGCATCCCACCGGCGAGCACGAGGGATTCCTTGTTGGCGAGGCAGATGACCTTTCCCGCTTCGGCGGCGGCCATTGTCGCCCGCAGTCCGGCGGCGCCCATTTGCGCGGAAAGGATCGTGGATGCCTCGGGCAAGGAGGCCAGTTCCGCGTACCCTTGCGGACCCACGAGTATCTCGGGTTCATAGCCGGATGGAAGAGCGGCGAGCAGGGCTTTGCGTCCCTCTTCGGTCTGGATGCCCAGATACGGAGGACGCCAGCGGAGGGCCTGTTCGATCAGGCGTTCGACATTCCGTCCCCCGGCCAGCGCCACGACCTGAAACAGATCGGGATGCTTTTCGATGATGCGCAGCGTATTGACGCCGATGGAGCCCGTGCTGCCCAAGAGGACGACAGGGCGGGGGAAGCTGTTTTCCCATTCGGACGAAGGAAGTTCTGTGATATAGCGGATCATGCGTTTCCCGGTGCGAAAAAGGGAAGTCCTGAAACTTCCCCGGTATTGGCGTTTCGGCGGCTTGCGTGCCGAGACGTTCAGTGTTTCCCTGCCCCTGCGGACAGGGATGCAATAAGCGCGAAAGCCTTTTGCAAGGAAAGGTTGGGCTCCGTGCCGGCGGGCTTGAGGAAGGGAGGGAAAACGTTCATGGAGAGAGCTTTCCCTTCCTTTCTCAAGCGTTCCTGCAGTGCAATCCGTTTTAGAAGAATGTCATGAGGGCCCTGGCACACTCGTAGGTCGGGATCACGAACAGCAGGCTGTCCACACGATCGAGGACCCCACCGTGGCCGGGCAGGACGTTGCCTGAATCCTTGACCGAACGGGAACGCTTGAGCGCCGATTCAAAGAAATCGCCAAGCTGGGCCATGACGCCGAGCACGAGGCCGAGCAGGGCGTAGTCGCTGATGCCAGTCGCGGGCACGCCGAACGCGAGGCCAAAACAGACCGCCACGACCACGCTGGCGGCGAGCCCGGCGGCGCTGCCTTCGACGCTCTTCTTGGGACTGACTTTGGGCCAGATTTTGTGCTTGCCGAAGCGCATACCGAAGAAATAGGCCACCGTGTCCGAACCCGCCGCCGTACAGATGAGCAGCAGTTGCTCGTGAATGGAGAAATTCAGGGCGGGCATGATCAGCATGGGAACGTACAGCAGCCCCCCGGCGAGCACCGCGACCCGCGTAAAGCGGTACTTGTCGTCGTGCGACCAGCAGAACAGGAACATGCAGGCGAGGATCAGCGTGGACAGGGCGAGGGTCATGACGACCATTTCGGGGCGCATCCATGCGGCGGTGATGAGCAGGCCGCCGAGCGGCCGAGGATACGCCCGCCGATGTTGGCCTTGAACGGCCAGAACATGGCGTAGAATTCCCACAGGCCGACGAGCGTAAACAGGAGCAGCAGGCCGAAAAGGTACGGCCCGGAAAGGTAGAGGGCGGTTCCGAGGACGCTCACAAGCACGGCGCCGGTGATGATCCTCGGAAAATGTTTTGAGGCGATGATCATTGAATCTGCTCCTGCGTCAGCCCAAAACGGCGATTGCGGCCCGCATATTCGACGAGAGCCCTGTGCAGGGCTTCGGGCGTGAAGTCGGGCCAATAGGTGGACGTGAAATAGAGTTCGCTGTAGGCGCTCTGGAAGGTCAGGTAGTTGCTGATACGCTGCTCGCCGCTGGTGCGGATGATGAGGTCAGGGTCCGGCTGCCCCGCGGAATACAGGCATGAGCGGAACGCCTCTTCCGTCACCGCTTCCGGCTTGACGCCCTGTTGCATGAGCAGGCGCGCGGCCCGGAGGATTTCTTCCCGCCCCGAATAGTTGAGGGCAAGATTGACGATCATGTCGGAACACTTCGCCGTGCGGTTCATGGCATGGCGCAGGGCCGTACGCGCGGGAAGCGGCAGGCCGTCGAGCTCGCCGAATACGCGCAGGCTGATGCCGTTGCGCTCCATGGAGGGGAGTTCTTCGCCAAGGAAGCTGACCAGCAGCTGGAAGAGCAGGCTGACTTCATCCTTGGGGCGGCCCCAGTTTTCCTGAGAGAAGGTGTAGAGCGTCAAATGGCGGATGCCGAGCGTGCGGCACTCGGTCACGATGGCTTTGGCGGCGCGGACGCCGGCCTTATGGCCTTCGCTGCGGGACAGGCCGCGTTCCTGCGCCCAGCGGCCGTTGCCGTCCATGATGATGGCAATGTGGGCCGGGAGCGAGGCGGCGGGAATCGGAAGCGGGGAAGGTTCGGACATGGACGTCAGATAACCTCAGCGTAACAACGTAAAAAGACCGAAGGGAAAACGGAAGCGGCGCTCTCCAACCCCTCAATGGTATGCGGCTGTCAGGCCTTTCAGGTTTGAAATGGCCTAAGGCCGGATGTCCCGGCACGCCGCGCGGTGAGAATTCCACCGAAAACGGCATGTTCCGGCAGGGTGAACCTTTGAAACGGATACTCTTTCAAAGGAAATCTGTCTGAACAGAGTCTTCCCTGCCTTTCGAGGAGAACCAATCCGCCGCTCCCCATCAGCCGAAAATCCTAGGAGAATGAGAGGCAGGGGCCGGGAAGGGGAGAAGGGAACCTTTTTCATATGGTCTCCTCCCCTTCCCGCTCTTACCTCTTACAGATCCATGATTTCCTTTTCCTTGGCCGCACACTTTTCGTCGACTTTGGCCACGTACTTGTCCGTCAGCTTCTGGACGTCGTCGGTGGCCTTCTTGAGTTCGTCCTCGGAGATGGCCTTGTCCTTTTCCAGCTTCTTGAGCTGGTCGTTGGCGTCGCGGCGGACGTTGCGGACGGCGACCTTGGCTTCCTCGCCGGACTTGCGGGCGAGCTTGCCGAGTTCCTTGCGGCGGTCTTCGGTCAACGGCGGGATGGAGATGCGGATGATCTTGCCGTCGTTCACAGGGGTCAGGCCGAGGTCGGACTTGAGGATGGCCTTTTCCACGCCGGCGAACGCGCCGCGATCCCAGGGCTGGATGGTGATGGTGCGGCTATCCGGTATGGCGACGGACGCGAGCTGGCTGATGGGCGTGGGCGTGCCGTAGTAATCAACCTTGATGTTGTCCACAAGGCCGGTGGAGGCGCGGCCGGTGCGGAGGCGGCTGAAGTCGCGATCCAGCGCGCCGAGAGCCTTGTCCATGCGATCTTCGGAATCCAGCAAGACGCTTTCTTTATCCATAACGCTTAATCTCCTTCGACGGTGGTGCCGGGGTTCTCGCCCGTGACCACCTTTTTGATGCTGCCGTTGAACATGTTGCACACGATGATCGGGACCTGGTTTTCCTGGGCCAGCGTGATGGCCGTGGAATCCATGACCTTGAGATGCCGCCGCAAGGTTTCCTCATAGCTGAGGTGCTTGAACATCACGGCGTCGTCGTGCTTCATGGGGTCCTTGTCATAAACGCCGTCGACCTTGGTGGCCTTGATGATGGCGTCGCACTTGAGCTCCATGCCGCGCAGAGCCGCCGCGGTGTCCGTGGTGAAGTACGGATTGCCCGTTCCGGCGGCGCAGATGATCACGCGGCCCTTTTCCAGATGCCGCATGGCGCGGCGGCGGACATAGGGTTCGCAGACTTCCTGCATGGCGATGGCCGAAAGCACGCGGGTGGGATGGCCGGTCTTTTCCAGCGCGTCCTGCACGGCAAGCGCGTTCAGCACTGTGGCGAGCATACCCATGTAGTCCGCGGAGGAACGATCCATGCCCTCGGCGGACGCGGACAGCCCGCGGAAAATGTTGCCGCCGCCGATGACCAGCGCGACCTCAAGCCCCATATCCACCACATCGGCTATTTCTGCACATATCTTTGAAACCGTATGGGGGTCAATACCTATCTGTTTTTCCCCGGCGAGCGCCTCCCCGCTGAGCTTGAGCAGTACGCGCTTGTATTTGAGTTCGGCCATGTCCTCTCCCTTTTTTAACGGTGGTTGTAGGGAAAACCCCAGTTGCCTTCATCGACCCTGACGTATTTGAGGAACGCGTAAAACGCCCCGTGGACCGCGTTGATGAACCCGGCCTTGCCGTCAAGGAAGCCTTTTTTGAGCAGGTAGATACGGAGGAACCGCCCGATGCCGTGCAGCACGCCGAGGGCGAGGCCGCCCTTTTTGCCGCGCGCCGCGAGATCGTCGGCCCCCTGCTGGGCATAGGAGTTGATCTTGTCCAAATGTTCCCGGAAATGTTTGTAGGGATAGTGCAGGATGTCGCCGTCGAGTTCCCGCGTGCGCCCGTTGGGGTCGATGTGCTCGTGCGCGCCGCTCTGGGTGAAGTGGACACCGTTGCGGCGGAAAACGCGCAGGAGGCGATCGGGATACCAGCCGCTGTGCTTGAGGAAACGGTCGTAATACCACGAGCGCCGCGCCGGAGTGAAGCCGCAGAGATCGGCGGGCGCGCCGGGCAGGGCGGCAAGGATGGCGTCACGGAGCGGTTCCGAACAGATTTCGTCCTGATCGAGGGAAACCACCCAATCGGTTTCGACGAGGCCGAGGGCGTATTCGAACTGGGGGAGGGCTCCGCTCCAGGGATGCTGCACGAACGTCGCGCCGTGCTCCCGGGCGATGGATTCCGTGGCGTCGGAACTGAACGAGTCCACGACGATGACGGCGTCACAGAACGCGAGCGACTCAAGACATTTCCCGAGCAGGCGTTCGCCGTTGTAGGTGAGGACCAGACCCGTAATGGTGGGTTTTCCGGACGTGTCGGAACTCATGCACGCTCCTTGGTCAGAGAGGAAACGACATCGCGGACGCCTCCGGCGACGGCAACGGCGTCGGCCTCGGAGAGTTCGGGATACATGGGCAGGCTGAGGATGCGCGGCATGATCGCCTCGGTAACGGGCAGGCCGTCCGGCGCGAGCGCCACGCTGCCCCGGTAGGCATCCTGAAGGTGCACCGGGAAGGGGTAGTGGACGGCAGTGCCCACGCCCCTGTCGCGGAGCCGCCTTTGCACCTCGTCGCGATCCGGGCATTGGACGACATAGAGATGGTAAACCGGTTCCACGGCATCCGGAATCGTCGGCAGGACAAGGCCGGGGACGCCGGACAGCTCGCGGCGGTAGATCTCCGCCAGTGCGCGGCGTTTGGCGTTCTTGGCGGGCAGTTCGGGCAGGAGGACATTGAGGAAGGCGGCCTGCAATTCGTCGAGCCGGGTATTGATGCCGGGCTCGCTGCTCAGGTAATGCGTCCGCCAGCCGTACTCGCGCACGCTGCGGATACGTTCGGCAAGGGCGTCGTCGGAGGTGACGACGCAGCCGCCGTCGCCCACCGCGCCGAGATTCTTGGTCGGATAAAAGCTGAACGTCCCGGCGATGCCGGTGGACCCGGCGGGACGGCCCTTATAGGCCGCGCCGTGGGCCTGTGCGCAGTCTTCGATGAGTGGCAGGTCCCCCGCGACGGCGCGGATCGCATCCAGATCGGCGCAGCATCCGTAGAGGTGGACCGGCAGCACGGCGGCGGGTTTGCCCGGATAACGGCCCGCGCGGGCGGCCTCAAGCGCTTTGGCGAGGCTTTCCGGCGACATGGTATAGGTCACCGGATCGACGTCCACGAGTACGGGCGTCGCTCCTGCGCATTCGATGGCGGCGATGGTCGCGACGGCGGTATGGGACACCGTGAACACGAGGCCGCCCTTGCCGATGCCGAGGGCACGCAGGGCCACCTCTATAGCATCAGTCCCGTTGCCCACGCCGACGGCATGTTTCACGGAGCAGAACGCGGCAAACGACTCTTCAAACTGCCGGACCTGTTTGCCGTTGATGTACCAGCCGCCGTCCAGCACGTCGGCGGCGGCCTTGAGCAGGGCGTCGCGCCGGCTGCGGAACGCCGCGCCGGGGTTGGCTTGTGGGATGAGGGGTGCGTTCATGGCAATCCTTACAAATAGTCCTGAAGCCGGGGACGGTAATAGTCGATGATCTGCCGGAGGCCGTCCCTGAGTTGGGTCCGGGGTTCCCAGCCGAGGAGCGAGCGCAGGCGGCTGTCGTCGGCGTAGTAGTCGCCGATGTCGATCTTTTTACGGTCGGCGGGGTATTCCCGGACTTCATAAGCCCCTTCGCCCGCCGTGTCCACGAGGAGATCGGCGAGATCGCGCAGGGAAATCCGCTTGCCGCCGCCGATGTTGAAAATCTGGCCGAAGGCTTCCTCATGCAGCGCGGCGCGCATCATGGCGTCCACGCAGTCATCGACATAGGTGAAGTCGCGGAGCTGTTCGCCGCCCCATACTTCAAACGGCTTGCCGGTGAGCACCTGCCTGATCCACACGCCGAGGAAGGTCTGGCGGGCGTCCTTGATGCGCATACGCGGCCCGATGGTGTTGGTGAGGCGCAGCGAGCAGGCGCGGATGCCGTACACGTTGTTGTAGAGGATATGGTACCATTCGCCGGCCATCTTGTTGATGCCGTTGACGTCGACGGGGCGGACGGGGTGTTTTTCGTCCACGGGCAGATAGTCGGGCTTGCCGTAAATCTGCCGCGTTCCGGCGAATACGATGCGGATGCCCGGATTGGCGTTCCGGCAGGCTTCGAGGATGGAAAGCTGCGCCTTGCAGTTGATGTCCAGATCCGTATACGGATCGGCCATGGAATCCATATGGCTGGTCTGTCCGGCGAGATTGAACAGAAAGTCGTGCCCCTTTACCAGCGTTTTCATGCTGTGGGGATCGCGGACGTCGGAAATATTGACTTTGAGGCGGGATTCGTAACCGCGAATGTTTGCCGGATTCCCGCCATACTCGGGGATAAGGCTGTCGACGAGCGTAACGGAAGCGCCTTCCTCAAGAAGGCGGATGCCAAGATTGGAGCCGATGAACCCCAACCCTCCCGTGATGAGCACATGCGCGCCGGAATAGAGACTCATTATCGGATCCTGCGGTTGCGATTACAAAAAAGGGGGGCATGGCCCCCCTTTTGCAGTCAGTGGCGTAAACTATTCGGCGCCGAGCTGAATCCGCACGAAGCGGACCACGGTGATCGGCTCGCCGATGGTCTTGGCGGCGCCCTTGATGAGATCGCTGATCGTCATCTTGTCGTCGCGGATATAGAGCTGGTCGAGCAGGCACACGTCCTTGCAGAACTTCTTGACCGCGCCTTCGGCGATCTTTTCGATGATCTGTTCGGGCTTGCCTTCTTCACGGGCCTTCTGGCGATAGACTTCGCGTTCGTGTTCGACCACTTCGGGGTTCAGGCCCTCGGCGGACACGGCGAGCGGGGAAGCGGCGGCGATCTGCATGGCCACGTTCTTCGCCACTTCGTGGAAGGCTTCGGAAGCCGCGGCGGCGTCGCTGCCGGTCTGCATTTCCACGAGTACGGCAAGCTTGCCGTTGGAGTGCAGATAGCCACCGATCAGGCCGGACTTGCCGGCGGCGAGTTCCATCTTGGCGAACTTGCCGAGGCCCATGTTTTCGCCGGTGGTGGCGATAACGCCATCAAGAGCTTCCTTCACGGTGACGGAGGCGTCGGCCACGAAAGGAGCGGCGAGCAACGCTTCGGAGTCAGCGTATTCGCCCTTGGCGACCTGGGCCACCATGTCTTTCACGAAGCCCTGGAACTTGTCGCCGCGAGCCACGAAGTCGGTTTCGCACTTGACTTCGACGGCCACGCCGGACTTGCCGTCGGCGGCCAGTTCAAAGCCCACGAGACCCTCGGAGGTGGCGCGGCCGGCCTTCTTGGCGGCCTTGGAAAGACCCTTCTGGCGGAGCCAGTCGACGGCCTTTTCCATGTCGCCGTCGCATTCCGTAAGGGCTTTCTTGCAGTCCATCATGCCCGCGGCGGTCTTTTCGCGCAGGTCTTTAACCATAGCAGCAGTGATGCTCATGAGAATCTCCGGAAAACGTTGGTTATTCGGCGGCGGCTTCGACAGCGGGGGCTTCTTCAGCCTTGGCTTCGGCGTCGGCAGCCTTCTTCAGTTCTTCCTCGGCGTCCTTGTTCTTGGAATCCTTGCGCATGGCTTCGCCTTCGAGGCAGGCTTCGGCCATGGCGGTGACGAAAAGCTTAATGGCGCGGATGGCGTCGTCGTTGCCGGGGATGATGTAGTCGATGACGTCGGGATCGCAGTTGGTGTCGGTGACGGCCACGATCGGGATGCCGAGCTTGCGGCATTCCTTGACGGCGATTTCTTCACGGTTGGGGTCGATGATGAAGGCGAGCTGCGGGAGGCGATCCATGTCCTTGATGCCGCCGAGGGTCAGCTCAAGCTTGGCCATTTCGCGCTGCAGGGTCAGGATTTCCTTCTTCTGGTAGCGGTTCACGGAACCGTCGGCGAACATGGCTTCGAGCTTCTTGAGGCGTTCGATGCTCTTCTGAATGGTGGCGAAGTTGGTGAGGGTGCCGCCCATCCAGCGGTTGGTCACATGGAACTGACCGGCGCGGCCGGCTTCGGCGGCGACGGCTTCCTGAGCCTGACGCTTGGTACCGATGAACAGCACGCGGCCGCCGTTGGCGACGGTTTCCACGATTTTGTCGTGGGCGGTGCGGTACAGCTTCACGGTCTGCTGGAGGTCGATGATATGGATACCGTTACGGGCGCCGAAAATGAACGGGCGCATCTTGGGGTTCCAACGGCGGGTCTGGTGACCGAAATGGACGCCGGTTTCCAGCATCTGCTTCATGCTAACGTATGCCATGGTATGTCTCCTTCGACATGGGGGTTTGCTTCCACCCCGGCCCTGACCCTTCTACCCGTATGCGTTCCGCGGACCCATGCCGCGGGGCGAAACGAGCACCCCAGGCCGCTGCCAGAGTGTGCTTGATAAAAAGCTGCTTATCTTTACGGCAGCAAGGGGTGCCTGTCAAGGGGACATAGGATTTTCCTTGTTTCGCGGCCCGGTTCCGTCTGCGGGGCGGGTGCCCCTCTTTCCGCTTGAGGGGGCGGTTTCGCTTCCGGATTGAACCTCCGGCGTTCCCGGTGTACAACCGCGCCGGTGCGGTACAACGATTCGACGAGGGCGCGGTGCGTCCGATCTTTTTATGGAGGGTTCATGGAAAGCAAGCTGAGCCGTGCGCTGGCTCCGAAACGTCCGGATGCGCCCACGCTGACTTCCCGTCAGCTCGTCAAGGCGTGGTGGCAGGCGCTGCGTCCGCCGTTCTTCATCGTGGATCTCATCCCCGTAGGGCTTGGGGGGGCGCTGGCGGCCCGGGATCTCGGGTATTGGCCCTGGGGGATTTTCGCGGTTGTGATGGTGGGGTGTTTTTGCCTGCATACGGTCGCCAACATAGCCAATGATCTTTTTGATTATCTGGAAGGCGTGGATACCGACGAGACAATCGGGGGCACGAAAGTCATCCAGAACGGCTGGATCAGCCCGCGCCAGATTTGCCTGACCATCATCGGGCTGTTGCTGTCCACTGTACTGATCGGCTGGTGGCTCATCGGGCACAGCGGACAGGAATGGCTGTGGGGGCCTGTGGTCTTTGCCGTGCTCTCCGCCGTCTTTTACGTCGCGCCGCCCATACGCTACGGGTGCCGGGGATACGGCGAGCTGTTCGTATGCCTGAATATGGGATTTATCATGGTTATGGGCTCCTATGCGGTAATGGCGAACGGCTTTTCGGCGCAGAGCCTTGCCCTGGCGCTTCCCGTGGGGCTCATGGTGGCGGGGATTCTCTATTATCAAAGCCTGCCTGAGATCGAGACGGATCTCGCGGCCGGGAAGCGGACGCTGGCGAATATCCTCGGCAAGGCCAAGGCCGAGCTGGTCTTCAAGCTTTGGTGGCCCGCCGTTTGGGTTCTCATGGCGAACCTTTGGGCCTGCGGGCTCGTCGGGTGGCCGGTGTTTCTCGGGCTGCTGACGTTCCCCTTGTACTGGCGGGCCTGCCGCCTTATCCATGAGGCCGTGGAGTGGCTTGATCTCGACCAGCACGGGCACCTTGTGCGCAAGCTGTATCTCATCAACGGCGCGCTGCTGATCGCCGGGGTTGTGTTGAAGTGAAGACGAGATTGGGGAGGGGAGGAGGGCGCTTTCTGAAGAAAGCGCCCTC
>ERZ838827.2125-NODE-2125-length-12525-cov-9.385646_pt1 | contig 12525 bp, 24 predicted proteins | sample MGYA00519881_ERZ838827 | MGnify/ENA primary metagenome ERZ838827 (study PRJEB31850, sample SAMEA3708842) | human gut metagenome | biome: human gut; feature: human-associated habitat; material: faeces | place: China | collected 2014 ...
GGAAAAATGAACCTTTAAACAGAGAGGGGAATCGTCTTTTGACGGTTCCTCTTTTATGACTTTTGGGATATAAATGCGGTTTTGTCTACCATTTGTCAACCCTTTTTTGAGTGGTAGACAAATGATTATTCGATTTGATTTAAAATATCAATCGTATGTGCGGCCATGCGAGGGGTTGCATGGCTGTATATATCAAGAGTAACATCAATATGTTTGTGCCCTAATCTTTTCTGAACGTCTTTTATATCGGCACCGGCCTCCAGCAGCATAGTTGCATGAGTATGCCTGAGGGAATGGTAGTCAAAATCTTTAAAGCCAAGATTGTAATGAATCACACGGCAGCAGTGCTGCATAACTCTGGGTTGGATATAGGTACCATTTTCACGACAGTTTACCATATGAATAGGCTTTCCGCGTCCATCGGCATTCAGGGCGCATTGATCGTCCACATAGAGCTGAGCATAATACTGTTCATAAAATTCTTTTGCTTTAACTTGGTGGTTGTATGTATTACGCAACAGGCTGAGCATTTTTTCATCTAATTCAATCGTTCGGAAACTATCATATTTCGGATTACTGAAAACCCAAGCGCCGTTTACATTCTGAATTTGCTGATTGACACTCAAAGTGCTGTTCTCAAAATCAATATCGTCCCAGGTAAGTGCGAACGATTCCCCAAGCCGTAAGCCGCATCGGTATGCAAGCTGTAGAGGGATATGGCAGGAATGCCCTTCCGGGAATCTGCTGATAATAATGCCCCATTCCTCAGAGGATATGGGAGTACGAATCTTTTTTCGTGTAGGTATCTGGGAAGTTGCCCTTTTGGGTGGCAATTTTGCGCTTTTGGCAGGATTGTATTTAATGAATTGCATAGGCTCTACGGCATAGTCAAGGGCACCTGTCAGAAGGCCTTTGAGCACGGATAGCGTATTTCGGCTATACCCTGCATTGAATTTATCATTTATGAATCCCTGTATAATGGCAGGGGTTAGAGATTTTAAATAATAGCTTCCAAGAATCGGAGTGATGTGGAGAGATACTTTTTTCTTATAATTCAAGTAGGTATCTATTTTGAGATTTGTTTTGCAATATTTTTCCAGCCAAAGCTGATAGAAATCCGATACAGATATCTCAGATGGTACAAAGTGGGATCCGGCATTATCATACTCCGCCTTTGCCTGTGTTCCGGCAGCCAGAGCTTCCGCCTTAGTGCGGTATCCGCCCTTGCTGATGGAATTACGCTTCCCATTGATTCGTGCTCCCTCAAAAGACCACTCCCAGGTTGTTCCGCGCTTGCGTGTTCTTAATTGTCCCATAATCATTCCTCCTTATTTGTTGCGACGTCGCACATTTTTGGGTATAAAAAATACACCTGTACAGGTGTGTGGAGGTATGGTACAATGTAGGTGGTTAAATCATACACTGTATTTGCCCTCCGTGGCCTGTACAGAATTTATCTAAAAGCCGTTCCTGTTGGCGCAGGGGCGGTTTTTGCGTTATATTATATTAGTTTTTGGATTTCCAGTTTACTCTGAGAATAAATCCGATAATCCAATATATACCTCCGGTTAACAGCCCAAGAATGAATATCCAAGACCATTTTAAATACCAAGGTAATTTCTTTGCAGTTTTTTCCGGTACGGTTGCACTGGAACTGGAAGATGCGGAGTTATTTATGATGATATTCTTGTCGTGTGCGGATGTTAAGTCTTCTACCTGTTTACCACATTTAGGACAGACAACGCAATCCTTATCAATAAGCTCTCCACAGTGCTTACAGTATTTCTGATTATTTTCCATACTTTTTCTCCCTTCAATAAAATTTATTAAAACGCCATAGGCTATTTTAATCTCAATTCAATCAATCTTTTTTCGTATCCCAAGATATGTGATAATTGCTCAATACTATATTGTTGATATTCTGCAAGCGTATCATCATCTACCAATAAATCCATAGCAAATGTATCGGCTTCGTTCTCGTATCTGTCGGTATTTAATCCTGTTCGAGTATCCATAAAAATTGTATTTGCCTTTTTGTGCAGAAACATATGCCCCATTTCGTGTGCACATTCAAATGCTTGTTCATGGCGAGATAAATTTTCGTCTATGTAAATGATATTGTTACGCTGAAAATATTGGTAAAAGGCTCTGGTGTCGATCAGCGGAGTAAAGACAAGGATTACATTCAATCCTCGAATAATCTCAAACGGATTGCGGGTTTGGTATTTTCGTGCCAAGCTGTCCGCTTTCTTTTTTATATCCATAAGCCATCAGTCCTTTTTATATTTTTTAGGTGTGTATTTTTCTTTGTTCTTTTTCTTTGCCAACTCCATACCGATCTGCATGGCCGAAAGAATAGAGTCAATAGCTTCTTGGGTGGCAGGCTTTCCATCAAACATTAAGCCATCTTGAGAGAGCAGTTGCTCTTTGGTTAGGTCTAATATTTTCTCTATATCACGCTCATCTTTGCTGGTAAGAGAAATAACTTTTTCTTCCTGTTCCGGGTTTCCGGTCATAAGATATTCGATACTTACTCCAAAGAAATCGGCAATTTTTTGAAGCTTATCTGCCTTTGGGGTATATCTTCCAGCCTTCCAATTACTGATAGTGGCGGTAGTTAAACCAGTTTCTTTACAAACTCGATAGGGAGTTATTTTGTGAGATTGACACAGTTTTTCAAAAATTTCGTACATATAGCACCTCAAAAAATAGATTTGAAAATAAAGCCAAAAACTATTGACAAACTTTGAAATCAATGCTAATATGTGGACATAGCTTTGAAAACGAAAGCTAAAAAGAGATTGGCTAAGGTTTCAATATAACTTTGATTGACACCATTATTATATTTGAAATCTTAGCTAATGTCAATAGAAAACTATAGAAGGTGGTGATATTTTTGTATCAGAAATATGCAGAGTTAAGAGATAAGGTAGGGAAAACTGACTATGCTATTGCAAAGGAAACTGGTTTATCTACATCTACATTGACTAACTGGAAATATGGTAGATATTCCCCTAAATTCGACAAGCTGTTAATCCTCGCCAAGTATTTTGATGTTCCGGTGGAGTATTTCGCAGAGACTGAGGACGGGAGGTGAGAGAGGTGGAAATAAGACAGCTTGAAATAGATGTCGAAAAAAGAGTTCTAAAAATCAATGGGAAACCATTTATTCAGGAAGCCGTTGTTGTAACTCTTCCGGGGCCTGAGAACTGGCCGCTGTCAATGCTTGTTAATGAGAAGCTTGCATCAGGTGTCCCGGGAGAGTGTGCAGAATTGACGGTTACTTTTAAGGAAGCTTAATAGTAGGCCAGGATAAAGCGAGCACCATCAACCATCTGATAGTCAACTCTGGTAATTAGATGTTTGCAAATTATAGAGCCACACAATTTGGAGATATCTTTTCCAGCGTTGGGTGGAATCGCAATTACTAAATGAGGACATTCGTCGTCAATGCGATCAATACAGTAAGTATCGTAGCCGTTTACGTTAATTTGAGTGGGCTTCATGTTATTTCCTCTTTTCGTAAATATTTCAGCATGGCGGTGCTGATAGATACCAGTATAGGGCAGAGGGGAAGAAATGACAAGGGAGGTGAAAAAAGATGGTAGCACCCTATCAACCATTATATACGGTCAAGGAAGCGTCCCAGGTTTTACGGGTCAATACCTCAAAGGTATATGAACTGATAAACACCGGACAGCTGCCGTACCTGTTATTAGGGCAGAAAAAGATCCGGGGTTCGGATCTGGAACAATTTATAGAGAAGTATCCGGTGGCACAGCCGGAAGAAGGAGGGAATCATGCAATCAGAAGCAATTAAGTACCAGCCCCCAGTGGAGGGTGTTGTAGTCACTCAGGAGGAAGAGGCGCAGATCCTTAAGCTGGGCCGGATCATGAGGGAACGGCTGGATCAGAGCCATAAGGATGTGCGGCTGTTCGGCCGGCTGTCTATGGTGATGGCGTTCCTCCTGGGGATGGAGACGGTGCTGCTGTTGGCGGCTGCCGGAATAATAGCACTGTGAGAGGAGGTGAGAAAAGGATGGTTAGAGGAGCAAAGACAATAGCGGAATTTAAGATCCGTAAACATCTGGAAAAACTGGAAGAGAGAGGCCTTGTGATGGACAATATATCATTTGAGATGAAGAGCCAGAATGAAGCAGAGCTGACAGATGTGAATGGAGACAAACTGAGATTGATCTACGATCAGGAAACACGGACGGTTATAGAAATATGAGGGAGAGGAAAAGAATAAAAAAGGACCTGCACAGCGGCAACTGTGGTAGGTCCAGAAAATAAAAGTCAACACCCTCTATTATGAGGGAGAACAGGAGAAAAATCAATGGTAAACACAACAATTTCGTATGAAGGAATCAAAAAAACAGTTGAAAGCGAGATTGCTTTTGCAATCTGTCTGACAGGCAATAAGGAGAAGGATGGAGTGGACACAACGGTGATCTGCATAGGTGAGAGAGAAAACATATCCTCAGATGATCTTACTAAATGTCTTGCCAAAAGTATGGTGGATGCAGTTAGCAGTATGGCTGTTGATGATTTGGGTGCTGTTCATGTATTGACAGAATTAGCTCGTATCGTAGGTGAAGCAGCGAAGGAGAAATGCCTGGAAAGGCTGTCCAAATGACCCGCCCCACTACATACCCCGGCAGCCAGGTCAGGATCACATCCCCGTTTTACTTCCTGACCTGCTCCTGCGGTGTCCGGATGTGGTCCCTCCTTAGGGAGATTACACCCTGTCCGAACTGCGGAAAGATTATGAGGAGGGAGGGCACTGCGGATGGCAGTCACTAAGCATATATTTGCCAGCCGGGAGGAATGGCTTAAGGGCCGGAAGAACCATATCGGCGGGTCGGATGCCAGCGCCTGTGTAGGTATGAACCCGTACAAAGACAACGTGCAGCTGTGGGAAGAAAAGATGGGGCTGGTGATGCCGGAGGATATTTCAGATAAGGATTATGTCCGGTACGGCACAGAAGCAGAAAAACATCTGCGGGCACTGTTCGCCATGGATTTCCCGGAATATCAGGTATTCTACGATGAAGATAATATGTTCATCAACGATCGGTACCCGTGGATGCATGCTTCTTTGGATGGTGAGCTGGTGGATGAGCAGGGACGACGCGGGATACTGGAAATCAAGACCACTAATATTCTACAGAGTATGCAGCGTGAAAAATGGAATGGTAAGATACCGGACAATTATTATTGCCAGGTGCTCCATTATCTGGCAGTGACAGAGTATGATTTTGCAGTTTTGAAAGCCCAGCTTAAGAGCGAATGGCATGGGGAACTGCGGATTACAGTCAAGCACTATTTCATCGAAAGAAAGGACATTGAGGAGGATATCCGGTATCTGGTGGAAGCAGAACAGCGTTTCTGGACTTGCGTAGTGGAAGGCCACAGGCCGGATTTGCTTCTCCCGACGATATAAAGGCAGAGGAGGAACGTATGGAATTAAAAATCTATAATCCGCAGGAAGGCGGATATTTAAAGAAGATCGAATGGAATTTCGAGGAGCTGAAGGAAGAGGTTACAGCCAAAGCTAAGGAATATGCGGCAACCGTCTACACAGATGAAACCATCAAAGCAGCCAAGGCCGACCGGGTCACGCTGAATAAGTTTGTAGAGGCTGTGAAGGGAGAGCGGACTGCGATCCGCAAGAAGCTTCTGGAACCGGATGAGCTGTTTGGTGAGCAGATCAAGGAGCTGACCGGGATCGTCCAGGGTGCCATTGATAAGATTGATACTCAGATCAAGGATTATGAGAGCCGCCAGAGGGAAGAAAAGACGGCAAAGATCAAGGAGTTCTATGAGGCCAATATCCATGATATCGGCCAGTACCTCCCCTTTGACCGGGTGATGAAGCCCCAGTATGCCAATGCATCCACTACCATGAAGTCCATCAAAGAGGAGATCCTTGCACTGATCCAGAAGGTAGATGAGGGTCTGGCGATCCTGAATGAGGTGGACAGCCCTTATGCTGGGGATATGAAGCAGGTATTTTTACAGACCTATGATATCGGCGCCGCCATGGCAAAACGGAACCAGCTGGAGGCGGAAGCGGAGAACCGGCGCCTGTACATGGAGGAGCAGGAACGCCGGAAGGCAGAACGTGAGGCCGCCCGAAAGGCAGAGGCCGACCGGGTTATGCAGGCCGGAAGAGCAACCGAACCGGAGCCACCTAAGGAAATGCCCCAGAAGATGGAAACGGTAGAGAATCCGGTCAATGTGATCGACTTCCGGGTATATGCCACCATGGCGCAGCTGATGAAACTTAAGGCATTTTTAAACGATAACGGCATCCGGTTTGAGCCGGTACCGAAGAATTAAGGAGGATAAGGAGTTATGGCAGTAAATAACAGTCTGGCAAAGAAGCCCGTACAAAAGGTAGAGGTAACAAAATACATGGCAAACGGGATGGAGGTAACGCTTACCCCCGGAACCGTAAAAAATTATCTGGTAAGTGGGGACAAGGATCGGGTATCCGATCAGGAAGTGGCGATGTTCATCAACCTGTGCCGTTTTACCGGCCTGAATCCCTGGCTCCGTGAAGCGTACTGCATTAAGTACGGAAACGAGCCAGCGACTTTGGTTGTAGGTAAAGATGCATATTTTAAGCGGGCAGAATCCAACGAAAACTATGACGGCATGGAGGCCGGTATTATCGTCCAGCAGGAAGAGACAGAGGAGATCATTTACCGTCAGGGAACTCTGAAACTGGATGGTGAGAAACTGGTCGGGGGATATGCAGAAGTATTCCGCAAGGACAGGGGTCACAGCTTTCGCATTGAAGTTGCTTTTGATGAATATGCGGGACGGAAGAAGGATGGAAGCCTGAATTCCCAGTGGTCGAAAAAGCCTGCAACCATGATCCGGAAAGTTGCGGTTGTGCAGGCTCTCCGCGAGGCATTTCCAAAGACGTTTGCAGGAATGTATGTGGCAGAGGAAGTCGGAGCGGTTGATCCAGATTACACAGCAGGCGATATTATTGAGCCTCAGCCGCAGAAGGCAATAGAGCAGTCAGAGCCTGCACAGCCTTCTGCTCCTGAGCCAGCATCCCAGCCGGCGCCACAGCCTCAGGATGCTGCCAGTGCATTCTTTGGATAAGGAAGGAGGTGAGCACAGCATATGGCGATCACGTTTGATACGATAGCGAACGGGGAGCTGGCAGAAAAGTTCCAGATGGCTCTGACCCAGATCGGACGCAACATCATGGATCCTAACACGGATCCGGAAGCCGTCCGGGGAATGACGGTAAACATTAAATTCAAGCCCGCGGGCCGGGGAAACTTGAAAGTTGATTTCTCAGTCAGCACCAAGCTGGCAGGATTCAAAAAATCTGAGACCGTATTCCTGGTAGGCCAGGATGGGCGGACTGGGCGGATCAGTATGTCGGAGCCCGGAAGCGGCCTTCCGCAGGTAACTTCCATAAGGGAGACACCTGCGGCAGCTTATACGGATGTCCGGCAGGAACCGGAGTTTGATCCGGAAACAGGGGAGATTTTTGAAGAGCCGGTACAGGCCGGGCCGATTGACTTAAGACAGGCATATGGAAGATAAGGAGAGGGAAATGGCATCAGAAAAGAAATGCTGCGGAACCTGCAGGTATCATCTGCATGATGATGATGTGGATTTCATCTGTGATTGTGAGGAGTCGGAAGGGTACGGAGACTATACGATGTATCAGGACTGCTGCGACTGTTATGAAGCAAGAAACATAGAAGAATAAGGAGGACAAAACCATGTTGGAAGGATTAAAGGCTGCATTAGAGCACGTTGAGGGGCTGGCAAGAGAAAACGAGAAGACCGAGGTCATTGAGATCTGCGGACATACATATGCAAACAAGAGCTTAAAGCGTTATGACAACACAGACAAGGCGACGGCACTGGAGGCTTCCAGTCTTACCGCCCTTCTTGACTACATCGGGGCCTGCTATGAGGAGTTCCCGAAGGATACGGATATGATTATCCATATCGTAAATCCCAAGCGGGTGCGTCTGATCACTGCGCTGGATGCAGAGCGTACAAGAGAGTGCCTGTTTGAGGTAAATGCAGAGGTAAATGAGTTCCGTTTCGGCCACTGGTACGATCAGGAGGCATTCATGATCGAGCTGCAGGCCAATTTCCAGTCCAGTGAGGATCTGGAACTGGTCCAGAAGATGGCCGGGAATGTGGAACGAAAGAACGATCAGAGTTATGCAGATGATGGGATCTCCCAGGTGGCTGTTATGACGGTAGGCGCAGCAGCAAAGGCAGATGTGAAGGTGCCGAATCCGGTGACACTGGTCCCGTATCGTACCTTCCAGGAGGTGGGACAGCCTGCCAGTGCGTTCGTGTTCCGCGTGGGTGACAAGGGAGAGCCTACCTTTATGCTCCAAGAGGCACAGAACGGCCTCTGGAGGAATGAGGCAGTAGCAAATATCAAGGCATATCTGGCGCAGGCAGTGTCCCATATGCAGCCAAATGTAAGAGACCATATTACAATCATCGGATAAGCAGTGCAGCCTTTTGGTGGGATTTGATATGTCACGGTATTAAATGACCTGAGGTGTTGGCCGGGGCGGCCGGGTTTGTACCTTTTGACCGCCGCCCCTTTTTTTGAAGGAGTATCATGGGAAAATCACAGAGAGAGAAAGGCAAGCGTGGAGAACGTGAGCTGGCAGGGCTCCTGAGGGAGTACGGTTATGACTGCCGCAGGGGGCAGCAGTACTGCGGGGCCTCCGGCGATGCGGACGTGGTAGGGCTCCCGGGTATCCATATAGAGTGTAAACGGGTAGAGAAGCTGAACCTTCTGGATGCGGTATCACAGGCAGTCAGAGACGCCGTCAAAGGGCTTCTTCCGGCGGTATTCCATCGGAAAGACCGGTGCGAATGGCTGGTGACGATGCGGTTCGTGGACTGGATGGAGTTATACAAAGAGGCGGAGGCCGGGAAGGCATTGAAAGAAAAAGGAAGGGCAGGTAATGGCGAGACAGCGGAAGACAGGTCTTGATTACTTCCCTTTAGATGTCAATATTTTTACGGATAATAAAATCCGGATCCTGAAAGCCAGATATGGCGTGAACGGGGTCTCGGTATATATCTATTTGCTCTGTGAGATCTACAAGAACGGCTATTATATGCAGTGGAATGATGATCTTAAATTCATCCTGGCCGATGAACTGAATCTCACAGATGGGTTCATAGAGCAGGTGTTGAAATTCTTACTGGAACGGTCACTGTTTGATAACAAACTTTTTCAGTCGGACACTATCCTCACCTCACCCGGAATACAGAGGAGATACCAGCTCGCAGTAAAAGAGCGGGCGAAGAAAACTCCGATCCGGATAAAGGGTTTCTGGCTTTTAGAAGCAGAAGAAACGGAACCCTTTATTAAGGTGAACCCTGATTCTGATTTTTCTGAGAATTTAGCGGATTCTTCCCGGAAAAATAAAGATAGTTCCCAGAAAAATGACATAAAGGAAAGTAAAGTAAAGAAAACAAAAGAAAATAAAAAGATATGCTCGGAGCTGAAAGACAGCCCTCGCCCGGATGCGGTTTATAATCTTCCGTTGATTGATGGCAGTTTCTATCCTGTGATGCCAGAAGAGGTAGAGAAGTACCGTGGATTATACCCTGCTGTTGATACAGATCAGGAGTTCCGCAAGATGATCGGATGGCTGGATGCTAATCCAAAGAACCGGAAGACCCAGCGCGGGATACAGAAATTCATCAATGGATGGCTTGCACGGTCGCAGGATTCAGCACGGCCAGTTAATAATACAAGGCCTTCGCAGTCAAAGAATCAGTTCCACAATTTTGAACAGAGGGACACAGATTATGATGCGATCATGATGGAGCGGACGAGGGAGTTTTTGAGAGAGGGGGAGACAGATGGAAGATGAGAATACCATGGTTCCTGAGACAGGAATCATTAACCATACAGGCCCGGAGTGGTACCAGATGGAGATCCCACTGGATGAGATCGGGCGGTACATATGGGCAGATCTTAAAACAACCGTTCAAAGCGCAATCTCCATCGGCTATTGGCTGATGTATGTACGGGACAGGGAATTGTTCCGTGAGGGAGGATACAGCAACATCAACGAGTATGCTGCTGACCAGTTTGGATTCCATAGATCGAACACCAAACGTCATATAGAACGGTGCATCCGGTTTTCAAAAGGTGGATGCAGCCCCATACTAGATGATCGGTACAAAGATTTCGGCAAATCGCAGCTTCAGGAGATGCTGGACCTGGACGATGAGCAGCTGGAGCAGGTAACTCCGGATATGACGGTACAGCAGATACGGGCCATGAAGAAGCCTAAGGAAATCCCGTATGTGGAGCTACCCGGACAGATCAGCATTGCAGACTTTCCGGGGATTGAGCCGGAGAATACTATGGACACAGTGGATGTGACGCCGGAACCAGAAAGGACATCCGTACAGAGCTGTGAGATATCCGTGGAGGACCTTATGCCAGAAGTAGAGCCTCTGCCGGTGGAGAGCGTTGCGTCGGAAACACGGCCGGAAGAGCCAGGAAAAGAGAACTCAGAGAAGATGGACTATACTACCCCAAAATCGTACTGCAATGCCTTTGCACGGTTTTTGATTGGACATTTTAGGGACTGGTTTCGGGAAGACTACAAAAATCGTGTCATGCTGGTGACAGAATCAGAAAAGCAGTTAAAACAGCGTTTTAAGGAAACGTGGTATTTCAACGATCCTGCTCAGGATGGCACAGCGCATATCAATCTGTTTTCGGATTATATCCAGATATGGGACGGCACAGGAAAATGCCTCGGAAATACAGAATGGTTCTATCTGTGTGCATCCATTCAGTCTATGTGGAATGTCATAGCATTAGAGGATGCTGCGAATATGCAGCAGAATGAGGAAATCTGCTGCGAAAATGGCAGCGGGGAAGAATCTGAGAGTGTTGCGACGTCGCAACCAGAGGAAGATACTGAGCTTACAGACTTGGAACTGCTCCGGGAGATGCTGGAAAAGGAAAAGGCACTCCTGGATGAAATGGTGAAGGTCAATGCAGTGGAAGAGCTTCCGCCAAAGCTGCTCCGGAAGAAGAAAATACTGGTGGCAGCCCTTGCGGGGATGCTGTGTGACCTGGAAATGCCGGAGCCGGAAGAACCTGAATAGCCGGAGCTTCCGCTGATGAAGAATAATGACCAGCGCAAGGCCTGGCTGAGAGATTATAGGTCATGGGGGCTATGGTATGCAGATGAGCATATTGGCGCCAGGTACTACAAGTATGATTTTGATAACGGGGCAAGGTTGATCGCAGAGGTCTACACCAATCATAATGAGTTTATTGGGCAGGATTATGAATCCTCATACCTTCATCTGGTTGGAGGACCGGAGCCAGAGAAACATCCATCTGGGGCCTATGGAAGATGGCAGCGCCATGAAACGTACAGCCGGTACCCAGACAGCGAGACGGAGCTGGTGGAGTTTTTGAAGGCATTGCAGAAAGGAAAATAGATATGGCTAAGATATGGATGCAGGGCAAAGAAATGGTTTTGAGATTGACCGTACTTTTTATCGAAGGGCAAAGACTGAAATGCTGGCCTGGGAGCCAGCTGATCAGATCAGTATGTTTGATACGATAAATTAAGATTTAATGGAGAAAGTAATATGGCAGAAATAAAACTAACTGATAGCATAGGGTATGCCGACTATTTACATATCATTTTTGGAAAAAAACATGTAACACATTTTACCAGCGAGGGAAAAGAGCTAACTACGACGTTTGCTGAAGTTATGAATATTGCAAAAAAGAATGGTTATGACCCCCAAAAAGACGGAATAATTATTCTCTTAGCGGAAAGTCCTTTAAGTGGAAAAGTTTTTCAATACGGAAACTATGGAGATTTCTGGGTGGAACACGGAACAACAAAAGGATATGCTTAAAACTGAGATTTAGAGGAGAGAACACAATGTACAAGAATCAAGAAGGATATCCGGATCCAGCCGCAGGAGCTGCGATCCGGGAGGCAGACAGGCCGCCAGAAGATTACCGCAAGGCTGTCCGCATGATGCTCTTTACTGCGAAGTGTATGGGCTACCATGTGGAGGACACGATCAGGTTAAGAGACGAAAAGACAGGGAGGGTATGGCCGTGAATGTACTTAAGGGCGTGGTAATTATTCTGTGGGCCATAACAGGGACGGTCAATTTGATACGGCACAATATTGACCGCTGGGAATACCTGATGGTCTGGGGCTCCCTGATGGCGGTGCTGATGATTTGGAGGTGATATTATGCCGGGGCCAGTATATTATGACCTATATGATTGTGGGAAGCTTGTGGGGCGGTACAGCGGTGCAGAGATCTGCAAGATGTTTGGCTGGAAGAACCGGCAGCAGGTCAGCGATTATGGAAATATAGGAACGTTGTACCAGAAGCGGTACCTGATTGTCCGGGTGGAGATAGAGATGTGGGCGGCTGAGTGGGACGAGGCCAGACAGAGGATTTTGAGGGCGAGGAGGTGATACCGTTGGACAAGCAGAT
>ERZ838827.2126-NODE-2126-length-12518-cov-2.450694_pt1 | contig 12518 bp, 8 predicted proteins | sample MGYA00519881_ERZ838827 | MGnify/ENA primary metagenome ERZ838827 (study PRJEB31850, sample SAMEA3708842) | human gut metagenome | biome: human gut; feature: human-associated habitat; material: faeces | place: China | collected 2014 ...
TTTTGCGGGCAAATCCAACGTCGGTAAATCGTCTCTGATCAATGCGTTGATGAACCGAAAATCGTATGCCCGTATTTCGGCGACTCCGGGAAAAACACAGACGATCAATTTTTACAATATCAATGAAGAAGTGTATCTTGTCGATCTGCCGGGATATGGATATGCAAAAGTATCGGAAAAAGAAAAACGGCAATGGGGAGAACTGATCGAGCGTTATCTGCATGGTTCCGCACAGTTGAAAGCGGTGTTTTTGCTGATCGACATCCGGCATGAACCGTCGGCAAACGATAAGATGATGTACGAGTGGATCGTCGATCAGGGATTTCATCCGATCATTGTGGCGACAAAGCTGGATAAACTGAAACGAAGTCAGGTGCAGAAGCATGTGAAGATGGTAAAAGAGGGACTGAACCTTGTTCCGGGAACAAGGATCATCCCGTTTTCATCGGTGTCCAAACAGGGACGGGATGAACTGTGGGAATTGGTGGAGACGGAATTCCTCGGAAAAGAGTCGGACGGGAAAGCAAATAAATAATCGAGGTGAAGTGCAGTATGGAGAACAAACGCCCATATTGGCAGGTGGCAGTGAGTCTGGTATTCAGCATTCTGGCAACCGGGATTTTTATCTATCTCGGGATCAAAGGGATATTCTTCTTGATGCCGTTTGTGATCGGCTGGGGAATTGCGGCGATCGCGGCGCCCCTTGTCAACTGGCTGGAAAAGAAATTTAATATCGTCAAAAAGCTGGGATCGGCATTGATCGTTATTCTCGTGATCGGTCTGATCGTTGTCGGGATTTATTTTGCCGTAAGCCGGATCATACTGGAAGTGGGAGATCTGATCAAAAATATTCCCGAACTGTACGCGCAGTTGGAGAGCGGACTGCGCCAGATCGGAAGCGCGATGTCGGGCATTTTTGAAAAACTTCCGGTTGTGATTCAGGACGGGTGGAATACCGTTGTGGCGAATCTGGATCAATATATGGGAGATCTTGTTTCACGCATCAGTGAGCCGACGGTGATGGCGGCGGGGAATTTTGCCAAAAGTCTTCCATCTTATCTGATTTCGGTCATTGTGGCGATCTTGTCCGCGTATTTCTTTACGATCCAGCGGGAGGACGTGCTGAAATGGATGAAGCAGATCGCGCCGCCGTCGGTGGAGAAACGGATGACGCTGGTGATGGACAATCTGCGCTATGCGGTGGGCGGATATTTCAAGGCACAGTTTAAGATCATGGGGGTTGTCTTTCTGATCCTGCTTGTTGGATTTGCCGTGCTCGGCGTCCGGTATTTTGTACTGATTGCATTTCTGATCTCGTTTCTGGATTTTCTTCCGTTCTTCGGAACGGGAACGGCGATGATCCCATGGGGAATCTATAAGTTTCTGATGGGAGATTATAAAATGGCGATCCTGCTGATCGCGATCTATGCGGTGACACAGCTTGTGCGCCAGCTTCTGCAGCCGAAACTGGTGGCGGACAGCGTGGGGATGAATCCGCTCGTCACGCTGCTGCTTTTGTATATCGGTTATCGGATCGGAAGCGTGCTCGGGATGATCCTTGCAGTGCCGGTCGGAATGGTATTGATCAATATGCTGCAGGCAGGGGCGTTTGACTATATTCTGGATGACGTCCGGATCCTTGTGGACGGAATCCTGGAACTTCGGAATCCGCCGAAAGAATAAAAACAGTATACGGGACAAGACAGGGAGCTATAAAGGGGAATATTTCCAACGGGATAATATTCCCCCTTTTTTTTCTTGCTTTAGTATGGTAAAATGTCTGTCATAATGAGACTTGGAAAAGGAGGAGGGTGTCGTAATGGGAATGACAATGACACAGAAGATATTGGCGGCACATGCAGGATTGGATTCTGTGAAAGCAGGGCAATTGATCATGGCAAAACTGGACGTTGTAATGGCGAATGATATCACCGGTCCGATGGCGCTGCCGATTTTTAGACAAATGGCGGATCAGGTATATGATAAGGACAAGGTTGTGCTTGTTCCGGATCATTTTACACCGAATAAAGATATCAAATCAGCGGAGAATTCAAAGGCAATCCGGGAGTTTGCGAAAGCGCAGGGGCTGACCTGGTATTTTGAACAGGGAAAATCCGGTGTGGAGCATGCGATCCTCCCGGAGGCAGGCGTTGTGGCAGCGGGAGAATGTATCATCGGTGCAGACTCCCATACATGTACATACGGGGCGCTGGGGGCATTTTCCACCGGAGTCGGGACGACGGACATTGCGACTGGTATGGCGACCGGAGAACTTTGGTTCAAAGTTCCGAGCGCAGTCAAGTTTGTGCTGACCGGAAAGCCGGGACCGTATGTGAGTGGGAAAGACATCATTATCCATATCATCGGTAAGATCGGTGTGGATGGCGCGCTTTACAAATCTATGGAATTTACCGGGGACGGCATTGCCAATCTGTCGATGGACGACCGGTTTACGATGGCGAATATGGCGATCGAAGCAGGAGCAAAGAACGGGATCTTCCCGGTGGACGATACGGCAAAAGCATATCTGAACGAACATACGAAGAAATCATACCACATTTATGAGGCGGATCAGGATGCCGAATATGAGGAGACTGTCGAGATCGATCTGTCAGAAGTGCGCCCGACCGTCGCATTTCCGCATCTTCCGGGCAATGCAAAGACGATCGATGAGATCGAGGCGATGGATCCGATCCGGATCGACCAGGTTGTGATCGGTTCCTGTACAAACGGACGGATGGAAGATATGAGAAAGGCAGCGGCGATCTTAAAAGGACATACGGTGCATCCGGACGTTCGGGTGATGGTAGTTCCGGCAACGCAGAAGATTTATAAGCAGTGTATCGCAGAGGGACTTCTTGACATTTTCGTAGACGCTGGCTGTGCGGTGAACACACCGAGCTGCGGACCGTGCATGGGAGGACACATGGGGGTTATGGCAGCCGGGGAGAAATGTGTATCCACGACGAACCGGAACTTTGTCGGACGTATGGGACATGTAGATTCCCTGATCTATCTGGCATCCCCGGAAGTAGCGGCGGCGAGCGCGATCGCAGGATGCATTGCAAATCCAGAGAAAGTAGGTGACCGATCATGAAAGCACAGGGACGTGTATTTAAATATGGAGACAACGTGGACACGGACGTGATCATTCCGGCGAGATATCTGAATTCATTTGACGCGCAGGAACTGGCGAGTCATGCGATGGTGGATATCGATCCGGAGTTTGTGAATAAAGTAAAACCGGGAGATCTGATCGTGGCAAATAAGAATTTCGGCTGCGGTTCTTCCAGAGAACATGCGCCGCTTTGCCTGAAAACAGTCGGCGTGAGCTGCATCATTGCAGAGACATTTGCAAGGATCTTTTACCGGAATGCGATCAATATCGGGCTTCCGATCATTGAATGTCCGGAAGCGGCAAGAGGAATCGAAGACGGAGATGAAGTTGAAGTTGATTTTGATTCCGGAAAGATTTATAATCGGACGAAAGGGACTGAATTTCAGGGACAGTCATTTCCGCAATTCATGCAGAAACTGATCGCGGCAGGCGGTCTTGTGAATTATACCAACAGCAAGAAAAAGTAAAAGAGGGAAGAATCATGAATTTATTATACAAGAGCACAAGAAATGCAGAGCATACGGCGACCGCTTCCGAAGCGATCCTGAAAGGTCTGGCGGAAGATGGGGGATTGTTTGTGCCGGTGCAGATCCCGAAGCTGGATGTGACGATGGAAGAACTGAAGACGATGTCTTATCAGGAGACCGCCTATGCGGTGATGAAACAGTTTCTGACAGATTTTACGGAAGAGGAATTGAAAGGCTGTATTGCGCGTGCTTATGATTCCAAGTTTGATACCGAAGTGATCGCGCCGCTTGTAAAAGTGGGAGATACTTATCATTTGGAGTTGTTTCATGGAGCGACGATCGCGTTCAAAGATATGGCGCTGTCGATCCTGCCGCATCTTCTGACTACCGCAGCAAAGAAAAATCAGGTAAAAAATGAGATCGTGATCCTGACGGCGACTTCTGGAGATACCGGGAAAGCCGCGCTTGCAGGATTTGCGGATGTTCCGGGAACGAAGATCATCGTATTTTATCCGAAGAATGGGGTCAGCCGTGTGCAGGAACTGCAGATGGTAACGCAAAAAGGAGAGAATACATCGGTAGTTGCGATCCACGGTAATTTTGACAACGCACAGAGCGGTGTGAAAGCACTGTTTGAAGATAAGGAACTGGAGAAAGAGCTTTCAGAAGCAGGATACCAGTTTTCTTCCGCGAATTCGATCAATATCGGACGTCTTGTCCCGCAGATCGTTTATTATGTATATGCCTATGCCAAGCTGTTGGAAAACGAAGAGATCGCAGATGGGGAAGAACTGAATGTGACGGTTCCGACCGGAAACTTCGGCAATATTCTTGCCGCATACTATGCAAAACAGATGGGAGTTCCGATCGGAAAACTGATCTGTGCTTCCAATGAGAACAAAGTATTGTTTGACTTCTTCCAGACCGGAACTTATGACAGAAACAGGAAATTTGTACTGACCTCTTCTCCGTCGATGGATATTCTGATTTCCAGTAATCTGGAACGGCTGATCTATACGATTTCCGGACAGGATGCAAAGAAAGACAGCGAACTGATGGAGCAGTTGAAAGAGAACGGTAAATATGAGATCACGGCAGAGATGAAAGAAAAGCTGAAAGATTTTGCGGGCGGATATGCAACGGAAGAGGAGACAAAGGCAGCGATACACGAGGTATATAAGAAGACCGGATATGTGATGGACACCCACACGGCTGTTGCATCCCATGTGAGCCGGGAATACCGAAAGGAAAGCGGAGATAACAGAAAGATGCTTGTTGCATCCACTGCGAGTCCGTATAAGTTTGTCAGAAGCGTGATGTCTGCGATCGATGAAACTTATGCGCAGATGGATGAATTTGCACTGATCGGAGAGTTGGAAAAAGCATCCAACATGGATGTTCCGGGTGCGATCAAAGAAATTTTGCATGCAGAGATCCGGCATACGAGGGAATGTGATGCTGATAAGATGAAAGATACGGTAAAGGACATATTGGAGATTAGATAATCATGATGGATGACAGTATATTTGGGTTTATAGGTGTTTTGGTATTATTTTGCGGACTTTACGGCATTTACGCATATGTGAAAATGAAAAAAGGAGGTCCGATCAACGAAGCGCTCCTTTTGGGAAAAAGCTATGTGGAATATAAGTGCAAAGACCGGGAGGGATTTTTGACGAAAGCGCTTCCGGCGGTGCTTATCTTTTCCATTACGGCTGTGGTTTATGGGATTATCGATGCGATCCATTGTTTTGTGACACCGATCGCGGTCGCAGACTACGTCGGAATGTTTTTGTTTTTGACTGTTTTGGTCTGGTATATGGTATATACGACAAAATTGAAAAAAGAATTTTTCCGCTCGTAAGAGAAAATCGGAAAGAAGACGAAAGAGAGGACCTTGTGATGCTTTTTTGCACCAGGTCCTTTTTTGATTGAGCAGACGTCGCTGCCGGTTGTAGAAAATCTCCGAAAACGGCTATTGACAAATCGAAGAGGAGGGGCTATGATTGTGTTACTCGTCTTAGGACATTTCTAAAATTCACGGGAATTTCATCCCAGGATCCAAAACGAGTTTTACAACAGAAGAAAGGAGGAGCGCAGCGCTTATGGGCGAAGTGTATGATATGCGGCGTAATCAGAGTTAAAATGCGGCAGATGAAAAAGTAACAGATGAGAGATGTGGTGTTTCCGGTTAAGAAAGGAGGCATCGAAAATGAAGAGAAGATTCCCTGCCTCCGGTCGATAAAAGGAGGAGAAAGGTGAACAGAGGAAAACGATGGATCCGCTGTGCGGCGGCAGTATTGATCGTTCTGCTGTTTCTACTGGCGTCGGCAGTTCATGCCGAGGAAGCATCCGGTGGGACGGAGATGGAAAAAACGCAAAATGAAAGCGGAAGAAAGACCAGTGATCTGGAACGTTTATTCGGACCGAAAGAGGGGGAGATCGATACGAGAATTTCCGCGACTGCATGGCGAAATTATCTTGAAAAGAATCAGGCTTCGTTTTCAGGTGAAACATATTGGAGCAGTCATTTGCAGGATACGGATATTATCATTGGATCCAATTATGACGACGGAACCGTGGTTTTTCAATGGAATGAGGGCGTGATCGGAATCAACGGACAGCCGACGATCTGTATTGATGCAAAAACATCATTCAGAGACGGGATCCAGTATTATCCGACAGATGCGCAGGAGGTTGGACTGAATGAGACGGAAGTTACGAGACTCGCGTTGTATCAGGAATACATTTACAATCAGAGAAGCGACTTGGATGATCTCGGGAAATATTTCTTTACACAGCTCCTTGTCTGGAGAGAGCTGAATGAATATTACGGATGGGGATGGCCAAACCTGCATATTTTTTCGGGAAGTGCGTCTTGGACAGACCTTGCTTTTCAGGAAGAAGTACTGACTTCGGCGGTAAATTGGGTGCAGGAGATGGAAAGATCCGGGAGATACACCGGGCATGGTACATTTTATGTGTGCGAATATTGGCAGGCTCAGGCAGTATTATGGTTGACAGAGAATACCGGCGGGCTGGAATTGTACAAAGAGTCGGAAAATCCGTCCGTCACGGAGGGCAATGCTGCATATTCTCTGGAGGGAGCGCAGTATGGCGTGTACCGTGACGGCGGCGATTATGTCAATCCGGATGCAGTGATCACAACCGATGCCAATGGTTATGGAAAGGCAGAAAACCTGCCGGTGGGAGAATATTGGATCAAAGAGCTTGTGCCGCCGAAAGGATATGCGTTAAATCCGGACTGGTCGGAATCGACAGTATCAGTACCGGGCGGACAGATGGGGGTATATCACGCGAAAGACAAGGCTATCCATGAACCGATTTCTGTGATCGTGGAAAAGACAGATGCGGATCAAGGGGAGCAGCCGTCAGAGGAACAGCTTAAGAAGCTGGAGGGAGCACGGTTCGAGGTGAAATATTATGCAGTGGATCCGGCAGTCTATGATTCGGATCCGGCAGACAGTGGGATTGCCCCGGCGCGAACCTGGGTGTTGGAAACAAAATATGATAAAACGTATCATCAGGTCTTGGCAAAACTCGAGGAAGCGTATCTTGTATCGGGAGATGCATTTTATAAGACTGCTTCCGGAGAAAGCATGCTTCCGCTTGGGATCGTGACGATCCGGGAATGCAAAGCGCCAAACGGCTATCTTTTAAATGAAACATTGTATGTGCGGAAAATACAGGAAGATGGAACGGATCAGGAATCGGTTACAGGAGAACAGGTGCCGGTTGTTCCCAATACGCCGCAGAAGATCAGGATTCGTCTTCAGAAGGTAGATAAAGAAAGCGGAAAAGCAGAGTCTGCGGCGAATGCGACATTGAAAGGTGCGGTGTATGAAGTACGTGACAGCAAAAATCAGGTTGTGGATACACTGACGACAGATGAAAAGGGGGCTGCTGTCTCCCGAGAACTGCTTCCGGGAACCTATAAAGTAAAGGAGGTCAAGGCTTCCAACGGATATTTGATCGATGAGGAAACTCACATTGTGGAGGGAGAAGCGACCGATCAGATTACACAGGTATTTGAATATGAAGTTGTAAGCGGGGAGACACCGCAGAAGATCCAAATTGAAATTCAAAAAGTGGACAGTGAGACAGACAAAGGAGAAGCACAGGGAGCGGCAGCCTTAAAAGGCGCAGAATATGAAGTAAGAGATCAGGCGGGAAACGTAGTGGAGACGTTGATCACAGATAAAAAGGGATATGCAAAAACGAAAGAACTTCCGATTGGGAATTATACGGTGAAAGAAACAAAAGCGTCCAATGGGTATTTGCTGGATGAGAAAAAATACCCGATCAAAGGAGAGGCGAAAGATGAGGAGAATCGGGTCTTCTTATACAAAACGAAGAGTAAGGAGACGGTCATTCGCGGAGATGTGGAACTGATCAAACTGCGGGAAAATGAGAACGAGGATGAAGATACACTGCATGGGCTGGAGGGCGTTGAATTTACGTTTACGTCGAAAACGACGGGAAAAACAGTCGCGAAGATCGTAACGGATAAAAACGGCTATGCGACGACGGCATCCAAAGAACATCCGAGGGGAAGTCTTCCGTTTGACACATATCTGGTGGAAGAGACAAAACATCCGGAGGGATTAAAACCGATAGAGCCGTTTGAAGTGACAATTCAGGAGGAGGGCGTCGTGTGGAAAGGGATTTATAAAGAGGACAAGCTGATCGTCAGTCCGATCACTGTTGTGAAAATGGATGCGTCAACCGGAAAAAAGATTCCGATAAAAGGTGTGGAATTCCGTCTGCTCGATGCGGATAAGAAACCGATCACGATGACGACGCATTATCCGTCGGAAGTGGTGCATAAGACATTTAAGACGGACGAAAACGGGCAGTTTACATTTCCGGAAAAGCTGAAATACGGAGTGTACTATCTGGAGGAAGTAAACGCGCCGGAGGGATATTTGAAAGGAGAACTCCTGCAGTTCGAAGTGAAAGAGGGAGCGGTGTGGAATCAGCCTTTGGTGGTGAAGTATTTTGATAAAAATGCAATGGGAAAAATACAGATCGAGAAAATCGATGCGGAGAGAAAAGAGAAACTTTCCGGTGCGGTATTTGAAGTGCGTGCGTCGGAGAATATTGTGACTCCGGATCAGACTGTGCGTATAAAGAAAGGAGAAGTAGCGGAAACATTGATCGTCGGAGAAGACGGGACAGCATTAAGCAAGGAGCTGTATATCGGTAAATATGAGATTCAGGAAACAAAGCAGCCGGATGGTTATGTGTTGGATCCGAAGTGCTATGAAGTGGAGATCAAGTATCAGGATCAAAACACGCCGGTCGTGCTGACGGAAATAAGTATACCAAACGAACCGACGAAAGTGCGGCTGGTCAAGAGCGAAAAAGGGAGCGAAACCCCACTTTCGGGCGTGACGTTTCATTTTTGGAAAAAAGGGGAAGAGAACGAAAAGAGGGAAGTGACGACTGAAAAAGACGGAACGATCCTTTTAGAACAACTTTTGCCCGGAACGTATTGTTTTCAGGAGATCAGGACACTACCGGGATATATATTGGATCCGGCGGTGTATGAAGTTGTAGTTGAAGCGGATGGAACTATAAACGGAGAGAAAGAAGAAATCCTGAATGTGGAGAATGATTACACGAAAGTGGAATTTACGAAGCATGATCGTGCAAGCGGCAAAGTATTAGAGGGCGGCCGATATCAGATCACAAATCTTTCGGGAAATGTTCTGGATGAGTGGAAAGGAAAGACAACTCCTCATCTGACAGAAAAATTGCTGCCCGGAACCGAATACATTTTCAAGGAGATTGAGGCGCCGAGCGGTTATTTGGTCGCGGAAGATGTGCGCTTTACAGTGGCGAATACCGAGGAAATACAAAAAGTACGGATGGAGGATGAAAATGCAATGGGGAAAATCCGAATTGTAAAAACCGATCGTTCGACAAAGGAAAGACTGAACGGGGCGGTGTTTGAAATCCATGCGGCAGAAGATATTATAACGCCGGATGGTACGGTGCAGTTGAAAAAGGGAGAACTTGCAGATACGATCACGACCGGAATCGAAATAGAAGATATGGAAGAAAAAGGAGCCGGTATTGCATGCAGCAAAGAACTGTTTTTCGGGAAATATGTGATCACGGAGAAGAAACCTCCGGTCGGATATGTGTTGGATCAGCAAAGCTACCCGATCGATCTGACGTATGAAGATCAGGATACGCCGGTCGTTCTGAAAACGCTGCATTTGAAAAACACATCGACAGAACTGACAATTTTGAAACAGGATGCGGAGACAAAGGAGCCACTTTCCGGAGTACGTTTTACTGTCCGTGACAGTGCGATGCCGATTGAAAACGGAGATACGAGCATCAGCGCGATCCAACTGTGGACAACCGATGAGAACGGAGAAATCCATCTGCGGGGACTTCTTCCGGGAACGTACTGGATTCAGGAGACGATGACCGTTCCCGGGTATATGCTTGATCCGGTAAAATATACGATCGAGGTTTCTGAGGACGGACAGATCACGGCTGACGGCAAAAGTACAGACATTCTGCGCATTCAAAACAAAAAAACACAGCTTTTGGGCACAAAAGCACGAAGTGAAAAAACAGGTACACAGGAGGCATTTCCGGAAAAAGAGACCGTATTGATCGATACATTGGATTTCCGAAATCTGCAGATTGGACAGGAATATCGGATCGTTGGAACTTTAATGGATCGGGAAAACGGAGAAGTGCTGCATGTAGATGGAAAAACGGTCACAGCGGAAACTTGTTTTGTTCCGGAAGAAAAGGATGGAACGGCAGAAGTAAGATTTAGTTTTGACGCAACCGGTTTAAATGGAAAGTCCGTTGTTGTTTTTGAAAAAGTATATATTGGAGAGACTGAGATTTTATCACATGAAGATTTGGAAGATCAGGAACAGACGATCTTGTTCGGTGTGAAGATGCCGGCAATGAAAACAGAAGAAAAACCAGAGAGTGTGAAGACAGGAGATGACGCCTGGTTTTTGGCAGCAGTGCTTCTGACAGTGGTGATCAGCGGAAGCATGGTTGTCGCAGATCTTGTATACAGAAGAAAAAGGCGAAAATAAACAGAGACGATATGCAGTGATGTGTATATGTCTAGAAGAGGGAAAGGATCCGGGGAAAAGGCTTCGGATCTTTTTTCTTTGCGCTTTTTGAGTATATTAAAAAAGATCTCTTGAATTTAAAATATTACAGATGTAAGATTGAAAGGTAGGATGAAGAGATTTCTAAAAGAAAGAAAAAAGAGGTGAAGTTATGTGGTGGAAAGAGAAAACCGGAAAATCTGTTTTCAGAAAAATGAGATATAGTATCGGTATTTTTCTGATTGTGGCATGCACGTTTGGATTCAACGGATGTGCGACAGAAGAAAAAGACAAAGGGAATGAGAAACAATCTGAACATGCAGAGGGAAATATACGAAATCAGATCATATCCGATTCAAAGAAACTGGCAGAGGGGTATCGGGTACTTTATGAGGAAGCAGAGAAAGAAGAGCAATTGGATACTTTGGAATTTCGGCAGCAAGTGATCTCATATCTTGGAGAAGCCGGATACTCTGCCGTAGATTTGGAGAATCAGATCGATATGACTCATGCAGAGCAGGTGGAAACATTTTGTCGGGCGGCAGAGAATAAAAAGAAAGAAGAGGCGACGATATTGGCAGTACTGGATCACGGTGGATTTGTGCGCTATGATCTGACAACAAAAAATGGGAAGATTTATGCAAGAGAAAGTGCTTTAAATTGGAAAGATAATAAACCAATCGTGGACTATTATCATGAGTTTGAAGTATATGATTGGAAATATACCGAGAAAGGTTATCTCTTTATGGAAGAATACCATCCGCCCGGATATGACGGAGCAACAGGGGATATCGGATTTCGCGTGAAACCGCTGGATCCAAAATGCCGGGAACTGAACCGACATTATGTACTTCCAATCGGATATGAATTAAATAATATGCTGATCACAAACTGGGATCCTGCGGATTATACGAATTTAGAATTGTATGATCTGTATGAACAAATGTATTCGATGAAGTATGGAGAAATATTTCCATATAGGGGGGAAGAGGGGGCTGAATATCAGATCCCGGAGCAGTCGTTCGAGGAAGTTCTGCAGACGTATCTGCCGATCAGCCCGACACAGATCCGGACGCAGACCATTTATAAGGAACAAAACCGGACTTACCGTTACAGACCGAGAGGATTATATGATTGTGAACTCCCATTTGTACCTTATCCGGAAGTGGTATCTTATGAGAAGTTGGAAAACGGGGAATTGAAACTGTTTGTGGAAGCTGTATGGATAAAAGAAAAAACAGATTGTGCGATCGCGAGTGAACTGGTCGTGAAACTGCTTGATGACGGCAAAGTACAGTATATATCGAATCGTGTGGTAGGAACGGAAGAGACAGAGGAGGAAAGCGGGGAAAATGCGGCAGGAAGTGCGAGCTTGAAAACAGAGCCCGCGCCGTGGTATACGCCACGGCTTACAGATGAAGAATGGGAAGGTTATTATGGAGGGATATCGGATGAGTGGCGAGATTAAGAATTTGCAGGTGATAGAAGACTTTTTCGAATGTTAAAGTACAGAACAAACATTCGGTTTTTCTGTACTTTTATTTTAGATTCTGTTATAATGGCGGGAGAGTATAAAGAGAGAAAAGGATGGGATTTCTCTATAATGTGGAAACTCATACGATTAATTATCATCTGAAGAAAATATTTGCGGATGGAGAATTAGATGAGAATTCAGTTATTCGAAAATTTCGAATAACTGCTTCAGATGGGAAAAACTATAACACAAAGCAATGGCAAGGATTGTTAATGCTTATTTAGATTTGGCAGAAATGCGGGCGGAAGAACAAGTTCCAATGACAATGGAAGATTGGGCAGAAC
>ERZ838827.2131-NODE-2131-length-12476-cov-3.696401_pt1 | contig 12476 bp, 17 predicted proteins | sample MGYA00519881_ERZ838827 | MGnify/ENA primary metagenome ERZ838827 (study PRJEB31850, sample SAMEA3708842) | human gut metagenome | biome: human gut; feature: human-associated habitat; material: faeces | place: China | collected 2014 ...
GGGTGCGCCCCTTTGGAGCATTTTCCCGCACTCCACCAAAATGGTTCCCTTCGGGAGTGTTTTGTCAAGATAAATAAAGGGAATATCTCACCGAGTTTTGCATCAAAAATTCGATGATTTCACATCGTCCTTCATCAGTCGCTTCATTTTGTCCTCCAGCGTGTCCTTTGCGGTCTGGCTGAAATGAACGCCCACCACATAGGTGGTCTTGCCCAGCTTCATGCTGAATGTTCCTGCCGGACTTACCTGTCCTGCTTTCGTTTTGGCTGCTGCCTGTTCCATGTGCGACACCTCCTGTAAAAAAGCCCGACAAAGGGAAGGGTTGACAACGAAGTCCTGACAACGGACATCAGAAAACCTTAAAACTCTGTCGGGCAGATGCTCTATTTTCTTTTTCTTCTTTTTTTATAAAAGTCGGTTGTCATGGTTGTCAGGGGAGAGGAAACGCCCTTCAAATCAGGGGGTTTCAGACTTTCGCCCGACAACCAGACCGACAACCGGCTCGACAACAAAACGGCAACCGGCACTGATTTTTTACTTTAGCCACTCTGGGGGAAGTTCCAGCTGTTCTACTTCTTCCGGTGTCAATTCCTGAAAATCTCCACCTGCGTTGTCGGGCTGGATGCGCTCCCAGCCTTTTTGCCGCCCATAGGGGCTGCGGAAGTACCGGGGATTGGAAAATGCCCTCCAGCCGGTCACGCTGTTGTTCATAATATCGTTGATCTCCCGGATTTCCCATTGCTTCGGCTCGTCAAAGCTGCGTCCCAAGGCTTCCCGGAACAGCTGCTTGGAGCAGACAATGTTATCCGAACACTTTTCCAGATACTCGATGATCTGCCCAGCTTTGGTGTCCTCCGGCATAAAGTCACGCTGGTGGACTTTCAGATACTCGTTCATTGCCGGACTGAACCGGAGCTTGAAGTTTCCGCTGCGGTAAATCTCCATTGCTTCTGCCCAGACCTGTACGAGATAGGCTCTTGCTGCCAGTTCATCGTCCAGAATGTGGATTTCTGCCAGATCTGGATGTACCATGACCGGCACAAAACGGCGGTTGCCGGTGCGGTCAAGGGGCAGAAAATCCAGCGTATTGGAAGTGCCGCAGAACACACACTGCCGTTTTCGGTCAGCCGGGTGGGTTTCGTATGGCACTTTATAGGTTTCCTTCTGGCGGCTGAGAAAGGACTTGATTTCCTCAATGCTCTTGGCATTGGCTGTGGCAATCATCTCCGACATCTCGATCAGCCAGTGTCCCTGCATCTTGCGGTACACATTTTCATCGTCCAGCTTTTTCAGGTCATCGGAAAACCAGTCATCCTGAACTGCCAGCAGGCGAAAGAATGAGGATTTTCCGGCTCCCTGACCGCCCACCAGACAGAGCATGATTTCAAATTTACAGCCTGGGCGGAATGCCCGTGAGATTGCTCCCAGCAAAAACAGCTGCATGGCTTCACAGGTGTAATCATCGGCATCAGCTCCCAGAAAACGGTGCAGACAATAGCGGATGCGCTCCGTACCGTCCCACTGCAAAGCATTGAGAAAATCCCGGACAGGGTGATAGCGGTTTTCGTTGGCAATCACCATCACGGCATCCTGTATCTTTTTCTCAATGGTCAGTCCATAGTTTTCCTCAAAATACAAGAGCAGATATTTTATGTCCACATCGGTCAGGGTCGGGCTGTCCCGATACCAGCCGAGGGGCTTCACAATATCCACTCGTTCTGTCAGCAGATTTTTTCGGATAGCTCCTTTCAGCAGAGGGTCAAGCTGAAACACCCGTTTATAGTTGGCGGCGGCATTGGATACCTTACCTTTCTCGGTCTGTTCCAGGCTGCTTCTGACCTGTTCCACGGTGCAGAGTTCCGTCTGCTGTCCATTCTGCAATTCGCTGCTCAAGTTTCATCACCTCTTTTCCTTGCTGTGCTACAATCTCCCGGCGTTCTTCCGGCGATCTGTCCAGAAAACTATCCAACAGATACTCTGTGTAGGATTTCCTTTGCAGGGCTTCCACAAAGAGAGGATGCAGGTCATCCTCCGGCGTTTGCGGGGCATATTGCTGTTCCCATTTCTGGAGAAGGTGGGAGTATTCGCATAAGACCTTGTAGCAGTGCATTTCTTCCTGTCTATATTTCTGCTCTGGGGTAGGTTCCCGGATATGGGGTTTGACGGTCGGCTTCTGCCGGTTGTCATAGGCAATCCCAAAATCATCAGCAATCTTCATGGCGGCTTCCTTGCTGGGCAGCTGAAACAGCCGGGAAACAAAATCCACTGCATCCCCATCAGCCTGACAGCCAAAGCAGTGAAAACGCCTGTCCAGTTTCATGCTGGGGTTTTTATCATTGTGAAAAGGGCAGACCGCCATGCCGTTTCTGCTGACAGGGATGCCATACAGCTCCGCTGCCTGTCTGGTGGTCACATTCTGTTTGACCGCTTCAAATACATTCAAAATTCCACCTCCTGACAAAACAAAAGGCACCCGATTACTTTTGAAAATCAGATGCCTTACAGTTCCATATTCTGCTTTTTCTCCTGCCGGTGCTGCTCGTCCTTTTTTCTGGATTCCTCCTGATAGTCCTTGATTTGCTCGGTGACAGAGTGCTTCGACTCTGGCTTCTTTTTGACCTCTGCCTGTTCCGGGGCGAGTACCTTGTTGACCCAGTAACGGATTTCTTTCAGCGGCTTCAATTCCTCCTGCACTGCCGCCAGCTGCCCGGTATATTCTGCATGAGAAGTTTGCAGCTGTTCATATTCCGCTTGCAGGGCTTCCAGATCAACATTCAAGTCAACACCATGCTTTTTCAAAAAACGATACGCCTTGTTGTATGCTTCCAGCTCGTCCCGGTGGCTTTCCGCATAAACGGACTGCACCGTTTTCCAGCCGATTCGCACATACTTGTCATGGACAGCTTTATGCTGCTGCCAATCGGCAACGGCGTTCTGTATGCCGGTAATCACTTTCATGCGGCTCTCGGCTTTTCTCATGCCGGTGCTGACGCTGCCGGATTTCTGTTTCACTTCCTCCAGCACACTGTCCAGCTGTTCCAGCGTAAAAATCTCATGGTCTTTCAGATAATTGGTGGCGTTGACAAAGGACTGTAAATCTTTCGTTGCACCTTTTTGCTGACCATATCTTGACCAGTCCTGGCGTTCTTCCTTTCGCAGATTGAGGTAATCCCGCAGAAGGTTGATAAGGTCGGGAGATGCGTTTTCCGGCTTCTTCTCTGCCAGCAGCTCTTTCCGGGCTTCCAGAATATCGCTGATCCAGTCACGCAGATTCTGAATGGTGCTGCGGATCACGCTCATCATGCGGTTAGCGGCTTTGATGTCCCGGTTCAGGTTGCCGATATTGGTCTGGATGCCACGGCGTTCCATCTGGGTGACAGCTGCTCCCATGTGGACGGTGGGGATGATGTCCAGCCCCTGTTTTTCATACGAACGGAGATCGACACGGACAGGGCTGTTCACCATTTCCAGATAACGGTTCTGCACTGTTTCCCAGCCGGTGCGCCACTCCTGCCCATGATACTGCTCATTCCAGTCAACGGTGTCCTCCTTATGGCTTTTCCAATTCCCGGATGGAAGCCGGATACGCTCGCCGTTCTCGTCAAGGTCATAAACTTTTCTGGCTTTGGGAAGCCATTTTCCACGCTCGTCCATTGCCCGCATGGTCAGCATCACATGACAATGGGGATTGTGTCCCGGTGGCTTGGGGTCGTGGATGGCAAAATCAACAATCATGCCTTTGGAAACAAAAAACTGGTTGCAGTAGTCCAGCACCATCTGCGGATACAGTTCCTCCGGCACTTCTCTGGGCAGTGCCAGTACAAACCGTCTGGCAAGCTGGGAGTTCCACTGGTTTTCAACGGCTTCCACTGCGTTCCATAGCTGTTCCCGGTCGGCGTATTCTGGCGGGGCATGGGACGGCAGCATAATTTCCGTGTAGACCACACCTTCCTTTTTCCGGTAGTTTTTGTGCTTCTGGTCATACTCGGAAAACAGATTCTCGCCGCTCTGGTAGGCAGCTCCGGCAACAGCTGACTGCCGTTTACTTCGCTTCGTGATTTTGATTTCAAAATGAGGGTTTGCCACTTCATCATCTCCTTTTGAAGTTCTTGGAAAAAGAAAAGCAGGAAACCTTGAAAGTTTCCTGCTTAAATACAATATTAGATTACTTCGGTATGCTACCTGTATAATTGGGACAATCTTCACACTTGATAGCACATTCCTGCATTTCAAAAATATTAGGGTTCCTTGTAACTCCAATATAGGGGATGTTTCTATCATGGCATATCTCTATGATTTCTTTGCGTGCAGCTTGTGGCATCCTATTACCTAAAAACACTTTTGTAATCGGAAAAAAAGGAACACAGTAGTCTTTTGTTGCCAGATTTCGCTCCATAGGGAGCAGTAATCTCCATTCATTCTGAAAAGCCCAATCAATACTTTTTCGTAATGCGCCATGAAAATAAATATCCCATAATAATTCTTTTGTGGGTTCTTTATCTTGAAATTTTACAAGACGCTCAGTCATGTTGGGGCGCACCTTACAATAAATCATAGGAAACATATTATAAAATAGATCTTGATACTGAGGATTATTTGGAAGCACCGTGTACTCAGCGCAAAATCCTCTATGGCAATCCGCATAAGACCCACCCCACATTAACTGCGAGTACGGAGTCGTTGCAAAGCATGTTGCTCGAAATGTGTTTTGCAGATGTTGAGAATAGTCCTTAAAATCTGAAACAATCACACGAGCTATAACTGTGCTCCAATTTCTATCTTTGAGCAATTCATTATTTAGCTTTAGTGAAAAACACTCATTTGATAATTCTTCAATTTTCGAAATGGGTTTTCGCTTAAAAATGGAATCAAAATTTCCAGTAGAGTTAAAGGATTCTCCTATTGCCCGTAATAGTGCATTTCCAAGTTCTTGTGTGGTCATTGAGTCACAGACATTCAGATCACAACGCTTACAATACTCTAATAAACGAATCTTTTCATAATCGTTATAATCCAGACTAATATCGGAATCGTATACATCATCAAATAGACTCGGGGATTGCATAAAAACCGTATTATCTCTTAACGATTGTATGCTATAGTTTACGGTTTTTTTCTCCCCGGTATTTTCGTCTAAAATAGGTTTGCCTGATTTTTCATCAATTAACTCAGTTTGTTGATTGGAAAAATACTTGTACAGTTTCAATGGCATATTCATTTTAGCACGCATACTAAATTCATCGTAACCCATGTTCTGTACTTCGTTAAGATTCATAAGGGCTCCATTCACAATACAGCATGATTCTGCTATTTGTGGAAGAGCACTTTGTAATGTTTGAATTAAAGCATTTATATCCATTGTATCTCCTTATAATCTGTTCGTTAATAATTTAATATCATTATACCATACTTGTCTGTAATTGCTGGGAATAATTTGTGAATAAAAGGGGTAGCTGGCTTAGCCAGCGCAGGGGAAGTGCAGCTTCCACTGGATGATTGGAGCAGAGGGTTTATCCTGTGCGGAAATCATCGGCTCCCTGCAAGGGGCTTTCGGCAGAACGCAATGCACCACCTTTAGGCGGTGTATAATTGCGCCCTTGTCTCCGTCAAGGGCTTTCACCCTCGTCCGCTTCCTGCGTTTCTCTCCGGCTCTCAATCAGCCGATTCAGCTTCTTTTGAACCGCTTCGCTCTGGAAGATGAAGGTCAGCAGCTCCATCACATCCTCATCGGTCAGGACAGTCGGCTCTTTCAAAAAGGTCTCCAACATTCCGGCACGAGTGCAAAGCCGATGGGTTCTCTCGCTTCTGGTCAGCCGTTTCAACTCGCTCTGTAATCGCTTCTCCTTGTGCCTGGCTGCGGTCAGCTTGCGCTCCGCAACATACTGTTTGTGTCTCAGCTTTTCCAATTCTTCGCTCATGGACAACTTCTCCTTTCTGATAATGGGCAAAACAAAAGCGACCAACTTTTTACGGTTGATCGCCTTTGGCTTGAGCACTATACTAAATGTCCGCTGTGTTACTTATTGTCTGTAGACTCATTGTATTCGGCGTGAGAAAATATATTGGGGTTCATTATGCAACTAGGAGGGGTGTGGATGTCACTGCTACATATATTTGCAAATAATGTTAGGCGAATCCGGCAGCAGCAAAATTTATCTCAAGAAAAACTCGCTGAGAAGTCTGGATTACACAGAACATATATTAGCGCATTGGAAAGAGAAACTCGAAACATCTCTATTGACAATATTCAAAAAATAGCTGAAGCACTTGATGTTGAAGCATATATACTTTTTCAGGAGCATCAAGATGATTGTTAAAATTCTTGATGATTTCGATCTTTTAAAAATTGCTGAGAGCGGTCAGTGCTTTCGAGTTAAACAATTTGATGATGTCTTTCGCTTTATTACGCAGCATCATATTATCTATATCTCGAAATTATCGGACACGTCATACTCTGTATCTTGCACCGAAAATGAATGGGAAAGAATTTGGAGTCCTTATTTCGATTTAAAAAGGCGTTATAGTGATTTGATAGAACAAATTCCTCCTTCGGATTTATTTTTAAAGCGAGCTGTAAAAGAAGGAACTGGAATTCGTATTCTCGTACAAGATCGATGGGAAACATTAATCTCCTTCATTATATCTCAACGAAAAAGCATTCCTTCGATTAAAGATTCGATTGAAGAACTTTCCAAGCGCTTTGGGCACTCAATTACGACCCCATACGAAACAGTGTATACGTTTCCTACCCCTGAAGATATGCTATTCGATGGTGTTACCTCTGCTGATTTAAGAAATTGCAAAGTCGGATACCGAGCTGACTATATTCTGAGTGCATTATCGTATGTACACAACGGAGAATTTCGGCTTGATTCAATGTCAGAATTAAATGATGAGGATTTGTTTAATCGGCTGTTGGAAATACGAGGAGTTGGCAATAAGGTTGCCAGTTGTGTGTGTCTCTTTTCGTATCACCGGACATCATTTGCTCCGATTGATACATGGATTCAGAAAGTAATTGACGTTCATTACCATGGAGTGAATCCGTTAAATTCCTTTGGAAACAACGCTGGAATAATGCAACAGTATATCTTTTATTATACCCAAAAGCACAAGGATGACTTTAAGCATGGCTAACCCTATTATCATAAACGATTCTTCCTGCGAGATTATTTACTTAAAGAAGAAGGATAAACGTCTTGCCAAAATCATTAACACAGTAGGTCCTATCGTTTGCTCAACTCATGATGGTAATGAATATGCTTTTTTTGTTCATGAGATTATTGAACAAATGCTATCAATAAAAGCTGGTAAAAAAATATATGACCGTCTTGAGTCTCTTTGCGGTGGTTGCATATCTCCAGAAGCTATTTCTAATCTGAGCGATGAGCAACTCAAAAGCACTGGAACTTCCAGTGCGAAGGTAACCTATATTAGAGAGATTACCAATGCCGTTATTAGTGGCAATCTTTGCTTTAAAGAACTATCTTCATTGTCGGATAAAGAGGTGATTCAAAAACTGACTTCATTCAGAGGGGTTGGAAATTGGACAGCGAAGATGTACTTGATCTTTGTTCTTCACCGACCAGATGTTCTTCCTTTTGAAGATGGAGCATTTTTACAGACCTATAAATGGCTGTATAAGACATCTGACACTACTCCGGCTTCGGTCATAAAGCGATGCTCGAAATGGAAACCTTATTCATCTGTTGCATCAAGATATTTTTACCGAGCACTAGATATAGGTCTAACAAAAAAAGAATTTCATCTATTCAAGGAGGTATAATAATGGATTTTAAAGACAACGCAAAGGCAAACCTTGTCAAAGCATATGAAGAAGCATCTGCCGGAAAATCAATAACTTGCAGTCACAAGGACTTTATTGATTTTGTTATTGATAATACGCATTTGACATACAAGTATGTTCTCTTCACCGCCATATTGGCAAAAGCAACCGACCAATCCATCAATGCACTTTGCTTACAAAAAGGTTCTACCCTGCCCGGGGCATACGATGCAAGAACACTTTGCCATAAAGTCATTGTAAAATTTGAAATGGAAGTCCTCGACAAAGCCTTGGGAGGATCAAATGAACCATTCCTAAACAAGCCAGCTCGTTTCCCTGAATTAGATAAAACAAACGCAGTGCGAAGGGGAAATGATCAACTTATTCTCAATCGGCTTTGTGATGAATTACCAAAGATTGAAACGGAGAAGGATGCATACCAATGTTTGGTATATCTTCTCTCGAAGCTCATAAAAATTAGAGATGAAAAAGAGAATTTAACTATCTTTTCAATTCCTGATTCTGTTAATTTGCCATCAAAGCTAATGTGTTTTATCGACAAAGCTCTGGAGCAAAGTTTTGAAGGCGAAGTCCTCACACTACTTGTTGCGGGTATTTACCACCTTAGATATAACCGACTTAGTGATATGGTAGATGTGCATCCGGTCAACGAAAGTGGCGCATCCAGTAAAGAAATCAGCGATCTGGATGTCTACGCTAATGGAGTCCTTATTTCATCAAACGAGCTCAAGGACAAGAATTATGCCGAAACGGATGTCCGACATGCCGCTGATAAAGTGCTTAATGCAGGTGGTAATAGAATGCTCTTTATTGAAGGTCCCCGTGCAGCAGCTACAGAAAACTTCCAAAATAGCATTCAGGATGAATACACATCCAGAAATTTCATGCTGCGCATTCTTGCATATCAAGCATTTTTTGCTTCAAATATTGGTTCTCTCGAAAACATTGATTGCGAAGAGTTTGTACGGTATATTCTTCAAACTGCACAAGATACTAAGTTTAAGAAAGAAACCATTGCTTACCTCGACAATCTTGCAAAAGAAGTATTCGGGTTGACCAGATAATATAAAAGAGGAGACATTGATTCAAAAACTCAACGTCTCCTCTTTTATTAGTTTTGTTGAAGATACGCAACAACAGCTTTTGCAACAGCTTCTGCCATGTTGCATGGAACAGCATTTCCTATTTGAGTATAGATACGTCCCTTATTTCCACAGAAAATATAGTCATCAGGAAATGTCTGAATGCGGATTGCTTCTTTAACAGTTATTCGTCTAAGTCTTGAAGGTGCTTCTGCAAATTTTGGTACAACAGTTCCGTCCATCAGGCCTTTATGATATCCAACGACCCAATCTTGTTCTGCATCGCCATATAGATAATCCTCATCCACAAAGGGCGTTTTATTACCGCCCATTGATGCGGGAAGCGTGTTAGAGTACTCATCAACGTTCATTGGTCTGCCTTGCCCATTAAAATACATTCCTGCATAAGGGGATTTTCTCATAATAGGACTTGTGGCAAATGTTATTTTAGCAGTACACGTATTCGGATTTGTGCTGCTTCCTGCACGTCCTAGCGATTGAAGAAGATCTCTGATAAACGGAGCTTTTTTCTTTTGCCTTTCTAATAGGACTTTCATATTCTCTTCAAAAGCAGAATCTTTGTTGTCCTTTATGCCAATAAAGAAAACTCTTTCTCTTTTTTGGGATACGTTGTACTCCGTGGCATTTAATAAAAAGGGAACACAAATATAACCCAGAGAAGCAGCTCTATCTAAATATTTTTGCCGTATCGGTTTCCATTTTTCTAGAGTCCCTAATGCTTTTACATTTTCCATAACAAAAGCTTTGGGCTGTACCTTTTCAACCACATCTAGGAAGGTAAAAATCAACTTGCTTCTCTCATCGTCAGGGTTCATTTTCCCTGCTACTGAAAAGCCCTGACATGGAGGACCGCCAAAAACGAGATCAACACCTTTGTATTGCCCCAAAGAATCAATTACATTGTAAATATCATCATTGACCATTACAACATTGGGGTGGTTTGCTTTATACGTTTCGGCAGCTTCCTTCATCAGCTCATTTGCGAAAACGACTTCAATGCCAGCACGTTCAAATCCGATATCCATGCCGCCAGCTCCTGTGAACAGAGAAACAGCCCTAATTTTATTCTGCATTTTTCTCAACTCCTTCTGTTTCCTTGCTCTGAGTTCGGAGTATGATTTCCTTCTTTGATACGTCAAGAAAAATGTCGAATTTTGTTTTTCCTTGTTCAACGCAAAGATTTGACAGTATCGATTTGGGCATCCTAATCCTCATATCCTGCTGAAGAATATAGGTATCCAAGTATATTAAAGAATCCATATTCAGCCCCCTATTATCAGTCTATTATCAGACTAATAATACCCTATATTTAGCCCGATGTCAATTCTCCAATAACTTTATACCGTGCTGTCTCGCCCTCTCACTGGCAGCTTTCCTTCGTTCCTCAGAATAGGGCGCTATCAGCCTAATAGACAGTCTGGATTTGTCCAGCACATAGATCACGCCGCCTTGGGCGAAGGATTTTTCCAAGCGGCAAAGGTCGGGGTACTTCTTGCTGAACGCTGCCAGCCGCTTCCGCAGTCCGGCATTGTAGGTCTGGATGTGGGTGGTGTCCTCGCCCTCGTTGAACAGGATAATGGTCTCTTTCTCATACTTCGTCAGGGTCATATTCGTCATCCTCCCATTCAACTGCCGGACAGCCGCTCACGATGCGCTCAAAAGCCTTTTCGTAGCGCAGATATGCTTCCATCTCTAAGCGGAGATTGAAGAACATACAGCGATACCAGCGGTCGGCGGTTGGGGCGTTCAGTTCCCTTGCGATTGCAAGGAAGAAATGCTTTACGGCAGGATCGGGGGCAACCTCTGCCAGCGTACAGAAACGGTTGACCGTTGCTTCACGGTCGGGGCTGCCAAAGGCGTACAGTGCTTTCTTCTGGTTCATGGTCATAGTTTTACTCTCCTTTGATTTGATAAAATAAAAGCGGCAGGGACTTCACAAGGAAATACCTGTCGCTTTGCTGACGATATAAAATTGTTGGGTCAGGACTTGATAAAATCACGCAGTCCGTAGTTAATAACGGCGATTCTGATAATCAGCCATTCCGCAATGTGAGGGATGATAAAGACCACAAAGGCAACTGCCAGCAGTCGGAGCGTTTCTGCTCCTGCGCTGATGCCGAACATCCATCCGGCAATCGTTATCAGGAACATCAGCCCTGCAAGCAGATTGAAGATAACGGTCGAGAACTGCGTGAAGAAAATACCGACCCATTGTATCAAGGTGACTGCCACAATCAGCGGCAGCACCAGCAGCTTAATGATTCGCTTTATCAGTCCCATGGTTTCCTCCTTGCTTAGCTGTAAATCAGCTCGTCCTTAATGACTTCCTCTGCCTGTGCCACACAAGCGTTCATCTGGCGAACCCATTCAAGCTGATTGGCGGCTTTGAGCCGTTCGGTCACGCCGTAGTGTTTCATCAGCTGGGGAAGGATGATGTTCATACGGCTCTTGGCGGCGGCTTCAATCTCCGCACAATGGGGATATAGCGTTTCGCTCAGTACCATCTCCGAAAATAGAAACGGCTGTGCTATCCGCAGATACGACTTTCGCATCAGTCCCCACTTTCCAAGATGGATATTCGGGTTTTGCAGTTGAATGTCAGGGATGTAGTAATCTCCGCTCTTAATGAAGTTCAGTTCCATAGTGTCCTCCTTAATGTTTGTCGTTGATGATTTCAATGCGCTCATACAGCCCGGAATCATCGTCCAGAAACAGGTTCTTGTGATACTCTGCTTCGGCAAGGGAACGATAGTAATATTCCTCGTCCGGCTTGCCGTCCTTGCGGACAAATCTGACTATCCATAACTCATTCATGCTGGAATATCCTCCTTTTCTGCTTTCTTTTTGTGGTAGTCCTCTCTGCGCTTGGCAAGGTGGGCTTCGTATCGTTTGATGGCTTCGGGGTCTCCGGCTTCCGCATCGGCTTTCAATTTCTGATAGCACTTAACGGTGGCTTCACTCTGATATTTCCGCTTCTCAGCCAGCTTTCTGGCGGCTTCTTCATCGGTCTTGGCAAGCTCCACAAGGGCTTCGTGTTCCGCTTTGCGCTTGGCAGTCCTTGTGCGGACATACTCCTTTTTTCGGGCTTCCATCATGGCGGCGTACTCTGGATCAGCCGCCATCCTCGCTTCTTCACGCTCCTTTTTGCGCTGTCTGGCTTCGGCTTCCTTGGCTCTCATTGCTTCCAGCTGCTTGGCTGCTTCGGGGTCTGTCTTTGCCTTTTCTTTCAATTCAGCCCGTGTCAGTTTGTTTTTCTTTTTGGCTCGCTCCACCCGCTTCCGCTCAGTTTCAAGCATCTTTTCACGCTTGATGCGCTCTTTTTCCTCTAACTGACTGATATATTCCGGGCTGGCTTCTCTGGCTTCCTTTAGCTTCTGGCGGTGCTTCTGATTCCGTTCACGCTGGTATGCCAGATGTTCTTCGTACTGTGCGATAGCTTCCAGGTCTCCGGCTTGTGCAGCTTCTCGCAGAGCGACCAGCTTCTGCTTTCTGCGCTCTGCTGATTTCTTACCCTTTTCCTGCTTCTTTCGCAACTGCTCGGCTTCGATGGCGGCAATGCGTTCTTC
>ERZ838827.2133-NODE-2133-length-12471-cov-4.722133_pt1 | contig 12471 bp, 8 predicted proteins | sample MGYA00519881_ERZ838827 | MGnify/ENA primary metagenome ERZ838827 (study PRJEB31850, sample SAMEA3708842) | human gut metagenome | biome: human gut; feature: human-associated habitat; material: faeces | place: China | collected 2014 ...
CTCAGGAAATCCACGCTTTCATCCGTTCAATCGTAGCTGACAAGTATGGCAAGGAGATCGCTGACAATACCTCTATCCTTTATGGTGGTAGCTGCAAGCCTTCTAATGCAAAAGAATTGTTCGCTAATCCGGACGTTGATGGTGGTTTGATCGGTGGCGCCGCTCTGAAGGTTGCTGATTTCAAAGGTATCATTGATGCGTTCAATGCATAATTAACTTTCACCACGGATTACACAGACTCGCACAGATTAACTTCATTCAATGAAAATCTGTATTAATCCGTGTAATCTGTGGTGAACTATTTCATTATCAAATGAGAAAACTTGTTTTATTTGTCCTATTGCTTCTCTTGGTGGGTGCCGGTGCACAGGCGCAGGGCATTATCAGGAGTTTGGAGCGTACGGTGCCGGGGCAGGGAAAGGTGACCATTCACCAGGATCCCCGTATTGAAGCTCTGATTGGCATGGAGCGTCCTGCAACAGGCGAACAGAAGGTGATAAAGACTTCCGGTTTCCGGATACAGGCGTATGCAGGCAATAATACGCGACAGGCAAAAAACGATGCTGATCGTGTAGCTTCAAGAGTCAAAGAGTATTTTCCGGAGTTGTCGGTATATACTTCGTTTATTTCGCCCCGTTGGCTTTGTCGTGTGGGTGATTTCCGAAGTATTGAAGAGGCGGACGCAATGATGCGTCGGTTGAAAGCTACCGGTATGTTTAAAGAGGTTTCTATTGTGAGAGACCAGATCAATATTCCTTTATAAATCTGTCATGTTGGAAAAAGAAGAAATTGTCTCTCCGAATTTGGAGGAATTGAAGAATCATTATCGTAGTATTATAACTTTGTTGGGCGAAGATGCTGAACGGGAAGGGCTGTTGAAAACTCCCGAACGGGTAGCTAAGGCGATGCTGAGTTTAACAAAAGGGTATCACATCGATCCGCACGAAGTACTTCGTTCCGCTAAATTCAAAGAGGAATATAGTCAGATGGTGATTGTGAAAGACATTGATTTCTTCTCTCTCTGCGAACATCATATGCTACCGTTTTATGGAAAGGCACACGTGGCCTATATTCCTAACGGCTATATCACGGGACTTAGTAAGATTGCCCGTGTGGTCGATATATTCTCTCATCGCCTGCAAGTGCAGGAACGCATGACGCTGCAAATCAAAGAGTGTATTCAGGAAACGCTGAATCCGTTAGGTGTAATGGTTGTAGTGGAAGCCAAACATATGTGTATGCAAATGCGTGGTGTTGAAAAACAGAACTCTATTACTACTACTTCCGACTTTACGGGGGCTTTCAATCAGGCAAAGACTCGCGAAGAGTTTATGAATCTCATCCAGCACGGGAGTTAGTGTAGAACAACCCTATCCCCCAAGCGTTTTGCCATAATGCTTTGTACGGTTCTCAGCTCATTATAACGTTGCATTAGTGAGTCGCACTTTTCATTGTCATGAGCGAGCGCCGGGTCCTGCAGTGCATAAAGCATATGCTTCAGTTCTTCCGTAACGATTGCGTATTTAAAGTTAATCATCAACATGGGAACCAGTTCGTAGAGCCGTTCTTCATCTGTCACAATCTTCTGTGATTTGGAGTGGTATTTGCTGAGTTGATAACGTACATTAATCAGGTCTACGCTCAATTTACTGATAATCGGGTCAGGATGTGCCAGAAAGTAACGTTCCGCGATAAAAGCCGAATCATGCATGTGTGCGGCAGCTTCCGACAGCATTTGGCGATGCAACGGATTATGGAAAGCCAAATCATCCTCTTTCAAGTCATTGACAACATATTCTATGACAGTGACTGGGATTTCATTTCCTTCTTCGTCAGTCAGATTACACATGACTTTCTCACCGTAACGGACTACGGCCTGTAATATCAACCGCTCGAATTTATAAAATTCCTGCCCTTCTTTTCCTTCCTGCGGAATAAAAGAAGCATAGTTGTCTTCTTGTGGCGGGAAAGGGGATTCTGTATATCCTGCCTCAGCAATTTCAGGAGGCAATGGAACATCTTCATTGGGAGCGGGCATATTTCCGGCCTGTTCACCTTGTGACATAGAGGCTGCCCTTTCGGCAATCCGTCGGTCCCGTTCTGTCTGTTCCGCCCGTTTCTCCGCTTGCGTTTCCCGTCTTTTGGCTACTTCCGAAACCAACAGTTTATCTTCTATATGTAATAGTTGGGCACATTCTTTGATATACACATCCCGTACAATTGCTTCCGGTATGACCGAAATGCTTTGTACCAGATTACCGATCAGTTCCGCACGTTTGATGGGATCTCTTCCGGCGTCCTCTAACAACAAGTTAGTCTTGAAGCGGATAAAGTCCGTTTCGTGTTCCGAGATGAAAGCCTGGAATTCCGTAGAGTTATGTTTGCGGGCGAAAGAGTCCGGGTCGTCACCGTCGGGAAGCAGGCAGACTTTGACGTTCATACCCTCTTCGAGCAGCATATCAATACCACGGATAGAAGCTTTGATACCTGCGGCGTCCCCGTCATAAAGCACCGTCATATTGTTTGTGAAGCGGTGAATCATACGGATTTGTCCCGGGGTAAGCGCTGTTCCCGAAGAGGCCACTACATTCTCGATGCCGGATTGATGCATAGAGATTACGTCTGTGTACCCTTCAACCAAAAAGCAACGGTCTTGTTTTACAATCGCCTGTTTGGCAAAATAGATACCGTATAGTTCGTTGCTCTTGTGGTAAATATCCGATTCGGGAGAATTGACATATTTGACCTTAACCCCTTTGGTCGCACTGGCAAGCACACGTCCGCCGAAAGCTACTACCTTTCCCGAAAGAGTGTGTACCGGGAATATGACACGTCCCCAAAAGCGGTCCCGCAGACGGTGGTCATCCGTTTCATAACAAAGTCCCGTTTTCACAAGATACTCTTTCTTATATCCTTTCTGTATTGCTTCTTGAGCGAAAGCGTCATGGCTGTCGGTGCAATATCCTAACTGAAACTTCTCGATGATATCATCCCGAAAGCCGCGATTGCGGAAATAAGCCATCCCGATACTGCGGCCGTCTACATGGTTCTTCAGTATATTCTGAAAGTAATCGCGTGCGAAGTTATTGACGATAAACAGGCTTTCCCGTTCGCTTTGCACAAACTTTTCTTCATCACTCAGTTCCCGTTCTTTGATTTCGATATTGTACTTTTTGGCGAGGTATCTTAGTGCTTCCGGATAGGACATCTGCTCGTGCTCCATGATGAAGTGTACGGCATTTCCCCCTTTTCCACATGCGAAACATTTGCAAAGCCCTTTGGCGGGAGAGACATAAAAAGAAGGAGTCTTGTCGTTATGAAAAGGACACAAACCGACATAATTCACTCCACGCTTGCGTAGTGTGACAAAATCTGAAACGACATCCATGATCTGTGCCGCATCCAATATCCGGTCTATGGTAGCTTGATCTATCATTCTTTCTATCTCCTGTAAATCTGTTTTTACGGATACAAAGGTACACATAAAAAAATCCCCTGCAAAGAACTTTTTTGCAGGGGACCGTTAAATCTTATGTGTAATCAGTGATTGCCGATTACGGGTTATTTGATCTTTTCCCGAATCTTTGTCAGATACTTCTTCATTCCTTCCGCATCCTTGTTCTCAATGATTTCGAGAAGATTTTTCAGCTCTGTACGGATATTGGCCACTTGTCCCGGGGTGCGTGGGTTGAACAGGATTTCCTGCAGCAGGTAGTCATCTTCGCTCAGCAGCCCCTTTGCGATAGCCATGTGCTTCTTGAAAGTCGTTCCCGGAGCTTCCTGATGCTTCATCACGGCAGCAAATACGAAAGTCGAAACGAATGGGATGGAGAGCGAGTATGCCACCGTTTCATCATGTTCGTCGAACGTATATTCGAAGATGTTCAGGCGCAGCGTCTGGTAAAGGTCTTTGAAGAAAATCTTTCCCAAATGATCTCCTTCGCTGATGATAATCGCATTCTCGCTGCTCAGATTGCTGAGACTGGCAAACGTCGGTCCGAACATAGGGTGACTGGAAACGTAGCGGAATCCGCTTTCTTCGTAGAACTTCTTCAGTCCTGTCTTTACGGAAGCGATGTCACTGATGATACAGTCTTTGGGCAGCACAGGCAATACCTTGCGGAAAGCATCCAGCGTGTATTTTACGGTGACGGCATTGATGACCAGTTCGGGTTCGAATTCTTTGATTTCCTCCAGTGTGGTGAAACGATACGTGTTATACACGAAACGCAACTGGTGCGGGTTGACGTCAAACACGGCCGTCTCGTGCTGAAAACTCAGTATATCCGTAAAGAAGGAACCCATTTTACCGGCTCCGAGGATTAATATTCTCATATCTATTATTATTGGGGAGTTTCTCAAAAGTCAATAGCCTCTCTAAAAGTTAATAGTATCTCACATTGGGGTGACTAAAAAGTCGATTCTATCTCTATTCTCCTCCTTCTGGAAGGAGGAGAATAGAGATACTACCGACTTTCTAGTCGGTCTCAGTTGTGTTACTGCTGACTTATTTGTTAGTTTCCATTTGATTTTTGAGTTCTTTTGGGCTTTTTATTTATTAATAATCTCTATCTGCTGGCGGACAGACTCTTCGTGGATTGCTTCGAAGATCAGCTTCATAAAGTCTGCGCTCATACCGCATTGTTCTCCTTGCGCACCGCGCTTTTCCAGGATTTCATTGTAGCGTCCTGCTTGAAGAACGGTGATTCCGTGTTCTTTTTTGTAAGTACCGATCTCACGTGCTACGCGCATTCTCTTAGCCAGTTCCTGGATGATGTTATCGTCGCATTCGTCGATTTGCTTACGCAGTTGGCTCAGGCTTTCTGTCGTCTGGGTTTCGGTACGGATCACCAATAAGTTGAGGATGTAGTCGAGTACATCGGGCGTTACCTGTTGAGAAGCGTCGCTCCACGCACAGTCCGGATTGCAGTGACTTTCCACGATCAGACCATCGAAGTTCAGGTCCATTGCCTGCTGGCAGAGCGGGGCAACCAGTTCGCGTTTTCCTCCGATGTGACTTGGGTCACAGAAAATCGGCAGGTTAGGCAGACGGCGACGCAGTTCGATAGGAATGTGCCATTGCGGAAGGTTGCGGTATATCTTTTTGTCGTAGCTGCTGAAACCACGGTGGATAGCTCCCAAACGTTTCAAGCCTGCGTTGTGGATACGTTCCAGTGCACCGATCCACAATTCCAGGTCTGGGTTTACCGGATTTTTTACCAGCACGGGGATGTCGACCCCTTTCAATGCGTCGGCAATTTCCTGTACGGCGAAAGGATTGGCTGTGGTACGTGCGCCTACCCAAAGGATGTCGATTCCTGCTTTCAGACATTCGTAAACGTGTTTGGCAGTCGCTACTTCGGTAGAAACATACATACCTGTTTCTTTCTTCACTTCCTTCAGCCAGGCAAGTCCTTCCACACCGATTCCTTCGAAACCTCCCGGTTTGGTACGTGGTTTCCAGATTCCGGCACGGAATATTTTCTGTCCTTTGGCTGCCAGTTGTCTGGCGGTATCCATTACTTGTTCTTCAGTCTCTGCGCTACATGGGCCGGCGATGACGATTGGTCTTTTGGCTTCTATGCCCGGTAATAAAATTGATTCGAGTTCCATATTCTTATTTGTTTTTTATTCTTTTAATTCTTTCCAGTGCTTCTGCTAACTTATTGTCTTTGCAGCAGAGCGAGATACGGATATATCTTGCTCCGTTGCTGCCGAAGATAAATCCCGGTGTGATGAACACTCTCGCTTCATGCAATACTTTCTCTGTCAGTTCTTCCACATCCTTGCAGGAATCGGGTATCTTGCCCCAGAGAAACATACCGACTTGTTTCTCATCGTAGGTGCAACCGAGTGCTTTCATTATTTCACCGGCAAGGTGACGGCGGTTCCGGTAGTTCCGGTTGTTTCCGTCGTACCAGTCGGCTTCAGCTTCCAGGGCGGTTGCAGCCGCCAGTTGCATGGCGCGGAACATTCCACTGTCGATGTTGCTTTTCACTTTCAATATCCATTGTACGAATTCGGGATTTGACGCTAACATTCCAATACGCCAGCCCGGCATATTGTGGCTTTTGCTCATGGAATTGAATTCAATACAACATTCTTTAGCTCCCGGCACGCTCAGAATACTAATTGGCTTTTCGTTTAGGATAAAGCTGTACGGATTGTCGTTGACAATCACGAGATTCTTCCGGCGGGCAAAGTCAACGAGACGTTCATACAGTTCCGGAGTGGCGTTTGCGCCTGTCGGCATATTCGGGTAATTGGTCCACATCAACTTTACGCGGCCCAAATCCATATTCTCCAGAGTTTCGAAATCGGGCATCCAGCCATCTTCCTCTTTCAGGTCGTAGTTGATAACTTCCGCGCCGAGTATCTTGCTCAAAGAAGTATAAGTGGGATATCCCGGGTTCGGTACCAATACCTGTTCTCCCGGATTGACGAAAGCCAGTGTGACATGGAGGATTCCTTCCTTCGAGCCGATTAAAGGTTGTATTTCCGTGTTCGGGTTCAGGTCGACTCCATACCAGCGTTGATACCATGCTGCGAAACCTTTGCGAAGTTCGGGGATACCTACATACGGTTGGTAACCGTGTCCGTTCGGGTCGTGGGCATTATTGCACAATGTTTCGATTGTCTTTTCCGAAGGTGGCATATCAGGGCTTCCGATACCCAGACTTATCACGTCTTTTCCTTCCGCATTCATTTGTGCTACTTCTTTCAGTTTCTTAGAGAAGTAGTATTCGCTTACACTTGCCAGTCTGTCGGCGGGAGCGATCTTATACGTTTGATTTACCTTCTGCATATTCGCCTAATATTTTAAGTTCTTTGGTTAATGGAGTGATTGCTGCGATCGATTGTTTGTATCTCAGATAGTCGTTGAAAGCTACGTCCACATAAAACTGGTATTCCCATTCCCGTCCGATAATCGGCAACGACTGTATCTTAGTGAGGTTGATGTTGTAAAACGACAGGATAGACAACACTTGTGACAAGCTGCCTTCCGAGTGCGGCAGTGTGAATACCATGTTCGCCTTATTGATCGTGTTTGTACGGTGCTGGCGGAGTTCGTCCACTTGCCACGGGTCGGCAACGACTAGAAAACGGGTAAAGTTATGCTTATTTGTTTCGATACCTTCTTGAAGGACTTTCATTCCATAACGTTCGGCGGCTATCTTGGAGCAGATAGCGGCGTGTCCTTTCAGATTTCCGTTCTTGATAGCCTCTGCGCTGCGTGCCGTATCTTCACCTTCCACTACTTTTAGTTGTGGGTGCTGGTTCAGGAAATCACGGCACTGCATCAGGGCGATAGGGTGGGAGTTGACTTCCGTCAGGTCTTCCCAACTTTCATCGGGCAGGCAGACGAAGCTGTGCGAGATGCGCAGTTTGTATTCACCGATAATTTGTGTACCGCTTTGTCTCAACAACTCGTTGTTGTGCAGCAAGCTGCCTGCAATCGTATTCTCTATGGCTAGCATTCCGATAACCTGACTGTCTTTACGTATCGAGGTAAACACGTCTTCGAAACTGGCACAACAGATTAACTCTATTTCTTCTCCCTCGAAGTACTTGTGTGCGGCGATATCATGATATGAGCCGAGTGTTCCTTGAATTGCTATCTTTTTCATTGTTCTAAATATATTATATAAAAAAATCCCGCGTCCATATTGGAGCGGGATTCATATGATTGATTTCTCTATTCAGTCCTTAAGCATCACTGTCACTTGATACATACAAACTCCCGCTCTACTTTCTGGCTAAAGTAAAAGTAAAAAAAGAAGTAATATGCATAAGTAAATGATCTCATACGAGTCTTTGTTTTTTGCTTTGGTTTCTAATTCTGGGGCAAAAGTAATACTTTTCTGCTAAACGCAAACAAAAAGCGATACTTTTTTTGTTTTCTCTGCAAAAAAGAATGAAAAAGACATGGGATACCCTCTGTCGGAACGGGTTGAATGACTTCCGCCAATCAGAAGATTCCCGGCAATGCTTCCTGTTTTGGGCCGAGGTTCTTGAATTCTCCGTTCAGGCTGGCCTCATCTTTCGGATTCAGTTCCAATGACCTCTTCATATCTTCTACAGAACCGTCTTTATCTCCATTCAGCAGTTTGGCGCGGCCGCGTTCTTTGTATGCTTCTGCAAAGTTGGGGTTCAGTTCGATTGCTTCGTCGAACAGACTGATAGCTTCTGTCAACTTCTTCTGGTTGATGAAAAGTTGTCCCAGGTAGAGATATGCCTGTTCGTTGAAAGGATTCACTTCTGTTACAAGTTGGTAGTCGGCTTCTGCTTCTTCTTCCTGTCCGTTGGCTTCTTTCACTTTGCCGCGCAGGAGGATAGCGGTTTCTTCTTCCGGGTTCTGTGCCAGTACGGCGTCAATGTCTTCCATTGTTTCTTTATATTGCTTCATTTTCAGCAATGCTTCCGCACGCATCAGGCGGGCTTCGATGAAATCATCTTTCAAGGCAATCGCTTTTGTCAGGTGGGCAATCGTCATTAGGTCGTCGTCCTGTCCTTTACGGGCTTTGCCTAACAGATAGTGTGCCACTGCATTTCCCTTCTCGATAGCGATCGCTTTGCTGGCAGCTTCTTCCATTGCTTTGTAGTCCTCCTGTATGAAGCACACATTGGCCAATGTCAGGAATGTGTTTGTCACATGAGGTTCCATGATTGCCATTTTTTCCAGCAGTTCGCGGGCCTTTTCGGTTTCGCCCGTCTGGATATAAAGCTGGCTGAGATAACCCATTGTCTCGAAATCTTCTTCGATAGCAAGGGCCTCTGTGAAACATTTTACTGCGTAATCCGGACGTCCCATACGTTGTGCACGCAGACCGTCATATTTGAAGATCTCGAATCTTTTCCGGTCGTTTTTCTGTTTTTCACTTTCCGGTGTTTCTGACTTTCCGGAGAAGAAAGATTTAAAAAAGTTCGGCATGATGATATGTTGTTTTTGAGTTTATCTGCAAATGTAATAACTTATTTTGATATATGTAACATTCCGTCCTGCATCTTCAGCTCACCTTCTTCCAATAAATATTGGATTACCCGGCTGATATCTTCTCTTTCTGCTTCAATGGCATTCGCTATTCCGGCAGGGGGCAAACTTTTCCGGGTAAGCAGTTCCAGGATTTGTTTTCTCATTTCTCTGAAAGAGTCTTCGGGCAGGCAGTCCGTTTCGTGACGATTCAGACAGACGTCGCATTGCTTGCAGTTATGCTCATTTTTTTCTCCGAAATAACGAAGCAACATCCGGCTCCGGCAAACGCTTTCGGAAGTGACATATTCTTCCATGGCTTTGATACGTGCTTCGTACCGGGCTTTGCGCTCTTCGTAGACAGAAGCCGGAATGTGCAGGTAACGCAGTTCCAGCCGCTCGCGCGTGTATATTATATAAGGTGTCTTTTTGTGCGGGATATAATCTACGATACGGCGTTTGGTCAGTGTCACCAATATATTATAAATTTGCTGGCGTGTCAATCCGGTGCGGATAGCCAGTGTGTCTTCGCTGATATAAGCATAATCGGTAAATACTCCCGTGTAGGAACGGAGAATGGTCTGTATCAGAGTTTCCGCTTCCGTACCCATTTCCCGTAGTTTATACAGCTCGTCCCGCCGGATTGTAAAAAGAATGCGGGAAGCATTGTCCTGTTCGTCCGTATACTCCAGATAGCCGGCTTGCGTCAGTATTTTCAACGCACTGTCCACCGGCACGGGGAAGTATTTGAACTTCCTGCAAAATTCTTCCAGGTTGAACTCACGGATACATTGGAATCCGTCACCCATGGCCATTTGATAGTAATATTGCAGATGTTCGTATACCTGGAGGATATATTCTTTTTCGGGGAAAGTGTCCGCCACCCGTTTGTGCAATGTCATTTTGTCGGATTTGGCATACAGGATAACGGCATAGGCTTTCAGCCCGTCCCTTCCTGCCCGTCCGGCTTCTTGAAAGTACGCTTCGGGAGAGTCGGGAAGGTCGATATGCAGTACGATACGGACATCAGGCTTGTCGATGCCCATGCCGAAAGCGTTGGTGGCTACCATGACGCGGATTTCTCCGTTCTGCCAGTGTTTCTGCCGGAGGTCTTTTACGGCATTGTCCAGTCCGGCATGATAGAAGTCGGCGGTAATGCCTTCCTGCATTAATAATTCGGTGATTTCTTTGGTGCGTCTCCTGTTGCGGACATAGATAATTGCGCTGCCGTCTATCCTTTTCAGGATATGTAGCAGTTCTCCCGTCTTATTGTCCGTTTTGCGGACGATATATGCCAGATTCTTCCGTTCGAAACTCATACGGAAAACATTCTCTTCGCGAAAGTTCAGCCGTGACTGAATATCTTTTACGACTTCCGGAGTAGCCGTTGCCGTTAGTGCCAGCACCGGAACACCCGGCAGCAGTTCCCGTATTTCTGCTATCTTCAGGTAAGCCGGACGGAAATCATACCCCCATTGTGAGATACAGTGGCTTTCGTCTACCGTAATCATGGAGACCTTCATTGAACGAAGTTTGATACGGAATATTTCCGTATCCAGCCGTTCCGGAGAGATATAAAGGAACTTATAGTCGCCGAAGATACAGTTTTCCAGCGCAGTGACAATCTCCTGACGTGTCATGCCGGAATATATGGCGAGCGCTTTGATTCCGCGTTTGCGCAGATTCTGCACCTGGTCTTTCATCAGGGCGATGAGGGGGGTAACGACAATACAAAGTCCACTCTGGGCGAGAGCGGGCACCTGGAATGTGATAGATTTGCCACCTCCGGTCGGCATTAGCCCCAGCGTGTCCTTACCTTCGCCTATACTGGTGATGATCTCCTCCTGCAAGTCGCGGAAGGAGTCATATCCCCAATATTGTTTTAATATCTCCTGATACTTATTCAATCGGCTTTATATCCTCGATTTGAAGTTGGACTTCGCCACGCTTGTGCGTGTTTTCTTCAATGGTGTAACAAATGTCGAAGGAGCGCTTTGTCTTGATATAGCGCACGTGCGAACTTTGTCCGAATGCGATACCGTTCATTACATTGTTCGACTTGTTGTCAACCAGTTCCAATTTGATATGTTCCTGGTCGCGTCCCACCACTTTGCTTGTACCGTAGTCATATACATGATGCGTACAGAAAATCGGCTTCATATTGTCCGGGCCGAAAGGATTGAACTTCTTCAGGTCACTGAAGAACCTGGGCGTAATATCCCTGAAATCAATTTCTGCATCGATGTCGATTACCGCACTGGTCTGTTCGGGCAGGATATGCTGCGAAACGAAGTCCTCGAACCGCTTGGTGAAAGCCTCCACATTCTCTACTTTCATGGATAATCCGGCAGCATATGTATGCCCTCCGAAGTTCTCAAGCAAGTCGCGGCAATGTTCGATCGCCTTATAAACATCAAAACCGGAAACGGAGCGTGCCGAACCGGTTGCCATGTCATCTGTCCGTGTCAGTACGACGGCGGGACGATAATAAACTTCTGTCAGGCGGGAAGCTACGATACCGATCACCCCTTTGTGCCATTCTTCATTGTAGAGAACGATAGAACGCCGTTCGGCCAACCCTTCCAGATTGGCGACAATGTTGTTGGCTTCTTCCGTCATGCTCTTGTCGAGGTCCTTGCGGGTTTCGTTGTACTGGTTGATTTGTCCTGCTTTCTCCAGTGCAACCGAGAAATCTTTCTCCGTGAGCAGGTCGACAGCTTCTTTTCCATTCTGGATACGTCCCGAAGCATTGATGCGCGGTCCGATTTTGAACACGATATCGCTGACAGTGATTTCCCGTTCGGAGAGTCCGCAGACGTCAATAATTGCTTTCATTCCCACACTCGGGTTACTGTTCAGCTGTTTCAGTCCGTGGAAAGCAAGAATACGGTTCTCGCCCATAATCGGCACGATGTCCGAAGCGATACTTACCGCTACCAGATCGAGCAGAGGAATCAAGTGATGAAACTCGATACCGTTGCTGATAGCAAATGCCTGCATGAACTTGAAACCGACACCGCAACCCGAAAGGTGTGTGTACGGATACGTATTGTCCGGACGTTTGGCGTTTAGGATGGCTACGGCAGGAGGAAGGATGTCGTCCGGCACGTGGTGGTCGCAGATGATAAAATCAATACCTTTCTCTTTGGCATACGTTATTTCCTCCACTGCTTTGATGCCGCAATCGAGTACAATAATCAATCCTACACCGGTTTCAGCGGCATAGTCCACTCCTTTTTTAGAAATGCCATACCCTTCGTTATAGCGGTCGGGTATGTAATAATCCAAGTTCGAATAGAACTGTTGGATAAACTTGTAGACCAGTGCTACGGCGGTAGTTCCGTCTACATCATAATCTCCATAAATCAGAATACGCTCTTTCTTTCCCATAGCCTTATTCAGACGTTCTACTGCAATATCCATGTCGTTCATCAGGAACGGATCGTGCAGGTCGGGCAATTGCGGGCGGAAAAACTTCTTGGCATCTGCTGCCTTCGTAA
>ERZ838827.2135-NODE-2135-length-12464-cov-3.114433_pt1 | contig 12464 bp, 9 predicted proteins | sample MGYA00519881_ERZ838827 | MGnify/ENA primary metagenome ERZ838827 (study PRJEB31850, sample SAMEA3708842) | human gut metagenome | biome: human gut; feature: human-associated habitat; material: faeces | place: China | collected 2014 ...
CGACGGGCGTACCATCGGGACGGCCTACGTCAACCCCGCTTCGCTCATCGCCGCGCGTATCGTCAGCCGCAAGGCCGATGAGCCGCTCGACGCCGCCCTCATCAAAAAACGCCTTGAACGGGCTTTGCAGCTGCGCGAAACGCTGTTCGACGTGCCCTTTTACCGCCTGTGCCACGGCGAAGGCGACTGGCTGCCCGGCCTCGTGCTCGACCGCTACGGCGACGTGTTCAGCGCTCAGATCACCACGGCGGGTATGGAAGCACAGAAGGATGCCCTGCTTGAAGTGCTCGGAGAGCTGTTCTCCCCCAAAGCCGTACTGCTCCGCAACGACGTGAGTGTGCGGACGATGGAAAACCTGCCCCTGCTCGTGGAAACGGGCCTGGGCACGGTGCCGGACGAAATCGAAGTACGGGAAAGCGGCGCAGCCTTTACCGTCTCGCTGGCGGAAGGCCAGAAGACCGGCTGGTTCTACGACCAGCGCCCCAACCGGGTGGAGGCCGCCAAGTACGCCAAGGGCAAGACCGTGCTCGACGCCTTCTGCTACGCGGGCGCGTTCGGGGTCATGGCGGCCCGGAACGGCGCGGCGGGCGTGACGTTCCTCGACGCCTCCAGACAGGCTCTCGACATGGCAAGCCGCAACCTTGCCGCCAACGCCGGATGCCCCGGCGAGACGCTGCCCGGCGACGCGCTGGACACGCTGGCGTCCCTGCGCGACGGGGGGCGGAAATTCGGCGTGGTCTGCGTCGATCCCCCGGCCTTCATCAAGCGCAAGAAGGACGCCGAACAGGGCCTCAACGCCTACCGCCGGGTCAACGATCTGGGCTTGCAACTCGTGGAAAACGGGGGCATTCTTACGAGCTGTTCCTGTTCGCACCACCTTGAGGCCGAAGCGCTGCGCCGCCTGATCGCCCAGTGCGCCGCCAAGAGGGGCCTGAACACGCAACTGCTGTATCAGGGCTTCCAGGGGCCGGATCATCCGGTGCATCCGTCCATGCCCGAAACGGCCTATCTCAAAGTCTTTATCCTGCGGGTCTGGAAAGACTGATCCGCGCCGCGAAATTTGTCCGCATGACAGGAGACATCATGTTCAACAAGCCCCGTTTGCTCACTCCCGGCCCCACGCCTCTGCCCGAACGCGTCCGCCTCGCCCTCGCGCAGGACATGATCCATCACCGGAAGCCCGGCTTCAAGAAAATCCTGCTGGAAACCGAAACCATGCTCCAGAAGCTGTTCGGCACCGAACAGCCGGTGCTCCCGCTTTCCTGCTCCGGCACCGGGGCTATGACCGCCGCCGTGCACGGCCTGTTCCTGCCCGGCGAAACCGTCATCGTGGTGAACGGCGGCAAATTCGGTGAACGCTGGTCCAAAATCGCCGCCGTACGCGGGCTTAAGGTCGTGGAAATCGATGTGGCCTGGGGGCAGGCCGTGACGCCCGCGCAGGTCGAACAGGCGCTCCGCGAACATCCCGAGGCCAAGGGCGTGTTCATGCAGGTCTGCGAAACCTCCACCGCCGCGCAGCATCCGGTGGAAGCCATCGCCCGGCTTACCCGCACGCGCGAAGTGCTCCTTGTCGCGGACGGCATCTCGGCGGTCGGCATCTCTCCCTGCCCGATGGACGCATGGGGCATCGACTGCCTCCTCACCGGCTCCCAGAAGGGCCTCATGGTCCCGCCCGGCATGGCGCTGATGGCCCTTTCCGCGCGCGCATGGAAACGCGCCGAATCCATCCCCGTCTCCTGCTTCTATTTCAACCTCGCGGGCGAACGCGACAACCTGCTCAAGGGGCAGGGGCTGTTCACCTCGCCGGTCAACCTCATCGTGGGGCTGCACGAAAGCCTGTCCATGCTGTTCGAAGAAGGCGGCCTCGACGCCCTGTACCGCAAGCAGTGGGCGCTCACCTGCATGGTCCGTACCGGGGCGCTGGCGCTGGATCTGCCCCTGTTCGCGCCCACGCATTACGCATGGGGCGTCACCAGCATCATGCTGCCCGCCGGGGTGGACGGCGACAAGCTCCTCAAGGTGGCGGCCGACGAATGCGGCATCGTATTCGCGGGGGGACAAGATCATTATAAGGGCCGCATGGTCCGCTTCGGGCACATGGGCTGGGTGGACTGGGCCGACGCGCTGGCGGGATTGCACGCTCTGGCGCACGGTTTGCGCGCCTCCGGCGGCTTCAGCGCGTCGCGCGATTATCTGGAAACGGCACTTTCCGCATATCATCGCGCCCTTGACGTTGAGCCGGGACGAGTTATTCCTGATGTAAGAAGTTGAACCGGCATCCCCGCCGGACCCATCATAGACACTCGTTCCACGGAGACACCATGAACGCTGCTTCCCCTGAAGACCACAAGGCCTGTGACTGCAATAAGCCCGGCTGCGACTGCTCCATGCCGCAGGTTACGTTTTCCACGTTTATCCTTTCCCTCGCCTCGTCCGCGCTGGTGCAGCTCGGCGAGGTCCCCAATCCTGAATCGGGCGCGACCGAACAGGATTTGGTCATAGCCAAGCATACCATCGACATCCTGACCATGCTCGAAGAAAAGACCAAACAATGCCTCGACAGCGACGAAGCCCGCCTTCTGGAGGGCATCCTGTACGAACTGCGCATGAAATACGTCATGAAAAAGGTGGATTAAAAGCCATGCCACAAGAAATGATCCGGGTGGGCCTTGTCGGGGTCACCGGCTACACCGGAATGGAGTTGGCGCGCCTGCTGACCGGCCATCCGAACATGAAGCTCACCGCCGCCACCTCCCGCACCGAAGCGGGCAAGCGGCTCGGCGATCTGTATCCGTTCCTCAATGGCCTGCCGGGAGCCGACGTCATCCTCATCGAGCCCGAACCGGAACTCATCGCCAAAGAATGCGATCTGGCCTTCCTCGCCGTCCCGCACACGGCGGCCACCGAAATGGCGGCGGCGCTTGTGGAGCGCGGCCTCAAGGTGGTGGATCTTTCCGCCGACTTCCGCCTCAAAAGCGCGGAAACCTATGAGCAGTGGTACAAAGTCGAGCACAAGCGACCCGACCTGCTTCCCGAAGCGGTATACGGCCTGCCGGAACTCTACGCCTCCGACATTGCCAAGGCGCGCCTTGTGGCGAACCCCGGCTGCTACCCCACCTCGATCATCCTCGGCATGACCGCGGCCCTCGCCGACGGCCTGATCGAAACCCACGGCATCGTCGCGGACTCCAAGTCCGGCGTATCCGGCGCGGGCCGTTCCGCCAAGCTCGGTTCGCTCTACTGCGAAGTCGCGGACTCCTTCAAGGCTTACGGCATCGGCACGCACCGCCACACCCCGGAAATCGAGCAGGAACTGTCCCGTCTGGCGCACGGGCCCATGACCATCTCTTTCAATCCGCATCTTGTGCCCATGAACCGCGGCATCCTGTCCACGATCTACGCACAGCTCAAGGCTCCCCTCTCGCAGGCGGACGCCCAGCGGGTGTATGAGGAAACATGGGCGGACAGCCCGTGGGTGCGCGTCCTGCCCTCCGGCCAGCTTCCCGAGACCCGTAATGTCCGTGGGACGATGTTCTGCGACATGTCCGTCATCGTCGATCCCCGGACCAACCGTCTCATCGTGGTATCCGTCATCGACAACGTCTGCCGCGGCGCATCCGGGCAGGCCATCGCCAACGCCAACATCATGTGCGGGCTTCCGGTCACGACCGGGCTCATGCTCTGCGCCATGATGCCGTAAGGCCTGCCGGGGGGAATCGCTCTGCGTGCGATGCCCGTAAGACTCGCAAGCTCGCCTAACGGTCACGGCTTCGCCGCCCTTTGGGTCGAATTCCCCCGGACCCCCTCAGAGCGATCGAAAACGAACGGTTCCAAACCGCCTTGCGCCGGTTTGGAACCGTTCGTTTTCGATCGCCCCGTTATTGTTACACCGCACTTTCGCAACAGGCTATCGTTTTCAATGCAACAAAGTCCATCATTCCAAAGAATTGGTTATGATAATCACAGAAAAATCCGGAATAGGGATTCGATAAAGATGAAAGTCTTGGGAGAGGAGGGGTGGGTGCGAGCCGCGCCGGCAGTTTTTGGGGAGGAGGAGAACCGTGGGGTGCTCCTCTCCCCAATCTCAAAATCTCTTTACTGCCCCTCAGCACGCACAGCGCAGCATCTTGGCGCCGTCGCGGAAGAGGATCTGCATCTTATCGGGAGGAAAGATTTCCTGCACGACGCCGCTGCCGAACTTGGGATGATCGATAACATCGCCGACGGCGAAGGACTCGTTCATGGCGTAGGGGCGGGCGGAAGCGGCGGTCATGTTCATGGTGCGCTGCCAATTCTGCTCCATGTCCTCAGCGGCCTTTTGCGCTTTGGCGGCGGCCCGGGACACGGCGGCGGGCGATGCGGCGGCCGTCGAAGGCGTGGAGGTGGGCTTGAAGGAATTCACGGCTTCCTTACGGGTCTCACCGGCCTTTACGCGGCAAACGGCCGTCTTTCCCTTCGCTTCCTTGGGAGTCGCAGGCGGGTAATACTTATGCACGCTTCCGCAGGCGCGGCATTCCACCTTGACAATTTCCCCGCCGACAAGGGCGACGATGACATGCCCGGTAATGTCATTGCAGCGAGTGCAACGGGCTTCAATACGATCTCCGGGACCCGGCAAACCAGCCATAAAAACTCCTTCAAAACACGCTATCACGAAAAAGAATGAAGAAAAAAAAGCCAGCAAACGAAATACGTCCGGGGTACGAACACAGCAGGAACGAACCCCTCGTTTCTTTGTCCAGACCGGAAAGAATACACGCATGATAACGCAGTGACAAGCCCTGACGCGCCGAAAAAGAATATCCAAACATCCGTGCGGGCTACACGGCATCTCCATTGGAGGAGCCCGGCAAATCGGCTCTGGTGCAACAAAAACGGTTCTGGTATGGTGCAACGAACACAAACCCAATGAAAGGAGCGTTCTTATGGATGCCTTTGAAGTCCTCCACACTCGCCGCAGCATCCGCCAGTTCCTGAACCGGCCCGTCGGAGAAGATCTCGTCAAAGAATTGCTGAGCGCCGCCATGTCCGCGCCTACTGCGGGGGGCATCCAGCCGTGGAGGTTCGTGGTCATCACGGACCGCGAAAAACTGGATAAGATTCCGGATTTTCATCCATATGCGGGCATGATCAAGCAGGCTCCGCTCGCCATCCTCGTGTGCGGGGACACCACGTCGGCCAATTACGGCAAATACTGGGTGCAGGACTGCTCCGCCGCTATGGAAAACCTGTTGCTTGCGGCACGCGCCAAGGAGCTGGCTTCGCTCTGGTGCGGCGTCCACCCCGTCCCCGAACGGGAACAGGCTTTCCGTGAGCTCTTTAATCTTCCGGATACCGTATCGCCGCTCGGCCTTGCCATCCTCGGCTATTCCGAGACGCCTTTCTCGCATAAGGAACGTTACGACGAACAGAAAGTGCATTATAACGTCTGGTAACCCCCTCCTACCCGACTGCACTGTACGGTTTGAAACAGTCTCCGCACGAATAATTGAAGCTATCTACAGGAAAATACAGGCAATAAACTATCCTCGAAGCCGTGACGCTTCCGCATGGAAAGAAACAGCCTACGGATGATGACGTATCGCTTCATAGGGCAATGCAAATCTGCATTGCCCTATGACAGAGAGTGCACATCGAATTCTCCTCGCTGCATCATAAACGGCGACTCCATGAGTTCAGCCTCTGGATTCAGTACCGAACACATTGCCCTTGTGTACCTTTCTCTCGTTGCCCTGCTGTCGCGTTGCGGTTGAAAGGGGCTGATGACCGTCCTCTTTTCTTGTCGACAACAGCTGCATCTGTGTGATGATGCCGCGCCGTTCCCCCTGATTCCATCGCATCCCGTTCTTTTTTTATCCCCCCACCTCTCCAGGTTCTTGCGACATGGAACTCTCGAGTTTTTTTCAAAAGAGCCCTTCCTAGGGATGGCGTCTCTCAAGAGTTCCCTGGTGAACTCCAGAGCATGATGGGCCTTATGGGGTCGGAACTCCAGAAGGGAGGGGAGAAGTGCTTATCCAATATAACATAATAATATAAATATGTTAAAACCATACAAACAGAAAAAAGCAGAATCACGTATCCGTTTTTGTGCCCTATATACCGTTCCATATGCGCTCTCTTGTCCAAATCATATCAAATTTGTTCCCCTTTGATTGAGCATTCAGTCTATTGTGTTCATATACAAGGCTTATTCCTCTCCGCTCCGTATTCGTTCCCCAATAACCCGCTATTACATTCAAAATTCGGTTGACAATAGACCGTGTCCTGTTATTAGTCGGACTAAAGGCGTCTGGTCTGTGGAGCCGTAAACTCCACAACCGCTCACAGGCAGAGGAATCGGTGAACTTTTTCACCAAAACAGATTTGGCTTTCGGCACATGCCCAAAGCCAGGAGGAGACTGTTATGGCAAATGAAAACAGCAACGTGGTCGTAGACCGAGCTCAATCGCACTGGTCAGACCTGTGGAAGAAGGAAGACTACTGGGCCATTTGGCTTGGTTTCGCTCTGCTCATCGCGGCCATCTGCATTTTCATCAATGGCGCTCCGGCCAGTTATAAAGAAACGATCGATAAGTCCAACGCGATCATGAAGGTGGAAGCCGAGAAGGCTCCATTTAAGACTATCGCGTATATCCAGGCTCAGGACGCCAAGAAGGGCGTCGTAGGCACCAACCTGCCTATCGCCAAGGAAATCAAGGCATTCATCGCCAGCCCCGGCAAGTGGACGGACAACCCCGTGAAGTCCATGTTTACCAGCCAGGCCGAAGCCGACGCGAAGAACGCGGCCAACAAGGAAAAGGCTGAAGCCGCCAAGGCCAAGGCCGAAAGCTCTTTCGCCGCCGCTCAGGCCGCCGAAAAGCTCGCCGCCGACGCGGGCTACAAGGATGCCAGCCTGAACACCGCCGCCGAAGCGGCCATCAAGGATTGGACCAAGGCCAAGGCCGACGCGTCCAAGGCTTCCGCCAAGGCCAAGCCCGTAAACCTCTTCACCACCCTGCCCTTGCTGATGGTCGCCTTTGCCCTGTTCTTCGGCATCGGCATCTTCGTCATGGGCCAGAACCTGCCCAAGTTCCTCATCGGCTTCGTGGGCCTGTTCGTCGTCGTGGTGATCGCCATGATCCTCGGCAAGCAGTCCACCATGGCCTACTACGGCATCGGCGTGGAGCCCTGGGGCATCATGTTCGGGATGATCATCGCCAACACGATCGGCACCCCGCAGTGGATGAAGCCCGCGCTCCAGGTTGAATACTTCATCAAGACGGGCCTCGTGCTCCTCGGCGCGGAAATCCTGTTCGACAAGATCATCGCCATCGGCACCGCCGGTATCTTCGTGGCGTGGGTGGTCACCCCCATCGTGCTCATCACGACCTTCATCTTCGGCCAGAAGGTCCTCAAGATGGCTTCCCCGACCCTGAACATCACCATCTCCGCCGACATGTCCGTGTGCGGCACCTCCGCCGCCATCGCCGCAGCCGCCGCGTGCCGCGCCAAGAAGGAAGAGCTTACCCTCGCCCTCGGCCTGTCCATGACCTTTACCGCCATCATGATGGTGGCCCTGCCCGCCTTCATCAAGTACCTCGGCCTGCCTGAAGTGCTTGGCGGCGCGTGGATCGGCGGTACGGTCGACTCCACGGGCGCCGTGGCCGCCGCCGGCGCGCTGCTCGGCCCCAAGGCCATGTACGTGGCCGCGACCATCAAGATGATCCAGAACGTGCTCATCGGCGTGACCGCCTTCGGTATCGCCGTGTACTGGTGCACCAGCGTTGAAAAGACCGCCGGACGCGAAACCAGCCTGATGGAAATCTGGCACCGTTTCCCCAAGTTCGTCATCGGCTTCCTCACCGCTTCGATCATCTTCTCCATCTACAGCGCCGACCTCGGCCCTGACCTCGGCACCGCCCTCATCAACAAGGGCGTCATCGACGGCATCGAAAAGGGCGTCCGCACGTGGTTCTTCGTGCTCGCCTTTACCGCCATCGGCCTGAGCACCAACTTCCGCGAACTCGCCCCCTACTTCAAGGGCGGCAAGCCCCTCATCCTGTACGTCTGCGGCCAGTCCTTCAACTTGGCTCTGACCCTCCTCATGGCGTATGTGATGTTCTACCTCGTCTTCCCCGAAATCACGGCGAAGATCTAACGGACTCATCGGCGCATCCGGCTTCCGGGTGCGCCACTTCCGGCAAGCCCGGACCCGGAGGTGGGATCGCCCGGCGATTCCACCTCCTTATTCAAAAGCTCACCGGGCCGGGATCTTCCCGGCACCCCTCATAGGAAACGCATCATGTCCAGACGCCCTCTCCCCGGCTATGTGAAACTGCTTCTCTGCATGTTCACGATATGGCTGCTGCTCTGGGTCATCACCCCGCTTTGGGTGCCCTACAGCAAGCTGCATCAGGATTTCGCCGCGGCACAGGAAAAATATGATGTGCCCATCGGCGCCCTCTACTACAACGACATTCCCTTCATCAACGAAGCCGCTATGGAAATCCGCGACACGTGGCGTTTCCTCCCGCGCGGCCCGTTGCCTGAAAAGAAATAGTGGAGATGACCGGGGGAGGAATAACCCTTCTTCAGAAGGGTTATTCCTCCCCCGGCCCCCCTCCTTTCCCAATACTTTCGGCTGGTGGGGAGGCGGCTCAAAAGGAGTCCCCGCCTGATGGATGCTGACGAGAAAGAAGAAGAAGAAGAAGAAGAAGAAGAAGAAGAAGAAGAAGAAGAAGAAGAAGACACTCCCAACGAAGCGCCCACGCCTCCCATGCCTGCGTTTCCCCAACCCTTCAGGTGTTCGGGAGTACTGGAACCACCTTTCCCACAGCAGCCACAAGCACAGTCTTCCTTTCGCGCCTGCAAGGAGTCCCCATCCCCTCCCGCCGAGAAAGCCCCCTCATGAGACGCGGCCTCCCCCCGATTCTCTTCCTCTCCCCCCCGCATAACGCACCCCGTCTGTACGGGTTTCACAGCGGCGGCGGGCACCCCGGCGACCTTCAAGGCGCGCAGAAGCGCGGCGGTGACGGTGGTCTTCCCGGCATCGGTATCGGTCCCGGTGATGAAAAGCCCCTTCATGACCGTTCCTCCCGAAGCCCCAGCACCTCGTACATTTCGGCATCGTCACAGAAGGCGCAGCCCTTGGTGGTGAGGTAATTGCCGGTCATCACGCCGTTGGCTCCGGCGGCGAAAACCCACGACTGCCACTGGCCGAACGTCTTGGAGCGCCCGCCGCAGATGAGCACGTCCTGTTCCGGATGCAGAAGCCGCATGAGCGCGACCACCCGCAGCGCCTCGGAAGGCGGCAGGAGGGGGGAATCCCCAAGCGGCGTGCCGGGAATGGGATTCAGAAAATTGAGCGGCAGGGAGTCCACGCCGAGATCGGTCAGGGTTTGGGAAAGCTCAATACGCTGCTCCCACGTCTCGCCAAGGCCGAAGATGCCGCAGCTGCACACCCGGAACCCGGCGGAGCGGGCCACGCGCACGGTTTCCAGATCCTGCTCGTAGGCGTGGGTGGTACAGATCGAAGGGAAATGGCTCGCGGAGGTTTCGAGATTGTGATGATAGGACGTAAAACCCGCCTCGCGCAGCCGGGCGGCCCGCTCGGGCGTCAGCAGGCCGAGCGAGGCGCACAAGCCGATCTTCACTTCCCGGCCGATGCGTAGAGCCGATTCGCACAGCGCATCGAAATCGCGATCGCTCGGAGCCGTGCCGCTGGTCACGATGCCGAAGCGGTCGACATTGTTGGCGGCGAGCTCTTCGGCGCGGCGCAGCAGCGTATCCGTGTCATAGAGAGGATAGACGGGGGAATCCGTTTGATGATGCGCTGATTGGGCGCAGAAAGCGCAGTTTTCAGGGCAACGCCCGGACTTGGCGTTGATGATCCCGCAGGTAAACGCGGCAGCGGGCTTGCGGGCGGCGCGGGCCAGCCCCGCCACGGACAGGATGTCCAACGTCGCGGACTCGGGAAGACGGGCAAGCTCCAGCGCCTCGGAAGGTGACAGAAGCGGATCGGCGCCGGACGTGATGCGTTCGGCGATGCGGACAAGCAAAGCATCCATGGGAAAACGTCCTTACAAAAAGTGATGCGACCTTCGCTGTGAGAATAAAGACGCCCGGAAGGGAATCTGGGCAAGGCCGGCGGCTTCGGCCCGATCGGATGCCGAAAAAATTTTCCTGGGAACCCCAAGGGCTCTCCCCAGCAATGCCGGACAGCAAATAACGGGAGCCTGACCGCTGAACGGATACGGCATTTCCCTGCTCTGTGCAACTCCGGTGAAACGGACGGGTTACGGCGGGAAGCAATCACAATGGGCACTGCCGGGAAGCCCCGCTGAGAGAAGCATCCGCTTCCATACCAGAGCCTTTCCTCTTAGAAATGTATATGATCGCCCCAGAAAAGCTGCGTGGGGGAATTCGATGGCACAGGAGCCTTTGGAAAGGCATGGGCTCCCCGCCGGCAAGCTTGGGGAAGAGAGGAAAAGCCTTTATCCAGAAAAGGTTCCCTCTCCCCAATGCCTCTATGCCCTTTCAAAGCCCTTCCTCCCACCTTCCCCGAAAATCGGTTGCGGCCTACAAGTCAAAAGGCTAAAATGATTTCACCATCAACGCTCTCGGCCCCGCCGTCCGCAAACGCACCCCGACCACATGCCAAAACGTCTTACGCTGTTCGCTCCCGTCCTGCTCGCCGTAGTCCTGTCCATCGGGATCATGGCGTGGTTCGGCTACCATAACGCCAAGGACATCCTCGAACAGGAGCTCGTCGCCCATCAAAAAATGATCGCCCAAAGCGCCGTCGATGCCATCCACACCTATTTTACCGGCATCACAGAGAACGTCGAGACGCTCGCCGCCTCCGGCCCCATCCGCCGGCTGCTCAAGAATCCCGATTCGGCGGAAGAGATGGATTCGGCGCGGCGGCTTACGCGCCTGTTCATCCGGCACCAGTCGGATATGCCCAACCTCAACCTTCTCAACAAGAACGGCCAGATAATCCTCAGCTCCACCACGGCCATGCCCGGCATCACCCGGAGTGTCCGCACCGATTTCTCCGATATTGATCGGCCTTCCTTCGGCAGCACCACCAACGGGGACGGGAAGGTCATGGCCTACGTCAGCGCCCCTATCCGCAGCGACGGCGAACGCGGCGGCGAACGCATCGGTGAAGTTGTCGTCATCATTGATCTGGAAAATTTTCTGCAAAGCTGGAAACGCACAACCTCCATCGCTCCGAGCGACGGCTATTTCCACATCATCAACGCACAAGGCAAAGTGCTGGCCTCATGGAACAGCGAGGCGCCTCCAGACAACATGCTGAGCCCCGGCAAGCAGAATATTTTCCATCAGCCAGAAGGGCAGCTTATCCGTTTCGCCTCCAGGGATCGGCACACCAGCCTCGGCATCTGGTTCCCCATTCCGTCCACGGACTGGCGGATCCTCATGGCGGTGAACGAAAACAAGATCCTCGGCCCGGCCAACATACTCCGCGACGGGACGCTGACCATCAGCGGAGCCACGGGGCTGCTGCTTCTCCTCCTCGTCTGGGTGCTCCTGAGCTCGCTCACCCGGCAGATCCGCGAGAAAAATCTCCAACTTGACGCCATATCCTCCCACCTGCTCGGTGGCCTGCTCATTACAAGGCTGGATCGGTCCTTCACCATCCTCTACGCCAACGACGGCTACCTGAATATGGTAGGCTATACCCGAAGCCAGCTCCGCAAGGAAAAGCGCAACGCGGCCGTTAGCCTCTGCGCGTCCGAAGAGCGGAACGCGACGATGCAAGCGATTTTCAGCCAGCTTTCCCAGAACGGCATGCTGTCGCTCGAACACCGCCTCCAGCGGAGGGACGGCACCCGCTTATGGGCCCTCATCCGGGGACGGCAGGTGAACGATCCCGAACTGGGGCAAATCGGCGTATGGGTCATCATCGACGTCACCGAACAGAAGGAAACGCAGCTTGCCTTTGAGCGCCAGTCCTGCGAGCTGGAAACGCTTGTCCAGCAGGTTTCCGCCAGCGAAAACAGGCTCAAGTTCCTTGTGGACAGCGCGAGCATCCCCTTGTGGTCCACGGATCTCGAAACAGGGCTCATTTCCTACAATGAGCACGTCTGCCGGATGCTGGGCTGGCCCGAAGGCGTGCTGCACATGACGCTCCCGGATTTTCTGCTCCGGTGCCATCCCGACGACGTGGAGCACGTGCGCAACGTGTTTGAAAGCTTTTCCGCCGAAGACGCCGGCGGCACGCTGGAATACGAATACCGGGTGCGGGACGGCAACGGGAACTGGCGGTGGATACTGGTCAAAGGGCAAAAAGCGATCAACCCGCTGACCCACAAGGCCGAACGGGTGGGCATCGTCATCGACAACCACGCCCGCAAACAAGAGGCGCTCGACACCCTCCAGCGCGCCGCTGAACTTGAAGCGCAGGTGCAGACGCGCACGGCGGAACTCGCGGCCCGCAATGCCGAACTGCTCAAAAG
>ERZ838827.2136-NODE-2136-length-12454-cov-4.937495_pt1 | contig 12454 bp, 6 predicted proteins | sample MGYA00519881_ERZ838827 | MGnify/ENA primary metagenome ERZ838827 (study PRJEB31850, sample SAMEA3708842) | human gut metagenome | biome: human gut; feature: human-associated habitat; material: faeces | place: China | collected 2014 ...
GGCTTGGACCACGCATGAGCTTGCCATCTATAGCTACAACGCCTTTCACCTCCTGACAAACTTGTTTTACCCAATTACGAAAGATCAACTCAAAATACTCGGGCTTTATTATACTGAAGAATCTATTAAAAGTATCATGACTAGGGATGAACTCCAGGTCAGGTATGCGACTTTTGAAAAAAGCAATTTTCGCATTGCCAAATTCCTCAATCTCATTCCAAGACTGGGCGCCACAGATTACAGCAGCAATGGATATATAGATAATAGTTTCCATTTTATGTACTTTTTTGCGGTTCATCCTAGGATCTTCTATTTGTTTACAAAGGTCAATTATGCCAATTTTCATGTTAGTTTATGTTTTATAATATCTTATAAAGATAAGGAAAATAATCGACATATACAATAGATAATACACTAATAGTCAATAATATAAAAATAAAATACAAGTTGTAAGATAGTAAAAAATATAATGCGTCGACCCTGTCGTGGCTTAATAATGTAAATGTAATGGCGATAAGTTTATAGCCCACGTATGTGTGCTGTACAGTCCGCATGTGTGGGCTGCACGGTTTACATACGTGGGCTGTACAGCCTGCACATGTGAACTATAGAAAGACAGCCGCTTCCAATAGATTATTAAGTTGTCAATACAGGTTATCATCCTATAAAGTGTGCATTCTTATGCCTTTAAATGGATACTCTCACCTAATGCTACACTAAATAGATATAGTATGGGTGTGATAGATACCCGTTTTTTGCAATAAAAGTATGATAGATGCATTTTCTAAAAGTTATCTATCATACTTATTCCTTTGATAATTAGAAGATTATTAAAATGAATGATACTATGATAGATGTTTTTCTCACTATGTATTCAAACCTGTATCATTTTACTCATTTGAAACGCAGATTAACGCAGATTTTCGCAGATTATTAGAAGGCTGCGCCATGTTTGAGAACTTTTTTATTCTTTGCGAAAATCTGCGTTAATCTGCGTTTCAATAAATGTTCATTTGGCTCATTTCGGTGCAATACAGAAAGACTCAAACCAAGATTAGGGCTAAATTATCCCGCAAGGATTATTGTTGCTTAGAGAAAGAATAGGGCATATCTTCTTCTTTAGTTCCTCTATTCTGATTAGGTTGATTACTCATTTCAACATTGATCGTACCTCCCTTGAGCAAATTTTCGTGTCGGAGATAATTTTTAGTGTAATCAGCACCATTGACATTCATCGAATTGACATAAAATTTTTTCTTACTATTATTCGGAGCATCAATAACCAAACTATTGCCATTTTCAAAATGGAGTGTAGCTTTCTTGAATAACGGAGCACCTATAATATATTCATCCGTTCCCGGACAAACAGGATAGAAACCTAATGCCGAGAATACATACCAGGCAGAAGTTTGTCCGTTGTCCTCGTCGCCACAATAGCCGTCCGGAGTAGGAGAGTACATACGATCCATTACTTGACGCAACCAGTATTGGGCTTTCCAAGGTTGTCCTGCATAGTCATATAAATAAATCATGTGCTGAATCGGTTGATTGCCATGTGCATAGTTACCCATATTCATCACAGTCATTTCACGGATTTCATGAATCACTTGGCCGTAGTAGCTATCATCAAAAATAGGAGGTACGGCAAAAACAGAATCCATCATGGTGATAAACATCTCTTTTCCACCCATCAAGTCAATCAATCCTTGAGGATCGTGGAATACCGACCAAGTATAGTGCCAGCTATTTCCTTCCGTAAAAGCATCTCCCCATTTCAGCGGAGAGAAAGGAGATTGGAATGTACCATCTTCGTTGCGTCCACGCATTAACTTAGATTCCTTATCGAAAAGATTCTTGTAGTTCATGGCACGTTTTGCGAAAAGATTAATCTCTTTTTTCGGACGTTTAAGTTCCTTTGCCAGTTGGTAGATACACCAGTCATTGTATGCATATTCCAACGTGCGTGCGGCGTTCTCATTGATTTTTACATCATAAGGCACGTAGCCCAGTTTATTGTAATATTTATATCCCAGACGTCCTGTTGATGATACTTGTGGATGTACATTCTCCGTTCCGTGAATCAGCCCTTCATACAATGTTTTTATATCGTCCACTTTCACTCCTTTCATGTAAGCATCCACTAAGACAGAAGCAGAGTTGTTACCAACCATACAGCCTCTGTGCCCCGGACTTGCCCATTCCGGGAAGAAACCGCTCTCTTTATATGTATTGATCAGACCTTCCTGCATTTCCTTGTTGACTGACGGGTACATTAGGTTCAATAACGGGAATAGGCAACGGAAAGTATCCCAAAAGCCTGTGTCGGTATACATATACCCCGGTAATACTTGCCCATTATAAGGACTGTAATGAACAGGTTGTCCGGCAGCATCCAGTTCGTAGAATTTGCGTGGGAAGAGCAATGAACGATATAAACAAGAATAGAATGTGCGATATTGGTCGAGATTGCCTCCTTCTACTTCTATTTTGCCTAATACTTGGTTCCACGCTTCTTTTCCTTTTTGGGCTAGCTGTTCGATATTATCTTTGCCCAACTCTTTCATATTCAAAGCTGCCTGTTCAAAACTGATGAAAGAAGAAGCAATTCTTGCATGTACTTGTTCGCCCTTATGTGTTTGAAAACCAATAATGGCTTCGGCATGATCTGTTGTCTGTTCGGTAACATTTTCCTGCAGATTGCCATTGACTACCGTAGCTTTATATGTGAAAGGCTTGTCGAATTCAATAATAAAGTAATTTTTAAAGTTTTCGGGAACTCCACCGCTGTTGCGAGTCGTGTAACCGATAATCTTGTTTTCTTCCGGAATAACCTTAATATACGATCCCTTATCAAAGGCGTCCACTACAACATACGAATGATCGTTTTCCGGAAAAGTGAAACGGAAAAGAACTGCACGCTCGGTTGGAGCCATTTCTGTCACTACATCATGCTCTGCAAGATATACTTTATAATAATAAGGAGTGGCAGTTTCTCCTTTGTGGGCAAACCAACTGGCACGCTTCTCTTCATTGAATTCCGGTTTGCCTACTACAGGCATAATAGAGAATTGTCCGTAATCATTAATCCACGGACTGGGTTGATGTGTTTGTTTAAATCCACGAATCTTATTAGCCGTATAAGTGTATTGCCATCCGTCTCCCATCTTTCCTGTTTGTGGAGTCCAGAAATTCATCCCCCACGGACGGGCAATGGCCGGATAAGTATTACCTGTTGATAACTCGAAACTAGATTGAGAACCCATAAGCGGATTGACATACTGCGTCCAGTCTTTGGCTTTTGCAAAGACGATACAACTTAATGCGCATACTAATAGGAGATACTTTTTCATGGTCTTATTTATTATTTATGGCTCAATCGAATCAGAAATCGATTGAGCCAATTTATTTTTCAAGGTTTTGTTTTTTTTATTCAATTTGAACAGCTAGTACCAACTCATTCCTCTTCTTTGGAGGAGAGAGCTGGAGAGAGGACTCCCCATTTCGTAGGATGATCGGTCATCTTGATTTCCATCGTTCCTCCATTCGCAATATCCTGATGGTTAAAGAATGGAATGTTTAGAGCTTTACCGTTCAGCAATACACTTTCAATGTATTTATTCTTTTTCCCATTATTCTTTACTACAATACTGAAAGTCTTTCCTTCAGGCAGATTGATAACTGCTTTGTCGAAGGCAGGACGTCCGATGGAATATACCGGCTTGCCGGGACATACCTGATAGAATCCCATAGAGTTGAGTATATACCAGGCAGACATCTGACCGCAGTCCTCATTACCCGAAAGACCGTCTATACTGTTGGTATACTGACTTCGGTAAACGCTATCCACCAACTCTTGAGTTCTCCAAGGATGGTTAACGTAGTTATATAGATGGATCACATGGTGACTTGGTTCGTTTCCATGTGCATATTGCCCGATAAGTCCGCTGATATCTGATGAGGTTGTCTCACCTTCAAGTGATGAATCGGCCGAGAATAAGGAATCGAGTTTCTGGACAAAAGCATCTTCTCCACCCATCAGATTGACTAATCCTTCTACATCATGCGGCACAAACCAAGTCCATTGCCAAGCTGTTCCTTCACAATAATCATCGCTGCGGTGAGTAGATGCACGCGGATTGAATGGAGTACGCCATTCACCTTTTGAGTCCAGTCCACGCATGAAGCGGATTGATTTGTCGAAATAAAATTCGTACGCCTTGGCAAAGCGTTCATACTTTGCTTTGGATTCAAAATCACTCATTGCTTCTGCAAAGATAGAGATACACCAGTCATCATACGCATATTCCAGAGCTTTGGCCACTGATTCGTTTTCGCGGTCACAAGGGATATATCCGATGGCATTCTTATAATATTTTGCTTTAGGCATGAGATGAGGCAATACCAAATCCGGACATTTGATGCCGGTAGTGTCATATTCGGCGGCACGCAGGCAGGCTTTATAAGCCTCTTTGGCATCAAAATTGCGATACCCTTTCATGTAGGCATCCACGATGACCGGAACAGCATGATAACCAATCATAGTGCCGGTGTAATTGGAAGCCAAGTCCCACATGGGGTATATCCCACCTTCCTGATGCTTCTTAATTAACGAATTGATAAAGTGATTATTCAGATCAGGATCAATGATAGTCATTAGCGGATGTAGCGCACGGAAAGTATCCCATAAAGAAAATACAGTGTATATCGGATTAAGGGTGTCTCCTTGATGCACTTCAAGATCCATTCCTAAATAACGTCCGTCTGCATCAGTGAACAGATTTGGACTGATTCCCGTATGATAGAGGGCCGTGTAGAAGATGGCTTTATCTTCTTTATCAGAAGTTGTAATATCAATTTTGGAAAGATATTCATTCCATGCCGTACGTGCGTCTTTACGTACTTTCTCGAAATCCCATCCGGGAATTTCTGATTCAACGTTCTTCCGTGCACCGGCAATATCAACAGCGGACACACCTACTTTAACAAGAACCTGTTCGTCTTTACTGGTGTTGAAATGCAATAATGCTTTGCAGACAGGAAGCCGTTTGCCATTGTCCATGGTGATAGAATCCGTAACGAGCGTATAAGAGAATGGCTTGGAAAATTTAGCGTAGAAGTTGATATATTGGTCGAAAGCCCAATAAGTTGTTTTCTTATGTCCACAGATTTCCGTATCGCTTATTACTTCTATTTCCATCTCGGAGTTAGTCTGTCGTTGCAGACTGTAATCCAGGTCGATGATAAACCCGGATTCGGCGTTTTCGGGAAAAGTATAGCGATGGATTGCTCCTCGTTTGGTGGATGAAATTTCAGCTTTCACCTGGTAAGTATCAAGAAAGACAGAATAATATCCTGGTTCTGCGATTTCATTCTTATGTGAGAAAGAGGAAGCGTATGCTAGGCGTTGGCTTTGGGGATCGGTTGTACGATATTGTTGCTTACCCACAGTTGGCATGAGCAAGACATCTCCATAGTCGCAACAACCTGTACCGCTGACGTGTGTGTGTGAGAAGCCATTGATGGTAGAGTCGGCATAATAATAACCGGAACAGGCATCCCAACCATCGATCCGGGTGTCCGGACTGGGCTGAATCATCCCGTGGGGAACTACCGCTCCGGGGAAGGTATGACCATGTCCACCGGTACCGATGAAAGGGTTGACGTATGCACTATAGTCTTTTACGTTAGTGGGGGCTGTGCAGGAGCTAAGTGTAAATAAACCTCCTAAACATCCTACTAGAAGGAATGTTTTTAATTTCATGGTATTAATAGCTTTTTAGTTTCACACCTTATATTTCTTATTTAGGAGAAATAAAGATATTGTTTCCGACAATCTTATAATCAATAGGTATGGAGTTCTGCAATGATTTCAGTACGGATTCGATGTCGGACTTCCGTTTCAGTACACCGGAGTAAGTTTTGTCCGGTTTCATATCGGGAGACAGAATAATCTTCACATCATAGAAACGCTCCAATGTTCTGGTTATTGTGAATATATCGGCTTTTTGGAATGGAATCAGGTTGTCATGCCATACTGCATCCAACTTGGCGTCTACTTGTTTTACAGTCAGTCGGCCGTTGCTTTTGTTCAGTTCCGCACGCTGTCCGGGAGTAAGGATGATTTGTCCCTCTTCCTTGTTCCCTTTCACTTCTATTTCGCCTTCAATCAATGTTGCTTCGGCTACTCGGCAACGCTTGTCGCATTTGAAGTTGAATGTTGTACCCAATACGCGTACACGCATGGCGTCACTTTGTACGGTGAATGGCTTATGACGATTTTTGGTAACTTCGAAGTAAGCTTCTCCTTCCAAATGTACATTACGTTCTTTTTCGGAAAACTCGCGCGGGTACTTTAAGGTAGCCGAGTTGTTTAACCAGACTTTGGTTCCGTCCGGCAGAACGACTTCCTTCACAATACCTTCATTGGCAACTGCAACCATCATTTGCTGGTCGGTTCCATTGTGATAAAACCAATATCCGATTCCACCGCTGATGGAAAATATGATAGCAATGACTGCTGCATATTTCATCCAACGATGCATACGCAGTATTTTATACTGTTTTCCTTTCTCCTCGTCCAGTTTCTTATAAAGTCGTTTTTCTGCACGAAGCATCCGTTGTCCGTCGGCATATTGGTCGAATTTACCTAAATGATAAATTTCTTCCATACGAAATAACTGACGGGCATTCTCTTCCGATTCCTTCATCCAAGCATTCACTTCGATAAGCTCTTCTTCGGAACATTGTCCTGTCAGATATCTGTTGATTATATCTTCACTCAGATTACTCATTTTCTTTTCCTTCATATTAATAATACAATTCAAAACATAAAAACACTTACCAATCTCTCCATAAAAATAAGAAAAGAATTATCCAAAGCGGATCGAGGCGGCTGCGCAAGTACTTCAAGGCCTTGTACATATGAGCCTCTACCGTGCGGAGTGAAATGCCGAGAACATCGGCTATCTCTTTGTTTTTCATTTCGTGCAGATAGCTTAGCTTGAAAACTTCCTTGCACTTGTCCGGCAATTCATTAATGGCGTTGTAGATCTCTTTACGGAGTTCTCTGTCTTCAATTCGCCGGATTACTTCATTGTTATCCGGCTGATAGAATTCTGCACGTTTCTGGTTAATTTCCTCCATAGCAGCACAGTAGCCGTCTTCCACATTGCGATGTTTCAACACGTTGAGGGCACGGGTATAGACGGCACGGTAGAGAAAAGCCTGTATCTGGTCGCCTATCTCTATGCTGTCTTTCCGTCTCCATAGCTCCACAAAGACATCCTGTACCACGTCTTCCGCCTCTTCTTCCCCTACCAGGCGGGTAGCGTAGAAGATGAGGCTGGGGTAGTACTTGCGGAATAATGCTTTGTAGGTTACATCGAAGTTTTCATTCATTCTCTCAATAGATATTAGTTCAGATATATTTAAGGTCGTTTTTCCTCGAATATGACTCCGATTGTTTTTGGGGTACTGCCCATCTCGAATTCTACGGTGGCTCCACTCATGATTTGTTCATGGGTGATATACGTTTTGTCGTAGGGGTGTCCGTTTACTTTGGTTGACTGTATATAGATATTCTTCTTGTTTACATTAGGAGCCAGCACGGTAAATGTTTTACCGTTTGTCAGATGCAACTGCATTTCCGGAAAGAGCGGGGTTCCTATTTCGTACTGGCCGCTGACCGGATTTACCGGATAGAAGCCCATTGCGCTGAATACGTACCATGCCGACATTTGCCCGCAATCTTCGTTGCCGCAAAGACCGGCAGGCTCGTTCTTATAAAGTTCGTTCATTACTTTTGCTACGTAATATTGAGTCCGTTCATTGAAGCCTATTGAATTGAAAAGGTAGATGACATGATGGCTCGGTTCGTTTCCATGTGCGTATTGACCGATCATTCCCGTACTGAACAGTGGAAGTTCGGCGTCTGCTGCCGGATGATAGGTGAACATACTGTCCAGTTTCTCGGCAAATCTGTTTTTGCCGCCTACAAGGTCTATCAATCCGTCGATATCGTGCTGTACCGACCAGAAATACTGCCATCCGTTGCTTTCGCAGATGTGTGGAGTATAGTCGTCGGCTTTGAAACCTTTGATAAAGTGCCCCTTGTCATCGCGCGGTTGCATGAAAGAGGTTTCCGGGTTATAAAGATTTCTATAGTTCCGGGAACGTTTGTAGAATGTGTCCGCAATGTCTTGTTTACCCATCTTCTTAGCCATTTCGGCAATGCAGTAATCGTCGAAGGCATATTCCAAGGTTTTAGATAATGACCAGTTTTCTGCGTTGTAATGGTCTGTCACGTTGTAGGGAATATATCCTAATTCTTTGTAAAGCCCGATACCTCGATAACTGTCCAGATTGGCGGTTGCAACACAAGCGTTCAATGCTTTCTCCGCATCAAAATCACCGATACCTTTCAGATAGGCGTCTGCGATGACAGGAACGGCATGATAGCCGATCATCATGTCTGTTTCACTTCCGTAGAAGTTCCATACCGGCAACCGGCCGTTTTGCTCGTAGAAGGCAATGAAGGATTTTATCATGTCGTTGACACGCTCCGGCTCTGTGTAAGTGAAGAGAGGATGGGCTGCACGATAGGTATCCCACAGGGAGAAAGTGCTGTAGTTCACCCAGCCGTCTGCCTGGTGCACTTTCTTATCAGGGCCGTAGTAAGTGCCGTCCACATCATTGTAGATGGTCGGGGCAATCATCGAATGATAGAGAGCAGTGTAGAAGTTCACTTTATCGTTCTCATTATCACCTTTTATTTCAATCTTTCCGAGCTGGCGGTTCCAGTTGGCTTTTGTTTCCGCCAAGTATTTGTCGAAGTCATTTTCGGGGACTTCAGCTTGCAGGTTTTTGGCTGCACCGTCCATGCTTGTGCCGGAAATGGCAGTATTGACGAGAATTTGCTCACCTTCTTTGGTGTTGAAGTCGAAGCGGGCGATGACGGCTGTACCGATACGTTTGTTGTCTTTGATAATAGCCGTAGTGTCCAGTTCCATTTTCTCGAAAGGTCTGGAGAAACGGGTGCGGAAATAGATGTGCTGGTCGCGTGCCCAACCATCGGAGAAGCGGTAGCCTTGAATGGTAACAGAGTCTATCTTTTCGATATAAGAATCATTAGTGAAGTCCCAGTTCATGGCCTTTTTCAAATTTAGGAAGATGGCGGATTGGGCTTCGGGAAAGGTGTAACGTTGGATACCGCAACGTTCAGTTGCAGTCAGTTCGACGTTGATATTGTAGTCTTTCAATCGTACTTGATAATAACCTGCGTAAGCGCTTTCATCTTCATGAGAGAATTTGGAATGAATGCCTAGAGGCGCTTCCGCTTCTTTATAAGGAAGGGTGACAGGCATAAAAGAGATGTCGTACAGATCTCCTGCTCCTGTACCGGAAAGGTGGGTATGGCTGAATCCGGCAATGGTACTGTCCGGATAGAAATAACCGGAGATGCGGTCCCAACCGGGAAGTCCGTTGTCAGGGCTGAGCTGCACCATGCCGAAAGGAGCTTGAGCACCGGGATACGTGTTTCCGGTGAAGTCGGTTCCGATGAACGGATTTACGTACAATGTGTAATCTGTTTCGTGTTTTTCTTGCGTAGGGGTACAGGAAACCAGCATGCAGGTTAACAGCAAGCATAGATAAATAGGCGTTCTCATTGCTCTTTAGGTATTAGTGATTACTTATTTTATTTATTTGAAGGATAAGAAAATAACTAATCTGTTGGCAAAGATAGGAAAAAACCGTAACAACTGGAATAAGGGGCTTGAATTTATATATAAAAAAGCGTGTCTTAAAGTAATTCCTACCTTAAGACACGCTATCCTTTTATCTGTTTACTTTTAGATTCCTGCCAGCTCTATCACTTTTTCAACTGCTGCCGGTAGTCCGTCGGCATTCTTACCTCCGGCGGTAGCAAAGTGCGGTTGACCACCGCCGCCACCTTGAATCAGTTTGGCAGCCTCTTTTACCAAGTTGCCTGCCTTCAGACCGGTTGCTACGAGGTTGTCGCTCAACATGACTGTCAACATTGGTTTGCCGTTGTCCGTGCTTCCGGCTACGAAGAACAAGTTTTCCGTAATTTCACCGCGAAGTTGGAAAGCAATGTTCTTCACCACTTCTGCAGGCAGTGGAGCGCAAAGCTTAATAACCTTGACACCGTTTACTTCCTGTATATTCTTCAACAGTCTTTCTTTCAAGGCTGCTTCTTTTTCTTTCATGAAGTCTTCCACCTGCTTCTTCAAGCCTGCGTTTTCGTCAATGTATTTACGGATAGCGATACCTAGATCCGGAGTATTGTTGAAGAGAGCTTTCAAGTCATTGAGGGTGTCTTGAATAGTGTCCAGCATTTCTTCTACCCGTGCTCCTGTGTAAGCCTCGATACGGCGGACACCGGCAGCAACGGAACTTTCGGAGATGATTTTCACCATACCGATGTTTCCTGTAGCAGCTACGTGTGTACCTCCACAGAATTCGATGGAAGATCCGAACTGTATCACACGCACTCTGTCACCATACTTCTCGCCGAAGAGAGCGATAGCACCCAGCTCTTTCGCTTCTTCGATAGGAATATTGCGGTACTCCTTCAAAGGAATGTTGGCACGTATCTTGGCGTTGACAATGTGCTCTACCTTGCGGATTTCTTCATCGGTCACTTTCTGGAAGTGGGAGAAGTCGAAACGTAAGGAATCCGGTGTAACCAACGAACCTTTCTGTTCTACGTGTTCACCCAAAACTTCACGGAGAGCAGCGTCCAGCAAGTGAGTGGCCGAGTGATTGGCTGCGCAGGCAGCACGTTTGTCGGTGTCTACACAAGCCATCATCGGAGCTTCCGGATGTTCGGGTAACTTTTTGGTAATATGTATCGGAAGGTTGTTTTCTTTCTTGGTGTCGATCACTTCAATCGTTTCGAACTCGCTTACCAACACACCGGTATCACCTACCTGACCACCGCTTTCCGCATAGAACGGAGTATAGTCTAGTACAATCTGATACAAGGTCTGGTTTTTCTGCTTGATCTGGCGATAGCGAAGAATTGAAGCTTCGTATTCCGTATAGTCGTAACCGACGAATTCGGTCGTCCCCTCTTTCAGCGTGATCCAGTCACCGGTTTCGATAGCGGCAGCGTTACGGGCACGTTGCTTCTGCTGCTGCATCTCTTCGTTGAACTCTTCGATGTTGACGGTCATACCGTTTTCACGGAGAATCAATTCTGTCAAGTCGAGCGGGAACCCGAAAGTATCATATAAGGTAAAAGCGTCTTTACCGCTGATTTCTGTTTTTCCGGCAGTTTTGGTATCTTCCATTGTCTTATCCAACAGACGGATACCTGTCTCCAATGTGCGGAGGAATGATTCTTCTTCTTCTTTGATTACCTTTTCAATCAATGTCTTTTGTGCAATCAGTTCCGGATAAGCCTCACCCATATTCTCAATCAGCACAGGAAGCAACTTGTACATGAATGCTTGCTTCTGTCCGAGGAATGTATAGCCATAACGGACGGCACGGCGGAGGATACGACGGATCACATAACCTGCTTTAGCGTTGGAAGGCAACTGACCGTCCGTGATAGAGAACGCAATGGTACGGATGTGGTCGGCAATCACACGCATGGCAATATCTTGCTGCTTGTCTTTTCCGTATTCTGTGTCCGACATGGCTGCAATCGCTTTCAGCATTGGCTGGAATACGTCCGTATCATAATTGGACGTTTTGCCTTGAAGTGCCATACAAAGACGTTCGAATCCCATACCGGTGTCGATCACTTTTGCGGGAAGTGGCTCAAGACTGCTGTCTGCCTTGCGGTTGTACTGCATGAATACGAGATTCCAGATTTCAATCACCTGCGGATGATCATGGTTCACGAGATCGCGACCGGAAATCTTGGCGCGTTCTTCTGCTGGACGAAGGTCGATATGAATTTCGGAACAAGGTCCGCAAGGTCCTGTATCACCCATTTCCCAGAAATTATCGTGCTTGTTGCCGTTGATGATATGATCTTTCGGCAGGAATTGTTCCCAATAGGAAGCGGCTTCGTCGTCACGGCTTAATCCTTCTTCGGGACTTCCTTCGAATACGGTTGCGTAGAGATGTTCCGGATTCAGTTTCAAGACATCTACCAGATATTCCCATGCCCAACTGATGGCTTCTTTCTTGAAGTAATCGCCGAACGACCAGTTACCGAGCATTTCGAACATGGTATGATGGTAAGTATCGTGTCCTACCTCCTCCAAGTCATTGTGCTTTCCGCTTACGCGCAAACATTTCTGAGAGTCCGCGACTCTTTTGTATTTCGCCGGGTGGTTGCCCAAAATAATATCTTTAAACTGGTTCATACCCGCATTGGTAAACATCAGGGTAGGGTCGTCTTTAATCACCATTGGAGCCGACGGAACGATGTGGTGTCCTTTCGACTCAAAGAAATTCTTGAATGAATCTCTGATCTCTT
>ERZ838827.2145-NODE-2145-length-12403-cov-7.838435_pt1 | contig 12403 bp, 9 predicted proteins | sample MGYA00519881_ERZ838827 | MGnify/ENA primary metagenome ERZ838827 (study PRJEB31850, sample SAMEA3708842) | human gut metagenome | biome: human gut; feature: human-associated habitat; material: faeces | place: China | collected 2014 ...
GGCAATTTTTAATGGATTTTTGCGCGTGACTGTGAAGGTACTGAACAGTTACAAATAAGAATTATAAAAAAAGGGTCTTGCAGGTAAAAGATTTTCTATCTGCAAGACCCTTTTTTGCTTAAAATCAATGTAATTATCGGACAATATAGACATCGGCGCTTCTCTTTCCATACTGCAGTGCCTGACTGTGGGAATTGAAGAAGATGTCCAGCTTGTTTCCGCGGATGCCGCTGCCGCTGTCTTCGACGGTATAGACAACGCCGTTGATGCGGAGTTTAGTTCCGAGCGGGAATACGCGCAAGTCGGCGGAAATGGTATGTCCTGCCTGCGGAATGGTGCCGGATTTAGTGCGGTTCTTTCCGCCACGGCAGCATCTGCGGCAGCTGCAGTAAGCAGTTGTCGTAAAACGTCCGGCGTAGATTTCAGCAGGTGCCTCTGCTTCCTGTGCCTCGGCAGCAGCATTTGTGTCAGTATTTTCAGTCATTGCAGCTTCGTCAGCGTTCTCTGCCTCCACCTGTGCAGACTCATTTGAAAATGCAGCGACTTCTGCCTCGGAAGCGTTCGTGTCAGCTGCTTCTTCCGCAGCAGCGTTTGTCTGCTTTCTAATCAGCTCCGGATCGGAAGCCGGACCAGATGGTGTCTGGGATGCTTCGGTGGAAGTGCCGTTTGTTTCTTCACCGGCTGCCGCATCTATTTGGGAGACAAGCTCGGTTCCGGCATCTGTGGCTGCCAGTGTATTCATGGTGCCTGCCATGAGACAGACCAGGCTCATTGCCGTTGTGGCAAGTCCGCGCCGCATGGTGTTCATCATATTCATCAAATAAAAACCTCTCATTTCAATTTAGATTCATTTGTCTCATCGCAACGATTGTGCATCTCACAAATATTGCAATGTGTTTACAAATGTTATAATTTATTACTATTATATTACAAAAATGTTAAATGTCAAGTCGGAGAGCCGGAAATAGGGCTCTGGGAGCGGTCGGAGGTTCGACAAGTCGAAAGCTTGTTCGAATGCAAACAGGAAAGCGGGTAAGGGAGTTTCTACCTATAGAAAATGTGAAAATCAGCGTGCCTAAAAACAGGGTATGCAGAATGGAAAATTTTATTCGAAAAAAGAAGAAAAAAATTTTTTAAAAACCGAAAAAAATCATTGACAAATACTTGCGTAAGTAATATAGTATGAACTGTAGATATTAGCACTCTGATAGATTGAGTGCTAACAAAAAACTTCCAGAGCGGGTTTAAGAGACCGGCGGAAGCGGATGCACGGAAGGAGAGATTGGATGGAACTGGATGAGAGAAAAGAAAAGATTTTGAAAGCGATTATCCAGAACTATCTGGAGACCGGAGAGCCGGTTGGTTCCAGAACGATCTCCAAGTATTCCGATTTGAAACTCAGTTCGGCGACGATTCGAAATGAGATGTCGGATCTGGAAGAACTGGGATATATCATTCAGCCGCACACATCGGCAGGCCGGATTCCTTCAGATAAAGGATATCGTTTCTATGTGGATCAGTTGATTCATGAGAAGGAGACGGAGGTCACGCAGGTGCGTGATATGGTCATCCAGAGAGTAGATCGGGTGGAGCTTCTGTTGAAGCAGATGGCAAAGCTTTTGGCGAGCAATACGAATTATGCGACGCTGATCAGCGGACCGCAGTATCACCAGACGAAGATCAAGTTTATACAGCTTTCCAGAGTGGAAGCCGGGAAACTCCTGATTGTCACTGTTTTAGAAGGCAACATTATCAAGAACTCGATTGTGGCACTCGATGCGGAGCTGACCGATGAGGACATCCTGAATCTGAATATTCTTTTAAATAGCGGTCTCAACGGATTGACGATGGAGCAGATTAATCTGGATGTCATTACCCGGATGAAAGGGCAGGCAGGTGAGCGCAGCCACATCGTGGATGTGGTACTAAGCGAGGTGGCCGAGGCGATTCGTTCCGGCGAGGAAGATTTACAGATTTACACCGAAGGTACGACGAACATTTTCAAATATCCGGAACTGAGCGATGGCGCGAAAGCCAGCCAGCTCATCGGGACACTGGAGCAGAAAGACCTCTGGAGAGAGATTCTTACCGAGGACGATGCGGACAGCGATAAGAAAAATGAGATTCAGGTCTACATCGGAAGTGAGACACAGGTGCAGTCGATGAAGGACTGCAGTATCGTTACTGCCAATTATGAATTGGGGGACGGACTTCGGGGAACGATAGGAATCGTTGGACCGAAACGAATGGATTATGACAAAGTTGTATCGACCCTGCGCTCATTAAAGAGCCAGCTCGATCAGACATTCAATCATAAAGATACCGAGTAGCACGGATGTGCAAAATAAAGAGGTGAGAGACATGGCAAAGACAGAGATAGATTCCAAAGCAGCCGAGGCGGTAAATGAGGAGCAGGTAAAAGAAACAGAAACCCAGGCAGAAGCTGAGGCAGTGAAGGAAAAGGAAGCTTCTTCGGAAGACGCACAAGCGCCGGAGGGAGAGAAAGAGAAAAAAGGATTTTTCTCCAAGAAGAAGGATAAGAAAGATGAGCAGATCGAGGAGCTGACGGATCGCCTGAAGCGCACGATGGCTGAATTTGACAATTTCCGAAAACGAACGGAGAAAGAAAAATCAGCGATGTATGAGATTGGCGCAAAGGACATCATCGAGAAGATTCTCCCGGTGGTGGACAATTTCGAGCGTGGTCTGGCGACCATCCCGGAGGGCGAAGAAAAAAGTGCTTTCGCCGAGGGCATGGATAAGGTTTACAAGCAGCTCGTAAAAACACTGGGTGATGCAGGCGTAAAGTCAATCGAAGCGGTTGGTCAGCCATTTGATCCGAACTTCCACAATGCAGTGATGCATATTGAGGATGAAAACCTGGGTGAGAATGTGGTAGCCGAGGAGTTCCAGAAAGGCTATGTATACCGCGACAGCGTGGTTCGCCACAGCATGGTAAAAGTGGCAAATTAAAATAGGTAACACGTAAACAGCTGGCACCCAGAATTCGGTGCTGGTGGTTGATTTGATATAATATAGACAGACAGGCGGCAGAATTTAACTCCCATGAGGAGAAAGAAAACTGCCAGAAAAAGATAATTTCAGGAGGAAATAACTATGAGCAAGATTATCGGTATTGACTTAGGTACAACAAACAGTTGTGTAGCCGTTATGGAAGGTGGTAAACCGGTTGTTATCGCAAATACAGAAGGTATCCGTACCACACCGTCCGTTGTGGCATTTACAAAGACAGGCGAGAGACTGGTCGGCGAGCCGGCAAAGCGTCAGGCAGTTACCAACGCTGAGAAGACCATTTCTTCTATCAAGAGACACATGGGCAGCGACTACAAAGTAACCATTGATGACAAGAAATATACGCCGCAGGAGATTTCCGCGATGATTCTGCAGAAGCTGAAAGCAGATGCAGAGAGCTACTTGGGCGAGAAGGTAAACGAGGCAGTTATTACTGTTCCGGCTTACTTCAACGACGCACAGCGTCAGGCAACCAAGGATGCAGGTAAGATCGCTGGTCTGGATGTAAAGAGAATTATCAACGAGCCGACGGCAGCAGCGCTTGCGTATGGCCTTGATAATGAGAAAGAGCAGAAGATCATGGTATATGACTTAGGTGGCGGTACATTCGATGTTTCCATCATCGAGATCGGTGACGGCGTTATCGAGGTTCTGGCAACCAACGGCGATACACATCTGGGCGGCGATGATTTCGATAACCGTATTACCCAGTGGATGATCGACGAGTTCAAGAAAGCAGAGGGTGTAGACCTTTCCGCTGATAAGATGGCGCTTCAGAGACTGAAAGAAGCAGCTGAGAAAGCGAAAAAAGAGCTTTCTTCCGCAACTACAACCAATATCAACCTTCCGTTCATCACTGCAACCAGCGAGGGACCGAAGCATCTGGATATGAACCTGACCAGAGCTAAATTTGATGAACTGACCAGAGACTTAATCGAGAGAACCGCAATTCCGGTACAGAACGCACTGAAAGATGCTGGTATCACTGCTTCTGAGTTAAGCAAAGTACTTCTGGTAGGTGGTTCCACACGTATGCTGGCAGCACAGGAAGAAGTAAAACGTCTGACTGGTAAAGAGCCGAGCAAATCCTTAAACCCGGATGAGTGCGTAGCAATCGGTGCAGCTATCCAGGGTGGTAAGCTGGCTGGCGATGCCGGTGCCGGTGATATCCTTCTTCTGGATGTAACTCCGCTGTCCCTGTCCATCGAGACTATGGGTGGTGTGGCAACCAGATTGATTGAGAGAAATACCACAATCCCGACCAAGAAGAGCCAGATCTTCTCTACCGCAGCCGATAACCAGACCGCTGTTGATATCCACGTTGTACAGGGCGAGAGACAGTTCGCAAAGGACAACAAGACACTGGGAACCTTCCGTCTGGATGGCATTCTTCCGGCAAGAAGAGGTGTTCCGCAGATTGAGGTTACCTTCGATATTGATGCAAACGGTATCGTAAATGTATCTGCAAAAGACCTTGGTACAGGTAAAGAGCAGCACATCACGATTACCTCTGGTTCCAATATGTCCGATTCCGATATCGATAAGGCAGTCAAAGAGGCAGCTGAGTACGAGGCACAGGATAAGAAGAGAAAAGAGGGCATCGATGCAAGAAATGAAGCTGACTCCATGGTATTCCAGACCGAGAAGGCTCTGCAGGATGTAGGCGATAAGATCGATGCAAACGATAAAGCAGCCGTAGAAGCTGACTTAAATGCACTGAAAGAAGCTATCAACAAAGCTCCGATCGACCAGATGACCGATGCACAGATTGATGAAATCAAGGCTGGCAAGGAAAAACTGATGAACAGCGCACAGGCACTCTTCAGCAAGGTTTACGAGCAGGCACAGGCAGCTGGCGCAGCAGGAGCACAGGGCGGAGCTCAGGGTGCAGCTGATGCAGGAAGTGCACCGCATGACGATAATGTAGTTGACGGAGACTTTAAAGAGGTATAATATAATAAGCAGCCATTTTTCAAAGAAAAATGAGCGGATTACGAATGCTTTTGAGGATTGCGGGAGCAGGTAGTGCGGAGCAATCCGGGGCATCGGGGTATCAATAGAAAAACGCAGTGAGGGGCTGTCGCAGGAATCTGCGGCAGACCCCCATTTGTAGGTTTTGGGGTAACTGTTCAGTAGGTCTGCGCATTTACTGCGCGTGACTGTGAAGGTACTGAACAGTTACGTTGTGGGAAGATAAATAGATACGATAGAAACTCTGCCGGATGCGGTCAAATGTACCGGCGGATTTTGGGAAGGAAGAGCTGAAATGGCAGAGAGTAAGAGAGATTACTATGAGGTCTTAGGCGTCCCGAAAGATGCGGACGATGCGACACTCAAAAAAGCATACAGAACCCTGGCCAAAAAGTATCATCCGGATGCAAATCCGGGCGATCAGGCGGCAGCCGATAAATTTAAGGAGGCATCGGAGGCGTACAGCGTACTGAGTGATCCGGAGAAGAGACGTCAGTATGATCAGTTCGGCCATGCGGCTTTTGACGGCGGTGCAGGCGGCGCTGGCGGATTCGGTGGTTTTGATTTCAACGGCGGCGATATGGGAGACATTTTCGGAGATATCTTCGGAGATATTTTTGGCAGCGGACGCAGCCGCGGCGGCAGAAGCAACGGACCGATGCGCGGCGCGGATGTGCGTACCAGTGTGCGGATTACTTTTGAAGAAGCGATCTTCGGCTGTGAAAAAGAGCTGGAGTTAAACTTAAAGGAAACCTGTGAGAAATGCCATGGAACGGGTGCAAAACCGGGAACCCAGCCGCAGACCTGTCCGAAATGTAACGGTAAAGGCAAGATCATGTACACGCAGCAGTCGTTCTTTGGTCAGATTCAGAATGTACAGACCTGTCCGGATTGCAACGGAACCGGAAAGATCATCAAGGATAAATGCCCGGATTGCTACGGAACCGGCTATGTAGCGAAGAGAAAGAAGATCAAAGTGACGATCCCGGCAGGTATCGACAACGGTCAGATGCTGCGTGACCGCGGCAATGGCGAACCGGGTACCAACGGCGGTCCGCGCGGAGATCTGCTGGTAGAAGTAGTGGTATCCCAGCACCCGGTCTTCAAGCGTCAGGATACAACAATCTACTCAACTGTGCCGATTTCCTTCGTGAAAGCAGCACTCGGCGGTCCGATCCGCATCAAGACGGTGGACGGCGAGGTAGAGTATGAGGTCAAACCGGGAACCCAGACAGATACGAGAGTCCGTCTGAAAGGAAAAGGTGTTCCGTCCCTGCGTAACCGCAACGTGCGCGGCGACCATTTCGTGACGCTGGTGGTACAGGTTCCGGAGCGCATGACCGAGGCACAGAAGGAAGCGCTTCGCAAGTTTGACGATGCCATGAACGGAATTGCACCGGAGGGCGAGAAACATAAGAAGAAAGGACTGTTCGGAAAGCTGGAGAAATAGAATACGGACAGGACAAAAATAGAAAAGAGCTGTCGGGCTGACATAAAAATGCGGCGCGGCAGCTCTTTGTTTCTGTTTCATAGAAAATTACGTCCCATTACGCGTTCTGTAACAGAATATAGTTACTGTTCACGCATACGTGCCCAGTAACGGAATTTGCCGTGGCTTCGCATTTAAATACGGCAAATTCCTGCTGCCACCACGTTTTCTTACGGCACTTTCGGTTCCAAAAGTGCCTACCCGTGAACAGAAACGTAACAGAATATACCAGAAAAAGACAGAGTTTTGTAAGTTGACTTCCGTTTAAAACTTATATACAATAGGACGATGGAGGACCAGCAACACAGATAGAATGGATTTTTGTCAAAAAAATATGCCAAATGATAAAACCATTCCTTGAATGGCAGATCCTTCCGGGAATAGGAACCCGTATTGGATTTTTAAAGGGAGAATAGGACGATGACAGATAGAAACGGGAATTTGAATGAAAATTCACGTTCCGGCAGCCGCGAAGATGGGCGGGAGCCGGTGAGACGAAATACGGCGATGAACAGCCGGGAGATTATGCTGGAAGATGAAGATTATCTGGATGAGCCGGATGAGGGCTATTTGGATGATGATTATTTCGACCGGGATATGGAAGAACGGATCCTGAGGGAAGCAGAGCTGGACATGGAAAACATACACCAGCCAGAGCGTCAGGATCAGAACCAGTGGGAAGAGCCGGAACGCCTGCCGGAGAAAGAGCCGGAGGAGACAGCCAGTCGAAAGCGCAGCCGCGCCCGTGGAAATCAGAACGCAGGCACAGGGCGGGAGGCAGCCCATGCGGCGCCGCAGCGGGGACAGGATTCCGGAAAGACGGCATCCTGGACGGAAACCACCCCGGAAAAGGCAGCTCTGAAAGCTGAGCATAGAAAAACAACCGGTAAAAAGACGGCCTGGATCGCTGCCTGCACGGCGGGCATTCTGCTCGTGGCAGCCGGAGGTGTCTATGCGGGAATGTCCCAGAAATATAAGACTCGTTTCTTTCCGAATACGCAGATCAACGGTGTTGACGCGTCCGGAAAGACAGCGGCAGAGGTGCAGGAACTGATTGCGGAAGGTGTGAATGGTTACACACTGACGATCACCGAGAGAAATAATCAGACAGAAACCATTGCCGGAACCGATATCAAGCTGCATGCGGAGTTTGACGGCAGCCTGGAAAAGATGGTAGCGGCGCAGAACCCGTTCGCATGGCTGGGGCATGTGAAACAGGAAGAATATACGATCGGAACCATGGTGGCGTATGATGATGCGGCGCTGGAAAGCCAGATCCGGAATTTATCGTGTTTAGACCCGGGGAAAGTGGTAGAACCGGTCAATGCAAAGATTTCAGAGTATGTGTCCGGACAGGGATATTCGATTGAGCCCGAACAGGAAGGAACGGCAGTCGAGGCGGAGAAGCTGACACAGGCGGTAACGGGTGCGATCGAGAATCTGCAGGATCATTTATCGCTGGAGGAAGCAGATGTCTATAAGAAGCCGACGGTATTGAAAGACGATGCATCTCTGGCAGAACAGCTGGATAAGATGAATAAATACGCGAAAATGAGCGTGACATACCAGTTTGGCGATTCGACGGAGACCTTAAATGGAGATCAGATTCATGGGTGGCTGATTGCCAATGCAGACGGAAGTGTTTCGGTAGATTCCTCCAAGGTGTCGGAGTACGTGTCTGAGATGGCGAAAGCACACAATACTTCAAACAAAGCGAAAACATTGAAAACATCGTATGGTTCCACGATTCAGGTAAGCGGCGGAACATATGGCTGGAAGATCAACCAGGCGGCAGAGACGGAAGCGCTGGCAGCGATTATTGCCTCCGGCGAGAGTACGACGCGTGAGCCGGAGTATTCCCAGAAGGCGGCGAGCCATGGGGCAAATGACTACGGCGACACTTACGTGGAGATCAACCTGACCGGACAGCACCTTTTCTTCTATAAAGAAGGAAAGCTGGTGGTAGAGTCGGATTTCGTATCTGGAAATCTGGCGAAAGGCTGGGGAACCCCGGCAGGCTCGTATCCGCTGGCATATAAGCAGAAAAATGCGGTCCTGAAGGGTGAGAATTACCGGACGCCGGTTAATTATTGGATGCCGTTCAATAATGGTATCGGTATGCATGATGCGAAGTGGAGAAGCAGTTTTGGCGGTGCGATTTACAAGACGGGCGGTTCCCACGGCTGTATCAACCTGCCGCCGAGTGTTGCAAAGACGATCTTTGACAATATTTCGGCAGGAACTCCGGTGATCTGCTACAATCTGCCTGGTACGGAGAAGAGTACGACGAGCGGTACGGCAAAACCGGCGGAGACGAAGCCGGTAGAGACCACGGCGCCAGCAGAAACACCAGCTCCGGCAGAGACGCAGGCGCCAGCACCGGCAGAAACACAGGCACCGGGTCCGGCACCGACCACAGCGCCGACGCAGGCGGAGACGAAAGCGCCGGAGACTGCGGCACCGACCCAGGCAGGACCGGGAGGTCCTTCGGGGGATAATGGTGGAAATATTGCAGTGGGACCAGGAGCATAGGAAGAAACGGGAATAAAAATCGAGAAAAAATCGAGAAAAAACCTGCATAAAATGATTTACACCGAAAACATATTGTGTTATACTAAATACGTATGAGTCCGCCGGTGCTCAGTTTTTTGACGACTCCGACATAAACTTAGCATACGGTACGAATAATTATTTTAAGGAGGAAATCACAATGATTTCAAAGGAAAAGAAAGCAGCTATTATCGAACAGTACGGAAGAAAAGCAGGCGATACAGGTTCACCGGAGGTTCAGATCGCAATTCTGACCGCTAGAATCGCTGAGCTTACAGAGCATTTAAAATCCAATCAGAAGGATCATCATTCCCGCCGCGGACTTCTGAAGATGGTAGGACAGAGACGTGGTCTTCTGGATTACTTAAAGAAATCCGATCTGGAAGGATACCGTGCACTGATCGAGAAGTTAGGCATCAGAAAGTAATTAAGATTAAAACGTATAGGGTGGAGCAATCCACCCTAGTTGTTTATGTAGAAGAAAAGTCCGAGACCGCTGCTGTACCCGTAAAGCAGAAAAACATATTTGCGGGCAGAGCAGTAGTTTCGGTATTACTTTTCACAGAAAGGCACTTTTGGAACCGAAAGCGGCGTATGAGAATGTGAAGGTTCTTCTGCAAAACAAGATGAAAGGAGATATGAGATGTACAAGAGTTTTTCGATGGAACTGGCTGGCAGAACTTTAACAGTGGATGTTGGCCGTGTAGCAGCTCAGGCAAATGGTGCTGCATTTATGCATTATGGAGATACAACCGTATTATCAACCGCGACAGCTTCTGACAAGCCGCGTGACGGTATTGATTTCTTCCCGTTAAGCGTTGAGTTTGAGGAGAAGATGTATTCGGTCGGAAAGATTCCGGGCGGATTTAACAAGAGAGAGGGAAAAGCAAGCGAGCATGCAATCCTTACTTCCCGCGTAATTGACAGACCGATGCGTCCTCTGTTTCCGAAGGACTACAGAAACGACGTAACACTGGTAAACATGGTTATGTCTGTTGATCCTGAGTGTAATCCGGAGATTCCGGCTATGCTTGGTTCCTCTATTGCTACCTGCATTTCCGATATTCCGTTTGATGGTCCGTGTGCTACCACACAGGTTGGTCTGATCAATGGTGAATATATCATCAACCCTACCATGGCACAGAAAGATGTATCTGACCTTCAGCTTACAGTAGCTTCCACAAGAGAGAAAGTAATCATGATCGAAGCCGGCGCAAAAGAAGTTCCGGAAGACAAGATGATCGAAGCTATCTATAAAGCTCATGAAGTAAACCAGGAGATCATCAAATTTATCGATAAGATCGTAGAAGAATGCGGAAAACCGAAACACAGCTACGAATCATGTGCAGTTCCGGAAGAACTCTTCGCAGCGATCAAAGAAATCGTACCTCCGGCAGAAATGGAAGTTGCCGTATTCTCTGACGATAAACAGACAAGAGAAGAAAATATCCGTCAGGTAACAGAGAAACTGAAAGAAGCTTTTGCCGACAAGGAAGAGTGGCTTGCAGTTCTGGGCGAGGCTGTATATCAGTACCAGAAGAAGACTGTCCGCAAGATGATCTTAAAAGACCACAAACGTCCTGATGGTCGTGCCATTACTCAGATCCGTCCTCTGGCAGCAGAGACAGATATTATCCCGAGAGTACATGGTTCTGCTATGTTTACACGTGGACAGACACAGATCTGTACCATCACAACTCTGGCTCCTCTTGCAGAAGCACAGAAGCTTGACGGACTTGACGAATTTGAAACTTCAAAGAGATATATGCATCACTACAATTTCCCGTCCTATTCTGTAGGTGAGACAAAACCATCCAGAGGACCGGGACGTCGTGAGATCGGACATGGTGCACTTGCTGAAAGAGCATTAGTTCCTGTACTTCCAAGCGAAGAGGAATTCCCATATGCGATCCGTACTGTATCTGAGACATTTGAATCCAATGGTTCTACTTCTCAGGCAAGTATCTGTGCATCCACAATGTCTCTGATGGCAGCCGGTGTACCAATCAAAAAACCGGTAGCAGGTATTTCCTGTGGTCTGGTAACAGGCGATACAGATGATGATTACATTGTTCTCACAGATATCCAGGGACTTGAAGACTTCTTCGGAGATATGGACTTCAAGGTAGCCGGAACTCATGACGGTATCACAGCAATCCAGATGGATATCAAGATCCATGGACTGACAAGACCGATCGTAGAAGAAGCAATCAGACGTACAAAAGAAGCAAGAGAATATATCCTGACAGAAGTTATGGAGAAATGTATTGCAGCTCCACGTACATCTGTAGGCGAATATGCTCCGAAGATCATTCAGATCCAGATCGATCCTCAGAAGATCGGTGATGTTGTAGGTCAGAGAGGAAAGACTATCAATACGATCATCGAGCGTACAGGTGTTAAGATCGATATCACAGACGAAGGTGCGGTATCTATCTGTGGAGTTGATCAGAAGAGCATGGATGAGGCAGCTAACATGGTTAAGATCATTGCAACTGATTTTGAAGCAGGACAGATCTTTACAGGTAAAGTTGTCAGCATCAAAGAGTTTGGTGCATTCGTTGAATTTGCACCGGGTAAAGAGGGAATGGTACACATTTCCAAGATCTGTAAAGAAAGAATCAATCGTGTTGAGGATGTTCTCACACTTGGTGATAAAGTTAAGGTTATCTGCCTTGGCAAAGACAAGATGGGAAGAATCAGCTTCAGCATGAAGGATGTACCGGAAGAAGCGTAAAAATTATGAGATATCACAATATTACCAAGGACGATATGCTTAATGGCGACGGACTTCGTGTAGTGCTCTGGGTGGCAGGATGCAATCACTGCTGTCCGGAGTGCCAGAATCCTGTCACCTGGGATCCAAACGGCGGACTGCCTTTCGGTGAGGCAGAACGCAAGGAGATTTTTGCGGAACTGGATAAGGATTATGTGAGCGGAATTACCTTTTCAGGTGGAGATCCACTGCACCCGGCAAATATCACTGAGGTAACAGCCTTTGCGAAGGAGATCAGAAGGAGATATCCTGGCAAAACAATCTGGCTTTATACAGGTTTCCTCTGGGAGGAGATCTGCAAAGAAGAGATTGTGCGTTATCTGGATGTCTGCGTAGACGGTGAATTTGAGGTGGACAAGAAAGAACTTTCCCTTAAATGGAAAGGTTCCAGCAATCAGAGAGTGATCGATGTTCCCAAAACTCTTCATGAAGGAAAAGTCGTATTGCATAAATAAGAAATATACAGGCAGTTCAAGTATACGTCAGGTGTACCTGAACTGCTTTTTTACTGAATCAGTCAGTGATGATCACAAATATTGTTACTGTTCACTCCGTTCACAGTAACGTAGCCAAAATTCATTCCA
>ERZ838827.2158-NODE-2158-length-12264-cov-2.716930_pt1 | contig 12264 bp, 10 predicted proteins | sample MGYA00519881_ERZ838827 | MGnify/ENA primary metagenome ERZ838827 (study PRJEB31850, sample SAMEA3708842) | human gut metagenome | biome: human gut; feature: human-associated habitat; material: faeces | place: China | collected 2014 ...
TAAGCACTTCGCCATTTGTTGAAAGAGGGATATTTTTATATAGTTAGCTCTCTAATACATATTTTCGAGTGTCACCAAAGTAACAAGTTCATCCAGTCTTATTTTTTCATTACGGTATTTGCAGGAGCAAATGATATATTCATATCCGTCTGTCGGCATACCGACGATATCAATTTGAACTTGCTTTTTTGTTTGATGATCAGTTCTCGACCATCGACTGATCTGATTTAATTCGATCGGAAGAGGATCAATATAATATAGAAGATATTCTTTACACATTTCTTCAAATGTAAATTCCATATAATCTGATAAATGTCGTTTTACTGCGTTAGGATAAGTTTTTGCAATTCTACCAGAAACCCAACTTTTGTTGTAATTTCATTAAAACGTGAGGCGCTTTCAGCAATTGTTTTGATAATTGCATTATAAAGTGCGGGCTCGCGCAATTCTTGTTTCAAAAAATTTTCAGGTTCTTCATATGTTTAATATAGTGAATTACGATTATGTTTATTGTGATTACTATATTTTGAACTTTAAATAAGGTCAAGAATCTTTCATATGAAAGCAAAAATATCATGATGATTTTGTGTATGTGATTTATAATAGCACATTTTTTATACAAATATGATTTTAAATATCACGTTTTATGGGGGGGGGGCAACTATAATATATTATGTAAAAAAGTGTAGAAAAATGAAAAAAACTAACGAGGGAAACACGTTTCATGAAAAATATACTGATCCTGACGACAGTCAGCGGTTTTTTGAAAAAGTTTGAGATGGAGAATGTCAAAATACTCCAGAGCATGGGATATATGGTACATTATGCAGCAAACATGAATGAACAGCACTATCCGTTTGATGAAAAGGAACTCGAAAGGGCGGGGATAAGATTGCATCATATTGATATTGCCAGATCCCCTTATATGCTGAACTATAACATGAAAGCATTCTGGCAGTTGGCAGCGATTATCAAACAAAATCATATATGCGCGATACATTGCCACACGCCGGTAGGCGGGATGCTTGGGCGGCAGATGGGATGGTGGTTTCGCAGGAGGCAGCTTCAGATCATCTATACAGCTCATGGTTTTCACTTCTATAAAGGAGCGCCTTTTATCAACAATACAATTTATTATTTTGTGGAGAGATTTCTCGCACATTTTACTGATCTTCTTGTTGTGATCAATAAGGAAGATTATAAAAATGCGAAGAAATTTCATCTGCGTAAAAATGGAAAAGTCTATCATATCCCAGGGATCGGTCTGGATCTGGAACGGTTTTCCCCGCTTACAGAAAAGGAGCGCAGGGAAAAGCGAAAGAAGCTTGGAATTACAGAAGATGATTTCTTTCTCGTATCGGTGGGCGAGTTAAATGAGAATAAAAACCAGCAGATCATTCTTCGTGCATTGGAGCAGATGAGAAGAGCGGGCAAAGATATTTCCAAAATCAAATACGGCATCTGTGGGGATGGATTTTTCCGGGAGAAAATAGAGCGGATGATCCAAACGTTGGGACTGGAACACAATGTGCGGATGTTCGGTTACTGTATGGATGTGCGGGAAATTCTTGGGTGTGCGGATGTGTCGGTTTTTCCGTCCCGGAGAGAGGGACTTGGAATGGCGGGACTGGAAGCGCTGGCTATGGAAATCCCGCTTCTTGCCGCAGAAAACCGGGGAACGCGGGAATATTTGAAACCCGGGATCAACGGATATTTCTGTGAGAGTGACAGCGTGTCAAGCTGGATCAACGGATTGGAAACCATTCGGAATCTTGCGCCGAACGTCCGCCAGGAAATGAAGCGGATGTGCAGAAAGTCAGCGGAAGTGTTCGGAAAAGAGAATACGAATGCCATTATGAAACTGGTATATCAGGATTTAGATAAGAGATTGGAATGTGTAAGAAATGGAAGAAAAGGTGAAGATCAGTGTCATCATGGGTGTGTATAACCCTGTGGAGCAAAAGCAGCTTCAGGCTGCGGTGCGGTCGATGATCCGGCAGACGATGACGGACTGGGAACTGATCCTGTGTGATGACGGATCCCATATTACATATCAGCCTTTGATCGATGAGGCGATCGAAATGGATGAACGGATCATCCGGATCCGGAATAAGACGAATAAAGGATTGGGCTATTCACTGAACCAGTGTCTGAGCATTGCAAAAGGGAAATATATTGCCCGGATGGACGGGGATGACATTTCCGAACCGGAACGGTTTCGGAAGCAGTATGATTTTTTGGAACGGCATCCGGAGTATCAATGGGTGGGATCAAATTCCAGACTGTTTGATGAACATGGTGTGTGGGGAGCGGATTGTGTGCCGGAAAGGCCGGAAGCATCGGATTTCCTGTCTTATTCCCCGTATATCCATCCGTCGGTGATGTTCCGGGCGGAGGTGCTGCGGAAGATCAAGGGTTATCCGATCTCGGAGGAGACAAGACGGTGTGAGGATTATGAACTTTTTATGCGGCTTCATAAGGCAGGCTATCGTGGATACAACCTGCAGGAACCGTTGATCCGCTACCGGGAAGATGAACATACTTATCGGAAACGGACGATCCAGAGCCGGATGCAGGAGGTAAAGATCCGTTACCGTGGATTCAGGCAGTTGGGAATCCTGCGTCCGGAGACGGCAGCGTATGTGATGCGTCCGCTGGCAGCCGGGCTGTTTCCGCCAACGGTTTTAAACCGGATCCGGCAAAGTACGAGAAAGGGGTATCGTGTCGATCAACATGCAAAGACGGTATGAGCAGTATCGGGAGATTTTGAAAAAAAGTGAATTATTGGAATATCCGGTAAAACGTCTTTTGGAAGCAGATCAGACGATTGCAGGGCACAAGTGCCAGATTCACGAACAGACCAGTTATTATGTGCTTGCCCCGGCTTTAAACGGATTTGTTGTTTGGGTCTTGCAGAATGCTGTGAAAAGCGGGATCGAACGGCTTTATTTTCTTGCGCGGGACGGATATTTTATGTACCGGATCGCACAGCGGTATTGTGAAGAACTTTGTCTGCCGGTGGAATGTGTTTATTTATGCTGCTCCCGGTACTCCTTAAGGATTCCGACATACCATACAGATATGGAGGAAGCGCTTTCTTATATCTGCCGCGGCGGGATCGATGTGACACTGCAGAAAATCCTGGACCGTTCGGGGCTCACATGGGAAGAGCAGAAGAACGTCCGAACACAGCTAGAACTTCCACACGAGTTTTTGGAAGACCCGGATGCTGTGATTCCCTATGCAAAGCTGGGAGAGATTCGGAGAGCACTGCAAAAATGCAGTTATTTTCTCCAATGTGTTGAGGTACATTCAAAAGAGAGTATGCCTGCGCTTGCCGGATATTTAAAGCAGGCGGGATTGCTGGAAGAGAAAAAGGCAGCGCTTGTAGACAGCGGCTGGGTCGGCTCGATGCAGAAAATCCTGAACCGGACACTTCGTAAAATGGGAAGAAAGGAAGCGCTGGAGGGATATTACTGGGGCATTTATGAATTGCCGGAGGGCGTGGATCCGGTCAAGTATCATTGCTACTATTTCAGTCCGAAAAAAGGGCTGCGCGCAAAAGTATATTTCAGCAATTGTTTGTTTGAATCCATTTTCAGTGCGCCTCATGGCATGACATTGGGATACCGGAAACGGGAAGCGCATTATGAACCGTATTTTTCGGAATGTTCCAGACCACGCCGTATGTTTATGGAAGAAACCGAGCAGTATCTGGTGCGGTATACTGAATTTTTTTTGCGGCAGCTGAAAAGCGCTCATTTGAAAAAGACAGATATGCGGAATCCGGAGCTTCAAAGACTGGAACTGATGAAACTGGACTGGAAAAAAGCGCGTAGGATCACCGGGAAACTTCTGCGCCTGTTTATGGGATGCCCGTCCCGGGCGGAAGCAGCCTGTTATGGAGCGCTTCGTTTTTCAGACGATGTGCTGGACACAGATACGAAACAGACTGCGGAAAAGCTGTCGGAGCAGGAACTTTGTGAGAACCATGTCTGGAACAAGATCCTTGTGATGTTTGGCATCCGGAAAAAATATATAAAAGAAAGCGCCTGGTATGAGGGGAGTGCAGTTCTGTCCGGAAAAAATGTGAAAAAGCATTGGCGGCAGTATGCGCTGTATAAATATCTGTTGTATATTCGGCAGGGATTTTTTAAGGGGTAGAGAAATATATATGAAGAATTTAAGTAAGAAGACAAAAGCAGAACGGATAGCGCAAAGAAAACAATATTTCTTTGTTATTCACGAACTAACAACAAGAGAAATTAAGAGAAAATATGCAAGATCTTATCTTGGGATTATATGGAGCGTACTGAATCCATTATTATCGATGATTGTTATCTCGTTGATTTTTTCTCAGCTCTTTAAAAGAGATATAGAAAACTTTCCGATTTATTATCTTTGTGGTTATATTTTGTGGCAAATGTTTACCGGAGCGACTAATGCGGCTATGACAACATTAGTTGACAATAAAATGCTGTTGATTAAGGTGAAATTGCCAATGGAGATTTTTGTTTTGGCAAGAGTATATACTGCACTGGTGAATCTTGGGTATTCGTTGGCAGCATTTGTAGTCATGTTGTTTGTTTTTGGAGTACGACCGAGTTGGGCATTGCTTTTTTTTCCTGTTATTGTTCTTTTTTTGCTTTTATTTTCACTTGGAATTGCCTATATATTGGCAACTGCTTATGTATTTTTCGGGGATGTAAAACATTTGTATTCTGTATTGCTTACTTTATGGATGTATTGTTCAGCAATTTTTTATCCGGTTGAAAGTCTGCATGGAATCATTCGGATTGTAATCTCATATAATCCTATTTTTAATTATATTGATGCATTGCGGCAAGTTGTTATGTATGGTCAGTTACCACCAGGGATTGAAGTGGTACGAATGGCAGTATGGGGGATTGTGATGTATCTGATCGGATATCATATATTTAAAAAACATAAAAATGAAGTTATGCAGAAAATTTAATGGGGGCAGTTATGCGAAAAAGAATACAAATTAAATTCATCCTGATGATCATCACAGTGTTTTTTTTGTTTTCTGAAGAACAAATTGAAACAAAAGCAGCGGGAGAACGAGCATATTTTGGCTCGGAAGAATATGAATGGGGACTAGATGAAACTGCATCGATTGGCATTTATGCAGGGGCAGATCAGAATTTGTCCGCTGCAGAATTATATGTACGTTATGACAGCGGAGTATTAGAATACCAGACCGGTGGAGAATTGATCGAACCCGGATTGATTAAAGTGTATGGGGAAGAACTTGGTACGACGGAGTATATGCAAATGTTGGAATTTATTCCACGGATTGCATGCAATACGCAAATTACGATTGAAAGTGGGTCTATTGTAAATGAATTGGGAGAGACCGCAGCAGTTGCTCCGGTGACAGTAGGCGTCGCTATTCCAATGGCAGAAGGGTGTGCATTGGATGAAATACAGGTCAATGGAGTTCCAGTTTCAGGATTTTCAGCTGAGGTAACTGATTATCAGATGGAGGTAGACGAAGTGGTAACTCAGGCTCAGATTACTGTCTTACCGGCGGAACGTTCCGTTGAAATCAGTGATACTACACTGGTGACAGGAGAAAATATAATTCAGATCATTACATCAAATACGGCAGGAAATCGTGCGCGTTATGTGATACGGATCACTAAGCCAGAGCTGAGCACATCGGTGTCACAGAACCAAATCGATAAAAAAGAAGAGATCGAAACACAGAAAGAAGCAACCGTATTAGCAGAAAAGGAAGAATCAGCTATAAACTTTCGTGTGATTTTAATTGTAGTAATCGCTGGTTTATGCCTGCTTTTGGCTGTACTTGTATATGTTCTCATAAGAGAGAAAAAGAAACAAGAGGAATTGAGACGGAGACGGAGGAGAAGAGCTGCAAAAAAAAGGAAAGCAGCACATTCGAAAAAATCGAATATAGAAGAAAATACATTGGACGAGATTGTTACGGAAGAAAAAGAACTGGAAGTATCCGTACAAAATGTGACGATGGAATTTAAGAGGGAGAAAGATGAATCTACAAGTATCAAAGAATTGATGATCCGAACTTTGAAAGGTCAGAGATCTTACGAGATGTTTCGAGCGTTGGATAATGTGAGCTTCAATATATATAAAGGCGAAGTAGTGGGAATTATCGGAACGAATGGATCCGGTAAAAGTACAATTTTAAAAATTATATCTGGAGCGTTGGCGCCCACAAGTGGAAAAGTGGAGGTAGACCGAAATAAAATCCAATTATTAACATTAGGTACAGGGTTTGATTTTGAATTGACTGGCAGAGAAAATGTATATCTTAATGGAGCAATTATTGGATATACGAAAGAATATATTGATGAGAAATATGATGAAATCGTAAAATTTGCAGAATTGGAAGGATTCATGGAAGAAAAGGTAAGGAATTATTCTTCAGGTATGGTTTCGAGACTTGGATTTGCAATTGCCACGATCAGAAATACTCCGGAAATTTTGATATTAGACGAAGTTTTAAGTGTTGGGGATATGTTCTTCAGGCAGAAAAGTGAATCAAGAATTAAGGAGATGATGCATGGTGGCTCAACGGTATTGATCGTATCTCATTCAACTTCCGTTATCCGAAATAATTGTACAAAAGCAGTTTGGATTGAAAAAGGGATTCTGCGTGCAATTGGAGATCCGAAAGACGTCTGTACAGCATATGAAAAGATGAACGAAGAAGTTAAATAGGATGCTGCATTTAAAATGTTGTAAATGAAAATATGAAGGGGAAAGAAAATGCATGCAATTGACAACATTTATGGAATGTTTGTAAATCGTGTTCCCGGAATTCGGGAAAAATATAAAAAAAAGCGGAACCAGGTAAAGGGGATCGGCAGAGGAAGTGCATGGGTGTATCTTCTCTGGTTAAATTTTCGATACTATGTATTGCATGATCAGAAATTAGAACATGTAGAAAAGTATCCTTATTATGAAGAAAAATTGTTATATAGCGAGGGAAGTGAATCTTCAATTTCAGCGAAAAGAAGACCGGAAGAATTCGTTGAGGCATTAGCAAAATATGATGTTATTTCTTTTGACGTATTTGACACTCTTGTGCTGCGACCATTCTCTGATCCAACGGATTTATTTTATGTTTTAGGAAATGAATTGAATTATATGGATTTTCAGAGAATTCGTATAGAAATGGAATGGAAAGCAAGAGCGAAAAAGTATAAAAAAGAAAAACATTATGAAGTAAATTTGGAAGAAATCTATACAATCTTATCGGAAGAAACCGGAATTGAAAAGCAGGATGCGATGAAGAAAGAAGTTGAACTGGAATATGCATTTTGTTTTGCAAATCCATATATGAAAAAAGTGGTAGAGCTCTTGCGGGAGAAAGGAAAACGATTGATTGTAACATCTGACATGTATTTGAATACGAAGCAGATTAAAAAATTGCTGGAATTGTGTGGATATATGTCCTTTGATTCATATTATGTCTCCTGTGATCAAAAAAAATCGAAAAATGAGGGAAGTTTATATCGATATGTAAAACAAAAGGAGGGAGAAAACAGAACATATGCTCATGTAGGGGATAACTATATCTCTGATGTGAAAAATTCCGAAAAGCAAGGTTTTGCTCCGTTTCATTATGTAAATGTAAACGCAGTAGGTGAGCCTTATCGCCCATATGATATGTCAGTTATTACAGGAAGCTTGTATCGGGGAATGGTAAATTCACATATACATAATGGATTACATTGCTATTCAAGAGAATATGAGTATGGGTATATTTACGGTGGATTATTTGTGACAGGGTACTGTCAGTTTATCCATGAATATGTAAAATCTCATAGAATAGATAAAATTTTATTTTTGGCAAGGGACGGTGATGTTCTTTCTAAGGCATATGAAATTCTATATCCGGAAGAAGAAGGAAAATGGGAATATGTCTACTGGTCTCGATTGGCAGCGACAAAGATGGCAGCGTCCAGATATAAGTATGATTATTTTCGAAGGTTTTTATATCACAAAGTGAATCAGAATCATACAATCCAGCAAATTTTTAAATCTATGGAACTAGAGGATATGATTGAAAGTTTTTGTGCGTGTACGAAATTTTTAGCAAAAACACTTTTGACAGATCGGAATGTAGAGGAAATCAAGAAGTATTTTATAACAAACTGGGAACATGTTCTTGAACATTACAGGGAACAGTTACAAGCAGGAAAATTATATTATGAAGAAGTTTTGCAAGACTGTAAAAAAGTTGTGTCAGTCGACATTGGCTGGGCAGGAAGCGGTGCGATCACATTAGATTACATTGCTAATCATATATGGAAATTAGATTGCGAAATTATAGGGATGATTGCCGGAACGAACACATGTCACAATGCAGAACCAGATGCAAGTGAGACATTTTTACAGAGTGGGAAATTGGTGAGTTATCTGTATTCCCAACGTGAAAACAGAGATTTATGGAAATTTCACGATGCGGGAAAAGGACATAATTTATTTTGGGAAATGTTACTGGATGCACCGATGGGAAGCTTGAAAGGATTCTATTTGGATGAGGAACAGAAATGGAGGTGTGAGTTTAAAGACGTGACTGTGGATATAGAAAAAATTTGTGAAGTGCAAAGAGGGGTATTAGATTTTGTACAGGAATATACAGTGTGGTCGAATAAGATGTCTAAGATGTCAAAAATATGTGGTCGAGACGCATATGCACCGATGGTGATGGTGGAAGGAAAAATGAATAGCTTATACAGGAACATATTTATAAAAATGGTTGATGAGAAAAATATAGGAGCAAATTAATATGATTTTATATCATGCAGTTAGTTCATATCAATTATTGGAAATTATTTTGTATCAAATTACGAAAAATAAGAATAAAAGTGCGATTTTAATATTGCCAGATTTTATTGTAGAAAAGTATCCACAGTATAAAATACTAGAGGAGTTACAAATATTTAAGAAAGTTTATTTGTTTCCTTATTTACATATACAGCATAGTAATGAAAAGAAAATTGTAGAAGATGTGGAAAAAGCTTACAAAAAATATATACCATATGAAATAGAAAATTTTGATGATATTTATATTGCTGGAGCGCATTTTTATTTTTCGTTGTATGTAATAAAAAAGAATTGTGAATTTAATTTTTTTGAAGATGCAGCAGGTATGTTGAGTAGAAGTGACGAATTATATATGAATTTGCATACCAAATTTCCACTACATGCTGAGATAGCAAAAAAATACTCACTCTTTTCTGGAACAGGTCAATGTATTAAACGGATTTATTGTTTAAAAAGGTTACAATCTATTAATGTTTCGGGAGAGATATATAAAGATTTTGATGTAGAAGATACATTGGCGAGACTATCTATTCTTAAAAGGAAAAAGATACTTGATTTTTTTGGTGTTCAAAGATATAGAACACAGGCTAATGCAATATTATTAACACAGCATTTTGCAAATTTAGGAATTATGAGTGAAGAAGAGCAGGAATGCCTTTATCAAAAAGTGATTTCAATATTAAATAAAAGAGAGTTATTAATTATAAAAAGACATCCGGATGATAAGATTGATTATAAAAAAATCGCACCTGATGTAGAAATTATTCAAGAAATATTTCCAGCGGAGTTATTACCCTATATTTTTAAGGGGAGGAAGCGACCAAAGGTAATTTATACATTTAATTCAACAGGCATAGGGAACTTATCAAAAAAATTCAAAATAGTAATATTGGAGGAACGGTATGAAAAATAGAGCGTTGATTGTTGTAAATTCTACATATCAATTGCTTACTGCAGTTAATATTAAATATAAACTACTGAAAGAAAGAGAGACGGATATTTTATTAACGGATGTAACTATTCAATTGAAAGATTATATAGGAAATTTGAAAGAAACAGGTGTGTTTTCTAAAGTTATTTATGGGAAAACGTTTGAGATGAATCAAAAATATTCTTCAGGAAATGAACCTGAAATTTCAGAATGTTTTCAAAAAATAGATTCACTTTTTAGGTGGAATTTAAGTGAAAAATTGGAAAAGTATACAGAGGTTTATTTTGCTAATTATGATGTGTTTGTAAGGATGTTAGCATGTAAATTTTATGAAGAATGTGAATTTATTGCATATGAAGATGGATTTTCTTCATATATCATTGATTATTTAGATTTAGGACGTGCAAAAATTAATGAGCACTTAGAGGCTATTAAAATTAAGAAAATGGTAAAAAAAGTGTTGTTATATGAACCACGCTTAGCAGTTCGAAAAGGTGGGTTGCAAAATATTCAATTACCTAAAATATCAAGAGACGATAAAGAGTTAATCCAAATATTAAATTATATTTTTTCATATCAGAAAATGAACAGTCAGTATAAGTTTATTTTCTTGGAACAGTCATTTCGTGCAGATGGTATTAAAGGAAATGATATAGAATTGATGGAGGAATGTAGAAAATGTGTTGAAAGAAAAGAGTTTATTGTAAAAACACATCCACGTAATAGGATAAATATACCATTTGAACGAGGTCTTAGTTGTAAGGACATAGATAATGCACCTTGGGAGTTATTTCTACTAAATGAAGATTTGGAAGATAAAACCGTAATTACAATATGCTCAAATGCTGCTTTAACAAGCAGGATTGTACTTGGGATAGAAATTAATACAGTGATGTTATATGAACTATACAATGGAAAAGTATTGTGGAAAGAAGACCTTATTTTGAAAAAATATTTGGACAAATTCAGAAAAGAATTTGCAATGGAAAAATATTATGTACCAAGAACAATTTATGAATTAAGAAATACAATTAAATTTTTAGGAGAACAAGTATGAGAGAGATAAAAGTATCAGTAATAATTCCAGTGTATCAAGTGGAAAATTTTCTTGAAAGAGCGATAGATTCTGTTTTAGATCAAACTTTGGAAGAAAAAGAAATTATACTTGTAGATGATGGTAGTGAAGATGATTCACCAAGGATTTGTGATGAATATAAAGCCCGGTATCCGGAATTGATTTCCGTTATACACAAAGAGAATGAAGGACTAGGATATGCTAGAAATTCTGGCGTCGCTAAAGCGAGGGGAGAATATATTGCATTTTTAGATTCAGATGATACGATCGAGCCGACAATGTTGGAAGAGATGTATGAAAAAGCCGTAGATGGTGATTATGAGATCGTAATGTGCGACGTTAATATTATTTATGTAGATGAAGGGAAGAATGTAGTAAGTTATACATATTCAGACAGTGAAATAGATATATCTGAATATTTAATTAAGGGAAATAATATCACATATAGTGTGAATAAATTATATAAAAGGGATATTTGGAGAAATTTGAGGTACGAACAAATGCTGTTTGAAGATATTGCGTTAATACCAGCATTGGTTACGAAATGTACCCATATAGGATATGTAAAAAAAGCTTTTTACAACTATTATAGGAGAAGTAACACAATATCCACGTCCGTAATAGGTAAGATGGTTGATATCACAGATGCTTTTAGAAAATTTATAGATGGTAGTAATCCTTTGTATCGAGAAGAAGTTGTATATTGTGTAGCAAAGCAACTTATGTGGAATATGACAAAATCAAGAATTGTTTTTCAAGCAAATTTTATAGATTTATTGAATGAATATAAAAGTGATTTTCTCTTAAATTCGTATATAGAAAGAGATCAAGAAATAAAAAAGCTGCTTCAATTTATGGACAAGGATATAATACCTAACAATATTATATGTATAGATTTGAAAAGGGAGCTCTCAGAAGTAGTTTTAAATGAAATTATGAGCAATTTTCCAGAAGCGAAGTTAATTATCATAGAAAAAAATATTGGTTTTGAAGATATTCCAGAATGTGTAGAGAGAGCCTGGGAAGAGGGAAACATTAAATTTGTTGAAGAATATCTTAGTTTGCGAGTATTGTATGAAAAAGGGGGGATTGTATTAGATAAAAATACTTTTCCACAACTACAATTAAGAAAAGCAAGACTAAATAAAATCTTTTTTGGTTTTGAAAATAGTGAACGTATTACTACTGGATGTTTTGGAGCTCAAATTAATCATTATGTAATAAAAAGTATATTGACATCTTATGAAGAAGATAACATATATAATCAAGCTCTTTTACCATTAGCAGAGCGAATAAGAGATTTTTTGATTATTCATTTCAATTTGAAAGTAAATGGACGAAAGCAATTATTGAAAGGTGAGGTACAAATATATTTACCAAGTGTTTTAGCATTTGATATGAAAGATCAAGAAAATTATTG
>ERZ838827.2169-NODE-2169-length-12200-cov-10.683162_pt1 | contig 12200 bp, 10 predicted proteins | sample MGYA00519881_ERZ838827 | MGnify/ENA primary metagenome ERZ838827 (study PRJEB31850, sample SAMEA3708842) | human gut metagenome | biome: human gut; feature: human-associated habitat; material: faeces | place: China | collected 2014 ...
AAACTGGAAGAAGAGATCCTGAAAGCGGGACTGCAACCCAGAGACATCAACTTCCTGACCGTTGAAGGGAAACTGGATAATGCAGACTTCAAACTTATCCGCGATTATATGCCGAATCTCGTATCGGTTGATATTTCCAAGACAAATGCAACGGCTATCCCCGACTTCACTTTCTCGCAGAAGAAGTATCTGCTGAATATGAAATTACCTCATAACCTGAAGTCAATCGGACAGCGTGTATTTAGCAATTGCGGTCGTCTGTGCGGCACGCTGGAATTACCGGCCAGTGTAACGGCTATCGAATTCGGTGCTTTTATGGGATGCGATAATCTTCGCTATGTATTGGCTACGGGAGATAAGATTACAACGCTGGGAGATAACTTGTTCGGGGAGGGAGTTCCGAGTAAGTTGGTTTATAAGAAATAAAAAAGGTTATCCGATAGAAACACTCGGAATAATCCCCAAAAGTGTACGAGTAAAACATTCATAATATAGTCATAGAGTTCGGTGCAAAGCCGAACTCTTTTTTTACCCCTTATCTGATTTTTGCTTTTTAGAGTGCTCTTGCTTTTTCCTGTTAATCTCTATCAAAGTACATTTGTTTTTAAATTCCTATCCTCCGGATGTTTATTCTTTAATATTAAGTTCAATATCTTACCTATCAGCCATGTTATCCATGAAACCAGTAACAATATCATTATGATAAACATAAATTCAAAGTCCCCTAAATTAGGATGAAAAATACAATAGACAACCATTAGAATATTATTCAGAACAGTAATCTTCTTAAATATATTTATAAAAAAGCTCCCATATATTTTTATTTAAGTATTAGTCTACAAGAGAAAAGAATGGTATCTATTTTTGCATTTGAATTACTTTCAGTTGCATTTCCGTATCAGATAAATCCCAATACCACCATTTATTCGGATTATTTTTTTCCTGCCGAAATCGCCTATCATATCCTATTTTAAACAGATTCAAGAATAAGACTAAGACCTTATCCAATTCATAGTCAGGCAAACTTGTGATTTTCTTTAAACTATGGTATTTCGTTCCTCCTTTCTCTAAAAGTACACAGGGAGTATATGTTTTCTTCAAACGGCTATTTTCTATTGCCGGCAGAATATCCGAATCCGTACACTTAGACTGAACAATCAAAAAGACCAAATATTTCAAATACATTTCCTTCTCAACAATATCAAATATCCTGTAATTATCCAATAGTGTTTCAACCGGGACAATACCTTGAGCATACTGGTTTATTAATATTTCCTGTGCTAACTCCATAATATATTATTTATGATTAATCAAATTCCCGTCAATGTCATTTAGAACAAACTCGCAAAATACAATTCATTCAACTACAAATGGTCCTACTATATTTCATTAGAGAACGAATATAGTGCGATTGCCATTCAACAACAACTATATCATTTATAAAGAAATCCCATATATCAATATTCCACGTCCCATCAGCAAACACAGGATGCAAATCGATCTTCTTCTTAGTTACTTCTATAATTTTTCCCATAAAAGCTTCCGACTCATCTTTTGGAATAAAGAATACAATTTCTTTTTGTTGTACGAACCACGAAAAAGGTGCATTGGGACTATCCAAAGGAACAGTAGGGAAAGGTATATCCATTATGCCTTTAGTACGCAACACTTGTTCTCTAAAAGCAACCTTCTCGTCATAGATCCATTCTTTGATATGCTTCATTTGTATAATAGCGAAACCATCATACCGAAAATCGTCTACAATTACTTTAACGAGTATCCAGACAGGACTTAGGGCACAAACCACCCCATATATGTTTCCCTGCCAACCCTTTATTTTAAATGAATAGAATTTACCTATTTCCATATTCTCGATTGATTATAAGTTAATAATGAAAGGATATAATCAGTATTTATATCAATAAAAACTATGTCTCTTATTTTTAATGTATAAATATCAGTCAGCCATTTTCCACGTGAATTCAGAATAGTATAATGAAGAATGATTGTTTTTACCTCATTCACTTTACCTACAAAAGAAGTATCTTCTACTACAATCCAAAATTCTGCAACCTCCTGTTGACTATATAACCATTTAAAAGGAGCAAGACGATTTTCTATGGGAATTTGAGGAGTTATTATATCCATAATACCGTTTGCAGCCAGCACTTTTTCTGTAAATTTATTATCCTTTGTACGTTTGCATGATTTCACATGACATCTCTGAATCAACGAAAAGCCATCAAATATATAATCATTTGTGATTTTCTTTATCACAATCCACTTGAGGGAAGAATATTCAACTATCCCTACAATAGGTTCTTTTCGGCTTTTAATATTGATAGTATATAATCTTTTATTTTCCATAATTCATATCTTGTTTTTCACGGCTATCTCATTTTGCACAGTTTCCCAAACTTAGTCTATCCTAAATATTCCGAAAATCTGTAGTCAATTCTTTCAATGGACTAAAATCAGTTTTCCATATATCAAGCTCATACATATTCCCTTCTCTATCTAAATATAAAGATGCTATAACTGTCACTCCATCCATATCTTTGAATTGACAATCACTTGCTTGAGTACCAAACTTACGCTCTTTATCAGCAATTCCGGGCGGATATAAAGACAAACTACCCATTCCATTATCTGTTAGTTCGGATACTAATAAATCTTCTCTCCAATTAAAAGGAGGATTTATATTTGATTTAGATATAAGTTCTTCCAAAATACTCTCCTCTTGTCTTGTCAAATGTCTTTTTCTATTCATAATCAATAGTTCTAAACCATAAAAATCAACTTATCCATAAAAATAGCTGGGTCATTTCAGAATCACAAAATACCCTGATATAAATTGATCCTTTATCAACTTATATCAGGATAAGACAAGCAAAGTATAAAAATCATGTAAATTACCTTTCTTCCATTCTTTGATTGTCATTTCTGCATTAAAACCTTCAATACCTTTCATTTCGGCTATTTCCTGTAAAACATCAATGCTCTTCTCTTCATATAGAGGTAACAAATATGCAGCAGCAGATGAACGCAAACAGATATCAGGATGTTGATAAAAAACAGCTAATTCATGTAATGACTTATTTTCTCTAAGATATTTTACAATAATTGCCATTTTATCATAATTACGGTTGGCTTTCTTACTATTACTCATCTTTAATGCTTCACTACGTTCCATTGCAGCACTCTCAAAAAGCTCTAGAGCCTCCTTTACATTCTTATTTTTTTTCATGGCTTCCATCCAAATTCCTTTAATATTTTTATTCCAAAATCATATTGTTCTGAAAAGTTTGAGTCAGCCATTATCTGACAGTTAAGCTATTAGAAATAGGTTGTTTAGACGAATAGTAGACCGATATCTTTTCGTGGGATAAGAGATACTGTTCCATTCTCAAACTTCTATACGACACGGTAAATTTAAAACAATTATACTGAATATCAGTAATCTTTTTGTTGAAATTGTCGATAAAGTTTCCATAGTATCACAAGAATATTTTATGAAAAGATGAACACCCTCTTTAAAATCAAGGAAGTTCCGAGTAAGCCGGTGTAGAAAAAATAAAAGAATTACCCTGACATAAGTTGATTAAAAAATAATTTATATCAGGGTAAAGATTTATATTAATTCTATTTAGAAATTTGCATCAACATAACGATAAATTAGAAAAAGGGATACAGGGATAAGTGTGAAAATAAATATTAGTAAACATCTTACAATTGTTCGTTTCAAAACAGAAAATTGTTTGTACTTTTTGTCTATTTCTATCAAACTCTTAGAGGTAATCCAATAATACTTGATAGCACATAGGATTGCGACTACAAGTCCTGTCCATAACCCAATTCTAACACTTTTATATTTTATGACATTTGCATTCATCAACACTTCGTTTCGTATCAAAAATATGGCATAAATGGTACTTGTTGCAAATGCTAAAAACACACCAGTTCCTACTACAGCGAGCAATTTAGCATCATCTTCATTTTTTCCTATACAGCAGAAAAAACGAAATATTCCATAAGTAAAATAGTCTAATAATATCATTTTATTATTGTTTTTATTTACCAAAACATACCTCTTTGAAGGTTTATTGTTCCTAAAGAAGCAGGTACTCCATTATTTATATTTTTTATAATTTGTTTTTGATTCTCTACGGATGTATCATAAGAGCTACTTCCCATCAAGTAAATAAGTCCGATTTCCCAATAAGCTAAACTGCCAATTCCAAATACGAAATCACTGCCATCTCTAAAGTTTGGATTAAGTGAAAAATTGTAAACAGAGATTGCACTCGTTACCAGTCCTGTTACATTTCCCACTCCTCTCATTAACTTTGTAGCATTCTTCGCCACCTGCGCACTATTTACCATCCCTTTTGCTTTTCTAGCCAGTTTCGTACCGGCTGGTTGCTGGAAGATATTTTGGGAATAATATTCGCCTTTCTTCGTACGGAAATATCCTCCGCCGAAGGGATGTTCTGTGTATCTTAGTCCGGCATGTAATGATGCTGCGGTTCCCCACGGAGTTAATATTGCATTTACTTCGGGTGGAACAAGGGATAGACAATCACTTTCCTGTTGTTCTGACGCATTCCCATTATCTTTATTTTCTATTTGATATTCCTCTTTCACGCTCTCCCACGAAACCTCATTCCCGTTTTCGTCCTCATATCTTTCCCTATCCCAGTTGTACACGGATGCCATTCCGGTAGGATCTGTTCGATTGACGGGATTATTAAAACAGTAATCGTATGGATTGACATATGCCCATGCTTCTGCCAGAGGGTCAGTATAGGTAAATCTTCCCAGTGCCGCATCATACATCCTCGCCCCATAATCATACCAATCCAATCCACTCTGTCTGTCCAGTTCCTTACCATTATACTTATAAGGTTGAACCGACGGAGATGAAGCAAATATCCCTCCGAACGGATAATAGTGATTCACTTCCTCCACTGTACCATTCTGATTTACAACCACTCGATTGTTTCCCTGATGATCCCGCAAGAAATAGTGATAAACAGCATCCGAAAGAGTGATATAGCCCTGTTCTGTCAACAACTTGCCAAGTACTCCATTTTCATAGATCGCATTGCCGCAATAGTCTGTGGTAGTAGTTATTTTATCTGTTACGTGCGTTGTACGAATTTTCGTCCCATTTGCATCATAAAGATAAGAGATACTATTGCCATTCTCGAATTCTATCCGACTTGGTAAATTTAAACAATTATACTGAATACCAGCAATCTTTTTGTTTAAATCTTGGATTAAATTTCCATTTGAATCATAAATATACTCTATGGGCTGGTGAGCTGTATCTTTAAACTCGAAACCACCATCATAGGCGGAAACGGAAGATTTATCTTCTACAGCCTTTAATTGATTACCATTATAAGTAAAGGTTAAATTATCAATCATTCCATAAGCATTTGCTGCAGTCTGCCCGAAACGTTTCAAACCGAGTATATTTCCCATCTTATCATACCCCGTCACCTGCTCATTGAAATGATCTTTATTGGCAGATAAAGTATTGCCCTCACCATAAAGTGCATTCTTTAAACGCGAAAGTTCATCATAAGAAAATTGGTAACCACGTATTGTTGATGCATCGGTTTGCCAAGTCATACTACAGATGTTTCCATTAAAACAGGGAGTACCTGCACCATCTGTATAATGTAAAGACTGTTTAAAAACAGAACTATCAATATCTGTCAACCAGCTACGAATGTTATAACTGTTTGTCGTTGTTAATGAGTCAGTGCCATTGATGCGGGTCAGACTTTTAATTCTCCCTGTTTCATCAAAGGAATAAGAAAAGCTGGTAACGTCCTTTCCCAAAATATGTACCTCTTTAATCAGTCTTTTAGCATGATCGTAAGTATAACTTTTCTCCAATCGGATATTATCATCATATTCTTCGCAAGACACCGTAGGTTGCCCGTTGAAGTTAAATGCTGATTTGGTAACAACCACTTTCCCATTTACGGTAGTATGCCGGGATTGGATCAACTGCTGGTTGTAATCGTAATAAGAGCTGCTGTACAACTCCTGTCCGCTTTCCAATACACGTGTCATGGCCCCTGTCAAAAGCCCCTTGTTATGCTGCGATTTCTCCTGACTACTTACATAGCGTTGACCATATTTCTCATCAGCGACATATCCCAATGAGGCAGGAAAGCCAGATATATAATTCTGATAGTCATACGTATCGTAATAGTCAGCTTTCAAAATCTCCAAATCCTTCAGATAGATACTTTCGGGACAAGAAATAACATAACCGTAAATGGCGGATAAACTATCGGGATAGAAAGCTACATGAATATTCCACGAGCTACATTCCTTCGAATCAGGAGTTCCATGATAAAGCCCTGACAGAACCTCCCGGCCAAACAAATCTGTGAAACGAACACTCCACTCCTCCCGCTTCTTCTGTTCACCATTCCGTGTAAAGATCAGTCGGTCGGCACTGTCGTAAATCATTTCCGCCCAATCACACCCGGGGAGTTTCTTACCAATACAACGGTTACGGTCATCATAACGATATTGATAAGCATAGCGGTCAAGCACATTCTGCAAATCTTTTTCTACCAGACTATCGCTAACTACAGGAGGAAGCACGAAACACAGGTTATTAAAATCGTCATATACATAATAAGTATCCAGTGTATCGATATCGGATATCTGCCTTTTCAGGATTATATTTCCTTTCTTATCTGTAAATTGACAGCTTAGGTGTCCGTCTTCATCCTCTGTTTCCACAATGGTAAGCTCATTGCGAGGATATGTCTCCATACATATTTTTAGAGTCGGATGGGCACGTTCGCCGTCAACACTAAAATATTTGCAGAAGTCCGACAGGATGCTAATGCGATAGGCGTTCTTTATTCCATGACCGGTTTGCTGCCATACTTCTCCTGATCCATAGGTTTCCACAATGCGATTTAATGGAGAATTCTCATAAACAATTTTACTATATGCGCAAGAATCAGAATAGAAAGCCGAAGCATTGTTTTTCAAATCATCAAGGGCCACATACGCACCTGTATGTTCACTAACTATGGGCAGCCACTTCTGTTTTTCATGTCCCAAAACGTCATACTCGGAATGAACCGTCAAGTCTTTTCGAGAAGGTGACGCAGCATACTGCAATGTTTGTTGAGGACGTCCGAGGAAGTCGTAATAATTAATTGTATGTTGGGCTTTCGACGGGTCTTTCAGACTATTATCCTTTACAGAAACAGCCTCATTGGGAAGAACCGTTTCGATATAATTCCTTCCGGCAGAAGGTGTATACTCATAATGACGGCTTCCCTGAATATGCAGAGTCATCTCACCGTCCGCACGATTCCCCTCCGAAACCAGATAATAAACTCCCGGACTCATTTTCCCTGAAAACAGAACTTTTCCGTAAGAAGTATCCATCATAGCCAATTCTTGCTGTTGACTATTTAAAAGCCGAACTTTACCACCACCCAGCATTACCGCAGATGCGGTAATCTCTACATCAATAGTAGAAGCCAGTTCAAACTTATGGTAAACATCTCCACGATAATTTTTAGCAGTTCCTTTTTTATCATCAAAATAATCAGAAGTGTCAAACGTTGTTACATAATCCGTATCAACACCTACAAGCCCAATATCTATCGGGCTATCTTTTGTATCACCAAGGACTATACCGTCTACTATCTTACCATTTATTTCCAGGTTTAATTTTCCTCCGAACCTAGGGAAGGTAACTTGCAGTCCATACTTACCAGGAAGTAAACTTTTCTTCGGAATCTCAGTCGAATATTGATCTTTTTTTAGATAATTTTTACTACTGGCCACCGTATCTCTTCCTGATAATAAATCAAATACGAAATTTCCTCCTTTATTAGTAGAGATATCAATACTCATAGGAGAATCTAACTTTATTTCATAATAATATTTGGGTCCATTAAGTACATTATCAAAACTAGCTACAGATTTATATGTAAAATTTTTACTATAAGGTCCTACTTCTATCGAATTCCTTCCCGTTTCTCCGAGATAAAAGATATGAATATTAGTTTGAATAATTCCATTTACAGGCTGCCCGTTCAGTGAGGTTCCTTCACAGAATATTCTATAATATCCAGATTCCAACGTTCGCACAATAGCAGCCTGTCTATCCCCTATACTATTTTTATCATTATATATCCGTGAGTAGATTTCGCCTGATAAAAAAGGATACTCAAGTCCCCATAACTCTTCAGGACTACGAGACACAGCAATAGTGTTTTCTTTCTTATTGTCATTCTGTATTAAACGCATTGTCGTTGCGTCCAATTCCGAGTTCGCATTGTTGATTACAACAATCGCTTGTCGGCTTAGTCCAAAATTGAATACCATATCCTTACTCTTATCTCCGGTCTGATCATATTCCTTATTTGTGTCGGAAGAATAACGAAGCGATAAAGATTCCAGAAGTTCTCCCACATTAAAAGGCACACCTCCTCTACTTTGCACTCTTTTCACTGCCACTTCTTGAGCATATCCTTCCAGCGCAATTGCCAGAAAGCATGCCAGCAGTATATATTTTATAATCTTACTCATTTTATTCATTTATAATGTGGTAGTTATTCAGCTGCAAGATTTCCTTATCACCGTTTTCACTCAATCGATAGGTCTGAACCAGTCTTCCACGTTCGTCGTATTCGTAGAATTCCGTCTTCCCTGAAGGGTCAGTCGTGCTGGTCATTCCCACTCCCGGTATGTATGTATAATTAGAAATCTTCGCATGTGGCAATTCATTCCTTAGTCCTTCTACCACATCAGCAAAAATGGAATAGTTTTCTTCTCCGGAAACGACTTCCGGAGTATCACCCCTTAAAGCTTCCGTTACTTCTTCATACGTGGCATTTTCTATCTGTGCCACCGGATATTGTCCGTCATACCCCCAAATGAATATATTATCTATACCATCCTTACGTATGTGCACAGGATTTCCATAGCGGTCGTATACCAGATAAACGGTTCTCGCCTCAAGGCTCTGTAAATCCGTCCCAAGAGACTGACGGAAAGCAACGGGCCACGTCTCTTTTGTGCCCCAACCCTGCTGCATCTGATAGTCGAGATGAACAGCTTGTATAGCCTTCTTTTTTCCTTCGCGATGCATCTCCTGTATTTTGTCAGTGACCAATGAGGGAGTATTTTCCAGATAACGATAACTAGTCTGCAAAGAGTCTCCTCCCGTCAGCACTTGTGTATGGCGAGTGAGATATCCGAAATCATCATATTCATATAACTCCCTCCAACTTGTCTTCTGATATGCTTCATCCGATTCAATCAGCGTTTTACGCTTCAATAAAGTCGCACTGAAAAACTCTCTGTTGACATGTGTATAAATTCCATAAAAAGTGCCTGGTTGAAGACTTTCTACATAAATACACATACTGTAGTCCGGACGGTGAACATCTTCATATTCATAATCGACCTGCCTTTCCAGTCGATGTTGGTCGTTGTAATAATATTCTCCCCTCACCCTGCCATTTTTGTAACTTAGATTTATACCGGGCCAGCGAAATCTCCTCTTAAAATAATACACCATATCCATGCGCGAACCAAAAGTATAGCGAAGTGGATTATATTCATTACTAGCATAAGTGTTATAGGTAAAATCCGTATAATCCCAAAAGTGGTCTTCCATATAAAAAAACGTTTCTTTGTAGGGACTGCCAGTCTCACCGACTCCGCTTTTTGAATCAATATAATACTCTTTCACGGTGGGATAAAGAATGTGTTGTGAAGGTTTGTATTGCGATCCGATGCCATCACTATTTTCAATTGTAAAACCTAATATTGTATTATTATCTACCAAATAAGTACCTATACACCTGTATAATGGCATATAAGTCAACACCCCTTCCATTCCCGAATCATCAGCATATTCATAACGCACTTCTTTAACAGGCGTCTTGGCATCCTCATCATAGAACTTCATTTTCTTTATTCGCGCTCCTCCAGCTATCGCCTCATATCCAGGTGCGTTCAGCTTCGTCTTCTCATAAAATGTTTCTTTATTTTGGTCATACAAATAAGAGTATTTATGAGGTTCATATTCGAAAACAGCCTTTCCACCTGTGGGATATGCCACCATATCAAGAAGAGTAGCATTACAGTTGGCCGGAGAAGGATTGCGAAGCGAAGTGGTCAACTTGAAATCATTCGCAATAATATTACCGGCATAACGAGTGCCAGGCATTATATTTTTATCTGCCGTGCCTCCTGTCCAATATCCCCAATGGTCGATGTTGGAAGTGGTAGGAAGAATAGATCCGGTAGGAATATGGTAGGAAAAACGATAAGTTCCCTGTTGCGCATGTTTCAGGGAAGTCAGAAATAACCGATTGGCACATTGATAAGTGTAACCAAAAAAGTGTGTCTGAATGTTCTTTCCTTCGTAACTCACATTTATCGAATCCAATTGTGCTCCCCGGAAACGATAGTAACCTTCGGGCACATATTCGAAAGGAGTATACTGCTGTTTCAGTGAATAATGAAAATCGACTCTGCAATTTCCCGTGCTAATGTAATCTACCAAGGCTATCTTGCTTAGATTATAATAGTAAGAATTAGCTTTTTTATCATACAGTTCTCCAGGCAGAGTTCCTATTCCGATAGGCTCCGGATTTCGATAGGCAGCGTGCCCTGTCAGAGAAAAGAGAGTGGCAATCTCCTGCCATTCTTTTTCAGGCAACACACCTATATCGATGAGAGCTGCAAAGTTCCGATGGTAATTTTCATCAATATCTTTATAATGAATATGGAGACAACGTCCGTTAGGGGCTTTAATTTCAGTCAGATACCAAGCATTTACCGTGTGTTTGTGGTAAGCGTCATATCCCGTGACCGGTGTCTTTTTTTCCCAGGATGCTACTGAATACTCCACAGGACCGTACCCTGTGCCTCCAAATGTATATGTATAACCATCATCAGTCTTTATCCGTATAATCGTGGAATGTGCATACAATGAAGTAGCCATTTCATACTCGCTCAAGTCTACCTCGTACTTGTGTCCACTATACCCTACCACACTCACACTTCCATCAAAATTTATCATGAATTTACCGGAATGTTGTCCAAATTTGAAATAATACATATCCGGGGCAGATTCTATGTCAGTGCCCGTAATCGTAGGCATAGGTGCATAATCATCTTTACTACTGGCATACTTATAGGGATTATCAATGATACCATTTCTCATCTCATCCATGTCAAACCGCCCGTGGCCAAGTAACGACATAAAACCTTTAAAGTGATAATCTTTGCCTCCACCTTCAATAATTTCAACGGACGTACTATAATCCGCCATATCATCCGGAATTCCTCTCACTTGTCGATAGATTACTCCACCACAATTCAATACCCAATTGCGGCCCACATAGTTGTCTGCCTCTGCGGGTTTAAAACCGTCTGCACTATAAGACATGGTAATGGGAAAATTAAAGTTCCGGTCCTTAATATGAACCAGGGGAATGTTGAAATCAATCCGCCCTGTACATAAATTTACGGGGACCTCATCATAACGCATCATGGCCGATGTTTGTGGGGAATACACCGTAGGAGAAGGTGCATAAGCAGGAATCTGTGGAATCTGTCCTTTAATACTTCCACCTGTACCTCCTATCACCGCCAATGCGGTTAAATATAGTTTCAATAAATTGCTTTTCATTTTCTAAATGATTTATTTTGTTTATTACATAATTGCCAAGGCATAAAAGGAAAATAGAAAGGGAGGGAACGCCCTGCAAAAGTTCTCCCTCCCCTATCAGTTTTCTGTTCTTCATTTTTACAGATTCATCGCATTCGCACCAAATACGCCCGCTACTGCCGAAGCCACCGCGATGACTACTTTCAAAATCATATCCCAAACAGATTTCTTGACTGCCATAACTTTACACACCTCCTTTCCACGCTCTTTTTAAATGATTAATTACTTCCAATGACTAGCCACTTCCTGAAAAACCTCTTACCTCATTTTCTCGTTATCCTATTGAAAACTAAGCCTCTATGTGGCTGGAAGTTCCAAACTCCGTTTTCACCTCAAAACACGGACACGCTTTGATCCATTCTTCCGGTTCAATTTCCCCGTTCCCGTTGCGGTCGGGACTTAAATCCCGGTGACCGCACACCCGGCTACCGGGGAAAGTCTCAAGCAATTGATGTAC
>ERZ838827.2170-NODE-2170-length-12190-cov-3.025711_pt1 | contig 12190 bp, 10 predicted proteins | sample MGYA00519881_ERZ838827 | MGnify/ENA primary metagenome ERZ838827 (study PRJEB31850, sample SAMEA3708842) | human gut metagenome | biome: human gut; feature: human-associated habitat; material: faeces | place: China | collected 2014 ...
TGGAAAAGAGCAAAGCATTACTTTTAAAAACACCGATGGAACCGATCTGTTTCAGGGGTTCAAAAATCTGATGCCGGGCGATGTGCGTGAACAGGAGATGATCCTGAAAGCCAAAAATATTACGCATGAAACAAGTTTCTATTTGAGAGCAGAGTGTGACGATGAGACGCGGGAGATTTTAAAAGATGTGAGAATGGATCTCTATGCGAATGACCGGCTTGTCGTTGAAAATGGACTGATCCTGGAAAATGTGAAGTTGGGAACCGTTTCCGATAAGACGTCAATCCAACTGAAAGCAGTGCTGAAAGTCCCGACGTCACTGGGAAATGAAGTGGCAGGCAGAGAGTTTCCTGTGAAATGGTATTTTAGCGCACAGCAGGATGGGGACGAAATCGTAAGTGTCAGTCCCTCTGATCCGGATGCAGGTCAAAATAATGGGATTATCCAGACCGGTGATGAATCCGGGCAAGGGCTGACGCTGCTTTTGATCGTGGCAGGAGTATCCCTTCTTATTATAGTGATCGTGATCTGTAAAATTTTCAGGAAAAAATAGAAATGATATTGACATTTCAGGCAATACGGTGTAAAGTCCTATTGTTACAAATGAATGATGCAAACTTTCTCTTATTCAGAGCAGTGGAGGTACAAAGGACCTATGAAGCTGCGGCAACCCCGTCAAGGAAGGTGCCAACCTGAGCGAGCAATCGAACAATAAGAGGATTGTTTTGGTAAAGAACAGTCCGCTTTTTGGCGGGCTGTTTTTATTAGAAGAGATGCAGTCCGAAAAGAGAGAAAGAAACAAAGAAGGAGGAACAAAATGGAAAAATTATTATTTACATCGGAATCTGTTACAGAGGGACATCCGGATAAAGTATGCGATATGATTTCCGACGCTTTACTGGATGCTTATTTAGAGGAAGACCCATCTGCCCATGTGGCATTGGAAACAATGGCTTCAGAAGACACGGTTTTCATTGCTGGTGAAGTTGCTTCTTTCGCAAAGGTTGATGTTAAAAATAAGGCAAGAGAAGTCATCTGTGAAATAGGATATGACAGTAAAGAAAAAGGAATAGATGGAAAAGAATGTCTAATTATTACCAATATTGGTGTACAGTCACCTGATATCGCTCAGGGAGTTACACAGTGTAACGGAACTATTGGAGCGGGAGATCAGGGAATGATGTATGGATATGCTTGTGATGATACAGAGGAACTTATGCCACTGTCGATTTCACTGGCACATAAACTTAGTAAACGACTTACACAGGTAAGAAAAGAAGGAATCCTTCCATACCTCTATCCAGATGGAAAGTCACAGGTTACAGTAGCATATAATAATCAGGGAGAAATCCTTGGTGTTACAGATGTTGTAATTTCTGCACAGCATAATGCAGAAGTTTCTGTACAAAAGCTTCGAATGGATATTGAGGAGCATGTTATAAGAGAAGTAATTCCTAAAGAATTGCTTTTACCGGATGTAAAGATACATATCAATCCTACAGGACGATTCGTAGTTGGTGGTCCTGCCGGAGATGTAGGTCTTACCGGAAGAAAGATTATTGTAGATACTTACGGCGGAATGGCACGTCACGGCGGCGGGGCATTCTCCGGAAAAGACTGTACAAAGGTAGACCGTTCTGCGGCATATGCAGCACGTTATGCAGCAAAGAACATTGTGGCAGCAGGACTGGCTGACAAGTGCGAAATTCAGCTTTCTTATGCGATCGGTGTTGCTCAGCCGACTTCCATTATGGTAGATACATTCGGAACAGGAAAAGTATCCGAAGAAAAACTGGTGGAGATCGTGCGTGAGAACTTTGATCTTCGTCCGGCAGGAATCATCAAAATGCTGGATTTAAGACGTCCGATCTACAAACAGACTTCTTCTTACGGACACTTTGGAAGAAACGATCTGAATCTTCCGTGGGAAAAACTGGACAAAGCAGAAGTATTGAAAAAATATTTATAACAGTAGACGGAATGCCTCTTTTGGTTTATAGTAGTACGAAAGAGGTGCGGAAAATAAAAAAGAAGGACAGGGACCTGCACCAGGGACTGTCCTCTTTTCTGTATTAGAGCATGCAGGATGGGAGGCGATGAAGATGAAATTAAAAACCAAGCTGATTCTTGCGTTTATGATCGTGATGATTCTGCCTACATTGTTTACAACTGTAGCGATGACGGCATTTGCGCCAAAAGCGGTGAATGATATTCAGGAATTATATCTGATCATTGTATTTTGCACGGCATCAGCTCTGATCTTCTGGATTTACAGGACGGTTTCACTGCCGCTTGCAAAACTGCAGGCAGCGGCCCGCAATATCAAAGAGGGCAATCTGGATTTTGAAATTAAGAATGAGACCAATGATGAAATCGGACAGCTCTGTCAGGATTTTGAAGAGATGCGTTTGAGACTGAAGGCAAACGCAGAAGAAAAGGTGGCATACGATAAAGAGAACAAAGAATTGATCAGTAATATTTCCCATGATCTGAAGACACCGATCACGGCTATCAAAGGTTATGTGGAAGGAATTATGGATGGAGTTGCAGACACTCCGGAGAAGATGGACAGATATATCAAGACCATCTACAATAAGGCGAATGAAATGGATCTTCTGATCAATGAACTGACATTCTATTCCAAGATCGATACGAACCGTATTCCGTATAATTTTACGACGATTTCAGCAAAGCAGTATTTTGGTGACTGTGCAGAGGATTTGTTTATGGAACTGGAGGCAAAGGGCGTACAGTTTCGGTATAGAAATTATCTGGAGACAGATTCTAAGGTGATTGTGGATCCGGAGCAGCTTCGAAGAGTGATCAGCAATATTGTAGGGAATTCTGTAAAATATATGGATAAGTCAGATCCTTCCATTACCATGGATTTAAAGGATGTAGGAGATTTTGTTCAGATTGAACTGGGAGACAACGGAAAAGGGATCGCGGCAAAAGATCTGCCGAATATTTTTGACCGCTTTTACCGCACGGACGCTTCCAGAAACTCATCGAAAGGCGGCAGCGGGATCGGTCTGTCGATTGTGAAAAAAATTGTAGAAGAACATGGAGGAAAAATCTGGGCGACCAGTGAAGAGGGCGTCGGGACAACCATGTACTTTGTAATCAGAAAATATCAGGAGGTACCAATGAATGAGTAAACGAATATTGATTGTAGAAGATGAGGAAAGTATTGCAGATTTAGAGCGGGACTATCTGGAGTTGAGCGGATTTCAGGTAGAAGTGGCAAATGACGGAGAGACAGGGCTTAACAAGGCAATGAAAGAGGAGTTTGATCTGATCATTCTGGATCTGATGCTTCCGGGAGTGGATGGGTTTGAAATCTGCCGTGAAGTGCGGAGTCAGAAAAATACACCGATCATTATGGTATCTGCAAAGAAGGATGACATTGACAAGATCCGTGGTCTCGGACTGGGAGCAGACGATTATATGACAAAGCCATTCAGCCCGAGTGAGCTGGTGGCAAGAGTGAAGGCGCATTTGTCCCGCTATGAGCGTCTGATCGGAAGCAATGTAGAAGAAAATGATGTGATCGAGATCCGTGGTCTGAAGATCGATACGACAGCGAGAAGGGTGTGGGTGAATGGAGAAGAACGTTCCTTTACGACAAAAGAATTTGATCTTTTAACGTTCCTTGCAGGACATCCGAATCATGTATATACAAAAGAAGAGTTGTTCCGGGAAATCTGGGATATGGAATCTGTAGGGGATATTGCGACTGTGACGGTGCATATTAAGAAAATCAGAGAAAAGATTGAATATGATACATCACATCCGCAGTATATAGAGACAATATGGGGAGTAGGATACCGGTTTAAGGTGTAAAAAGATGAAAACAGATTGGCAGAATGTGCACAGTAAAGTTCAGGAAAAAAGAAAAAAAGTAACATTTAACACGATGCAGATCATTGCGTTTGGATTTTTAGGAGTGATTTTTCTCGGAAGTATCCTGTTATATCTTCCGATCAGTAATCAGGAGCCGATTGCGTATCTGGACGCACTGTTCGTATCGGTTTCGGCCGTGTGTGTGACAGGGCTGGTCACTGTATTTCCGGCTGCACAGTTTACCTTGTTTGGAAAGGTAGTACTGCTGGGGCTGATCCAGATCGGAGGACTGGGTGTCATCGCATGTACGATGGCGGTATTTCTGGCAATTCGCAAGAAGATCACCATGAAGAGCAGGGTTATGATCCAGCAGACATACAATCTGGAGACGTTGAGCGGAATGGTACGGTTTATTATCCGGATTCTGAAGGGAACAGTTCTTGTAGAGGGCATCGGAGCGGTGTTATTTGCGTTTCATTTTGTTCCTGAGTATGGATTTATCAAAGGTGTAGCATACGGGATTTTTCATTCTGTTTCTGCATTTTGTAATGCAGGAATTGACGTGCTTGGCACTTCCAGCTTTATGGAGTATGTAAGCTCACCTCTTGTCAGTCTGACTACGATGTTTTTGATCGTTGCGGGAGGACTCGGATTCACAGTCTGGCATGATGTGCGAATGAACCTGCAGGATGTGGCAGGACAGAAACGCCCCTTAAAACGCTTGTTTACGAGATTGCATCTTCAGTCCAAGATGGTGATCGTCATGACAGCGGGATTGATCATGATAGGAACGCTGGGATATTTTCTGCTGGAGTATCACAATGATGCAACCATCGGAAAGCTTGGATTTGGTGAAAAGCTTCTGGCATCCGGATTTCAGTCCGTGACGACGAGAACAGCTGGATTTGCTACAGTTTCTCAGGCAGAACTGACTTCGGCATCCAAGTTGTTTGGATGTATTCTGATGTTTATCGGAGGTTCTCCGGGAGGTACGGCGGGCGGTATCAAGACGACGACAATGGCCATCTTGCTGCTCACCTGTGCTGCAGTGATCCGGGGAAGAAAATCAACGGAGTGTTTCGGAAGACGGCTTGCAGAATCCAATGTACGTTCCGGGATTGCGATTGTATTTCTTACATTTGCAATCTGGCTGACAGGTCTGTTCGGACTTGCTGTTTTAGAGCCTGATGAGCGGTTTATCGACTTGATGTACGAGGCGACCTCCGCGATCGGAACGGTGGGACTTTCCGCAGATCTGACGCCGTCGCTGACAAGAGGCAGTCATGTGATCCTGATGATCCTCATGTATGTGGGGCGAATCGGGCCGATCACCATGGCGCTGGTATTTGCCGGAAGAGAAGATATGCAGGCAAAATTCAGGGATTTGCCGGAAAAACGGATTATGTTAGGATAGAAGGGGTAGAAAGACATGAAAAAACAATTTGCAGTGTTCGGATTGGGAAGTTTTGGGCGGAGTGTTGCCCTGACACTGGAAAATCTGGGATGCGATGTAGTGGTAGTAGATAAATCATATGAAAAGATCCAGGAGATTTCAGATATGGTCTCTTATGCGATGCGGGCGGATGTATCGGATCCTGATGCACTTCATGCACTGGGAGGAAGAAATCTGGACGGAGCAGTCGTTGCAGTCTCTGAAAGTCTGGAAGCGAGCATTATGGCCACGATTATCTCCAAAGAGATGGGAATCCCGTATGTGCTCGCAAAGGCGAAAGATGAGCTGCAGGGCGCAATCCTCGAAAAGGTGGGGGCAGATGCCATTGCCTATCCAGAGTGCGATATGGGGGAACGGGTGGCAAAAAGCCTGATGTCCACGGCATTTGCAGACTGGATCGAATTGTCCTCCGAATACAGCATGGCAGAAGTGGTGATTCCGGAAAAATGGGTCGGAAGAAGCTTAAGCGAATTGAAGATCCGTGAGCAGTACGGGATCAATGTGGTTGGAATCATTCAGGGAGTGCAGGTGGATGTTACACTGGATCCGTATGAGCCGCTTCCGGAGGGAGCGATTCTGATTCTGATCGGAGCCACTTCGGTTTTGGAAAAATTTCATACATGGAAGTAAGAAAGATGATCACAAGTACAAGTAATCAAAGAGTAAAAGAATTATCTCAAATACAGAAAAAAAGTAAAATACGCAGCCGCGAAGGAATCTTTATTGCGGAAGGAATCCGCATGGTCAGAGAAACACCTCATGAGCGCCTGGTAGGTCTGTACTTTTCGGAGAGTTTTGAAAAAAAGTATGGAAAAGAAGTGCTGGATGTGATTTCAGGGGGAGACTTAAAAGTCCGGGAGCAGATCCGCAAAAAGACGGAAATCTTGTCTGATGCGGTATTTTCTTATGTGTCTGATACCAAGACGCCGCAGGGAGTACTGGCAGTTGTGCATCAGATGGAATATACTTTGGGTCAGATGACAGAGGGAGCTATTCCGCATTTGATGATCTTAGACAATCTGCAGGATCCGGGCAATCTGGGAACAATCTTTCGAACAGCGGAGGCTGCCGGAGTGACAGGTATCATAATGAGCCGGGATTGCGTGGATATTTACAACCCAAAGACGATCCGCTCCACCATGGGAGCACTTTACCGGATGCCGTTTTTGTATGTGGATGATCTGAAAGAGACGATCCACACGTTGAAAGAACAGAATATCAAAAGCTATGCGGCACATCTGGATGGGAAAAATACCTATGATAAAGAAGACTATAGACAGGGAACTGCTTTCCTGATTGGAAATGAAGGAAATGGGCTCAGAGAAGAGATCGCACAGTGTGCCGACACTTGGATCCGAATCCCGATGTGTGGACAGGTGGAGTCATTAAATGCGGCGGTGGCAGCAACAGTTCTGATGTTTGAAGTCAGCAGACAGCGGAGAGGATAACACGTTTTCAGAAATTGACAGGGGTGATAGTATGGAACCATTGTTAGATCTGACAAAAGAATATGGTCTGGTGCTGGATGGCGGCGGAGCAAGAGGGGCCTATCAGATCGGTGCATGGACAGCGCTTGAGGAAGCAGGCGTGAAGGTCTGCGCGGTGGCAGGGACTTCTGTAGGAGCATTAAACGGTGCTCTGATCTGCATGGACAGTGTGGAGAATGCACAGAAGATCTGGGCAGAGATGAAGTTTTCCAGAGTCATGGATGTGGATGATGAGTGGATGCAGCATCTGTTCAGCAAAGATGGAAAAATAAAGGAAGTATTTTCTGAACTCTGGAAAAAACTTTCAGATGGAGGTGTGGATATTACCCCGCTTCGAAATCTGATCCACGAAATGGTGGATGAAGAGAAAATCCGACATTCGGGAAAGGAGTTCTGTCTTCTGACATTTTCTGTGACGGATATGAAAGAGCTGGATCTTTCGCTGGAAGATATTCCTGAAGGCGCTCTGGAAGATTTTTTGCTTGCCAGTGCTTATCTGCTTGGATTTAAAAATGAAAGGTTGCAGGGAAAGCGTTATATTGACGGAGGCGTGATCAACAATGTTCCGTTGAACTCCCTGTTAAACCGTGGGTATAAGGATATTATTACCATCCGGATCCATGGACCGGGAAGAGAGCCCAGGGCAAATATTCCGGAAGACGGTGAGGTTCATGAGATCAGCCCGAGAGTGCGGCTGGGAAGTATTCTGGAATTTGACAGCAAAAGAAGCCGGCAGAATCTGAAGATCGGGTATTATGATGCAAAACGGATGCTCTATGGTCTGGAAGGAGTTATATATTATCTGGAGCAGACCCATGAGGAGACGTGGTATGAAGACAGATTATGCGAGATTCCGGATCTGGAGAAAGCCGAGATGGCATTTGTACTGAAGCTTCCCATCGGGTGTTCTGCCAAAGAGTTGTATCTGGCAATGCTGGAGGCAAGTGCCAAGCTGCTTCGCATTCCCAAATATCAGATTTATACTGTGGATCAGCTCCGTGATCTGGTACAGGAACATTATGAGAAACTGGAAGATCAGATGCATCTTCCGAGATTTACACACACATTGATTCAGATAGAAAGGAACAGAACTATGAACTTAAAAGGAAGAAATTTTTTGACACTCAAAGATTTTACACCGGAAGAGATCACATATCTTCTGAATCTGGCAGCAGATCTGAAAGAGAAGAAGAAAAACGGCCAGCCGGTTGATTTCTACAGGGGCAAAAATATTGCACTGATCTTTGAGAAGACCAGTACAAGAACACGCTGTGCATTTGAAGTTGCGGCACATGATCTGGGCATGGGTTCTACCTATCTGGATCCGACCGGTTCTCAGATCGGAAAGAAAGAGAGCATTGAGGATACTGCAAGAGTACTGGGAAGAATGTATGATGGAATCGAATACCGCGGATATGGACAGGAGATCGTGGAGGAACTTGCAAAATATGCCGGGGTTCCGGTATGGAACGGTCTGACCAATGAATATCATCCGACACAGATGCTGGCAGATATGCTCACGATCCGTGAGAATTTCGGTACTTTAAAAGGTCTGAAACTGGTGTACATGGGTGATGCAAGATATAACATGGGAAATTCTCTGATGATCGCCTGCGCGAAGTTGGGACTGGATTTTGTGGCTTGTACAACAGAAAAGTATTTCCCGAATGAGGAACTGGTAGAGACATGCCGCGGATATGCAAAAGAGTCAGGAGCAACGATCACACTGACAGAGAATGTAGAAGAAGGAACAAAGGATGCGGATGTTATCTATACCGATGTCTGGGTATCTATGGGAGAGCCGGATGAAGTCTGGGAAGAGAGAATCCGTGAATTGTCTCCATATAAAGTGACAAAAGAAGTGATGGCAAATGCAAAAGAGTCTGCGATCTTTTTACACTGCCTGCCGGCATTCCATGATCTGAAGACAAAGATCGGAAAAGAGATGGGAGAACGGTTTGGCATTACAGATATGGAAGTGACGGATGAAGTATTTGAATCCGCACAGTCCAAAGTATTTGATGAAGCAGAAAACCGGATGCATACGATCAAAGCTGTGATGGCAGCGACACTGGGAGAGATGTAATTGAAAGCGGAAATTTTAAAAATGCTGCGGGAGAGTCAGGACTATGTTTCCGGGCAGCAGATCTGTGAGCGGTTCCAGGTATCCAGAACTGCAGTCTGGAAGGTGATCAAACAACTGAAAGAGGAAGGGTATGAAGTGGAAGCGGTACGCAACAGAGGGTATCGCCTCTCTTCTCTTCCGGATATTCTCTCCCGGGAGGAGATCGTCAGTCAGATAGATACTGTCTGGGCAGGACAAAACGTGTATTATTTTACAGAAACAGATTCCACCAATATTCAGGCGAAAAGAATGGGAGATCAGGGGGCGCCTCACGGAACTCTGGCAGCAGCAGGACAGCAGACTGCCGGAAAAGGCAGAAGAGGAAGAACCTGGGAGTCTCCGGCGGATCAGAATATTTATATGTCACTTCTTTTGCGTCCGGAGATCGCACCGGTCAAAGCACCCATGTTGACTCTGGTTATGGCATATGCGGCTGCAATGGCGCTTCGGGAATGTACGGGTCTGGATGTACAGATTAAGTGGCCCAATGATCTGGTTATCAACGGGAAAAAAATCTGCGGAATCCTGACGGAAATGAGCACAGAGATTGATTATATCAATTATGTTGTCATTGGAATCGGGATCAATACTAATATTGAACAATTTCCGGAAGAACTAAAGCAGACTGCCACATCACTTCGGATTGAAGCAGGACACAGTATCAGACGCAGTCCACTCATTGCAGCAATTATGCGGTGGTTTGAAAAAGCATATGCCGAATTCATGAAAACGGAAGATCTTTCGGGAATCCAAAAAGCATACAATGAATTGCTTGTGAATTGCGGACGTGAGGTCCGGGTTCTGGAGCCAAAGGGAGAATGGCAGGCAGAAGCTCTTGGAATCAATGACGGTGGTGAGCTGCTTGTAAGAAAAGTGGATGGAAGTGAAACAGCGGTCTATGCGGGAGAAGTTTCCGTGCGCGGTATTTACGGATATGTTTAGTCATATAAGAAAGGAAACTGAAAATGGAAGAAGAAATTGTGCTTTGTGCGGCGAACTCTTATGAGCAGAAATACTATCTGAATCCCGAGTTTGAAATGCTGCCTGAAAGTATCAAGCAGGAATTGAATATTATGTGTGTACTCTACACAGAAGATGTAGGCGGGATCTTGATGGTTTTCTATGATGAGGATGGAAATCTGGAGTTTCGGGTAGATCACGAGGAGAATGATTTTTCGTTTGATGAGATCGGCAGTGTTTTGAAGATCAAACAGCTGCAGCAGACAAAACAGGAGCTGTTCGAGTCACTGGAATTGTTTTATAAGGTGTTTTATCTGGGAGAAGAGGTTGATCTGGAAGAAGAGTAGAGTACAGATCCTGAGAAAAGAAACGAGAGAAAGAGTTAGAGTGTGAAAATGAAACAGTTGAAAATAGGAAATGTTTTACTGGAAAATTCTTATGTACTCGGACCTATGGCAGGCGTAACAGACCTGCCATTTCGCTTGCTTTGCAAGGAGCAGGGAGCGGGTCTTCTGTGTATGGAGATGGTCAGTGCAAAAGGTATTTTCTATAATAATAAGAATACGGAAAGTCTGCTTCAGATTCATCCCGAGGAAGTGCCGGTATCGCTGCAGTTTTTTGGTTCAGATCCGAAGATCGTCAGCGAGATGGCGAAACGGGTCGAGGAACGTCCGTTTTCCATTCTGGATATCAACATGGGATGTCCGGTGCCAAAGGTCGTGCGAAACGGAGAAGGGTCTGCACTGATGAAGAATCCGAAGCTGGTATACGAACTGGTCAGTGCGACGGTAAAAGCAATCAAAAAGCCGGTTACCGTTAAGATCCGGAAAGGGTTCGATGATGAACATATCAATGCGGTGGAAATCGCGAAGATCATTGAAGAAGCAGGTGCGGCAGCAGTAGCCGTACACGGAAGAACAAGAGAACAGTATTATTCCGGAAAAGCGGACTGGGAGATCATCCGTCAGGTAAAAGAGGCAGTTTCCATCCCGGTGATCGGAAACGGAGATGTGACTTCCGGGGAAAAAGCAATCGCCATGCGTGAGCAGACCGGGTGTGACGGGGTGATGATCGCCAGAGGTGCTCAGGGGAATCCATGGATCTTTTCGGAGCTTTTAGAATATGAAAGAACAGGACGGCTTCCTGACAGACCGGATGTGGAAGAAATCAAGCAGACAATGCTTCGGCATGCCAGACTCCAGATCGAGTATAAAGGTGATTTTACAGGAATCCGGGAGATGCGAAAACATGTGGCATGGTATACAAAAGGACTGCATGGGGCAGCCCGTCTGCGGGATCAGATCAATCAGGTTGAGAGCTATGCAGAACTGGAAAATCTCTTGACATCGTTATAACGATTGAGTATAATATTGAAATTGTGAAATATACTTGAATTAGAGATATGGACAGGCAGAAATGTCCTGTAAATACAGGAAAAAGCCGAAGATAAAGTTTTAAATAAAAGAGCAAGATCAGGAAAGAAAGGAAGCAGACAGGTATGGCAGAGGCAAAGAAGAGATTACTTACTTATGCAGGATTGAAAGCGCTGGAGGATGAACTGGAAAATCTGAAAGTTGTAAAACGTAAAGAAGTGGCAGGAAAGATCAAAGAAGCCAGAGAGCAGGGAGACCTTTCAGAGAACGCAGAATACGATGCGGCAAAAGATGAGCAGAGAGATATCGAAGCCCGTATCGAAGAGCTGGAAGGCATTTTGAAAAACGCAGAAGTTGTAGTAGAGGATGAAGTTGATTTAGACAAGATCAATGTAGGATGTAAAGTAAAAGTATTTGACATCACATTTGACGAAGAGATGGAATTCAACATTGTAGGTTCTACAGAGGTGAACAGCCTGGAAGGAAAGATTTCCAATGAGTCGCCGGTTGGTCAGGCTCTGATGGGTAAAAAAGTCGGAGATACTGTAGATGTAGAAACACAGGCAGGAGTGATCCAGTACAAAGTACTTGATATCAGCCGTTCTATGTAGTAGAAACCAGACCCCTTTATTACAAGGGGTCTTAATTCGCATTTAGGGAACACATAAAAGTGTACCGGATGCCTGAAAAGGAAGGAGAAAATATCGTGTCCGAACAGCAGAAAAAAGCACAGCAGGAACCAGATTTAAATCAGTTGAGAAAAGTTCGTCGCGAAAAACTGGCGGATTTACAGGCAAACGGAAAAGATCCGTTTGTGATCACAAAATATGACCAGACACATCACAGTCTGGAGATCAAAGAGAATTTTGAAGAGCTTGCAGGAAAAGAAGTTTCTATCGCAGGACGTATGATGTCCAAACGTGTGATGGGAAAAGCATCTTTCTGCAAT
>ERZ838827.2175-NODE-2175-length-12136-cov-7.107359_pt1 | contig 12136 bp, 10 predicted proteins | sample MGYA00519881_ERZ838827 | MGnify/ENA primary metagenome ERZ838827 (study PRJEB31850, sample SAMEA3708842) | human gut metagenome | biome: human gut; feature: human-associated habitat; material: faeces | place: China | collected 2014 ...
CCGGAAATTAACCGTAAGGAGCTATTTAGGTTGTATTCTGATTACTACAACAATAAAACCCCTCCTTTGGTTTGCAAATTTAATAAAAAATTAAATCTTTTCCTTGCGTTTTTCCATTTTTATTAATCATAGTTAAACAAAAAACGGCATCTTTTGGGCGAATTAGTTAAATTAAGAATGACTATTAACACAAAACGACTAAATTCATTGAGAAAAAAGCCTATAAAAATAGTAGAAGAGAATAAAAGTATAAATATCTACTCTTCCTGATAAGGTTCAATTGAGACTAGTTCGTATTCACAAATGAGAGGCAGATTAGGACTGGTTGCACTACGCAGGTTCAAAAAGTTGGTATCCGTCCAGATGGTGATTTTCCCACCTACACCCATCAGTTTTATTATTTCCAAGAAGTCCGGAGATGGAAATCTGTTGTATGAGAAACATCTGTCTATTTCATATTCACATGAGTTTTCTCCTCCAGCCACTCCTCCCAACTGGACTGTTTGCCGATAGTTCATTCTGCAAATGTCAGTGTCTCGGTTGATTCGTTCGTTACTACCCATCTTATCTATACGATAAAGCACTCCGCTTTTACTACGCTGTATCCCCGGAGTCTTGGCTTCAATTTCTGCAAAGTACTGTTTAGCTTTGACCAGATTGCGCGCAGGCAGACGTTTTTCATAAAAGTCTCTCAACAAATTTTCTGCCTGTTCTCTTCCCAACAATGGTTTAGGATTGTCTGTTAGCGCATCATGCATTCCTTTAATAAGAATATCCGGATTTTGTTCGAATAGAACGATTTCTTTTCTAAACTTATCCTGATAAAAGAGAATCCCATAAACAATAGCCAACGAATCCAGATTGACAGGGCGCCCGGCATTTTGTGCATCAAAGAAATCATGTATTTTGTGGTTGGCATCAGGATACGATATAGGCTGACGCCCGGCAAAAGCCATGCGCAAAACATTTGTAATCGTATCAAAATTGCATTTCTCTATATCAGGAACTGCTCCTTTTATAAACCAGAAGATATTCGCTTCCTGTTCTTTATATTCGCACACAGTACAGTAACCTGCCGCATAACTCAATGAATCGACTTCAGTACGCATCTTTAAACCCGATGTAGCACAAGAGCACAACATCATATTCACCAAGATTATCAATAATTGGATAGTCAGTGTTTTATTGTTCATTTCGTTTAAATCAATGTGTTTTGTTTGGAATCTACAAAAAGAGAGCATCCGCGATGGACACCCTCTTTCTTTGTATTATAATCAACTATCCGGAGTTAAATCTGAAATTCCGGAGAAGTTATCTTTATTCTTCTGTCTGCTTAGCCTCAAAGTCTTTCATCAACTTATCCTGAACATCTGCCGGAACAAGCTCATAACTAGAGAACTTCATAATAAACGAAGCACGTCCGCCGGTGAGTGAGCTAAGAGCTGTAGAGTAGGACGACATTTCTTTCAAAGGAACTTTAGCAACCAGTTTCTCAAAACCTTTTTCGCTACTCATACCCATAATCATGGCACGACGTCCCTGAAGATCTCCCATCACATCTCCCATCCTATCAGACGGAACAAACACTTCTACATCATAAATCGGTTCCAGAATTTTCGGACCGGCGTTCTTGAAGGCTTCACTAAAGGCGTTACGTCCGGCAAGCATAAAGGAGATTTCATTAGAATCTACCGGGTGCATCTTACCATCGTAAACAATGACACGCACGTCACGAGCATACGAACCCGTCAACGGACCTTGCTCCATACGAGACATAATACCTTTCATAATAGCAGGCAGGAAGCGTGCATCGATAGAACCACCGACGATACTGTTGATAAACACCAGTTTACCACCCCATTCCAATGGTATTTCTTCCGTACCTCTCACGGTAATCTTAAATTCCTGTCCATTGAACTTATACGTATCGGGCACAGGCATACCTTCTTTATAAGGTTCTACAATCAGGTGAACTTCACCAAACTGACCGGCACCACCGGATTGTTTCTTATGACGATAGTCGGCGCGGGCGGCTTTTGTAATCGTTTCACGATACGGAATCTTCGGTTCTTCGTACTTCACCGGAAGTTTTTCGTTGTTTTCCAAACGCCATTTCAATGTACGAAGATGGAATTCTCCCTGTCCGTGTACCAAAGTCTGTTTTAATTCCTTTGACTGTTCGATCACCCAGGTAGGATCTTCCTCACGCATACGATTCAGAATACTCATCATCTTTTCCACATCCGCTTCATTCACCGGCTTGATGGCACGGGTATATTTAGAATTCGGATATTTGATAAAGTTGAATTTATAGTCGCAATCCTTACCGTTCAGCGTATTACCGGTTTTCACATCTTTCAGTTTCACAGCAGCACCGATATCACCGGCTTGCAGCTCTTCCACCTTGACACGGTTACCACCGGCTACCACATAAATTTGCGCAATACGTTCCTTCGAACCACGGTCGGCATTCAGTAAATCGTCCCCTTCATGAACTTTACCGCTCATTACTTTGAAATAGGAAACTTCACCGATATGCGGCTCCACACTGGTCTTGAAGAAATAAAGGGATTCCGGTCCGTTAGTATCCGGAGCCACTTCTTTACCTTCAGTATTCTGTACCTTCGGCATTTCAGAAACAAAAGGAACAACGTTACCCAAGAATTCCATCAAGCGGCGAACGCCCATATCCTTACCTCCACAAACACAGAATACAGGGAACATGCCTCTGGCGATCAATCCCTTACGGATACCTTCGCGCATTTCATCTTCTGTAAGAGAATCTTGTTCGAAGAATTTCTCCATCAGATTTTCATCATTCTCGGCAGCAGCTTCTACCAATGCTTTGTGCATCTCCATAGCCTTATCCATTTCTTCTGCCGGAATATCTTCGATGGTCGGAGCCCCTCCTTCGGGTTTCCACGAATATTTCTTCATCAACAGCACGTCAATCAGTGCATTAAAGCCCGGGCCGGTAGCTATTGGATATTGGATAGGAACAACCTTAGAGCCATAAGCCTCTTTCAGCTGTTCGAGGATATTATCATAATCGCATTTTTCATTATCAAGCTGGTTGACTAGAAAAATAACAGGTTTATTCAGCTTTTCTGTATAACGGAAGTGATTTTGTGTACCGACTTCGACGCCGTATTGGCCATTAAGAAGAATGATTGCTGTGTCGGTCACATTTAGTGCAGTTACTGTACTGCCTACGAAGTCGTCCGATCCTGGACAGTCAATAATATTAAGTTTTTTGTTATTCCATTCTACATGGAGAACGGTGGAGAAAACGGAGTAACCATACTCTTGTTCAACAGGGAAATAATCGCTAACAGTATTCTTTGCGGCAACAGATCCGCGACGTTTTATAACACCACTCTCGAAAAGCATCGCTTCCACGAGAGTGGTTTTCCCAGAGCCAGAACTTCCCAACAAGGCAATGTTCTTGATTTCATTAGTCTGATATACTTTCATAATATATAAGATTTTAGTAATTACTCAGTATGTTTCTCACATACCATTAATTTTGTGATGCGCAAATTAGGGATTAATTGGGGGAAAAGCAACACTTATGACGGTGTTACTAAACAATGTTATGTAACACATCTTTAACATGAACATTTTCGAAACGGGTTAAAAATTATTTTCGCATGGCTATAAACTAATTTCATAGTTGCAACGAGTAATCCGGCACGATGTTATTTTTAGTTGTTTTCCTTTCATACAATAGTTCCCCCGTTACCTAATCAGTTTTCGTTTGACTTAAGTCAAGCGATAGTTTAACTTAAGTCATTCTATCGTTTGACTTAAGTCAAACGAAAACCCGGCTACAAGTTCGAATCTTATTTATAAAAGAAAAGATCTTAAATTCAGCATTGCAGGAAATTATCCTCTACTAATCGATGGGGAATTATCTATTTAGCGTATTCCTACCCCACTATAAATAATTTCCGTCAACTGCTTTTTTGATATATCTAATAATAGTCTTACTTTTACACCCACAAACCCAAACAGCATAACTATGGCAGGTATCTATCTTCATATTCCTTTTTGCAAAACGCGCTGCATCTACTGCGACTTCTACTCAACCACTCGCAGCGAACTCAAAACCCGTTATGTACAGGCTCTCTGCCGGGAGTTGGCGATGCGTAAAGAATACCTGAAAGGAGAAGATATAGAAACTATTTATTTCGGTGGCGGAACCCCGTCTCAACTGGGAAAAGAGGATTTTGAACAGATATTTGATACCATCCGCGAGCACTACGGATTGAATCATTGTCAGGAAATCACTCTGGAAGCTAATCCGGATGATTTATCGCAGGAATATCTGGAAATGCTTTCCTCACTTCCTTTCAACCGCCTCAGCATGGGAATACAGACTTTTGATGACGCTACGCTCAAACTATTGAGACGCCGCCACAATGCCCGTACAGCCATCGAAGCAATTGACAGATGCCGGAAAGCCGGTTTCCAGAACATCAGTATCGACCTAATTTACGGATTGCCCGGAGAAACAAAAGAACGATGGGAAAACGATCTCCGTCAAGCTATCAGTCTGAATGTAGAACATATCTCCGCCTATCACTTGATTTATGAGGAAGATACACCTATATATAATATGTTAAAACAGCACCAGATATCCGAGGTAGACGAAGACTCCAGTTTAGAATTTTTCACATTACTGATAGAGCATTTGCAGAAAGCAGGATTTGAACACTATGAGATTTCCAATTTCTGCCGCCCCGGAAAATATTCCCGCCACAACACTTCCTATTGGAAAGGAATAGCTTATCTGGGATGCGGACCATCGGCACATTCTTTTGACGGAATGACACGGGAATGGAATGTGTCTTCAATCGACACCTATATAAAAGGTATAGAAGAAGACTGCCGTGCTTTCGAGACAGAGTATTTGGACCCAACCACCCGCTACAACGAATTTATTATCACTACCATACGTACCGTATGGGGAACACCTATAGAGAAACTGAAACAGATGTTCGGCAATGAAATGTGGGAGTATTGTCAAAAAATGGCTGCACCTTATCTGAAAAATGGTAAACTGGAGGAATACAACGGAGCTTTGCGCCTGACGCGTGAAGGGATTTTTATTTCCGACAGTATAATGAGTGATTTACTTTGGGTAGACTAACCAAACAAACAAAAAGCCGATGACCGAATCAGAAGTTAGAAAGTTATTACGGCAAATGAAAGAACTGGATTCGCAAACTGCTTTCCGGGACTTTTACAACATGACTTACGACCGTTTCTTTCGTATTGCCTATTATTATGTGAAACAGGAAGAATGGTCGCAGGAAATCGTTCTCGATGTATTCCTGAAACTATGGAAGCAACGCAGCAATTTGCTTGATGTGAGAAACATTGAAGATTATTGTTTCATTCTCGTCAAAAATGCTTCGCTCAATTATCTGGAAAAAGAATCAAGACATACGCTTATTCATCCCGATTCTCTGCCGGAGCCTCAAGAACAAAGCTATTCACCGGAAGAATCGCTCATCAGTGAAGAACTGTTCGCTCTTTACGTAAAAGCACTCGACCGGCTTCCGGATCGTTGCAGGGAAGTGTTCATCCGCATCCGTGAAGAAAAACAGAGTTACGCACAAGTAGCAGAAGAATTAGGCATCAGCATGAATACAGTGGACGCACAACTTCAGAAAGCAATCACACGTTTAAAAGAGATGATTAGCCGGGCCGAAATAGATTAACATTCTTTTAGACAAAGAGCGTAGGGAGTTTCTGTCCCCCTCCGGTCTTTATCAACAAATAAGTCAATCAATCACTAAAAAAGACAGAAAATGAAAAAGCTAAATGACGCAAACATGGGAATCTTTGTCCTTCTTTCAGTTTGTCTGTGCCTGTTTTCATGCAACAATGACAACGACAACCTACCAAAGGACTATGCAGGATTTGAACATTCGAAGGAAACAGTAGAATGTGAAAGCGACAAACCCGAATGTGAGTTGAAAATTAAAATTGTTGCAACAGAAAAAACAAAAGAAGACCGGACGGTAGTACTTGCCACACCCCCTCCGGTAGTAGGACAAGCAGCAGTGGTACAGCTAACAGAAAAAAAAGTAATCATCAAAGCGGGTAAGAAGTCAGCAACAACTGTCATAAAAATCTATCCTAAACAGATGATATTGAAGAAGCAGAATGTCACTTTATCCTGCACTCCCCAGTGGAAAGAAGGAGGAATCAGCAAACTGACCATTCTGTTGAAACGAAAATAATAGATCAAGAGCAATACAGAAAAAAGATGAAATACACCGATACGGAATTAGAAGAAATACTGAACAAGCTCGTCGCTTCCACACGTTCACCGCGAGGACGGTTTTCAGCAACAACCAGTTACCCGGAACTAGAGAAAAGACTGAAGTCACATACCCGGCGTCTGACACTGATACGTACTTTCTCGGCAGCGGCGGCAGTAACTCTACTTTGCCTATCGGTATGGACAGCCTATTTATATATGCAACCGGTCACGATACAAACGGTTTCCACCTTGGCAGAGACACGCACGGTCTGTCTTCCTGATGGCAGCACCGTCACACTCAACCATTATTCTTCACTTTCTTATCCTGAAAAGTTCAAATCGGACAAGCGGGAAGTGAAACTAAATGGGGAGGCTTATTTTGAAGTAAGCAAGAACAAGAAACATCCGTTTATCGTGCAGACTGAAACGATTGACGTTCAGGTGTTGGGAACTCACTTCAACGTAGATGCCTATCAGAACAACCCGGATGTAAAGACAACGTTATTGACAGGTTCGGTAGCAGTCAGCAATAAAAGCAAGTCAGTTCGTGTGATTTTGAAACCGAATGAGATTGCTATATATAATAAGGTGGAAGAAAAACTCACCCGCAAGGTTTTAGAAAACGTAGAAGATGAAATTTCCTGGCGGCAGGGAGAGTTTATATTCGACGACCTACCTTTGCAGGAGATTGCCCGCGAACTTTCCAACTCGTTCGGAACAACCATTCACATTGCCGACTCAACCTTGCGAAATTATCGGATCACAGCGCGATTCCGTAATGGAGAAGACTTGGATGCGATTTTATATGTACTGCACAATGCCGGTTATTTCAACTATTCACGAAACACTCAACAGATTACTATTACTAAAAACTAGACTAAATGAGAACTATTCACCAAGGACACCTACCTGTCAGAACGCTCGTTCTGATAGGTATGGTGATCCTTATCACCGCACAGGCATACGCACAGAATGCAAATGCCCGACTCACAATCACATTGCGAAATGCTACATTGAAGGAGTTCGTCAAGTTAATCGAAAACTCTACAGGATATTCTTTTATCTACAGTGAAGAAATCAGCATCAGCCATAAAATCAATCTGAAAGTGAAAGATATGCCTTTGCATGAGATACTGGATCTCGTATTCAAGGATGAACCGATCAGTTACAAGTTCTCTGAGAGATACATTCTCCTGCAAAAGAAAAGGGTGCAAAAGCCTGTAAGCCGCAAGTTTACTATCAGCGGATATGTTACCGACGGGACGTCGTCCGAGACGTTGATTGGAGTCAATATTGTCGAGAGTCATCAGGGACAAGGAACTACTACCAATCCTTACGGTTTTTACAGTATCACATTACCCGAAGGAGAAGCCACACTGCGCTTCTCCTATTTAGGTTATGGGGCAGACACGTACTCATTCACCCTCCAAAGGGATACAATACTGAATATCAGCATGAAGGATAATAACCAACTGCAAGAGGTAGTCATCGTATCGAATAAATCGGAAGCCGGAAACCTTGCCACACAAATGGGAGCTATCGAAATTCCGACCGCTCAAATAAAAAGTACACCCAGCGTGTTGGGGGAAGCGGATGTGATGAAGACCATCCAATTGATGCCCGGCGTGCAAGCCGGAGTAGACGGGTCCGCCGGATTATACGTACGTGGCGGTAGTCCCGACCAAAACCTTATTTTGCTTGACGGTGTTCCAGTATACAATGTAGATCACTTATTCGGTTTCTTCTCCGTGTTTACTCCCGAAGCAGTGAAAAAAGTAACTTTCTTCAAAAGTTCCTTCCCCGCCCGTTTCAGCGGACGTCTTTCGTCAGTAATTGACGTTCGCACTAATGATGGCGATATGCAGAAATTTCACGGTATGTTAAGTATCGGGTTGTTGACCAGCAAAATCAATTTGGAAGGTCCCATTATCAAAGGAAAAACATCATTCAATCTCTCCGCACGGCGCTCCTACTTAGATTTACTGGCTAAGCCCTTTATGCCCAAAGATGACAAAAGCAGCTACTACTTCTATGACATAAACGCAAAAATCAATCACAAATTCTCCGACCGGAGCCGCCTCTTCCTCAGCGCCTATAACGGGAAAGACCACTTTGGAAACAAAATCACCGAATATTCAGGCTATGAGAATAAGAGCAAAATGGACTGGGGGAATACTATTATCTCTGCACGCTGGAATTTTATATTCAACAATAAGTTATTCAGCAATACGACAGTTGCTTTCAATAAATATAGGTTTTATGCCGACACATATACCTACAGCCAGCATACAGATATTACCACACACCAGGCTACCACCAATAAATATTCTGCCGACTACCGCTCCGGTATTCAGGACTGGAGTTATAAGATGGACTTTGACTACCACCCCACACCCGCACATCGCATTAAGTTTGGTGCGGAATATCTGTATCACAGCTTTCGGCCGGAAGTCATGACTTCCAAAATATCAGAGCGAACCAATAATAAATTACCCAATGATACTATCTATCATGGTATCAACAATCGTTCGGTTTATGCACATGAGGCATCTGCCTATATAGAAGATAACTTCAGAATCAATCCACGCCTACGAGTGAACCTTGGATTAAACTTTTCTTTATTTCATGTACAACAGAAAAGCTATTTTTCTGTCCAGCCACGTGTGTCTGCCCGTTACCAGTTGACCAAAGATTTCTCGCTCAAAGCTTCTTATACCAAGATGAACCAATATGTACATTTACTAACTTCCACACCTATTTCCATGCCGATGGATTTATGGGTTCCTGTCACAAAAAGAATAAAACCGATGCAAAGTTACCAATATTCTTTAGGCAATTATTATACAGGCATCAAGGGCTGGGAGTTTTCGGTAGAAGGCTACTATAAGGATATGCGTAATGTACTGGAATACAAAGAAGGCATCAGCATCTTCGGTGCATCCGCAGGATGGGAAAATAAAGTGGAAATGGGACGCGGACGTTCGATGGGAATTGAATTTATGGCACAGAAAACAATCGGAAAGACAACCGGTTGGGTATCTTATACTCTTGCTAAGAGTGACCGTAAGTTTGCCAAAGGCAGCATCAACAATGGAGAACGGTTTCCATATAAATATGACCGTCGCCACAATATAAATCTCACCATTAATCATAAATTCAGTGACCGGATTGATGTCGGCGCTTCCTGGGTGTTCTATACGGGAGGTACAAGTACTATTCCTGAAGAGCAAACAGCAGTGATTCGTCCCGGCAATGTTTCTTATTTTATAGGAGGATATATTACCGGAGGATATGGAAACTATGTCGATGGCTCTTACAACAATTATGATAATACCTACGTCGTAGAATCTTCTTACGTAGAACATCGTAATAACTACCGCCTTCCCTCCAGCCATCGGCTGAACATCGGTATCAATTTTAACAAAAAGACGAAACACGGTATGCGCACCTGGAATATCAGTCTTTACAATGTGTACAACGCCATGAATCCGGCATGGGTATATCGCAGTACCAACAAGGAAGGCCAAAGTGTCATCAGGAAATTTACGCTTCTACCACTCATTCCTTCATTCACTTATACTTATAAATTCTAAAATGTTTATGAAAACCTTTATACATTATTTATTCATATTGATATCAGTACTGACTATCGCCTCTTGCGAGAACGATTTACCTTTCAACGTCAAGGATAATCCACCCAAACTTGTAATGAATGCGTTAATCAATGCAGACAGCCTGACCAACATCGTGTTTCTCAATCTTACAGGAAAGGAACGGGTAACCCATATTCAGAACGCCACACTGGAAGTACGTGTCAACGGAGTATTGACGGAACAACTGCGTCCTCTGCCTATTGAATCTGAATATTCAGTTCCTCAATGCCAATTCAAAATTACGGGAAAACTGTCTTCAGGTGATGTATTACGGCTTGACGCTCTTACCGACGACGGGCAATATCACGCATGGGCAGAAGTTACCGTACCGCGACGTCCGGCAGAAATAGAAAAAATTGATACTCTTACCATCCCATTTACAGAAAGCAGTTTTACCACAGAGTTTCTCCGGCATAAAATAACATTCAGAGATCTCCCCGATGAGAATAATTATTATCGAATTATCATGGACACACGAGTTATTCAAACGCTACGAAATGGAGACAATGAACTCTATACCAAAACATGGCACAACTACAACTTTGTATACAGAGAAGATATTGTACTGACAGACGGACAGCCTTCCACCGAGAACGATGAAAATAACGGTATGTTCGATATAGCCAAAAACGTTTATGGCGTGTTTGATGATTCACGCTTCAAGAATAGTCCCTACACAATGACGGTTTACGTACCACGCTATATCTTTCAAAGTTACGACGGACCGTATCCATCTGCTAAGGTAGATATAATAGTACACCTTTTGAGTATTACGGAATCTGAATATTATTACCTGAAAGCACTCAATCTCATAGATTCCGATGCTTTTGACGATACGATGAACGAACCCATCAAGTATCCCAGTAATGTGCACGGAGGAACAGGAATAGTGGGGATCAGCACAGAAGTAAGCAAAGTCATTCATATTATGGATAACAGGGAGGCTTCATTCCTGTAAGAGTCTGATTATTGATTCATTGCTGTCCCAAGTAGATATAGTTCAATTATTATTATTACTTTTGCAGCCAAAAACAGGCACTTACTATGTTTATCATCATCGGAATTATGCTGACAGGAATGCTTTTGGGCTTCCTGCTACGTAATAAAAGACTATCTTGGATACATAAAATAATCACCCTGCTGATATGGGTCCTGCTCTTCCTCCTCGGGATTGATGTAGGAGGAAACGAGGCTATCATCAAAGGACTGCATACATTGGGACTCGAAGCACTCATTATCACACTGGCAGCAGTGACCGGCAGTATACTTTGCGCATGGGGACTCTGGTACCTATTATATATAAGGAATAAAGGAAAGGAGACGGAAGTATGAAAGGAAGTCTGATCATCGTCTCATTTTTCATTCTCGGTACCCTTTGCGGGTTTTATCATCTGATTCCCTACGATTTTACGGATAGCAAACTAAGCTATTACGCCCTTTGCGGACTGATGTTCTGCGTAGGTATCAGTATCGGCAATGACCCCAATACACTGAAAAGTTTCCGTTCTCTGAATCCACGTCTGATGTTCCTCCCCGTCATGACGATACTGGGCACATTGGCAGGATGCGCCGTAGCAGGCATTTTCATGAGCCAAAGAACCTCTTCAGACTGTATGGCAGTGGGAGCCGGATTCGGCTACTATTCCCTTTCGAGTATATTCATTACCGAATATAAAGGTCCGGAATTGGGAACAATCGCATTGCTATCCAATATCATGCGTGAAATCATAGCATTGCTGGGAGCCCCGTTACTCGTGAAATATTTCGGCAAACTGGCACCTATTTCTGTAGGAGGAGCTACCACAATGGACACTACTCTCCCCATCATCACCCGATGTTCCGGAAAAGAATTCGTAATTATTTCTATCTTTCATGGTTTTGTAGTTGATTTCAGTGTTCCATTTCTCGTCACCTTCCTTTGTTCAATATCATTTTAACAGCAATATTCCTTAAAATTCAGTTATATTACATTTTCGTTTCCGCACACGTATTGCAAAAATGTTTCAGAATAAGGTATTTTTGTATCAAAAAGCAGTTGATTTCTTGATTTACATCAAGAAATCAACCGAAACAAATTCTTTTCCTTTTCTTTATTTTTATGCTATAAAACATATTACTATATTTGCATAGGTAAAAAGAAAAAACTAAGCGCTTAGATCAGTTTTCAATAGGTATTAGATTTGTTTTTAGGAATAGTTTTTAGGTATAA
>ERZ838827.2178-NODE-2178-length-12114-cov-11.761506_pt1 | contig 12114 bp, 15 predicted proteins | sample MGYA00519881_ERZ838827 | MGnify/ENA primary metagenome ERZ838827 (study PRJEB31850, sample SAMEA3708842) | human gut metagenome | biome: human gut; feature: human-associated habitat; material: faeces | place: China | collected 2014 ...
CTGTCACGCATGGGGTCACGGGTTCGAGTCCCGTACGCACCGCGAAAGCAAATAGCAAATTAAAGCAAAGCTCTGAAATCCTTGAATTTCAGAGCTTTGCTTTAATTTGCTTCGACAAAAAATAGCGGTTTCAGGCAGTTCTCACGTGGCTTATTCGTGGGACTTTTTGAAAGCCGTTTTTGCTCCCACGAATTGACGCATTTGTCTTTGATTGTCAGCTTTTTGCGTAGCTGGTTTTTGAGTGTAGCAAACTAATTTTGTACCACTAAAAATCAAAGAATTATGGGAGCAGTGAAAAGAAACACACTAAGCGTATTGTTCATCATCAAGAAAGCGAAACTTCTGAAAAACGGTGAAGCTCCTATCTGTATGCACATCACCGTAAACAAACGAGTAGCCGAAGTTATGATTAAACGAAGCATTCCTGTAGATTTATGGAATCAGAAAAAGGAATGTTCCAAAGGAAAAGACCGTGTAGCCACTGAACTAAACTACTATATTAATACGGTTCGTGCCAAAGTATTACAGATACACCGTGAACTGGAAATAGACAACAAGCCAATAACAGCTGATATAATAAAGGATTGTTTCTACGAACGGGATAAGGTACAGCGTAGCTTGCTGGAGGTGTATGCAGAGCATAACGAAAAATGTCGTGCCCTGATTGGCAAGGAATATACAGAAAGCACCGTTACCAAGTTTGATACTTCCATAAACCGGCTGAAAGAATATATCCGCAGTTGTTACCACTGTGATGATATAATGTTGGCAGAACTGGACGGGCAATTTATCCGTGATTTTGATTTTTGGCTGAAAACAGAGAAGCATTGCCAAAACAATTCCGCATTGAAACATTTGAAGAACTTGAAAAAGGTTGTTCGCATTGCTTTGGCTAATGACTGGATAAAGAAAGACCCGTTTTACGGCATCCACTTCAAGCAGGAGGAAGTAAATGTAGAGTTTCTCTCACGTGAAGAACTGGATATTCTGATGAACAAGGAATTTGCTATCAACCGGCTGGAGCAGGTAAGAGATATTTTTATCTTTTGCTGTTTTACTGCACTTGCTTTCGTGGATGTGCAGCAGTTAAGCCGTGAACACCTAATAAAAGACAATAACGGTGCTTTGTGGATACGCAAGGCACGACAGAAAACCAATCAGATGTGTAATATTCCTGTTTTATCCATTCCTCAAAGGATATTGAGGAAATATGAAGATAATGTAGAGTGCATAAAAAAAGGAGTACTTTTGCCTGTAATCAGTAATCAACGCATGAACGCCTATTTAAAAGAAATTGCTGATGTATGCGGCATAGCCAAACAGCTGACCACTCATGTTGCCCGTCATACTGCGGCTACAGTTGTTTTTCTCGCTAATGATGTATCAATGGAAAATGTATCTAAGATTTTGGGACATTCCAATATCAGAATGACACAGCATTATGCACGGATATTGGATAGCTCCATTATGCGTGATATGATAAACGTAGAAAAAAACTTTAATAGAAAACAGTAGATGTTCGCTTTTTATCAATAAATCTCTAACGAGTATTTTGATAATATATATAATAACTATATCTTTGGTAAGCAGCAGATAATTGTATTTGTGATATTATTATATAAGCACTTATTTTTTATGAATACGACAACAAAGAGCATAAGGACTTGGAAGAACAAAGAAGGAAATCTTTGTTTTAGCTATAATATGAAACAACCAATGGAGAAACCATTAATAATTATAATTATAGGTGCATGTATTGGAACTGTGATACTTGCTGAATATCTATGCTTTAATACTACCTATAGTTTATTTCCCCTACTGTTTTTATTTATGTTTACTTTTATGTACTGGTGTGTTTATCCATGTAAAGATAATGAAGTGGTAGAGGAGATGATGATGAACAAAAATGTGAACTTACGTCTGCATAATGAATTAAAAAGGTATGATAAAAACGTCTATGAAGTGAAGCGTAAATTCCATCAAGATACAAAAGGTACATACGGTATTATAACTGGTACTTATATGTTAGTGTTATTATCTAATGGAGAAATTTTAGAATATGAATTGAAGTATCATAAGCCTACAAAAACAGAACATGCATATCATGAGTTTATAAAAAGGCCCATACAATGTATAAATCCTGAACATAAAAAAGTTATAGAAATAAGGAGTCTTATTAAATGGTGGACACAGATTACAATACCCGAAAAAGTAAAACTTTCATTAATTATACTCGCATTTGTTAGCATAGGTATTGCTTTAACTTCTTTATACTCATGGATAATAATAAAATTAGAATGGAAAGCCATTGTTTTTTTTATTGGATATATCGTCATATTTATGCTTTTACAATCACTAATCAGTAAGAGTAAAAATAGAATAGTAAAGACAATTAATTTTGCAATTTCTTTACCAATAGTAATTACTAAGATATTGTTCAATTTAATGCATCCAACAATAATAGTTTTAATGAGCTACATGTGTCTGGGAGCATATGCATTTGGAATACCTATAGTAATTGTGATAGTTTTAAACTTCTTGCTTGGTCTGAATATTTCATGGGAAACTATGTTTTTCATTACACTTGCAGTAGGTTCTATTATCAGTGTTCACGGGGCAAAATTTATTCATTGGATGATAAAAGAACACTCTCCATTGAAGAATTGGGAAAACCATAAATATGAAGCTGTTCAGACTGAATTAGCTCTCTATGTTATCAATAAGAATAATGTGAATTTTCTTATTTATTTAGCATACTTCTTATTTCTCTCTATATCAGGATTAATGCAAATACAGTATAATGAACCACTGATAACAACTAATATTGATAGTGCGATATTGAAAGCTTTTCTTGTTTTCATAGCCTTCTCAAATATGGTCAATAAATCAAAAGATGTCGAAATAAAGACAAAACCATTGTTAGACAAGATGATTAGATTGATAACGACACATGATGAATAATAGATTTTGCTATTTCGTAATATGATAAACCATAAATTTACTATAAGTATTCATTCTGTAAATAGACTTTCCGAAGTCTGAATAAAACATTAACAAAGGTAAGCTCCGTATTCCGTCCGTTCAAGTCCAAGCCCTACGGGTTTGAAAGAAAATCTCCACGCCTGCGCTACGCTCCGGGTAGTATTTTCTTCCAAAGGCTTGCACAGACGAATTACTACACTGGTAGAGTTAATGTTCTTAGTCAGTTTCGGAAAAAATGTATTTTTTAGGACGGTAGGTCATTCCTGTCGTTCCTTGTTGTAATAGGTCTGCAAAAGCCGTTCTATATCGCTTTCACGGTAGATTATTTTGCCTTTTATCTGAATATAAGGGATAACGCCCGATCTCTCCATTCTTGCAGCGTCCGGATGCTTACTTTCAAATATTTGGATACTTCCCGGTTGCTTAGAAACTTTTCGCCGTTCAGGTGTGGTTTGCTTTCTTTTGCCAGTTTACCGATACCCTCTAACATTCTTTCCATAGACTGAAAGAAATCCTTAATTATCTCACTGTTGCCGTTTATCAGTTCCATATTGTTATATCGTTTTATTGGTTTATAATTGGTTTAAATGATGACAGGCACACACCTTGTCAGTTACGCAGATACTCGCCATAGTAAGATAAGGAAATACTATCTTTGACCGCATCATAGCTTATATAAAGCCGTTTAAAGGCTTCAACGATGAAGTAACGGCTATCTTCTTTCTGTATCTCGTAAACGGCTGGTTTTGCCTGTCCGTTATCCGATACATGGAGCATCGAAAGGAAATACTTTCTCTTGCTTTGGTATATCATCACCGTAGGATGAAGATTTAAACTTTCCCATATTCCGACAATAACAGACAATTTGAATGACTGGTTTACTCCTGTATTATTTTCTTCTTTCTTTTTCATAGGGCAATATTTATTTATTGTTTGATTTATAATTCGCTTTCTTGTTTTCCGTACATTCTGCAATCAGTCTTTCAATATCGGCAGATTTATAGTACAGTTTATTACCGATTTGGGAGTAACCCAATTTGCCACTGTCCCGGTAGTTCTGCAAACTTCGGATGCTGATACCGAGCAGGGCGCACACTTCACGACCTGACAACCATTTCTCCGGCTGGTGGGTATTCTCTTTACAAATCCGTTCCACCTGACTGACGAAACCGGAGAACCGCCCACATACTTGTTTAAAAGTCTGTTCCTCAATAGTTACGATATTCATACGTCTTTTTCTTTTGGCTGGTTGAATATTCCTTTTTGTATTTCTTCCCGGTAGAGAGCCGAAAGGACATCATTGTGCGCACCTAAATGTTCTTCCAGTACGTTATCAATGAAATTTCCGATGCTTACTTGTTTGTTTGTGATCACGCCTACAATCTGAACGATACGTTTTTGTATCTCTCCGCTTATGTACACGCTTTGACGGTTGCAAACCGACCGTTTTTTAAGGAACACCGATTTATAACTTTCCCGTTCCTTACTTGCTGTTTCCTGTAATGATTGTTTTACTTCTTCCATACATTTAATTTTTAATGATTTATAAATAAGTTGATTGATTCCCGATACTGATTGAAAAAATGCAAGCCAGTTTTATAACTATGTCCCTTTATCTTTAAATAGCTTTCAAACATGGTTTAAAACTATATTCAGACCTTGTTTTACTGTCTTATATATTGCCACCACTCAATCATTTTTCAGCAAAGAAAGAGGTAAAAACAAACGCTTTTAAAAATGGGGTTACTTTGTCTGTTTATGTCACAATTTGGCGCAACCGCCTATATTTCGGGAGGGAATTACTGTCTGTAATTTTGCAACTGATAAACAGACAGAGGATAAAGCCAAACCGCTTGCTTTTGCAATCTGACTATAGGGAAGATTTTTATTATCACATGATAACAGCAAGTTGTGTTTTGAGGTCCACACTTCGTTTATTGTGCCTCAAAACCTTGCCACCTTAGCAGGTGGTTAGTTTTACTCCGAAGTCGTAAAACCAGTAAATAATTGTAATCATGGAACAGAAAAAGAACTCATTCAACAAAGGCGGTCGAAAGCCTAAACTTGACCCACGGACACACCGTTATTCTCTCAATCTTGACGATGTGGAGAACGCCAAGTTCTTAGCCTTTTACGACCAGTCAGGCTACAAAGTAAAAGCACATTTCATTAAGAACTGTATTTTCGGGAAGTCATTTAAGGTACTTAGGATTGATAAAAGCAAGGTTGATTATTACATTCAACTCTCCCAACTTTATTCCCAGTTCAGGAGTTTAGGTGGTAACTATAATCAGGAAGTGAAAGAACTTCATTCCAATTTTGCAGAGAAGAAAGCACTTGCTTTGCTTTACAAACTGGAACAATGTACCATCGAATTGATAAAAACGAACCAACAAATTATTGCACTTACCAAACAGTTTGAAGCATCTTATCGGATGGAGGGGATAATATCGGCAGAAAAATAGATATACTTGCCAAAAGAAAAATATCCCGAAACTGCCACGTGTACAGTTTCGGGATGAATTTCATACTTGCTTATCCGTTCCGTATTCTTTCTCAAACTTATGGAACGTACCCACATCGAACCGTTCCTTTATGAAATCACGTACATCGGAAGCCCGATAGTAAGCCTTTCCGCTAATCATCATAAAGAGAAGTAGTTTCTTACTTCTCAATCTTTGCAATGTTCGGGTACTTACTTTGAACAATAGGCATAAATCCTGATTATCCAGTAGCTTATCATTTGGCATTACTTCGGGATTGGTTTGCAATGACTTTACATCTTTGCCGACTTCATCCAGTTTGCGGAGCAATTTTTCCATCCACTCCGCAAATTCGCTTTTGTCTATATACATTTTGCTTCATTTTTTAGGTTATACTTCTGTTTTACCAATCGATTGATGAAGCAAAGTTCGGCAAAGGGAAGCAAACAAGTTACAGGAGTACCACATGTACTCCCGTATAAATTGATGCTAAATACCTGATTATCTATACCCTTTGTTTTCATGTTCTTTTCGGATAAGGGTAGACAGTTCATTCAGAAACTCTGTTAATTTAGCAGGCTTTCGCTTTATAACATCTTCGTGCTTTTGGTGGTAATCACCCAACTTGATATTAAAGAGCCATTCAAAACCCTTGCCTAAGTCGGTCAGATGGGCTGATTTGCCGTTTCGATATTGTACACGTTTGGATAGGAACAGACCGCTGACAAGCTCCATGATGTGGATTAGAATTGTATCGTCAGTCAGGAAAAGGGGAGAAAGAGGAAGTTTGTTTGTATGTTGTTTCTGTTGGTCAGGGTATTTAATACGCAAATTCACAATGCGTATTTCTGTTTTGATAAGTTCTATTGCTTCATCAATAAGCAACAACAAGGCATTTTTCCCCCTGCCCAAATTGCACACGATGCGATTTGAGCCTGTTAAGTCCAAAGGAGAAATAGCATAGTAACACGCTATAATTCTGTTCGTTCATACTAAAATTAGCTAAATGATTAGCTAATTCTTCCATAGCTTCTGCCAATTCTGATACAGAAACTTTACGCTGCGAACATTCCAATAATAATCGGAAAAATCTCTGTTTGAGCAAATTATCCATAAGCATAAAATTTTAAAGGTAAATACGATATGTTTTTATTATAGCGTACCTATGAATGAAAAGCATTTCATTATTTGGTCTGTTCTAATATTTTTAGCATTGTGAGTGAAAATTTCACTGCTTCATCTATATTGGGAGAGTGTGCCGAGTTCTTAAATGAAATAAATTCTTTGTGTGGAGCATTGACAATCTCAAAATACTTTTGGGCTAACGCATGTGATACCGTTTGGTCATACTTGCCATGTAGAAAATAGACAGGCAGGTTAAATGATAATGATGATTTAAAAAGATTATCAGCTAACAGATAAGGAAAGAGATTTTTTGTGTGAAATTTAGACCCGCATCCAAAGTTGATTTTTTCTAAAATAGTATATCCTTTAAACTTGAAAACATCACTTACTAACTTTGACATTGAAGATTTTCCTCGTAGTGTCCCAACCCCGTATTTTTCTAAAAGTTCAGACCTTATAGAAACTAGATAATCATAGTTTGGGAAGTTCTCCGTATTACGGTCAAACTTTCTCAGTTCTTTTTCAGATTTAGTATCTCCAATAGCAGATGCATGCTGAAGTAAATAGTCATAAGCTAAACGCTCCGATTCTAATTGATTTGTTATTTGGCTTATTGCTATGTATGCAGTATATTCATCCGGATACTTTTCTATAGTCTTAACTCCGAGGTAAGTTCCCCATGAATGAGCCACCAAGTATATTTTATTTTTTCCAAAACGTTGTTGAAGGTATTTTGTCATTTTAAAAACATCATCAACCATCTGTTCGAGAGTCAAACTATTTGAATTAATTGATTTATTGTATGACATCCCTGCATATCTCTGCTCCCAATAACATACAATAAAATACTTTTCTAATCTTTCTTCACTCTCACGTGGAAGACTAAAAGGTAATTCAGGAACACCCCCATGTAAATACAATATTATTGGATTTTCTAAATTTTCACCACGAATGAAAAAACCTTGCGAAACTCCATTAATATCCACTTTTCCTTTTTCAGAGATAGAATTAGTTATATTTTTACCTGTTTTATCAAGTAATGAAGGTAGATTTCCTGAACTTTGTGTTATTATGGTTACTACAGAGCGACCACTTAAAAGCGTATTTTTAAAAACACGTGCTATTGTTTTCCCAATCTTTTTCATTCTCTTATTTTTGAGGATTAATAAATATTCTGTTTATTTTTGCACAAAGTTAGTATCATCTGTTAAGTCAGGCAATTACTAATTTTAGCTATATTAAAATATGCAACCATGAATGAAGAAAAAAAACAAAAGATATGGGAAGCTCATAAAAGACATATTGAGCTGCTTGCTAAAGTAAATAATAGTTATGTGTTTGTTGTAGAACAACATGTAAAGTACCTCTATTTGTCAGATAGTTATATTCGTTTTTTTGGATATACCCCAGATGCATTAGAATTTCAGAATAATGAAGAAATCTACTTCGAATCCCGCATACATCCAGAAGATTTAATTGCATTAAGCAATACACAGGAGAGATTATTTGAGTATTTGCAAACAACTCAAGCAAATAAGATTTTAGAATATAAGCTTGTTTATGAGTTTAGAGTTCTAAATTCATACAATAAATATGTTCGTATCGTCAGCCAACATCAAGTATTAGAGTTAGATGAAAATGGTAATCCTTGGATCATAATGGGTATTGCTGATTTATCCCCTAATACAGCACCATTAGATAACATCAAGATTCAAGTAGTGAATTTTATCACTGGCGAAACCCTGCCTTTAAATAAATTTGAGGAAAAAGAACTTATTGAATTTACCCCAAGAGAAAAAGAAATATTACTTTTAATAAAATCAGGTATGCTTAGCAAGGAAATTTCAAATCGATTGTCCGTAAGTATTCATACTGTAAATAAACATCGTCAAAATATAATGCAAAAAATGAATACTGACAACATAATTGAAGCCATTGAATATGCAAGAAAACTTGGATTATTGGATTAATTCAGAAATATTTTTATCTTTGCAGTAGAGTTTTGAAAATGATGCAACGATATGCAGTAAAAGGCAGATAGCACGTTGCTAAATCATTATCCTTTCTCTGAAACAACTTTGTAATACGCTGTATTTCAAAACTTAATATATGAAATCATAGTAGTGGCAAAAATATAATAGGCGATTTCTATATATAAAATGAAACTTATAGATATTCAAGTTTTATAGAAATGAATAATCAGAAATTTAAGGAAGAATTCAAATTACTGTTAGAGAAAACTATTTTCCCAAGCGATATAAAAGATGAAGAACGCAGTAGGGATTGGAACAATATTATTAGCTATACGATAGCTAATGTTCCTTCAAAACTCTATAGGTTCAGAGTACATAATGATTATAGTGTTAGTTCTCTAAAAAACAATACTATATCTTTGGTTAGACCAGACATGTTTTATGATATGTATGATTCTTTAATATATGTAGATACAACAAAAATTGAATCTTTGGTTAAAAATGCGTTGAGTCCTGCTTCTCTATTAACATTTATCGAATATTGCCGTGAAAAAAAAGAGGTTCCACCATTATTTACTTCAATCTTCAATGATGAAATATGTCAATCGGTATTAAAAAATATTTTATCTATGTCAACAGACTATATTGTTGATGAAGTAAAAACTATTTCAACATGGGACATCACACCTATTAAAGAGTTTGTAAAAAGAAGTGTTGTTCTTACTGAAAAATTAATAAAAGAAAATCCCATGACTAAAATAGCTTGTTTCACAGAGGATGTATGTTCTAAAATTATGTGGGATAGATATGCAAATGGCTATAAGGGATTTGCTGTAGAATATGACTTTTCGGATTATGTATTTAGTCTTTGTGCTAAATGTGATAAAAGAGATTGTTTAGACAGGGTTCATCCATATTTGTTTCCTATAATTTATTCTGATTGTAGGTATGATGCAACAGAAATAGTACATTATTATTCTACACTGGATATGTCACAACAAACTAAATCTCAAAATAATATTCCATTTCCCGATACTTTATTTTGGATAAAAGCCTTTTTATATAAAGATAAAGAGACATACGCTTACGAAAAGGAGTGGAGATTTATGTGTTGCTGTGAAAATCGGATGCAAGAAAATCATATAGAGTTAACTGTTAAGAAGCCCACAGCAATCTATTATGGTACATATTTACCTGCTGAACAGAAAAAAGAATTGAGTTTAATAGCAAGAAGTAAAGGTATCAAGGAATATGAAATGTATATTAATAATAATACGGCTTCATATTCACTTAATTATAGAGAAATAGAAAATGAATAGTTTGGTATACAAGTAATATTTTATATCTTTGCATTAACTCAAACAACCACCGCAACACCGAGCAATGCAAAGTATTGTACACGTGGGGTTATTAGTGGGAGTAAGAATTTCGAGCTTACTAAAATATTGGTTCAGTGAAGATTAGAACTAAGGTTCATCTTCCGTACGCACCGCAAAGGAGAATGAATAAAATCATTCTCCTTTTTTATTGATAATAAATGCTTATCTAATTCACAGTTCTATCTAATAGAGAAAAAGAAATTCTCAACGACCTACCTGCCGTTGCTGTTCTGCATTATATCGGTCTCCTATAACAGGAATAGCTACAACGGCATCCTCCAAATCTTTCCACTCCTCGGGCGAAAGAGCAAAAGACAATGTATATAGGTTTTCCTCGAGATGTGACAGTTTCGTCGTTCCAGGAATTGGCACGATCCAAGGTGCTTTCTGCAACAGCCAGCCGAGTGCTACTTGCGCCGAGGTCATGCCTCGCGTGCGGCCAAAAGCTTGTAGAACATTCACGATACGGGTATTCATCCGCATCGCTTCCGGCTGAAAACGTGGCAAGGTCTGGCGGTTATCATTGTTCGGATCAAAAACCGTGTATTCATTGATACAACCACCCAGAAAACCGCGATTTAACGGACTGTATGGAACAAAACCGATACCCAATTCCCGACAGGTGTCGAGCACTCCGTTTTCTTCCACCAAACGATGCATCAAATGATATTCACTTTGAATCGCTGTGAGCGGACATACAGCATGAGCCTTGCGAATACTCTCGGCACTCACTTCACACATTCCCCAACGCTGCACCTTCCCTTCTTTCATCAGGTCGGCGATAGTCGATGCTACCTCTTCCACCGGAGTATCCGGATCAGCACGGTGCTGGTAAAACATGGGAAGTGAATCAAGTCGGAGGCGACGGAGTGACTCTTCACAATAACGACGGATGGTTTCCGGGCGGCTGTTCTGACGCCCCGTGGCTTTTCCGTTAATTACCTCATGTCCGAATTTAGTCGTTACGTTAATCCGGCCTTTAAATTCGGATAATGCTTCTCCGGCTAGTTCTTCATTCGTTAGCGGTCCATAGATAATGGCGGTGTCGAAGAGCGTAATGCCACGATCTACCGCTTCATGCAACAAGCGGATGCACTGTTTCTTATCCGGATGTTGACTGCGGTTGTAAGTCATCCCCATCACACCGAAACCAAGTGCCGATACTTCGAAAGCCGCCTTACCTGTACCCAATACACGATGCTCTCTGATACGTGCAATCCCATTGTCAGTACGGGATGTTTCGGGTTGCTTCGTTTCAGATGCAAAAACCTTATCCAATCCAGTCGGCACAGCCAATGCTGCTCCCGCCAGTGCCGTCGCCTTGAGAAATCCGCGACGGCTAATATTCATTTTATTGTTCTCTTCCATAAATTTACGTTTTTATATTACTCCTTTCGCCCACTCTCCGGCTTGCTTAACGCTTCCGTTCAACAACTGCCCTTCTCCCCATGTAATTTTTGGATAAAGTTTCTTGAGTTGTTTTACACTATTAGTTATCGAGCTTCCTCCGGAAGTAGCGAATGGAATAACGGTTTTACCGGAGAAATCATATTTCTCAAGGAATGTGTTGACCGGACGCGGACATAAATTCCACCATATCGGGTAACCAAGGAATACCACGTCGTAATCTTTCAGTTCAAGCGCTTCTCCCCCCAATTCCGGACGTGAATTTTCAGTCGTCATTTCAATTGAGCTACGGCTACTCTTGTTGTTCCAGTCGAGATCTGCCGAGGTATAGGCCGTAGCGGGAGTTATCCGGTAAAGTTTTCCGCCAACCGTTTTTGCAATGGCATCGGCAGCTTTTTCTGTAGTTCCAGTACAAGAGAAATAGGCAACCAGGATTTTCTTATCGGACTGTACATTAGTATCCGCTATCTGATTCTGCGCTTTTGATGAGCAGCTAAAGCAAAGGAGACTCATAAATATGAATATAATCTGTTTCATTTTATTTTAATTTTAAATATTTCTTATCACTAATTAGTTTAGACATTATCACGATGGAGTAACTCCACAGGCGTTTTCATTCTTCTATTACTTTGATAAAATGTGCAGGAACACCACCTACCACCGTATTCGCTTCCACATCTTTTGTCACTACAGCTCCGGCACCTACAACAGCATTATCACCGATAGTCACTCCCTGAAGAATCGTCGCGTTAGAACCTATCCATA
>ERZ838827.2180-NODE-2180-length-12108-cov-11.477723_pt1 | contig 12108 bp, 8 predicted proteins | sample MGYA00519881_ERZ838827 | MGnify/ENA primary metagenome ERZ838827 (study PRJEB31850, sample SAMEA3708842) | human gut metagenome | biome: human gut; feature: human-associated habitat; material: faeces | place: China | collected 2014 ...
CTTGCATGTGTTAAGCACGCCGCCAGCGTTCATCCTGAGCCAGGATCAAACTCTCAATAAAATGGTATCCAAAGAACGTCTCCGTTCCTCAAATCATCTTATCGAAGCTTAATTCATAGCTTCAAAGAAATCTATTCAAGAGCCTTCTTCATCAAGCTTGCGCTTGCTCAGAAGGACTTCTCGTCCTTTCTGGTGCTTCGTGTTTCTCTCACGTTGTTTAATTTACAAGGTACACGCCCCTGTCAGCTTTTCTGCTGACGTGCTATTTATTTTAGCACTCACGCTTTCGCTTGTCAAGAACTTTTTTCAAACTTTTCTGAGGTTTTTCAGCCTCATGGCCGTTCTTTTTGTTCTTTTCAAGCAGGTTCCCACCTCTCGGCGCGAACTCATTTAGTTTACCACGCCCTCACTCATTTGTCAAGCACTTTTTTCAGCCCGCTTCCGAAAGTCCGTCCGGCTTCCGCCCGGTCTCTTCCGTCCGCTTTCCTGTTTTTTCATGCCCTCCGTGAGGCGCTCAGTTAGAATACCAGCTTTCCTCCTCTTTGTCAACACCTTTTTCTCTTTTTTTCAGGTTTTTTTCTCGGCTGTCAAACCGGACCGGATCACTGGTATTCTAATCCATAGCATGCACAAGATCTGCCACCCTTATACCTGCCTGCGCAGCTTTTTTACCAGCAGGAGCAAAACAGGAATGCCGAAGCCGAAGAGCAGGCTGCCAATCCTGGCCGGGCCCTCCATCCACCGCTCCAGGGAAAAGGCGTCGGGAAAGAGGAACCAGGCCCCCGCCAGGGCCAGCAGGAGCAGAGGAGGTACGGCGTGCTTGCGCTCCTTTAAAGAGAATACGGACTGGGCCAGGACGGAGCAGGAGCCCGCCAGCAGGTTGAGCAGGGCTAGATCAGAGAACACCCAGAGGGCGATGATGACCGACTCCACCCGTTGGAAGGTGCCCTCAATGCCGATCCCCTTTACCATCATAAAAAAGGGTGTGTCCATGCGGGCGGTCAGCCCGGGCCCGAAGTTGCCCAGGCAGACAAGCTGAAGGGCGGTAAGCGCCAGACAGAAGGCGGCCGCCCACCATAGCGCACGGCGGCGGTCTCCCTCTCCCCGGGTGACATTCCCCCCCAGGAAGGCGGCAAAGACCACATAACCGAACAGGCCCAGCACCGGAACGGCGGCGGAGAGCACCCCCGGAAGATCCTCCGTCCACAGGGGAAGGATGTGCCGGGGCTCCACCTGGAGTACGCCCAGGATGAGGGAGAAGCCCAGGCCGATGGCCAGGGCCAGGTAGAACACCTCTCCGGTCCGTGCCAGCACCCGCACCGGCTTGCGCACCAGCCAGAGGGTGAGCCCCAGCAGGGTCAGCAAAAACAGACCCAGGGGGGCGTTCCGGTAACTGGTGGACAGGAAACGGAGGGCGAAAAGCCTGGCGTTGGCGCTGAGCAGAAGCAGACCCCACAATAAATAGAGAAGAAGTACCCCCTTGCCCAACCCCCTGCCCAGGACGGTCTCGGTGACCTGGGCCAGCCCCGCCCCCTCCCCTGCCGGGCGCAGGAGGGCAAAGAGCACCCAGCACAGCCCCAGCAGTACCGGCAGGGCAGCCAGGGCGGACAGCCACCCCGCCTCTCCGGCCAGGGCGGCGGTCTGGGAGGGCAGCACGCCGATGGCCGGAGCCAGGAGGGCAGCGAAGAGGAGCGCCAGGAGCTGGCGCAGGGAGATTCGGTCGTCAGGCATGGGTATACCGCCTTTCCTTTGAGCTGCCGCCCTCACCGGGCGGCGTCATAGCTGCGCTGAAGCTTGGCCGTCACGTGCAGCTCCAGCTCCAGCGCGCCCAGAGAGGCCCCTTCCAGCGCCTCCTTGTGCCAGGGCCGGGCCAGGGCCGCCCGCCGGAGCAGCCCCAAATAGTCCGCGTCCAGCTCCTGTGCCAGTTCCAGCGCGGACCGGATGCGCGCCTCCTCCACCTGGGCCAGGGCCGCCTCGAGGGAGGCGTGTACCTCCTCCGTTCGGAGATCCAAATTCCCCTCCGCCATATTGGCGTCCAGCGTACAGGTGAGGGACAGGCCGGTAAGGGCGCCCCCGTCCATCACCGGGCGGACGGAGGTCCTGGCCCCCACCACACGCAGGGCCGCCACTCCGCCTCCATCCAGGGGCAGCTCCACCACATCGGCGTCCACCTGGCCCAGTACCAGGTTGACCCCCAGGGCGGCGTCCCCCTCAGCCCAGCCGGCCAGGCTGTCCCCTTTTAATATGCCATACCCGGCGGCGGTGAGAGCCTCGTCCGCCTCTACCGCCGGGAGAAAGGTGGCCCCCTGGGCATAGAGATCCGAGAGGGCGTCCTTTACGGTGCGGGGCATGGAACCGGCCAGCAGACCCGCGTCCTCCGCCAGCGCCTCCAGCCGGTCAGCGGCGGAGCCGTCCTCCCCCGCTGCTGTGATCGCCTTGCCTGCTGTGCCGCCCCGCACCAGATAGAGGGCGGTGTCCAGCCGGGTCTCCACATCCCGGAGAATATAGTCCAGGGCGGGCTCCACCCCCTGCCTGGCCAGCTCCTCTCCCAGCAGGAGCTGGCCCACGTGGCCGAAGTAGAGGTAGGAGGAGCCCTCCCCCTGCATCCCCAGCACGGCGGCGCTGATGGTGCCGGCCTGGCCGGACACCACGGTGGCCGCCCCCTCCGCCGGATCGCCCGAGCCGCTGGAGGCGGTTACCTCCACCTGCCCCTCCCCGGCCCGGTCCACGCCCAGGGTCTGCATCAGCTCCATGTCCTCGATTTCCCGGGCATAGGGCAACAGGCCGGGCCCACGGCGGCAGCCGGTGAGGGTCAGGGCGGCCAGGCCGGCCAGCAGCAGGGCTGTTATGCGTCTCATTTCTGATTCCTCCGGTTTCGGGTTTTCAGGGCCGCCGGGCGCTGCTTCACCCGCGGCAGGGGCTGGCGGAACACCGCGTGCCCCTCCACCTGCTCCCCGGCATTCGAGGCAAAGGGGGTCAGGTAGGACACGCCGAAGCTTTCAATGCCCGCCAGATGGATCACCAGCGCCGACAGGCCGGCCACCACGCCGAACAGGCCCGCCGCGCTGGCCAGCAGGGCCAGCAGGAACCGCCAGATGCGCAGGGCGCCCGCCACCTCCTGAGAGGGCATGGTGTACCCGGCGATACCCGCGATGGCCACCACGATGAGCACTGCGGGGGAAATGATCTTGGCCTCCACCGCCGCGCTGCCCACCACCAGGCCGCCGATGATAGACACGGTCTGCCCGATGGACTGGGGCAGGCGGAGCCCCGCCTCCTGGAGAATCTCAAAGGCCAGCAGCAGGACGATGACCTCAAAGACGGAGCGGAAGGGTACGTCCTGCTTGGCGGCAATGATGGACAGGGCCAGGCGGGTGGGAATCATCTCCTGGTGGAAGGTGACCATGGCCACATAGAGGGCGGGCAGAAGCAGGGTGCCCAGCATGCACAGGTAGCGCAGCAGGGTGAGGGCGGAGGCCAGCAGCCAGCTCTCGCTCTTGTCCTGGGGCGCCTGGAGGAAATCCCCCAGCACGCCGGGGGCCAGGTAGCCCAGTGGCAGGCCGTCGATGAGGATGCCCACCCGCCCCTCGGCCAGCCCGGCGCAGAAGCGGTCGGACCGCTCGGTATATTGCACCAGCGGGAAGGCGGTGCGGGCGGCGGGGACGATATACTCCTCAATATTGCCCGTGGCCAGCACCGCGTCGATGTCAATGTCCGCCAGTTGGGCGGCCACCTGCTCCACCAGGTGGGGATTGGTGAGCCCCTCTATATAGAGGATGTCCACCGACGTGACCGACTGGCGGCCCACCACCTGCTCACGGATACGCAGCTCGGGGGCCTTCAGGTGGCGGCGGACGATGCTGGTATTGGTGCGCAGGCTCTCCACAAAGGCGTCCCGGGAGCCCTTGAGCACCGTCTCGTTGCTGGGAGAGCTGATGGATCGCTTTTCCTCGGTGCCCACGTTGAGGGAGAGCACCGAGGATTCCCCAGGAAAGAGGAGCAGACAGCAGCCGTTCACCAAATCAAACACCGCCGCGTCCAGCCGGGTACGCTCCTCCGCGCTCAGGTTGTAGAGGGCCCCGTCCTTCATGCGGTCCATGGCCTGCCGGGGAGTCCCGCAGCGGGCCAGCGCCTCGTCCTGGGCCAGCGGCCGGAGCACGTAGTCGCTGACCCGCTCCATCTTCACCATGCCGCTGAGGTAGCACAGGGTGAGCGTGCACGCGCCGCCCTCCCCCAGGGACACCGGACGCTTGGTGAAGTCCACGCAGTCCTGGAAGATCTGCTCCAGCCGTTTCAAGGTCAGCGGCCCGTCAAAGCGGGGCTCCTTCCGGGGATGGGGTACGCTGGGGGCACGCTTCCGACCAAAAAAGCCCATGGCGCACACCTCCTGTTGTCTATTTTGCTGAATCGAACTTTTTTAGGATGGCCCGTTTTCGCCCGGTTATACAAATTTAAACGAACCAGTTGCAATTTTCCAGGGATGTTGATATACTTTAAAAAACTACAAAGTTCAATAGATAAACTACCCACTTTCCTTCTGGTAATTATCCCATGTCCTCCGCAGGACAGGGTTCATTTTATGTGATAAGGAGGAGCCCCTTATGAAGCCCTTTACCCAGACTGCCGACACCCTGGACCAGGAGCTGGCGGACAAAATCGACGGCATTCTCGCCGCCCATTGCGAAGATCCCACCCAGCTGGTGGGCATCCTGCTGGACGTGGAGGCCGCGGTGGAGCGGCACTACATCCCGGAGGCCGCCGCCTACTATGTGGCGGAGCGCCTGGGGGTGAAGCCCACCCAGGTCTACGATGTCATCTCCTTCTATACCGCCCTTCACGACAAGCCCAGGGCCAAGTTTACCCTGGAGGTGTGCTCCTCCGCCCCCTGCCGGGTGAAGGACAGCGACACCCTGCTGGAGCGGCTCAAGCGCCTTTTAAATCTGGAGGTGGGCCAGGTGACCTATGACGGCCGCTTTTCCATCGAGCAGGTCCCCTGCTTCGGGGCCTGCGACGTGTCCCCCGCCGTGCGGGTCAACGGCGTGGTATACGGCCATCTGGACAGCGAGGAGCGTATCCTGGATATGCTCCAGCAGCTCAACTAAGGGGGAACGGACATGAGCAAGACGGTTTGTTTCATCACCCGGAATTTCGGGAAGTACGACCCGGACAGCCTGAAGGGCTATGAATCCATCGGCGGCTTCCGGGCGCTGCGCAAGGCCCTGACCATGGAGGGCTGCGACATTGCCGACGTGCTGGCCGCCAATGGCGTCCAGGGCCGGGGCGGCGCGGCCTACGACATGGGTAAAAAGTGGCGGCAGGCCCGGGAGGTACCCGGCGCCCACAAGTGCGTAGTGTGCAACGCTGACGAGGGCGAGCCGGGCACCTTCAAGGACCGGGAGCTGCTCACCCACGACCCCTTCCAGCTGCTGGAGGGCATGATCATCGCCGGCTGGGCCGTGGGGGCGGACAACGGATACATCTACCTGCGGGAGGAGTACTCCCACCTGCGGCCCCGGCTGCTCTCCGCCATCGCCCAGTGCGAAGCGGCGGGCTACCTGGGGGAGGACATTCTGGGCTCCGGGCTGAACTACCGCATCCACCTCTACTCCGGCGCGGGGGCCTATGTCTGCGGCGAGGGCTCCGCCCTGGCCGAGTCCATCGGCGGCCACGCCGGCCGGCCCCGGATGAAGCCCCCGTTTATCAAGCAGTGCGGCGTGTTCCACCTGCCCACCTGCGTCAACAACGTGGAGTCCCTCTCCCTGGTGGCCCCCCTGCTGCTGGACGACGAGGGCTACTATAAGAGCCAGGGCACGCCGGACTGCCCGGGCACCAAGATGATCTCGGTGTGCGGCAACGTCAAGCGCCCCGGCGTGTTCGAGGTGCCCTTCGGCATCACCATCCGGGAGATCGTCTATGATCTGGCCGGCGGCATGGAGAGCGAGGATTACCCCCTGCGCCTGGTGCAGCTTGGCGGCGCGTCGGGCCGCATCTGCTCCCCCGCCCAACTGGACACTCCCTACACCTACAAGGGCATGCGTCAGGCGGATCTCACCGCCATCGGCTCCGGCGCGGTGCTGGTGGTGGATGAACGCACCAGCGTCATCGGCTTTCTGCGCATGACCCAGGAGTTCTTCTCCCACGAGAGCTGCGGCCAGTGTACCCCCTGCCGGGAGGGCAACCGCCACATCTCCCTGCTGCTGGACAAGGTGGCCGAGGGTACCCACACCGCCCAGGACATCGCCACCCTCAAGAAATTTGCCGACATTATGTCCAGCGCGTCCCTGTGCGGCCTGGGTGAGACGGCCCAGTCCGCCCTGCTGAGCTGTATGAAGCGCTTCCCGGAAGTCTTTGCCGTAAAAGAGGAGGTCGCCGTCCGATGAGCGAAATGGTACATATCACAATCAACAAGCAGCCGCTGGAGGTGCCTGCGGGCACCCGCATCATTGAGGCGGCCAAGATGCTCAACATCGATATCCCCCACCTGTGCTACCACCCGGATCAGACCATCAAGGCCCACTGCCGGATGTGCATGGTGGAGGTGGTGGGCTCCCGCAAGCTGACGGCGGCCTGCTCCACCGTGGTGTGGGAGGGCATGGAGGTCATCACCGACTCCAAGAAGGTGTACGACGCCCAGACCGGCGTGCTGGACCTCATTCTCTCCGACCACAAGACCAACTGCCTTTCCTGCGCCCGCAACGGCACCTGCGAGCTCCAGGCGCTCTGCCGCCGCTTTAACCGGCTCCACCCGGAGCTGCCCGACATCTCCTCCGACGAGCCGCTGCGCATCGACAACCCCTCCATCGTCCGCGACCCCGCCAAGTGCGTCAAGTGCGGCCGCTGCGTGAAGGTGTGCGCCGAGGTCCAGGGCTGCGCCGCCCTGACCTACTCCGGCCGCTCCGCCGGCTTCAAGGTCACCACCGCCTTTGACCTGCCCATGGACCAGACCGACTGCGTGCTGTGCGGCCAGTGCTCCCTGGTGTGCCCCGTGGGGGCCATCGTGGAGACCGACTACACCAACGAGGTTACCGCCGCCATCCAGGACTCCTCCAAGCACGTCATTGTCCAGGTGGCCCCCTCCGTCCGGGTGGGCCTGGGGGACGAGTTCGGCATGGAGGCCGGCGCCGTCGTCACCGGCAAGATGGTCACTGCCCTGCGGATGCTTGGCTTTGACAAGGTGTTCGACACCAACTTTTCCGCCGATCTCACCATCATGGAGGAGGGCAGCGAGCTGCTCAAGCGCATCCGGGAGGGCGGGAAGCTGCCCATGATCACCTCCTGCTCCCCCGGCTGGGTCACCTACCTGGAGAAGCACCACCCCGAGCTCATCGGCCACCTCTCCACCGCCAAGAGCCCCCAGGCCATGTTCGGCGCGGTGGCCAAGACCTACTATGCCCAGAAGATGGGCTGGGATCCCCACGACGTGGTAAGCGTGTCCGTCATGCCCTGCACCGCCAAGAAGTACGAGGCCAGCCGCCCCGAGCTGGGCCGGGACGGCTATCAGGACGTGGACTACGTCCTGACCACCCGGGAGCTGGCCAAGCTCATCCGCTATGTGGGCCTGGACCTGTCCGTGCTGCCCGAGAGTGAGTTTGACTCCCCCCTGGGCACCGGCTCCGGCGCCGGCGCCATCTTCGGCGCTACCGGCGGCGTTATGGAGGCCGCCCTGCGCACCGCCTACGAGCTCTACACCGGCAAGACCCTGCCCCGGCTGGAGTTTGACGCCGTACGGGGCGACATCAACGCCATCAAGGAGGCCACCATTGACCTCGACGGCACCCCCCTGAAGGTGGCCGTGGCCAACGGTCTGAAGAACGCCGAGGAGCTTATCCGCCGGGTAGAGCGCGGCGAGGCCGACTATATCTTCATCGAGATCATGGCCTGCCCCGGCGGCTGTATCGGCGGCGGCGGACAGCCCATCGGCACCAACAACGCCGTCCGGGACGCCCGTATCCAGGCCTTGTATGAGATCGACCGGAGCCTGCCCCTGCGCAAGAGCCATGAGAACCCGGAGATCAAGACCATCTACGAGGAGTTCTTCGGCGCGCCCCTGTCCCAGCGCTCCCACGAGCTGCTCCACACCCACTACCATGCCCGCAAAAAGCGGCACAATTTTTCCCACCTGAATTAAGCGCAGAAGGGCCGTGGGGCCGCCGGATCCGGCGGCCCCACGGCCGTTTTATGAGCTTATTCCGGGATAAATTCCGTGGTGCAGTCCATGCCGTTCCATACCTCCCCGTCGGAGCGGTAGTACTTCCGCTCTGATGTTCCGTCCTTCCGGGTGTAGCCCAGGACAAACACCTGCCCGGCCTCAATCGGCATGGGATAGTCGTTGCAGGGCAGCACATCGCTGCTCTCGGGACAGTCCTCGAAGTCTTCATAGGCCCCCTCCAGCCGCCAGAAGGCCCGGGACTGGTAGTCCCCGGCCCAGCCGGAGATATCCTCCTCCCCGAAGTAGGACGCCTGGTACTCCTTCCCCGCCACGGTGAGGGTATCCGTCCGCTGGGGCTCCCAGGCAATCCAGGAGATGTCCTCGGTGTGGAGGGAGTCCCCGTACCGCTCTACCAGCTGAGCGGCCATGGAGGGGACGGTTCCCGCGGAGTCCGCCATGGCATCCGGGTCGGTGTGGGCCGCGCCATAGATGCCCATGACGCTCTCCCCATCCAGGGCGTCAAACTCCCGGATGAAGTTCTCTGCCATCCGGTTTTCCCGGTAAATATCGGAGCCACGCTCGGCAAAGGTTTTCCCCTGCTGGATGGCCTCCAGGGTCAGGCGGTAGTACTCCGTGTCCGCCAGGCCCCGCTCCTCCAGATAGTCTTGGTAACGGGCCCCGGTGCTGTCGTACTGGTGGCCCACGTCGGTGCCGTGGAACACCGTCTTGGGGCACTGCTCCTTGATGGTGCGGTAAAAATCCAGCGTCTCGGCGCCGGATGAGAGCGTGCTCTCCCAATCCTGGTGGAGCTGCTCCAGAATCTCATCGTCCTCCGCGTCCATCCACAGGTTGAGCCACTGGGCCGTGTAGTGCGAGAGCTCCACAAACAGGTGCCGCATCCCCCGGTCGTAGCACTCCTTCCACCGCTCCGCCTCGTACTCCTCGATGGCGGCGATTCCGTGGATCTCCCCGTAGAGGTAGATCTGCCCCGCTGGAATGCCCTCATCCGTCGCCACCGGGGACTCTTGTACCGGCTTCCCAGCGCAGCCCGCCAGCATCAGGAGCGCCAGTACGGCCGCAAATTCTTTAACATACCTCATATTCGGCACCCCCCAAGGCCTTTTTCCCAGTGTAGCAGATCCCACCCTGTCAAAAAAGGGTTCTCAGATTAAAATTTTCTGTAATCCACCCACCCGGCGGGCCCGGCCCAACTTTTACAAAAAAAGAGCTTGACAAACCGGGCCGCCGCCGTTATACTGTAGCAAATCAAATCGGTAAACCGATGACGAAGAGGAGTAGTCCGGTATCAATGCCTCTCAGAGAGCCGCGGGTGGTGGAATCGCGGCAGGCAACGCTCGGATGAATGGACTTTTGAGGGCACAGCGAACAGCCTTTGGGCTCAGTAGCGCGACGGGGACTCCACCCGTTATCCGGGGAGCATGGGCTGATCGGCCCGTGAAAGTGAGTGGGCGTATGCGCTGGTATACGTCAATCCGGGTGGCACCGCAGAGGCTGAAGCTACAGTCCTTTGTCCCAGAGAAACAATCTTGGGGACAAAGGGCTTTTTTGTACCCTTTTCCCCTGCAACACAGAAAAGGAGTGTATCAACATGAGCAAGATCCCCCACCGCCTGTATCTGACCGAGGACCAGATGCCCCAGAAGTGGTTCAACCTGCGCTCCGCCATGGCCGAGCAGCCCGATCCTCTGCTCCACCCCGGTACCCTCCGGCCCTTGGGTGTGGACGACCTCTCCCCCATCTTCTGTGAGGAGCTTGCCCGCCAGGAGCTGGATGGCGCCACCGCCTATGTGGATATTCCGGAACCCATTCAAAACGTCTATAAGATGTACCGCCCTTCCCCGCTGATTCGGGCTTACGAGCTGGAGAAGGCCCTGGATACCCCGGCCAGGATCTACTACAAGTTTGAGGGGAACAACACCTCCGGTTCCCATAAGCTCAACTCCGCCGTGGCCCAGGCCTATTATGCCAAGATGCAGGGCCTAACTGGCGTCACCACTGAGACCGGCGCCGGCCAGTGGGGCACCGCCCTCAGTGAGGCGTGCAGTTACTTCGGCCTGACCTGCGACGTGTTTATGGTCAAGTGCTCCTACGAGCAGAAGCCCTTCCGAAAGGCGGTAATGAATGTATTTGACGCCTCTATCACCCCCTCTCCCTCCCCCACGACTGAGGTGGGCCGCCAGATCCTGCGCGACCACCCGGAGACTACAGGAAGCCTGGGCTGCGCCATCTCCGAGGCGGTGGAGTCCGCCGTCCAGAGCGGCGGCGCCAAGCGCTATGTGCTGGGCAGCGTGCTCAACCAGGTGCTCCTCCACCAGTCCATCATCGGCCTGGAGAGCAAGCTGGCCATGGAGCAGCTGGGGGAATATCCCGACGTGGTGGTGGGCTGCGCCGGCGGCGGCTCCAACCTGGGCGGGCTGATGGCACGGGCGTTTGCCCAGCCTCTGGGGATCCCCGCCTACATCTATGACGCGGTGACCAGTGATGAGATGGTGCCGGAGGCCCGGGTCACCGGCTTCAAGGAGGTCATGCGCACCAGCTTCTGCCATGTGCTCAACGCCCGGGCCACTTCCCACAAGTATGCAGAGACCCTGGGGCGGCGGTATGAGGATATGAACCTGGTGGTGGCCCACCTGGGGGGCGGGATCTCCATTTCGGCACACCGCCACGGGCGCATCATCGACTCGGTCTCCGACGACGCGGGGCCCTTCTCCCCGGACCGGTCCGGAAGCCTGAATATGCTCTATGTGGTGGATCTGTGCTACTCGGGGAAGTACACCAAGAAGGATATGCTCAAGAAGCTCCGGGGGGAGGGCGGGATGTCCGCCCTGCTGGGCACCCACGACTGCCGGGAGATCGAGCGCCGCATCCAGGAGGGGGACGAATGGGCCGCCCTGGTCTATCAGGCCCAGGCCCTTCAGATCGCCAAGGGGGTGGGGATCATGCTGGGCTGCTTCACCGAACTGATCGACGCGGTGATCCTCACCGGCGGCCTGGCCAACTCCAAAAAGCTGACCGGCATGGTCATCGACTATCTCCACAACCTGGTGAAGGTGGTGGTCATCCCGGGGGAGAACGAGATGGAGGCCCTGGCCCTGGGCGGGCTGCGGATCCTGGACGGCCAGGAGCAGGCCCACATCTTTCGCCCCGCCTGTTCCCTGATGTCCTGACAAAAGGCTGAAAAACGGTCCGTATCTGTGGGAGCAGGTACGGACCGTTTTGGTTTGGGTGGATGAGACAGGCTTACAGGGAGGCGGCGAGTGGGCGGCGCTCTGTGGCGGGGGAGAGGCCCAGCTCGGCCATCAGCTGGGGCTCCGGGTCCAGGTAGAGGCTGTGGCTGAAGCCGTCCAGCAGGGCGGCGTGGCCCTCATCCTGGCTGGAGATCTCCACCTCGGCCAGGCCGGGGATCTTCATCAGCCGCAGCAGCATGGCGGTGTGGCTGTCCACACTGCCGCGGCGGGTCACCAGGCCCAGCAGCTTCCGCCGGTCCAGGGCCAGTACCTCGCTGGGTAGCAGCTCGTCAGAGACCAGGATCCCGGAGCGGGCGGCCAGGGGATCCGGTGTTTTCAGCCCCAGAAGGCAGCGGATGACCCGGTGGGCGATGTCCCGGATGTCTGCCCCGCGGGCCCGCATATAGGGGCTGTCCATGCCGGCGAAGGCGCTGGAAAACTCCCGTTCCACCGCCTGGACGGCGTATTCCGCCGTGGCATGACGGCTCCGGATGGTGGTGAGGACCTCCTCCACCAGGGAGGCGTCCTCCAGCAACATGGCGTGGATGGAGAAGATGGAGGCGGCCTGAGTGCCAAGCTCTGCACAGGCGGAGTCGTACAGGGCGGACAGCTGAAGGATGGCTTGACGCTGGGCTGTGTGGAAGCGGTGGGTCTCCTCCTCCGGGGTGAGCCGGGATTCCGGCTCCGGATGGAAGGACCTGCGCCGGTAGAA
>ERZ838827.2198-NODE-2198-length-11946-cov-2.970230_pt1 | contig 11946 bp, 7 predicted proteins | sample MGYA00519881_ERZ838827 | MGnify/ENA primary metagenome ERZ838827 (study PRJEB31850, sample SAMEA3708842) | human gut metagenome | biome: human gut; feature: human-associated habitat; material: faeces | place: China | collected 2014 ...
AATACAAACGGAATATTCCGGTCCTTTAAAGTACGGAACAGGGAAGACGCGTCTAACTCGCGGAATCCGGGCATGATCACACCGTCAATTTCTTCTTCGGAAAGCATCGTATCAAAAGACGCGAAAAAATGTGCGGCGCTGGTTTCGGTCAGTACTTTGAAGAGAACCTGCACGCCGTATTGTTTGAGCTCCTCTGCTTTTTTCATGGCAGCCTTTTTAATATCCAGATAAAAAGGATGATCCTTGTCATCCGGGATCAAAAAGCCAAGCTTTAATTTCTTTTTTCGGATGGCAAGTCCCTGGGCAGCATGATTTGGTTTATAATCCAGTTCTTTCATCACGTCCAGGATACGGGCTTTTGTCTCGGGACTGACCATTCCCCGGTCATGCAGGACACGGTCTACGGTTCCGATCGAAACTCCGGCTTCCCGGGCAATATCTTTGATGGTAGCCATATAATACCCCACTCTCTTTTAAATATGTTAAAAGTTTATCTTTTTTTTAGAATCCTGTCAATCTGAAAATGTGACGGAAAATGTGTTCGTACACGCAATTGAAACCAAGCAATAGCGTTGAAAAGGCGAAAATGAAATTGTATAAAATAAACAAAAATAAAAAATATGAAATGAATATATTGACTAAAATAACAATATAGTTTTATGATTAATGCATACGGTAACGTACACGGAAATGGAATGAGAGACGAAAGAGATGTTCCGTGGCGTTCAAGGACAAGGAAAAGAAAAAGGAGGATGTGACAACATGAGAGCAACGAAGGAATACCGTCTGAAAGTGACCGAGGAAGCGCAGAAGATCGTGGATCAGCTGACATTGGAGCAGAAAGTTTCCCTGATGAGCGGGAACATTGTGGATCTGAATAAAGTGACACAGGAGCAGATCATGGAAATGATGGGCGGAATGCTCAGTGATGACAATCACTACAATATGACTCCCTATCCGGCAGGGGGATTGGAAGAACACAACGTACCGCCGATGCTGTTTGTGGACGGACCAAGAGGCGTTGTCTGCGGAACCGGAAAATCAACCTGTTTCCCGGTGTCGATGGCGCGCGGCGCAACATTTTCACCGGAACTGGAAGAAAAAGTCGGAAATTGTATCGGACGTGAAGTGCGTGCATTCGGCGGAAATCTGTTTGCAGGCGTGTGTATCAACCTGCCGTATAATCCGGGATGGGGACGCAGCCAGGAGACGTACGGAGAAGAGACCTATCAGATCGGAAAAATGGGTGCGGCGCTTGTAAAAGGTGTACAGGATGAAGACGTTATGGCATGCGTCAAGCACTATGCATTTAACGACATGGAGAATGCGCGTTTCAAATGCAGCGTGACCTGTGACCAGAGAACGGAGCAGGAAGTATATCTGCCGCATTTTAAAGACTGTATCGATGCAGGAGCAGCAAGTGTGATGAGCGCGTATAACCGCTATAATGGCGTACAGTGCGGACATCATAAATATCTGCTCTCCCAGGTGTTGAAAAAAGAATGGGATTTCGACGGATTTGTAATGTCGGATTTCTGCTGGGGCGTTCTGGATACGGTGGAAGCAGCCAACGGCGGACAGGATATGGAGATGATGTGGACACAGTATTTTGGGGAGCGGCTTGTAAAAGCGGTGCAGGACGGATTTGTTCCGGAAGAGCGCATCAATGACGCAGCACTTCGTATCGTGCGGACAATCCTGGCATTTGATAAAGACCACAAAGAATACGATATGTCCGTAGTTGGCTGTCCGGAACATATCGCAGTGGCGAAAGAAGCGGCGGAAAAAGGAATTACCCTGATCAAAAACGAGAATGTGCTTCCGCTGAAACGGGAAGAGACAAAGAAATTGGCGCTGATCGGAAAGCTTGCCAATACCGCGATCATCGGAGACCACGGATCCAGTTGGGTACGTCCTCCGTATGTCGTAACTCCGGAAGACGGACTTAAGAAAGCAAATGCAGAATGTGAAGTGATCTTTGACGATGGTTCCGATCTGGAGCGGGCAAAGAAACTGGCAGCGGAGAGCGACGCAGTTGTCTTTGTTGTCGGATATAACTATGATGACGAGGGCGAATTTATTTCCGGAGATCAGGCATCGAATTACACTGGCGGTATGGGCGGCGACCGAAAGGTAAGTCTCGGGCTTCATGAAGATGAGATCAAACTGCTTCAGGAAGTCGGACCGGTCAATGAAAAGTCTGCGGCAGTCCTTGTCGGCGGAAATATGATCATGATGACCGAGTGGTACGACAAAGTCAATGCTGTGATCATGGCGTACTATCCGGGTATGGAGGGAGGCACCGCTCTGGCAGAGATCATTTACGGAGACGTGAATCCATCCGGAAAGCTTCCATACGTCGTACCATATTCCGAGGACGATCTTCCGCATGTAGACTGGGAGGCGACCGATCAGTATTACGAATATTATCATGGCTATACACGACTGGAGAAAAACGGTGTGAAACCACTTGTGCCATATGGATTCGGACTGAGCTATACGACATTTGATATTACAGATCCGAAAGCAGTCGTAGACGGGGATGAACTGAAAGTGACGGTAAACGTGAAAAATACCGGAGCGATCGACGGCGATGAAGTCGTACAGGTTTATGTCGGATTTGAAAATTCCGCAGTGGACCGTCCGGTGAAACAGCTTCGAGGATTCCGGAGAGTTTCTTTGAAAGCCGGGGAAGAAAAAGAAGTTGAGATCACAACTCCGCTGGAAAAACTGAAATGGTATGATCCGGTTTATCGTGAATGGAAACTTGAGAAAATGGAATACCCGGTCTATGTTGGTTCCAGCGCTGCCGAAGAAGATCTGGTGAAGACGGCTGTCACTATTTCATAGATGTTTCGGGCAGTGATAAAACAGGTTGAATTTGGTTACAGGTTTCATAGGCGGACAGTTGATTTTGGGTATTTTGTAAAAGGTGCTGTAATTATATAATAAATACAAGTGATTCGTGAACGAAATACACAAAACAATGGGAGCGAGAAAGGAGTTACGAATGGAAGAGAGAAAGTATTTGAAATGGTACAACAAAGTCGGGTATGGGTCAGGAGACTTGGCGGCAAACTGTATTTACGGACTTCTGACAAGTTTCGTTATGATCTATCTGACCGACACAGTAGGATTGAATGCGGGAATCATCGGAACATTGATCATGTTCTCCAAATTTGCAGACGGAATCACAGACGTCTTCTTTGGAAACCTGATCGACAAGACAAAGAGCAAAATGGGGAAAGCGCGCCCGTGGATGTTGTATGCGCAGATCGGTAACTGTATCTGTCTTGTCGCAGTATTTGCAATTCCGTCAAGTCTTGGAAAGACCGCACAGTATGCTTATTTCTTTATTGCCTACACATTGTTGAACGCAGTGTTCTATACCGCGAACAATATTGCATATGCATCACTGACATCGCTGATCACAAAGAATGGTAATGAACGTGTGCAGATGGGATCGATCCGTTTTATGTTCTCACTTGCAACCAACATTATCGTACAGTCGATCACCGTTGGTCTTGTTACAAACTTCGGCGGCGGAGCAAAGGGATGGAGAACCGTAGCATTTATTTATGCGATCATCGCATTTATTGTGAATGCAATTTCCGTATTTTCTGTGAAAGAACTTCCGCCGGAAGAAAACGAAACAGAAAGCGGACAGGGAAACGAAGAAAAGATTTCTTTCCTGGAATCTATGAAGCTTTTGCTTTCCAACAAATATTTCCTGATGATCGCAGCGTTTTATATTCTGACTTATGTGCAGACAGGTATCGCAGGAATCGGTATTTATTATATGACATATGTCTTGGGAAATCCGGCATTGCTTGGTACGTTCTCAATGGCACAGATGCTCCCGATGGTGATCGGTCTTGCATTTACACCGGCATTGGTGAAAAAGTTCAAAGGAATGTATAAAGTGAACTTAACAGGTTATTGTCTCGCAGCAGTATTCCGTATCGGATTCATCATCGGCGGTTATATGGGAAATATCCCGCTCATGCTCGGAAGTTCCGTGCTTGCAGGATTCTGTACAAGCCCGGCGACCGGAGACATCAACGCGCTGATCTCCGCAACATCTGATTACACGGTACGTACGACAGGAAAACATATCGAGGGCGCGATGTTCTCTTGTTCTTCTCTCGGAATCAAAGTCGGCGGCGGAATCGGATCTGCAATTTCCGGACTGCTTCTTTCCGCAAGCGGATATGTAGCAGGCGCGGCACAGCAGTCAGCTTCTACGATCAATATGTTGAACTTCATGTATCTGTGGTTCCCGATGATCTCGATCGTACTGATCGCAGTGATCATGTACTTCCTGAAAGTCGAGAAAGCAAATGCAGACTGGGATGCGGCACATGGTGTAAAGTAAAATTTACATAACAACAAAAGAAAAGGAATGGAACTTCTGATGCGGGTCGTGGTTTCATTCCTTTTCTTTTGTAAATCGGTGTTGTGCCGGGACTATGACCGGGGGCGGAGACGCTTCCGGTAATCCATAGGCGTTTCTCCAAAGGCATTTTTAAACAGGCGGTAGAAGTGGCTGCGATTGGAAAAACCAAGTTCTTCGATGATCGAGGAAATACTTTTATCCGTGTTGGAGAGAAGCTGGCGGGCTTCCTCAAGGTAGATGGACTGTCCGTATTCGAGGATCGTCTTTCCGGTCTGTTTTTTTACGATCCGATTTAAATATTCACCATTGTAATGCAGAAGCATTTCCAATTCCTCGCGTGTGCATCGTCCGTGACTGGAGCGCATGATATGGGAAATCTTGCTGAACAGATATTCCTGTCCCTGCGAATGAGAGTGGATCCGGTTGATACTGAACAGATCCGGATCTCCGAGCAGTCGGAGCAGTCTGGCAAAGACGGCTTTTACCAAAAAGGAAGAGCCGAAATCCCAGTTGATCGTCTCCAGGATCAATGTGTTAAAAAGTGCGGACAGGCGGTCTAAAATATCATCCGCGGGGATCATCGGAAAACAGTCGAGGTAGATCTTGTCAAATTTCAGCGTTTCATTTTGGCTGTCGGCAATGAGCTGGAAGATCAGATTCTCTTCGTCCGGGTGTTCGGCATGCGCTCGGATTTCCGTATAGTCGGCGAGAAGATCGGCGGTAAAATCATCCCGGAGCATCAAAAAGACCGCTTGGAAATCACCGGAAAACTCTTCACAGTGCCGGATATTTTTATTCATGATGCAGCATTGCCCGGCTTCATAAGTAAAGACTTGGTTTCCGACATGATTGGTGACGGAACCGGAGAGAACATACATAAATTCAATGCAGGAATGCTGATGCTGCGGACGCGGGCTTAAAGCGTCGGCAGAGACTGTGCCAAATTCGATATTGTGATAATTGTCGGGCGAGAACTGGTAAATATTGCATAGATCGTCAGTTTCGCGGCATGTCTCGAACATAACGGCAAAAGGGGAAGAAATCTCATAAAATTGGAGATCCTGCTCTTTCGTGTCGGTGATGATCAACGGATTAAAAGAAGATTCGATCTTTGATTTTTCTTCCGGAGTAATATGGTGGAAGGTGTCTTTTGCCATGGCAGATATCAGGTCCTTTCGAGGTTGGATTTGGTTACAACTTTCGGCGGGCAGGTCGGCTTTCGCCATTGAGTGAGCTGTGCCGAAAAATTATAATAAAGAATAGTTACAGTATACACGAACAAGAGAAAAGAAGAAAGTCAAAAAAGCAAATAAGAAGGGAGAGTTCAGACATGTTAAGAACAAAGATCAATGACAACTGGCAGCTGGCAAAAGGAGGAACTTCCATGATGTCCGCGCTTCAAGGCGGACTGGAATTTGAGACGATCAACCTGCCGCACGACGCGATGGTGCATGAAGAGCGGACGCCGGATACGGAAAACGGAACTCAGACAGGTTATTGGCCGGGCGGACTTTATACATATACAAAGAAGCTGAATGTACCGGAAGCGTGGAGAGACAAGACGGCGATCCTGGAATTTGAGGGCGTGTACATGACCGCGATGGTTTATGTGAACGGAAATCTGGCAGCGACGAATCTGCACGGATATTCCAATTTCTATGTAGTTTTGGACAAATATCTGGAATATGGTCAGGAAAATGAAATCAAAGTAGTTGCAGACAATGCATCCGAGAAAAATTCCCGGTGGTATTCGGGAAGCGGAATTTACCGGAACGTCAACCTGCTGATCGGCGGAAGGATCCACATTCCGGCAGACGGCGTGAAGATCACAACACCATCTGTGGCAAAAGATGCGTCCACCGTAGAAGTTGCCACGACAGTTAAAAATCTGACAAGAGCAAAAGAGAAGATCACCGTGGAGGTGCTGATCACGCATGCCGGTGTCGTTTATGGGAAAGACGTTGTCGGAGTGACGATGTACAAAGAGGCGGAAGAGACGGTGCGCCAGACGATCTGTATCGAAAAAGCAAGATTGTGGAGTCCGGATGATCCGTTCTTATATGAATGTGTAGTGAATGTTTATGCAGGAAAGGAAAAACTTGACGAAGTACATGAGCCGCTTGGTATCCGCAAACTGGAACTGGATGCGCAGCATGGACTCCGCATCAACGGAGAGCAGGTAAAACTGCGCGGAACCTGCATCCATCACGACAACGGAATCATTGGCGCCGCAACGTTGGAGAAAGCGGAAGAGAGACGCTGCCGTCAGATGAAAGAAGCCGGATTCAACAGTATCAGAAGTTCTCATCATCCGATGAGCAAGGCGATGCTGGATGCGTGCGATAAATACGGAGTCCTCGTAATGGATGAATTGACGGATATGTGGACGAATCACAAGAATGTAAATGATTTTGCGCTTCATTTCTTAGATTGTATGGATACGGAGATCAAACGCATGGTGGCAAAAGATTATAATCACCCTTGTGTGATTTTGTATTCAACCGGAAATGAGATTCCGGACATGGGTACGGAAAGAGGCGCACAGTTGAACCGTCATATGTGCAATCTGATCCATGAGCTGGATCCGAACAGATTTACGACAAATGCGATCAACGGACTTCTGGCGCTGGGACCGAAGATGGGGATCGTGATCCGGGAATTGATGGAGGCACAGAAGAAACAGGCGGAAGCATCCGGTGAGAGTGGAGAAGAGGGCGCGAATGCTCTGAACGGAATGATGGCGCTGATGACAGGAGAGAGCGGCGATGCGGTTGCGTGCCATCCGCTGATGACAGAAAGTATTGCGGAATCTTCCGAGGCAATGGATATTATCGGACTGAACTATCTGACCGGACGGCATGTGCTGGAAAAAGAGCTCCATCCGAACAAGACTGTGCTTGGTACGGAGACGTTCCCGGCGGATATTGTGAGATTATGGGATATTGTAAAGAATAATGATCATGTGCTTGGCGATTACACATGGACCGGTTACGATTATCTCGGCGAAGCAGGATGCGGTGTGTTCTACTATGACGGAACACAGAACTTTGCCGGCGTATATCCGGACCGTACCGCTTATATCGGGGATATCAACCTGATCGGATACCGCCGCCCGATCAGCTATCTGCGCGAGATCGTTTTCGGACTTCGCAAAGCGCCTTATATTGCAGTAGAGCGCGTGGATAAATATGGAATGCCGCATTCGCTTACCGCATGGATGTTCAAGGATAATGTGGCAAGCTGGACGTGGCCGGGATACGAGGGCAAACCTGCCAATGTGGATGTTTACAGTGAAGCGGATGAGGTGGAATTGTTCCTGAACGGAAAATCCCTCGGAAGAAAACCGGCAGGCGAGGCAAATGGATTTACTGCAACATATGAGATCACATATGAGCCGGGCGAACTGCTTGCAGTCAGCTACCGGGATGACGAAGAGACCGGAAGAGACGTGCTGTACACGGCAAAAGACGAAGTGCAGATGCAGGTAGACTGCGAGGGCGAAGTGCTGAAAGCGGACGGTGAAGATCTGGCATTTGTTACAGTGAAGCTGACCGACGATAAAGGCGTGGAAAATCTGTTCGCACAAAAAGAGATCACAGTGACCGTAGAGGGAGCCGGAACTTTGCAGGGATTCGGAAACGCAGATCCGAGAGCGATCGGAAGCTACGACGATACGACATGGAAGACGTTTGACGGCTATGTGATGGCAGTCGTTCGTGCAGGAAGAGAAGCCGGAACGATCAAAGTCAGATTTGACGCGGAGGGATGCGAAAGCAGAGAAATTGAGATCCAGGTGCGTTAGGCGGGAATCGAAGATGAGGGAGGTGTTTTATGAGAAAACAAAAATTCAATGACAACTGGATTTTCCGGACAGGCGGAGGAAGCTCTCTGGAAGCGTTGGCAGGCGGAGACAGGGATGGGAAAATGGTGACGCTGCCGCATGATGCGTCGATCGGAAAAGAGCGGAATCCGGAAGAACCGAACGGAAGCGGAAACGGATTTTTCCGGGAAGAGAATTACAACTATACAAAAGAATTTGAATTAGACCCAAAAGACGAGGGGAAAAATATTTACTTTGAATTTGAGGGCATCTATCAGAATGCATTTGTCTACATCAATCATGCATTTGCGGGAAAATGTCCATATGGTTACGGCAATTTTTATATTGACGCCACAAAATTTGTACGGTTTGATCGGAAAAATGAGCTTAAGGTCATTGTGAAGAACGGCGTACCAAGCGGACGGTGGTATACCGGCGGAGGAATCTACCGTGACGTCAATCTGATGATCGCCGACCGTCTGCATCTGGCGGCGGACAGTGTACATTTGGCGACGGTGGATGTGGAGGAAGATCAGGCGGTGATCCGCGCGGCGGCAACGATCAATTATACCGGAACCGGAGTGCGTGACGTGCAGTTTTTTATCCGGCTTTTGGATGCGGATGGAAATGTGGCGGCGGAATCGGTGATGCCGGTGACTGTGGAAGAATATACAGAGCGGGAATATCTCCAGAAACTTTATGTGGATCAGCCGAAGCTGTGGGATGAGGAACATCCGTATTTGTATACGTATCAGGCAGTTATCAAAGAGGGAGAGAACGTTCTGGATGAAGAAGAGGGAATGTTCGGAATCCGCAAGCTCCAGTTGGACAGAAAACACGGATTTCGTGTCAACGGAAAAGTTGTTAATCTGCGAGGCGGATGTATCCATCATGACACTGGTGTGACCGGGACCGCTGAGTTCGCACATACGGCGGAGTTCCGTGTGAGAAAATTAAAAGAAGCCGGATACAATGCGATCCGAAGTTCTCACTATCCGATGAGCCGGAGACTTCTGGAAGCATGTGATAAATTCGGAATGTATGTGATGGATGAGTTTTCCGATGTGTGGACGACGACAAAAGTGGACTTTGATTACGGTACGCACATGGCGGAATGGTGGGAGCATGATATCACCAATCTGGTGAAGAAAGACTACAATCATCCGTGCGTCATTATGTATTCGATCGGAAATGAGATTCCGGAGACCGGAAACAAATTTGATACACAGTGGGGAAAGAAGCTTGCGGATAAATTGCGCAGTCTCGACGACAGCCGTTATGTGACGAACAGTCTGAACCTGATGCTGAGTATCATGGATCGTTTGGGCGAAATGAAAGAACAGATGGCAGCGCAGGCGGAAGCAAAAGCAAATGCAAAAGATACCGATGGCAAAGAGCTTGGAGAAAATGCAGAGATCAACAGTATGATGAGCAGCATGGGGGATATGATGAACATGCTGATCGGCAGTGAGATCGCAGGAAAGGCGACGGAGGAAGCTTTTGCTCAGGTGGATATTGCTGGATATAACTATGCGCAATGTCGTTATGAACCGGATGCAAAGCGTTATCCGAACCGGATCATCGTAGGTTCGGAGACATTTCCGAAAGATCTGGATGAGAACTGGGAGCTGGTTGAAAAACATCCGTATGTGATCGGAGATTTTTCATGGACTGCATGGGATTATCTCGGAGAAGCAGGAATCGGAAAAATCTTGTATGAGGAACAGTCGGGAATGGGATTTTATGCGCCGTATCCGTATAAGGCGGCATATTGCGGAGACTTAAACCTGCTTGGTGACAGACGTCCGGTTTCTTATTGGAGAGAAATGATCTGGGGACTGCAAAAAGCGCCGTATCTTAGTGTGCAGCTTCCGCAGTATTATGGCATCACCCCGCAGATGACAAACTGGAGTATGACAAATGCCGTCCGAAGCTGGAACTGGAACGGGTACGAGGGAAAACCGGCGGTCGTGGAAGTTTACACTGACGCAGAGGAAGCGGAACTGTATATCAACGGTGAGCTGAAAGAACGGAAAGCTGTAGGCGAAAAGAAAAAATATATTGCCGAGTTTGATACGATCTATATGCCGGGCGTGGTAGAAACGGTAGTCTATAAAGGCGGAATCGAAGTCGGCAGAGACCGGATCGTGACTGCAAAAGACGAGGTGCAGATTACAGCATTTGCGGATGCAAAAGAAATTCCGGCAGACGGCAGTGACATTTGTTATGTGGAGATCAGTCTCGATGACGAAAACGGCAACCGGAATCCGGGAGCGGACAAAGCAGTGCGGGTATCTGTGGATGGTCCGGGCGTGATACTTGGATATGGAAGCGCCGATCCGGAGTCGGAAGAAAATTATTTTGATATGACGGCAAAGGCATACGAGGGACGGCTTCGCGCGGCAGTACGTGGAAACGGAGCGGTCGGAACGATCACGGTGACTTTGCAGGCAGAGGGATGCGAGGATGTGAAAGTACAGATCGAAGCAGTGTAAGACTTGCGACAGCGTGATAGGGATTATGAGCGTATAAAGAGATGGACAATGAAACAGGAATGTAACGGGAACGTCAGTGTACAAGTGACATATTATTTTCCACTTGTACATTGACATTGTCAGAGTCGGGATACAAAGAACGGATCGCCCTTGTACCCCGACTCTGTATTGTTGTGATCCGTTAATGGATCCGGCGATCTATTAGTCGATAAATACGATCGGTTTGATCAAATCTTTCGGTTTATCTTTCATCATCAGGAGCGCTTCTTCTACTTTGTCAAAACCGTGGAATTGATGTGTGACAAGGCGTGACGGACAGATCCGTTTTGTCTCGATCAGGGAGATCAGTTTTTCCATGCGAAGTCTTCCGCCCGGCATCAGTCCGGCTGCGATCTGTTTGTGTCCCATACCGCATCCCCATTCTACACGCGGGATCTTGATATAATCGCCCTCTCCGATATAGTTGACATTTCCGATTTTTCCGCCTGGTTTTAAGACATTGATGGCAGTTGCAAATGTATCTACATCTCCGCCTGCGATCACGACTTTGTCGACGCCCTTTCCGGAAGTGAGGTTCATCACTTGTTCTTCAATGCTTCCGTTGCGGTAGTTGATGATGTGGGTTGCTCCAAATTCTTTGGCGATCTCGATACAGTTTGGACGGCTTCCGACTGCGTAGATTTCAGAAGCGCCGCGGATCGCAGCTCCTGCAACGGACATCAGACCGACCGGACCGATACCGATCACGAGTACTTTATCGCCAAACTGAACGTCAGCCAACTCGACACCGTGGAAACCGGTCGGGATCATATCGCAGAGCATAACGCCGGATACGTCATCGATGGATTCCGGCAGGATCGCCATATTGCCATCGGCATCGTTTACATGGAAGTATTCTGCAAATACACCGTCTTTAAAGTTAGAGAATTTCCAGCCTGCCAGCATTCCACCGGAGTGCATGGAGTAACCGGCCTGTGCTTCCAGAGAATTCCAGTCGGGAGTGATCGCAGGGACAACGACTCTGTCGCCCGGTTTGAAATCTTTTACCTCACTATAGAAACGGTTGTTTTTGAGTCTGTGGATATGGTAAAAAATCAGAAGAAATGGGAACGAACCATACGGTTTGGGAAGAATAAAATTTGTGGGAAAAGGATGAAAAAAATTCAGAGAAAATTCAGAGAAATTTCAGGGAATGGTGCGGAATTTGTTGACAAATAAGAAAGAATCCGATAAAA
>ERZ838827.2201-NODE-2201-length-11922-cov-2.558776_pt1 | contig 11922 bp, 10 predicted proteins | sample MGYA00519881_ERZ838827 | MGnify/ENA primary metagenome ERZ838827 (study PRJEB31850, sample SAMEA3708842) | human gut metagenome | biome: human gut; feature: human-associated habitat; material: faeces | place: China | collected 2014 ...
ATCCGTAAGTCTCATCGGTACATAGATAACGGATCAGTTCGTCCGGCGTTGCATTCTTCTGTGCTTCGGTAAGATCATCCGTATAACTTTTACCGTATACATCGGCAATAAAACGAAGACGCTGTGTTTCATTCGTCTGCGTAAATTGGTAATTCCCGGCAGAATCCAATACGATCCCGAAACTGTTGATCACAGAATCCCCGTGAGATTCCACGATCTCAATCACATGCTCTAAAATCTTGTTTAAGGTTTGGTTCTTCTCACTTCCGGAAGCAAGCGTATCTTCAAACGTGACGGAATAAGCCAGTTCATTGTATGCGAGAAGATTTCCGTTCCGGTCGTAGATATTGCCGCGGGTTCCGGGAATCTCCCGTGTCTTGCGGATCTGCATCTTATAATTTTCCAGATAGTAATCTCCTTTGACAATCTGCAGATAAAACAGACGGCTGATCAAAATGGCGGATAAGATACAGAATACCAGGATCAGCACAAAAAGCCGGGATTCCAAAATCCGGTTTCCGAAGTCTTTGATGCGTCTTAAGATTCGATTAAACAAATTTACTTGCACTCCTTTTTTCTTCTGCGTCTAATTTATGGTTGATAAAAAGTATGACCGGATATAACAGCAGTGTCACTGCTATTGTATATATGAGCTCCGGGATGATAATATGACTTAAATAATGCAGAAAATCAAATTCACTCCGAAGCAGGAACATCAAAAGATAGATCACAAGCCCATATACAAATTCACTTGCCGAGATCAGGATCAGCGGCAGCTTGATATCTTCGTCAAAATACATCTGTTCAAATAATCCGTTCACATAACCGATCAACAGATAAATCAGGGCATAGAATCCAAGAATATTTCCAAACTGGATATCGATGATCAGTCCGGAAAAAAATCCGATCAACATCCCCTCTTTTGGTCCGCGCATAAATCCGTATGCCGCGGTCACGATCAGCATCAGATTCGGCTTTATGGATGCAAGGGCAAGATGCGGAAACAACATGCACTGTAAAAGAAAGCAGACCAAAACAACGATCGACGTTACGATCCCGCGTCGTATTTTTATGGATTTCATCGTCTCCTCCTTATTCTGCCGGTGTTCCGGTCATTGCGTCTTTCGTTTTTGTGATAACGAGCACTTCCTGCAGATTCTTAAAATCGACCACCGGGGTAATGTAGCCGGAACGTGTCAGGTTATTGGAATCAACGCTGACTTCGCTGACATAACCGATCAAAATCCCCTGTAAATATTTGTCGCTGATGTAGGAAGTTACGATCTGTTCGCCGATCTCTACAACGTTATCATTATTTTCCATCTGTTCAAAGCGGATCCGTCCGCTGTTGATCAGTGACAGATCTCCGCGGATGATGCATTTATCGGAAGTGGACAATACCATTCCGCTGACATTGCTGGAGTCATCGATGATCGAGCGTACCGTTGCCCATGTCGGACCGACCTGCGTTACGATCCCGACCAGTCCGTTTCCGGCAATGACATTCATATCGACTTCGATGCCGTCCTTACTTCCTTTGTCGATCGTAAAGGAGCTGAACCAGTTGCCGGAATCTTTGCCGATCACATGAGCGGCAACCTTTTCATATTCCGCATAATTCTGATCCAGTTTGTACAATTCCTGAAGCCGTTCCAATTCATACTTGTCTTCCTGAAGATTGTTGTTCTCGATCAGAAGTTCGTCAACCTGCGCCTGCAGCGTTTTGTTCTCTTTTTGCACCTGCTTGAGTGTCTGGAAGTTATCGCTCATGTCTCCCATCCACTCTCCGATCCGGCTGATCCCTTTCTGCATCGGAATGACAGTCAGATTGGCGGCGACTTTAAACGGTCCGGTGACCTTTCCGGAAAATACGGAAAGCAGCATCAAAAGGACACAGAGCAAGGACAGACCGAACAGCCAATATTTATTTGTCTGGGATGTTTGATTCTTTTTTTTCATATTACCTCAACCACCTGTAATCTTCGTCTAACATGGAATATGTCAGTTTCTTATAAATGTGTTTATCCTGTGCGATGGCGCGCAGACCTTTTACCGCACAGAGTTCCGGTTCTTCGGCAACGGCAACGGGAAGTCCCGTGCTCTCCTGAAGATAAGTAGAAAGACCTTTCAAATTAGCAAGCCCGCCGGTCAGGCAGATCCCATTTTTAAGGATTCCCTTTCGCACATCCGGCGGCGTCCGCTCATACATGACGCGGATCGCTTCGGTGCATTCCTCCAACGGTTCTTTCATTGCGGCGCGCACCAGACTGATCGGGATTTTCTTTGTATTGGGAACTCCTGAGATCAGGTCGCGACCGGAAACCGAAAGCGACGCGCTGTCTCCCTGTGTAAAAATACCGAACTCTTTTCGGAGAGATTCGGCAGTTGTCCGACCAATTAAAAAGTCCTTGCTGTGACGTACAAGATGGATGATCGCCTGATCGAATTGTTCCCCTCCGATCTTTAAGAGCCGGTTCAGCACCATACCGCCGAAAGCAAGTACCGAAAGTTCCGTCGTGCCTCCGCCGATATTGACAACCATCACGCCGGGCGTTTCATCCACAGGAAGATCGGCTCCGACACCGTCCGCCAATCCGCGTTCTACAATACGCACAGACTTCGCGCGGGCGGAAGAATGAGAGACAAGATCATAAAACGCACGTTTTTCCACTTCTGTCACATCGGTTGGCACTGCGACCAGATATTCCGCCCCTCTGGAAAACTGGCGTTCTTTTTTGAGCAGATTTTCCAGCAGATACTGCATATCGTCGAAATGGGCGATGACCCCGCCCTGCATCGGAAATACGACCTGAATATTGTCCGGTGCTTTTTCGTACATGGCAAACGCATCGTCTCCGGAGGCAAAAACGGTTGTGTTGTCCTTCATCGCAATGACATTTTTTTCTTTCCAGATTTCATTTTTTTTCAGATCAAAGACTTTGATCTCATATGTACCGAGATCAAGCCCGTAGACATTTCTTCCTATCACTGAATAACCCCTTCTTCCCGCAGGCTGACATAGCGGTTGTCTCCGATGATGATATGATCCAGAAGTTCGATCCCGATCATCTCCCCTGCATCATGGATCCGCTGTGTCACCAGAATATCTTCCCGGCTCGGTGACGGATCACCGCTGGGATGATTGTGCAGTAAAATAATATAGACTGCATTTTTCTGCAGCGCCTCTACGAACAATTCACGCGGCGAAACAATGGAAGCATTTACGGTCCCTTTTGAAATATCTGACTCCCCGATCAGTCTTGATTTCGTGTTCAGAAGCAAAAGCTTCATGCTCTCCCGCTTCTGATGCCGCATATCTTCCATATAATATTGTGCGACTGACGACGGCGTCCTGAAATCCAGTTCACATCCGGCAGTCGCTTTCGCAAGCCGTTTGGCAAGTTCAGACAGACATAAGATCTGGATCGCCTTTACTTTCCCGATGCCACGGATCTTCCGTAACTGCTCATACGACCAGTTATGGATATTGAGGATCCCTCCCGGCAGTAACGACGGATACAGAATATGTCTGGCGAGCTGTAATGCACTCTCCCCTCTTGATCCCGAACGGAGCAAGACGGCAAGCAGCTCGATATCTGTCAGATGTTTCGCACCGAAACGCTCACATTTTTCGTAAGGCCGTTCTTCACTGCAAAGTTCTTTTATCTTTTCCATGCACACAATCCTGCTGCGCATGACACAATTCAACAACTTATTTTAGCATAATTCAGAAACAGTGTATAGGGCTAGCTTCTTAAAATTTTGTGAACAGGTGTACGAAAAAATTCATTTTATGATCCGAAAGGTGCAAATTTCCCGATCAGCGCTTCTGCTGTTTTCATTCCGTCCATTGCAGCGGATGTGATCCCGCCGGCATATCCTGCGCCCTCTCCGCAAGGGTAGAGACCGGTGACACTGCTGTTGAACTGTTCATCACGGCATATCCTGACAGGGGAAGACGTTCGGCTCTCCACACCGGAAAGCACCGCGTCCTCCCGGGCAAATCCATGGATCTTTTGATCCATTCTTTTGATCCCCTCCTCCAGAGAAGCGGCCAGTTCTTCCGGAAAGACCGAACGGACATTGGCAAACTCCCATTGTCCACGGATCTGAGGGACAACTGCGCCCAAAGCTTCACTTGTTATATTTCTGCAGAAATCTCCAAAACACTGTACCGGAACGTTTCCCTTTGCGAGCTGATAGGCTTTTTGCTCCAATTCGCGCTGGAATGCCACGCCTGCGAGCGGGTGCGCCGTATCATTTCCGGTTGCTTCACGGTTCGCGATGAATCCTTTTGCAGGAAAATCATCCGGTGTGACCGTCACAATGACCGCGCTGTTCGCATTTTCCCCGTCCCGGTCGTGGTAACTCATTCCATTGACGGCAAGCCGGTCCGGTTCGGAGGATGCGTTGACCACATAACCGCCCGGACACATACAGAACGTATAGACGCCGCGACCGTTTTCCAGATTTTCCGTCAATTTATACGCTGCTGCCGGAAGTTTGTCAGCCATCTGCGCGCCGTACTGAGATTCCTGGATCATTTGCTGCGGATGTTCGATCCGTACGCCCACCGCAAATGATTTTGCCTGCATCAAAATGTTATGATCATACAGCATCTGAAACGTATCCCGCGCACTGTGTCCGATCGCAAGCACGGCAATTTCTGCGTCCAACTGTTCGGTCTCATTTACAAGAACGCCTCTGAGCTGATTTCCCTCGATCACCAAGTCTGTCGCCTTGCTGTGAAAACGAACTTCTCCGCCAAGACGGACGATCTCTTTTCGCATCGCCGGAATCACTTCAGAAAGCACATCTGTTCCGATATGTGGTTTTTGATCGTAAAGAATCTGCTCCGGCGCACCGAATTGTACAAACGTTTCCAAGACAAAGCGGTTCCGTCCGCACTTATCTTTTACAAGTGTATTCAATTTTCCGTCGGAAAATGTGCCTGCTCCACCCTCGCCGAACTGTACGTTGGACTCCGGTTTCAAAGAGCCTGTTGTCCAAAAGGCATTCACGTCCTGCATCCGTTCTTCCACAGAAGCGCCCCGTTCCAGCAGAACTGGACGGTACCCCTCTCTCGCCAGCAAATAGGCGCAAAACAATCCGGCGGGACCGGCGCCGATGATGACCGGACGGTGATGCAAAGATTCTGCTCCGTGTGCCGGTGTTTCGTACCGGGTCGGAGTAATCTTCTGTACTTTATTTTTCAGACGTTTTAAAAGCTTTTCTTCCCGCAGTGTTTTTACATCGATCGTATAAACATAAAAAATCTGCGGCTTTTTCCGTGCGTCAACGGAGCGGCGGAATATCTGAAATCCGAGAAGCTCCTCTTCCGAAATGTGAAGCAGATGCAGTACTGCCTGCTTTAAGTCGGACTTGGAGTGTCCGACAGGTAATTTTAGCTGATTGATTCTAAGCATCGTATTTTCTTATTCTCCTTTTCCGGACTTCCGGCGCTTTTTCCCGCAACATAGCCGCTGGACCACGCCCACTGCAGATTATATCCGCCGCAGATCCCGTCCACATCCAGAAGTTCTCCGGCGAAATAGATTCCCGGTACATAGCGTGATTCCATGGTTTCCGGATCCACTTCTCTCGTATCGACTCCGCCGCGGCAGATCTGTGCCTGTTCATATGCATTCGTTTTTGTGATCGTCGTCTCAAAATGTTGGATCAAATGCACCAGTTTCCAGATATCTTCATCCGAAAGACATCGGACAGCGTCCGTCAGATCCAGCCGGCTCAGGCGCAGTAAAAGATCCCCCAGTTTGTTCGGAAACAGACCGACCAAAAAAGTATTTAGTGTTTTTTCCGGTCGTGTGGAAATCCGTTCCTTTAAGAAAGCAAAACAAGTATTTTCAGAAATGTCGGGCATGAAATTCAAAACCGCTTTGACCGGCTTCTTTTCGTAGAGCGCTTTTGCCGCAAAACGGCTGACCTGAAAAACCGGGATCCCAGAAATCCCATAATTCGTCAATTGGATTTCTCCGGTATCTTCGGCAAGTTTCTGCTCTCCTACATAAAGTGTCACCCTGCCCTGCACGCGGATCCCGGCGATTTCCTTGTAAAAGGATTCGGCGCAGTGAAGCTGTACCAGCGCCGGAAGAACCGGAATGATCGAATGCCCAAGAGATTTGGCAAGATCATATCCGCTGCCGTCCGATCCGGAAATATTGGATGCTTTTGATCCTGCAGCGAGGATCACGGCATCACAAGTCCATGTATTTTGCGTTGTTTTTATGGAAACCGGATGATTCTTTTTTGTTTTTTTTCTATCGCTTTTGTCTTTGGTTCCTCTTTTTTCTTCCGGCTCGGCAGTCTCTGTTCTGACTCGGAAACCGTGTTTGTGAGGAATGATTTCCTGACAGGTCGTATTGCATCGGATCCGGATCGAGAGCCGTTCACATTCCATGACCAAAGCATCTGCCACAGCCTGTGCCTGATCGGAATTGGGATAAAGATAGCCGTTCCTCTCCTTTGGGCAGATGCCAAGATCGCGCAAAAATCCTACGGTCTTTTGCTCGTCGAACTGCCGGATGACCTGCCAGGGAAATTGCGGATCATCTGAGCGGTAACAAGATGGGGTCTGGACAAAATTGGTATAGTTGCAGCGACCGTTCCCGGTGGAAAGTATTTTTTTCCCCGGAAATGCATTCTGTTCGATGATAGTAACTTTTGCACCGTTTGCAGATGCAGCGATGGCGGCCATCATTCCCGATGCACCGCCTCCGATAACGATAATGTTTTTCATATTGCCCGCTCCAGCTGTTCTTTCGTGACGATCCCGGCATTTAAAAGCTGCTGCAAGGAACGCAGGATTCCGAGCTTCGCATGCGGCCATGTAAGACCTCCCTGAAAGTAAACCGCATACGGTTCTTTGATCGGACCGTCTGCACTTAATTCAATCGAGGATCCCTGCACAAATGCGCCGGCCGCCATGATCACATCACTGTCATACCCCGGCATCGCCCACGGTTCCGGCGTCACATAACTGTCCACCGGCGCAGCCGCCTGGATTCCCTGACAAAATGCGACCACCCCCTCCGGCGTGCCAAGCGTGACTGCCTGAATGATATCGTGACGGGATTCCCTGCCGTTCGGGATCACATCAAATCCGAGACGTTCGTACAGATTGGCTGCAAATACGGCGCCTTTTAACGCGCTGCATACAACAGTCGGCGCAAGGAAAAATCCCTGATAAAAGGACTGCATAACGCCCAGCGATGCTCCGACTTCTTTTCCGAGTCCCGGAGAAGTCAGACGATAGGCGCAGTTTTCGATCAGATCCGCTTTTCCTGCAACATAGCCTCCGATCGGTGCAAGACCGCCGCCCGGATTCTTGATCAGCGATCCGACGATCAGATCCGCTCCGACGTCGCTAGGCTCGATCGGTTCGACAAATTCACCGTAGCAGTTGTCAACCATGCAGATTACATCCGGTTTGATCTTTTTGATAAATGCGATCAGCTCCCCGATTTTCTCCACAGAATAACTCGGGCGTGTCTGATAGCCTTTGGATCGTTGGATCGTCACCAGTTTTGTCTTCTCGTTCAATGCTTTTTCGATCGCCGGATAATCAAAGTACCCGTCTTCCAGAAGATCTACCTGCCGGTAGGTCACTCCATATTCCGCAAGAGAACCGTTGGATGGGCGGATACCGATCACTTCCTCCAACGTATCATATGGTTTCCCTACCGGCGAAAGTAATTCATCCCCCGGACGTAAATTTGCGGAAAGCGCAAGCGCCAGCGCGTGAGTTCCGCAAGTGATCTGTGGACGACCAATGCGGCTTCCGTATGAAAGGTATCCGCGTATACCTGTTCCAATGTATCCCGTCCCATATCATTGTATCCATATCCGCTTGCGTATTGAAAGCATCCCTCGCTGACTTTATTTTTCTGCATCGCATGAATGACTTTCAGCTGATTATATTCTGCTGTTTTATCAAATGTATCAAATCGGTCTTTTAATTCCTGTTCCAGTTTCTCTCCTGCCCGGAGAACTTCTGCTGAAATTCCGAGATCCTGATAGATCATTTCCATATTCATATCGTAGTTTCCTCTTTCTTTTCTCTATACTCTGTTTCTCTATGTTCTGTTTTTTGTGCTCTGTTTCTCTGCGCTTTGTCGGGCAGAGTACTTTTTGTATAGCCGCTATGCAAGTATATGGTTTATCGCATACTTTCAAGCACGCCGCGCTCTTTCAGATGTTCGAGCATCGTATTTAAAATTGCGGTCTCATCGTAATGAAAATCCGGCTTGTTTAACCAGATCACATCCCGTTCCCGTTTGAACCAGGTAAGCTGCCGCTTTGCAAAATGTCTTGTGTCGCGTTTTAAGATCCGCACCGATTCTTCCAATGGACAGATCCCGTCCAGATGATCCAGCATTTCTTTATATCCAAGCCCCTGCATGGAAACCATTTTCTTATGATAGCCCATGTCTTTTAACAGCTGTACTTCTTCCAACAGCCCCTCGTCCATCATCTGATCGACGCGTTTGTCGATGCGCCGATACAGGTTTGCCCGGTCGTCGTTTAATACGAAGTAGGCAAAGCAATACGGAGATTCTTTCTGCCGCTGTTCTTCGTTATGAGCAGAAATAGGCTGCCCGGTCAGATGGAAATATTCCAGCGCCCGGATGACACGTTTTACATTGTGCGCGTGGATTTCTTCCGCAGATTTTGGATCTACTTCCTTTAATCGGGCATGGAGTGTCTCTGCGCCCTGCTCCTGCGCCAGTGTTTCCAGTTCTTTTCGATACGCTGGATCTCCGTCATTTTCTGTAAAATCAATATCGTAAAGTACCGCCTGAATGTAGAATCCGGTGCCTCCGACAAGGATCGGGATCCGTCCGCGCCCATAAATCTCTTCCATCGCCTGTTTGGCAAGCTGTTGGAAACGAACAACATGAAATTCTTCATCCGGTTCTAAAATATCGATCAAATGATGGCGGATCCCCTCCATTTCTTCCGCACGGATTTTGGCGGAGCCGATATCCATATGCCGGTATACCTGCATGGAATCCGCAGAAATGATCTCTCCGTTCACCGCTTTCGCAAGATTGATCGAAGCGCTCGTCTTCCCTACGGCAGTCGGTCCGGTCAATATAATCAATGGTCGTTTCATAGCTGCTTACTCCTATACGATTCGTTTAAATTTCTTTTCCAGCTCTCTCTTGGACATAGCGATGATCGTCGGACGTCCGTGTGGACAATGATATGGATTATCCAAAAGAAGCAGTTCTCCGATCAATGTGTCTACTTCCCGCGCAGACAGTCGGTTGTTTCCTTTCACTGCCGCTTTGCATGACATGGAAGCCACTTTTTCATCGATCAGCTCCGGTGTCATACTTGTATTCAATCCGTCCGACAATGCGTCCAGCATTTCCAGAAGCAGTTCCTTTTTTGCGATTCCGAATAAATTTGCCGGAACCGCACGGACTGCGTAAGCTTCGCCGCCGAATTCTTCGATTTCAAATCCAAGCTGGGCAAAGCGGTCTTTATGTGTATTTAAAACTTCCGCTTCCTGCATCGAAAGATTCAGTATGATCGGCGGACTTAAATACTGGGAAGTAAATTCACGGGTCTTCATTTCTTTCAGCGTCCGCTCATAAAGTACCCGCTCATGTGCGGCATGCTGATCAATGATATAAAGATTGTCATGAAACTGTACCAGCCAGTATGTATCAAAGACCTGACCGATCAGACGGTATTCCGCGCGGATTTCCCGCTTCAGCAGATTTTCCTCAAAAAGATCCAGCTGTTTCGGCGGCTTTTGCTCCACTGTATAATTGCCGTTCTCTTTTAACTGCTCCGGCGGTGTCTGCATCCGGGGAGTGATCGCCCTTTGCAGAGGAGAAGCCTTTTGCAAAACAGTCTCCGTTTCTTTGACGGCATTTTTGATCCGATCTTCCTGTCCTTGATCTCCAGAACGGAAAATCGCACTTTTCCCTGTGATCTCCGCCGCTGAACTGCGATTGTGGTAAGACATGACACGTTCCCGCATCTTCCGGATAAAATAATCCTCATCTTTTGCTTCCGGTTCTGCTTTTGCGGAGGATTGCACCGGGGATTGTACAGATGAATGTATCCTTGTATTCGCCGTATCTTCCGAAGCGGTGCTGTCAGTATCCGGCAGGGAAATTGGTCTGGAAACAGGCGCTGCACTCTGTCCGGAGCCCGACTTCGGTTTGAGCAGAAACGGACTTGGACTCTGCTCTTTCGCGTTTTCCGGCTGTTTTGGCTCCGGCAGCGTAACCTGAGGAATCAGTTCCTGATCCAAAAGTCTGCGGTGGATTGCCTCAAACACGGCATCATACACTGCCTGTTGTTTCTGAAAGCGAAGTTCCATCTTGGTTGGATGGACGTTGACGTCCACAGTCTCTCCGTCCACAAGAAAATGCAGGACAAAAAACGGAAATTTGTGCTGCATCATAAAATCTTTATAGGCGTCTTCCGCCGCTTTGGAAATAACGGCGCTCTTCACATAGCGCCCGTTTACAAATATATTTTCAAAATTTCGGTTGCCGCGTGTGATGATCGGTTTCCCGATAAAGCCGCGGATGCCGATCCCGTTTTTCTCATAATCCAGTTCCAGTATATTTGCCGCAGTTTCTCTTCCGTAAATGCTGTAAATCACTTCTTTTAATTTCCCACTGCCGGACGTGCGCAGCTTTTCCTGCCCGTTGTTCACAAAACGGATCGCCACTTCCGGGTGGGAAAGCGCCAGCCGGGTGAGCAGATCCTGAACATGTCCGGCTTCCGTCATAGGCGTTTTCAAAAATTTTCTCCTTGCCGGAACGTTATAGAATAACTGCCGGACAAGAAACGTAGTCCCGTCCGACGCGCCGGTATCTTCCATAGAAATTTCTTTTCCGCCCTCGATCACATAACGCGTACCGAATGTATCTTCCTTTGGTTTTGTGATTAGTTCCACTTTTGTCACGGCGGCAATGCTTGAGAGGGCTTCGCCACGAAAACCAAGGGACGAGATATGCATCAGATCGTCCACGCTTTCAATCTTACTTGTGGAATGCCGCAGAAATGCATTGTGGATATCTTCCCGTTCGATACCGCTTCCGTTGTCCGAAATCCGGATCAATGTGATCCCGCCGTCTTCAATTTCTACTGTAACGGAATCTGCTCCGGCGTCGATCGCATTTTCTGTCAGTTCCTTGACAATAGATGCCGGTCGTTCAATGACTTCTCCGGCCGCGATCTTATCGATCGTAATCTGATCTAATACCTTGATATGCGCCATAGCGCGCCTCCTTTTCTACATCGACACTGTTAAGACATTACCAACGATTTTTCAACTTATTCTGCAGACGATAGATCGTATTGAGTGCGTCGACCGGTGTCAGGTTTCCGACGTCAATATTTTTTAATTCTTCCAATACATCGTCGTCTTTTACTGTGTCAAATAATGAAAACTGCGCCAGATCCATTTCGTCGTATTTCTTTGGTTTTGCTTTTTTCTTTGCGCCGGAATCTTTTCCTCCGACAGCGATCTCGCTGACACGGATCGTAATGTCTTCGTTGACCAGTTCTTCCACGATTTCCTTGGCACGGTCGATCACCAGATCCGGGACGCCGGCCAGTTTGGCAACCTGGATACCATAACTCTTATCGGCTCCGCCTTTGACGATCTTCCGCAAAAATACAATGTCGTCTCCTTTTTCTTTGACAGCAATGCAGTAATTGTTGACATTGTCAATTTTCCCCTCCAACTCGGTCAATTCATGATAATGTGTCGCGAACAATGTCTTAGCGCCGAGTAATTTGGAATCGCTGATATATTCCACAACCGCCCATGCGATCGAAAGTCCGTCGAACGTACTTGTTCCGCGTCCGATCTCATCAAGGATCAAAAGACTTTTTGACGTTGCATTTCTTAAGATATTGGCAACTTCTGTC
>ERZ838827.2209-NODE-2209-length-11866-cov-3.126238_pt1 | contig 11866 bp, 9 predicted proteins | sample MGYA00519881_ERZ838827 | MGnify/ENA primary metagenome ERZ838827 (study PRJEB31850, sample SAMEA3708842) | human gut metagenome | biome: human gut; feature: human-associated habitat; material: faeces | place: China | collected 2014 ...
AATGAGGAGTCAGGGCAACAAAGGCATTGGGGACATATTTCTTTCTGGAAAGCTCCGTGTGGAATAAAAAAGCGCAAGGGAAATTCCCCTTACGCAGACTATCAATCAGCCGTTTCTAAAAAAACGGAGGAAGAGCGTGCAAGGGATACCCACCTTACCGATCTTCCTCCGTTCTTTTTTGGCTTGGAGCTTTTCGACTTTGAACTGTTTCAAAAACAATCCGCTCTCATCCCTTACTTTGAACAACCGCAACCGCCGGAAGATGTACCGTCGGACTTGTCCGAGCAGCATCCGGTCTTCTTCCCATAGGTCACTTCACCGGTTCCCATGTTGAAGTTGACTTCGACATCTTCGCCTTCGGGCGTGGTGACAACCGTGCTCTTGCTGGCCATGCAGTCAGGGCTCTGATTCTTATCGTCTTTCGTATTATTGCAGCAGCATCCCATTGTCTTGCTCCCTTGGAGTAAAAAGTGTTCGCGCCGCGCGCGTCGAGCGTCATTAGCCTTAGCGTTAAGTATTTAGGATTGGTTCTTAAGAAGTCAAGCTCCCAGAGCATGATTCTTTCCCATACGCTGCGAATCTCTCACAGCGGAGCCTCCTCCGCGCCCCAACCAGTTAGAAAGCGTGCACAATCGCTGGATCCCCCCCGGCTCTACAGCTTCACAGAGCGGATGAAATGGGGTATTCTGCAGTGAATATGATACCTGTACACAGCCCGCTTTCATCCGGGAAGAGACTCTGGAGGGTGGCATGAGCAAGCCGAACCGCTATCGGACAGACAAAGACGATGACCGCGAAACGGAACCGTCACGCAAGGGGCACCACGGGCTGGCCCTGCTGATTCTTATCCTGCTCGCGGGAGTGGTGGTCTGGTTTTGGCTGGCCCGAGATCCGGAGGCACGGGAAGAATTCTCCAACCGTATGGCAAACCTGAGAGAATCGGCCATCAACCTCGCCGCCGACCTGATGAGCAGGACAACGACACCGCCTTCTCCTCCAGATGTCGGAGCCGTCGCGGGAAACAGCCTGCCCGGAGCGCCGCCCAAATACCGTTCTCCCATCGAAACGCCCGCTGAACTGGACGAGGCGCTTGCGGAACAGAGGCCGGTGCAGCCGGGCGGAGCCGAAGTACGCGGCCCTGTGGCCCCCGGAGAACAGGTTCCTCCCGATGCGGGGCGCAAGGACGATCAAGTCGTGCGCATCGCCTTTATCGACGATTTGGCTTCATGGCTCGTTTCCCACTATGTCCCCGCAGCGACCCCGGGCCGGAGCGGAAGGCTTTCCGCAAGCCTGCAGGGAGCAAATCTCCGTTATGGAATGGGGATGACCGGCCTCGCATGGATCGGCGATGATCTGCCCGCCGGACGTACCGCAGCGCTGAACCATCTCTTCACGCCGGGTATGCTGGACGCCATTTATCGGCTGTACGTCGACCGCTTCATGGAAGCCGTGAACCGCAGCGCGGCTACCCCCCTGCCGAGCGGCGAGGCCCTCTCGCCCGCCCAGCGGAGCGAGTTCTTCAAGCTGTACGCCCGGCAGTTCCGTGGTGTTGCCGGGGCATTGCAGGCGCTTGCCTCCATGCCCGACTTCAACCGCCAAATGGAAAACCTCAGCGCCGCAGCCCAGCGTGTCGTGGACACCAACGCCCAATACTCCGAATTGACATTCGCCGCCGATGAAGCCCGCTCCAACGGCGAGCTGACCAGATACTCGACATTGCGCCAGCAAATGGCCGCCAAGGGCCAGCAGTACCAACAGGCCGTCATCGCCCGCGAACAGGCCAAGAGCGCTTTCGTGCAGGCCCTCAAGCGGACCCCGGAGGCCCGGTATCTGGATGATGACGCACTGCTCTTCATCGCCTCATGGATCGATCGGCGCACGCACAACAACCCGGAAAAACTCACGGCTGCCGGACAGGCCGCAAACCTATTCCGCGATCTGGCGGGGCACTTCGACGCCGCGGCCGCCAACCCAGGAGCCTCTCAATGATTTCCCGCTGCTTCCGCTTTTTTCTCTTCCTTCCGTTGCTCTTGCTCGTAACGGTCCCCGCCCTGGCCCGCCAGACCCCGGAGGCTGTCTTGAAGGAAATCCAGACAGCCATCGACGCCAGCGATCTGGCGGCCTTTGAGCGGCGCGTCGATGTGGACGCCCTGCTCGACCAAAGTTCCTCAGCCCTGATTGCAGCGCTGCAAAAAGCCGGACAAGTCGATACATCCGGCCTCCCTCCCATGCTCGCCCTGATGGTCGCCTCTGTGCAGGACCCGTCGATGGCGAAGCAGATCAAAGGGTTGCTGGTTCAAGAAACCGGAACGTTCACCCGTTCAGGCATCGAATCCGGCTTTTTCGCCGGAAAACCCAAAGCCAACGCAAAACCCAAAGGCCTGCTCGCACCGCTTTTCGGCAACGTCTCCACGGGGCGTAAAGAGCTGCGTCCACGCGGCGCATCCCGCAAAGTCAACGGCAACGTCATCCTTCCCGCAACCATCCATGATTTCGGCAACGGGCGTGACTACAAGGTTGATCTGGGCATGAGCCCCTCCGGAGAGAGCTGGAAGGTCACCAGCATCGCCAACATGGACAAGCTCGTTTCCCGCCTCCAGAAGGAAGCCGCGGAATAGCGGACCCATCCAGACAACGCTTACAGAGTCCCATAGAAAAACGCCGTCCCTCCATGTGGAGGAACGGCGTTTTTCTTTTAAAGAATCCGCTAAAAAATCTGGATAAACCTTCTCTTTTGAAAAAGCTTTTTCCGATTCCTTGCTTATTTGCTCATGGCATTGATGAATTCGTCGTTCGACTTGGTGCCGCGCATCTTGTCGAGCAGGAATTCCATGCTGTCGATGGAAGACATGGGTGCAAGGATCTTGCGGAGGATCCAGACGCGCTTGAGCACGTCGTCGGAGAGGAGGAGATCTTCCTTGCGGGTTCCGGTACGGTTGATGTCGATGGCCGGGAACACGCGCTTTTCGGCGAGATGGCGATCAAGATAGATTTCCATGTTGCCGGTGCCTTTGAATTCTTCAAAGATCACTTCATCCATGCGGGAGCCGGTATCGATGAGCGCCGTGGCGATGATGGTCAGGCTGCCTCCGCCCTCGATGTTGCGGGCCGCGCCGAAGAAGCGCTTGGGCCGCTGAAGGGCGTTGGCGTCCAGACCACCGGAAAGCACGCGGCCGGACGAAGGCGTCACGGCGTTGTACGCGCGGCCAAGGCGGGTGATGGAGTCGAGCAGGATGACCACGTCACGCTTGCGTTCGACAAGGCGCTTGGCTTTTTCGAGCACCATTTCGCAGACCTGCACATGGCGCTGCGGAGGTTCGTCGAACGTGGAGCTGATGACTTCGGCATTCTTGACCGTGCGCTCCATATCCGTCACTTCTTCGGGACGTTCATCGATGAGCAGCACGATGAGATAGACTTCGGGATGGTTCGCGTTGATGGAATTCGCGATGCTCTGGAGCAGAATGGTTTTACCGGTCCGGGGAGGCGCGACGATGACCCCGCGCTGGCCGCGCCCGATGGGCGACATGAGATCGATGACCCGGCAGGACAGATTTTTCTCGCCGTTTTCCATAATCAGCTTGCGATCGGGATAAATAGGCGTGAGGTTATCAAAAAGAACGACGTGGCGGGCGTTTTCCGGGGGTTCAAAACCGATTTCCTTCACCTTGAGCAAGGCGAAATAACGCTCCCCTTCCTTGGGAGGCCGTATCTGCCCGGAAACCACATCACCCTTGCGCAGATAAAAGCGCCGAATCTGAGAGGGGGAAACATAAATATCGTCCGGGCCGGGCATATAGCTCGACAGTGGGGAACGCAAAAAACCGTAGCCGTCAGGCAGGATTTCCAGCACCCCGTCGCCGTAAATGGCACCGCTCCGGGACGCACAAGCCTGCAACATCGCAAAGATGAGTTCCTGCTTCCGCATGGAACTGGCGTTTTCGATCTCGTACTTTTCCGCAAGCTCCATGAGCACGGACATGCTCATGTTCTTCAGTTCAGTAAGGCTCATCGTTGCGCCTTCCTGAACCTCCTCCGTGGCAACTTTCTTCTTCCGCATACGTTCCGATACTTGTTTTGGGAGTGAATGGAAGTTCGCCCGGCGTGTCGCCGGACGTTATGAGTCCTGCCGAACGGCAAGACGGTATTACACGGCACAGCCGCATCAAACGCTGATTAAGATAGGGGAGATGTGTGATTGAAAAAGGCAGGCATGCGCCATGAAAGCGGCGCAGACGTTTTCCTAGCGTAACTTCCTTTTTTTGGCAAGGGGATGAGAATAGATTTGGCCATATTTTCCGGTTTCCGGCGTGTTCACCTCCCCTTTTCCACCTTCAAGGCTTTGAGAAACAATCTGAAAAAGGCGACATACCCTTTTTACCCTTATGATAAGCCGCATCCCTATCGCCGCACAGAAAAAAGGAGAGGCCTTTCGGCCCCTCCCCGCTTATACCGAAAACGGCAGACTAGTGCTTGAAGATGGAATCCTTGGATTCGTCTTCCTTCACCAGCTTGAACAGCACCGGGCTGAGCAGCAGGATGGCGATCAAGTTCGGGATGGCCATGAGCGCGTTGCAAGTGTCTGCAAGCAGCCACACCACATCAAGCTGCGTGAGCACGCCCACCGGGATGGCGATGCAGTAGACGATCCGGAAGGGGATCTGCGCCTTGTCGCCGAAGAAATAGATGGCGCAGCGCTCGCCGTACACGCACCAGCCGAGGGCTGTGGTGAAGGCGAAGATCGTCACCGCGATGCCGCCGATGCCGGGAAGCGAGGTTTCGAAGGCGGCGGAGGTCATGGCGGCCCCGGTGAGGCCGGAGGTCCACTGGCCGGTCACAAGAATGGCGAAACCGGTCATGGTGCACACGATGATCGTATCAATGAAGGTATCAAGCATACCGATGGAAGCCTGCACCAGCGGTGAAGCGCTGGTCGCGGCGGCGTGAGCCATAGGCGCGGTACCGAGTCCGGCTTCGTTGGAGAACACGCCGCGGGCCATGCCCATTCGGATGGCCATCATCACGGTCGCACCGGCAAAACCGCCTTCGGCGGCCGTAGGCGTGAACGCTTCGGCGACAACCCAAGCAAGAACGCGGGGAAGCTGGTCAATGTGCAGGATGATGACGATAAGGGAGATGAGGACGTATATCACCGCCATGGCGGGCACGACCTTACCGGCCACGGCACCGATGCGCTTCACGCCGCCGATGAGAACGGCTCCGGCCAGCAGGAAGACGGCGATGGCGGTAAACCACGTCGGGATGGAGAGGTTGGCCTGTATGGCTTCACCGATGGAGTTGCCCTGTACCATAGCGCCCGTACCGATACAGGCGACGATGCCGAACAGCGCAAAGCACGAGCCGAGCCACATCCACTTGGGTCCGAGCCCGTTTTTGATGAAGTACATGGCGCCGCCCACCCAGTTTCCGGCAGGGGTCTTTTCGCGGAAATGCACGGAAAGGAGCACTTCGCTGAACTTGGTGGCCATACCCACAAGGGCGGTCACCCACATCCAGAACAGCGCGCCGGGGCCGCCGATGTAAATGGCTGTCGACACGCCCACGATGTTGCCGGTCCCGATGTCGGCGGCCAGCGCGGTCATCAGCGCGTTGAACGGAGAGATTTCGCCCTGCTCGGACTGATTGGAACGCCCGGCCCACAGGTTTTTGAGCCCTCTAAAAAAATTGCGGAATGTGAAAAATTTCAGGCCGACAGTCAGATACAGGCCAGTACCGACCAGCAATACCAGCATCCCCGGTCCCCAAACCACGTCGTTGACTGACTTCAGCCATGCCATGAAAGCTTCCATTTCTCCCCCTGATAAGGATAAAGCGTTAGAAAGCACGCTTCCGCACGTCACTCGCATTGCTGCTCATCAGCGCAGGACACTATGATGGTTTGCGCTGAAAACGGCGAAAGCAATCGCGAAACAGGAGAAATGGAAAAGGCTTTAATAAGCATAAGAAAGCACTACTGTCCATCTTTAAACAGCATTTGATATATGTTTCACTAAAGGAAAAAGCTTCCCCAAAAGCATCTTTCCATAAAACATACTATGCTTGTCATCTATTGAGGGTCCCAATACCGTCAACATGTGACTCTCTTCCACTCCCCCTGCGGGCTTTTTATCCATGCAAAGCCCTCTTTGCTTATTGTTAGTCAAAAAAAGATAGCAGTGCAAGCCTTTTTGCATATAAAAATACTCTTCTCTATCAGCGATATACAGATTGTTTACTCAATGAATATAGATTGGGCAAACAATGAATCATCATTCCTTATCGAAATCACTAAACAAGGCTTCCGCACGTTTCTTGGCAAAACTTTCGACATCCGCATACCATTGCTGAAAACGCTGAACCAGCTCCCGCCCCGCCGGAGTCAGCGAGTAACCGTCGCGCTTGGTCCCCGAAGCGTCGACAAGCGTCTCGCCCGCGATGCGTTCGGCCTTCTTTATCTTGCCCCACGCCCCGCGGTAGGACATGCCGAGCTGTTTTGCGGCCTTGCTCAGCGATCCGAGTTCGTCGACAAGCTGGAGAAGCTCCACACGCCCCCTGCCGAAGCCTTCCCCATCTTCGCCCTCCAGCCATAGCTGCACGTGGATGCCCTTGCGCCTTACGACCTCATCCAAAAATTCCATGTCGCTCTCCGTCTCCGTTTCAGTGTCTTCCTGTCCGCCGCCCGCCATGCGCACGGCCAGCCGGGCCAGCAGTTCCAGCGCCCGCCCGAGGCACGTTTCATCAAAATCAAAACGGTCGCTGTGGTGCCCCGCAGCCCTGTCCGTCCCGACCTGCAGGTAGGAAGCCAGCCCTCCCGAGGCCTGAACCCTGCTCATCAGGCAAGCGAAATCTTCCGTCGCCCCGAAACCGCTCATCGGGATAACCGTCTTCCAGCCACCCATCGCTTCCGCGACCGTAGCAATAAGGCGGGCAAGCTCCGGGCTGCTCCCTCCCCCGGCACTGTTCCCCACAGTCCGCCACTCGCAAGCGCAGCCCCACAGATCGGCTGAAGCGCGCAGGATACGCTCGGACTCGGCGGTCATGTAGGCGTCCAGTTCCGTGGTTTCTCCCCGTGTTTCCATGAACAGCCTCGCGGAAGCGGGGATGACGTTGCGGGCCTCTCCCCCTTCCAGCCTGCCCACGGCGATACGGGTGCCGCCTTTGCCGTTCCGGGAAATGGCGTGCAGGTTCACCACCGCCGAACAGGCCGCCAGCAGGGCATCCTTCCCTTCCTCCGGCGCGGCCCCGGCATGGGCGGGCACTCCGGAGAAAAGGACATCGCGCTTGGTGGTGGCCAAGAATCCTTGCGTGCCGCATATCAATGAGCCCGGCCCCTCGGCTTTGAAACCGATATGGAAACCGAACAGCACATCCACGCCGTCCACGGCTCCGGCCTCCGACATCGGGAGGGCCCCGCGCGCCCCCTCTTCGGCGGGCGTATCCGCCCCCGCAGGTGCCGCCGGATCGAAACAAGCACTTCAGCCAAGCCGAGCCCCACGGCGGCGTGCCCATCGTGTCCGCACGCGTGCATCAGACCGGGCCAACGTGATGCGAACCCCTCGCGCACGGGCCTATGGCTCTCTTCCGCGCACTCGGCGACTTCGTTGCAGTCCATATCGAACCGGAACGCCGTCACGGGGCCGGGGCCGCAATCCAGATCCGCCCAGAACCCCGTATAGCCGTCCCCCATGCCCGCAACCAGCTCGGCATCGGCTCCATGCTCAAGCGCACGCTCCCGCGCCGCCGCAAGGACAGCGGAAGAAGGGACGCCCATCCTCCGGTCGGAGGCGCAAGCGGCTTCGCCCATGCGGATCGCGTACCCAAGCTCGCGCAATCGCCTGATGATCAAGGCCGCCGTGCGGAATTCAGTCCAGCCGGCTTCCGGATGGGCATGGAAATCGCGCCGCCACGCCGCCAGCTTTGGGAGCACAGCGGCAAGCGCGCCATGCAAAAAAGGCAAAGAGGAAACCGACATAGACGTTACCTCACCGGGACTTCTCGGCCCCCTAACGGTTATAACAAAAAATGGTAATAGAATATCAAAGTGTTACGACAAAGGAAACAGCCTGTCAATTTTCCCGGAACCATTGTCCCATATCCCCGAAACGGTTCCCATCCCGGAAGGAAACGGCACGCTTCACAAAAATGTACACTTCCAATATACCTGAAACCATGAAAACCTCCCTTGCTTTGAAGCCCTTCTTCATATAATTGACAAGAAAATGTCGACAAAAGGGAGACAACGACATGCACAAACATTTGCTCGCGGCTGTTCTCAGCCTTGCTGTGGCCATGACGGGCGCTTCCGCCCTTGAAGCCCACGCCAAGACGACGTTCGTTACCATCGGCACCGGCGGCATCACCGGCGTCTACTACCCCACCGGCGGCGCCATCGCCAAGATCGTCAACGCCAAGAAGGACAAGTACGACATCCGGGCCACCGTCGAATCCACCGGCGCGTCCGTATTCAACATCAACGCCATCATGGCGGGCGATCTTGAATTCGGCATCGCGCAGGCCGACCGCCAGTATCAGGCCTACAACGGGCTTTCCGAATGGGAAGGCAAGCCCCAGAAGGATCTCCGCGCCGTGTTCGCGCTGGCTCCCGAAGCCGTCACTTTCGTCGCCGCCGAAGATTCCGGCATCAAGAGCTTGAAGGACGCCAAGGGCAAGGTCGTCAACATCGGCAACCCCGGCTCCGGCAACCGCCAGAACGCCATTGACGTTTTCGAAGCCGCCGGCATCAATATCGAAAAAGACCTCAAGGCCGAAAGCATCAAGGCCGCCGACGCGCCCCGCATGTTGCAGGACGGCCGTATCGACGGCTTCTTCTACACCGTGGGCCATCCCAACGGGAATATCAAGGAAGCCACCGCCGGGAAGCGCAAGACCCGCATCGTGTCCATCACCGACATTGAGCCGCTGGTCAAAAAGTTCCCCTACTATTCTCTGACCAACATCGACATGGCCCAGTATCCCGAAGCCACCAACGCCAATGAAAAGGTCACCACCGTGGGTATGCTCGCCACCTTCGTGACCTCAGCCAAGGTGCCGGACGACGTCGTGTACGCCATTACGAAGGAAGTCTTTGAGAACCTCGACGAGTTCAAGAAGCTCCATCCCGCCCTCGAAGGCCTGACCCGCGAGACCATGCTCGAAGGCCTGACGGCCCCCATCCATCCCGGCGCCCTGAAGTATTACAAGGAAGCCGGCCTGATGAAGTAGGCTGAGGAACACCCCGTTCCTCCCTCCGCTTCACCGTGAAGCCTTTCGGCCGGGATTGGACATATCGCCCAATCCCGGCATCCTTGCAATCAGCCCGAGTTTATCCGGGCGGCGCCCCGCGTCGCCGTCACCTCAGATCACGCCGGGAGTCACATGCCCCACAAAATGATAGAGCACATCGAGCAGTCCCCCAACGGGGATGACTACAGGGAAAAGCTGGTAGCCGCCGAGCACGGCCTGCGCGGCGATACGGTAGGCATCACCCGCATCATCACGATGATCCTCGCTCTCTGCTGGTCCCTGTTTCAGCTCGCCTCGGCGAGCATCCTGCTCCTTGATACCGTCTATATCCGGGCCATCCATCTGGCCTTTGCCATCAGCCTCGTCTACTTCAATATCCCCATGATCAAAATCTCGGGAACCTCATGGCGCTGGGATCTGCGCATCCTGCTCGCCATGAACCGGGTCACGATCCTCGACTACCTGCTCGGGATCATAGCCGCCGTCTCCGCGCTGTACATCGTGCTTGACTACGAAGGCATCGCCTCGCGCGCGGGCGTGCCCACCACACGCGACATCATCTTCGGCCTCATGCTGGTCGTCCTCCTGCTGGAGGCCACCCGCCGGGTCATCGGCCCCGCCCTGCCGATCATCGCCAGCATATTTATCCTGTACGTGTTTACCGGGCCGCATCTGCCCGATTTCCTTGCCTTCAAGGGCGCATCCCTGTCCCGCTTCATCTCCCAGATGACGATGGATACGGAAGGCATCTACGGCGTGCCGCTGCACGTTTCGGCCACCGTCGTCTTCCTCTTCGTGCTGTTCGGGACCATGCTCGAACGGGCCGGAGGCGGCAATTTCTTCATCCAGCTCGCCATCAGCGGGCTCGGACGTTTCCGGGGCGGTGCAGCCAAGGCCGCCGTCCTCGGCAGCGCCCTCACCGGCGTGGTTTCCGGTTCGAGCATCGCCAACGTGGTCACGACCGGGACCTTTACCATCCCGCTTATGAAGAAGGTGGGCTATCCGCCCGAAAAGGCCGCGGCCGTGGAAGTGGCCTCGTCCATCAACGGCCAGCTTGCCCCGCCTGTCATGGGTGCGGCGGCGTTCATCATCGCCGAATACGTCAACGTCCCCTACATCGAAGTCGCCAAGGCGGCCGCCATCCCGGCTTTCGCCGCCTATGCGGGCCTGCTCTGGATCACCCACGTGGAAGCTTGCAAGCTCGGGCTGCGCGGCCTGTCCAAATCCGAACTGCCGTCTTTCTGGACCACGCTCAAAGAGGGGCTGCACTTCCTCATCCCCATCTGCATGTTGCTGTATGAGCTCATCATCATGCAGCATTCCGCCGAAATGTCCGTGTTCCGCGCCATCGTGGTGCTCGCGCTCATCATGCTCGGCCAGCCCGTCGTGAAAGCCTTCGTTCACAAGAAGTCCAAGCGCAAGGCCCTCAAGGAAGGCATCAAGACGCTTCTCCTGTCCCTGTCCGCCGGCGGCAGCAACATGGCGGGCGTCGCCATGGCCACGGCTTCGGCGGGCATCATCGTCGGCTGCGTCTCGCTCGGCCTCGGGCAACAGATCACGTCCTTCGTGGAGATCCTGTCCGGCGGCAACATCTTCCTGCTGCTGCTCATCACCGCTCTGGCGAGCCTGCTCCTCGGCATGGGCCTGCCCACCACGGCGAACTACATCATCATGGCGTCTCTGACCGCGCCCATTCTGGTGCAGCTCGCCTCCGGCATCGTGGTCCACGGCGTGGCGCTGGCCGTCCCGCTGATAGCGGCGCACCTCTACTGCTTCTACTTCGGCATCCTCGCGGACGACACGCCGCCCGTGGGCCTCGCCGCCTACGCCGCTGCGGCCATTGCGGACACGTCGCCCATCGCCACGGGCATTCAGGGCTTCCTGTACGATATCCGTACGGCCATCCTGCCCCTGATGTTCATCTTCAACCATGACATCATCCTGTGGGGCGTCGACAGCGTGCCCGAGGGAATCTTCCTGTTCTTCATGACGGTGCTCGGCTGCATGTCCTTCGCCTCGCTCACGCAGGGCTGGTTCATCGCCAAAAACACCCTGCCGGACGCCCTGCTCCTCGCGTGCTCCACGATCATCATGCTCTACCCGGCCCTGCTGACGGGCTTCTTCCTGCCGCATGATCAACGGTACTGGGGTTACCTCATCGGCATCGGCATCATGGGCCTGCTCGCCTACATGCAGCACGCCCGCACCACGCAGACCACGGAGGCCGCAGCATGAGGACCAAAACGCCTTTTCGCCGCAAGCGCTTGATCTCGCGCGGCTCTTCGTCCTCCACTTCCGTCGAGGTCAAAGTCGAGCGCGAATTGCAGTGCTCCCGCTGCAAGGCCATCTTCCCCGACTATCTGGCCCGCTGCCCTGAATGCGGCAGTGAAGAGTGGATCGGCCTCGTGGAGGTCAACCCCTATACCCGGATGCCGATGGAGACGTTCCTGAAAGCCTGCGGCCACCTGCTCTGGCTGGTGGGGACCATCGGTTTTCTCGTCCTTCTCTGGCAGACGGACAGCCCGGATGCGGAAACCAACAAGCTGTTTATCTACGGGGCGTTCCTGCTGCTCTTTTGCAGCGTGCTGTTCTCCGCCGCCTACTTCGGCATGAGCGAGATCAT
>ERZ838827.2210-NODE-2210-length-11866-cov-3.044873_pt1 | contig 11866 bp, 9 predicted proteins | sample MGYA00519881_ERZ838827 | MGnify/ENA primary metagenome ERZ838827 (study PRJEB31850, sample SAMEA3708842) | human gut metagenome | biome: human gut; feature: human-associated habitat; material: faeces | place: China | collected 2014 ...
TTTGATGCCAAGTTCGAAACGGATCTGGTCATTACCTTTACCGGTAGCACCGTGGCAGATGGCAACAGCGCCTTCTTTACGTGCGATCTCAACTAATTTCTTAGCGATTGCCGGACGGGCCATGGATGTACCAAGGAGATATTTGTGTTCGTATACAGCACCTGCCTGTACACATGGAACGATGAAGTCATCACAGAATTCATCTACGATATCTTCGATATATAATTTGGAAGCACCGGAAAGCTTTGCTCTTTCATCCAGTCCGTCCAGTTCGTTTCCCTGACCGCAGTTTACGCAGCAGCAGACAACATCGTAATCAAATGTTTCTTTTAACCATGGGATTAAGGCTGTGGTATCAAGACCGCCTGAGTATGCTAAAACGACTTTTTCTTTCATGATTGTATTCCTCCTGAAATTGGATTTTATTATTTTCCTGATTTGTAAAAATTTCCTGAGATATCCGTTTGCCGAAAGTAAATGAATAGGTCGGGAGTTCAGCGCATTATTTTTGAATAAATGCGGTAATTTCTGATTGAAATTTTTGAATAAATATTCAATGCGGAACAAGATGATTTCGTATGATTCCGCTTAACAAGTGATAATATACACCTTTTTTTATAAATATGCAATAGAAAAATGCAAAAAAGTTTTATCTGTTTTTGCATAAATATGCAACATAATATAGGAAAAGACAGGGGAAAATTCGTGAAGCAAAATAGAATCCATGTAAAAACATTGAAAAATGACTATTGCATATTATGCAGGTAAGATGTATAATTAGTCCAGCACTCTGATAGAGTAAAGTTTTACTATGAAATGAAGATCGCCGGATGAGGCGAAGATGGAGGAAATTATTATGATTAAAGCAGGAATTATCGGTGCCACAGGATATGCAGGTAACGAGATCGTGAGACTGCTTCTGGGACATAAAGATGTGGAAGTTGCGTGGTATGGTTCAAGAAGTTATATTGACCAGAAATATGCAGATGTTTATCAGAACTTTTTTAAGCTGGTAGATGCGAAATGTATGGATGATAATATGGAAGCATTAGCTGATGAGGTGGATGTGATTTTTACAGCTACTCCTCAGGGACTCTGTGCTTCTTTAATTAATGAAGGAATTCTTTCCAAGGCGAAAGTTATTGACCTGAGTGCGGATTTCCGTATTAAAGATGTGAAGAAATATGAGAAATGGTATGGAATTGAGCATAAGGCTCCGCAGTTTATTGATGAGGCGGTTTATGGTTTATGTGAGATTAATCGTGAGGAGATTAAGAAGGCAAGACTGATTGCGAATCCGGGATGTTATCCCACATGTTCCACCCTTTCTATTTATCCGCTGATCAAAGAAGGGCTGATCGATCCGTCTACCATTATTATTGATGCGAAGTCCGGTACTTCAGGAGCAGGACGTGGAGCGAAGGTTGCCAATCTGTTCTGTGAAGTAAACGAGAATATTAAGGCTTATGGTGTTGCAACTCACAGACATACACCTGAGATTGAGGATCAGCTTGGTTATGCGTGTGGCAAAGAGGTGCTGATTAATTTTACACCTCATCTGATTCCTATGAATCGTGGTATTCTGGTGACTGCTTATGCTTCTCTGACTAAGGATGTTTCTTATGAAGAGGCGAAGGCAGTTTATGATAAGTATTATGAGAATGAGACTTTCGTTCGTGTGCTTGATAAGGATGTTTGTCCGCAGACTAAGTGCGTGGAAGGAAGTAATTATGTGGATGTGAACTTTAAGATCGATCCGAGAACTCATAGAGTTATTATGATGGGGGCTATGGATAATCTGGTGAAAGGTGCTGCGGGACAGGCTGTGCAGAATATGAATCTGATGTTTGGATTTAAGGAGGCTGAGGGACTGTTGCAGGTGCCGATGTGTCCATGATAGATTAATGGGAAGGGACGCTCCGGAAATTATTTGTTTTTGAACGCGGTTTCGGGGCTTAGTAACTCTAAGTGTTCAGAAATTTGCTAAAAGCGTGGAAAAAAAACTCAAACTCGCTGCGCTCAGACAGTGAGCTTTTTTTCCACAACGCAAATTCCTGAGCACTAAGAGTTACTACAGTCCCTGCAAATGCGTTCAAAAACAAATAATTTCCGGAGCTGACTTTTCCAGTAACTGGATGGCGACTGCGCAGGGGACCTGCGGCAGTCTGGGGAAGTTGTGGATATGTAAGGAGGATTTGATTATGAAGATTATAGATGGTGGCGTTACGGCGGCTAAGGGATTTAAGGCAGCGGCGGCTGCGGCTGAGATTAAGTATAAGGGCAGAACGGATATGGCTATGGTTTACAGTGAGGTGCCTTGTGTGGCTGCGGGGACTTTTACTACCAATGTAGTGAAGGCTGCGCCTGTTAAATGGGATCAGGATATTGTTTATAATCATCCGTCTGCGCAGGTGGTGATCTGTAACAGTGGTATTGCCAATGCATGTACTGGTGCAGAAGGGTATGGTTATTGTAAGGAGACTGCAGATGCGGCTGCTGAGATTCTTGGGGTGGCTGCTGACAGTGTGCTGGTTGCTTCTACAGGTGTGATTGGTATGCAGGTTCCCATTGACCGTATTAAGAATGGTGTGAAGATGATGGCTCCGAAGCTGGATGGTTCTCTGGAGGCAGGTACTGAGGCTGCGAAGGCGATTATGACTACTGATACTAGGAAGAAGGAAGTTGCTGTTCAGGTTGAGATTGGTGGTAAAACTGTTACGATTGGTGGTATGTGTAAGGGCTCGGGTATGATTCATCCGAATATGTGCACCATGCTTGGATTTGTTACTACTGATGCGAAGATTTCCAAGAAGATGCTGCAGGAAGCGTTAAGTGAAGATGTTAAGGATACCTACAATATGGTTTCTGTTGATGGAGATACTTCTACCAATGATACAGTGCTTCTTCTGGCTAATGGTCTGGCTGAGAATCCGGAGATCACAGAGAAGGGTGAGGATTACGAAACCTTCAAGGCTGCGCTGAATTATATCAATACTACTCTGGCGAAGAAGATCGCAGGTGACGGAGAGGGTGCGACTGCACTGTTTGAGGTGAAGATCATCGGTGCAGAGTCTAAGGAGCAGGCAGTTACATTGAGCAAGTCTGTTGTTACTTCTTCTCTGACAAAGGCTGCTATCTACGGACATGATGCAAACTGGGGAAGGATTCTGTGTGCTATGGGATATTCCGGTGCGAAGTTTGATCCTGAGAAGGTGGATCTGTTCTTTGAGAGTAAGGCTGGTAAGATTCAGATTATCGAGAATGGTGTGGCTGTGGATTACAGTGAAGAAGAGGCAACAAAGATTCTTTCTGAGGAAGCTGTCACAGCAATCGCTGATGTGAAGATGGGTGATGCCACAGCAACTGCATGGGGCTGTGACCTGACTTATGATTATATAAAAATCAATGCAGATTACCGTTCATAACAAAATTCTGTGAATAAGGGTGATTTTAACCGAATCAGGTAAGTCTCCTGCTTTAATTGCGAAAAGCAATAAGCAGTGGATGGAGAACAGACATTGACTGGAAAAAGGAGAGAATAATGGTTAATCAGAAATATTTGGACAAGGCGGAGGTGCTGATCGAGGCGCTTCCTTATATTCAGAGATTTAATCGTAAGATTGTGGTTGTAAAGTACGGCGGAAGTGCCATGCTGGATGATGAGCTGAAGAAGAATGTTATCAAGGACGTTGTTCTTCTGAAGCTGGTTGGTTTTAAACCGATCATCGTTCATGGTGGTGGTAAGGAAATCAGCCGCTGGGTTGGCAAGGTTGGTATGGAGCCGAAATTTATCAATGGTCTTCGTGTAACAGATAAAGATACTATGGAGATCGCGGAGATGGTTCTTGCGAAAGTGAACAAGGAACTGGTTGCCATGGTGGAATCTCTTGGTGTAAATGCAGTTGGTATCAGTGGTAAAGACGGTGGTCTGCTGAAATGCCGCAAGAAACAGACAGAGGGCGGAGACATCGGATTCGTTGGTGAAGTTACAAAGGTTGAGCCGAAGATTCTGGAGGATCTTCTGGAGAAAGATTTCCTGCCGATCATTTTCCCGGTAGGTTATGACGATGAGTTCGCTACTTATAATATTAATGCGGATGATGCTGCATGTGCCATTGCAGAGGCTGTTCATGCTGAGAAGCTTGCATTCCTTTCTGATATTGAAGGCGTTTATAAAGACAAGGATGATCCGTCCAGCCTGATCTCTGAACTTCATGTAGATGAAGCACAGAAACTGATCGATGACGGTTATGTAGGCGGAGGTATGATTCCGAAGCTGAAAAACTGTATTGATGCCATTGAAGAAGGCGTTAACAGAGTCCATATCCTTGACGGAAGAATTCCTCACAGCTTACTGCTGGAGATCTTTACAAACAAAGGTATTGGTACTGCGATTCTGAGAGAAGACGGGGAGAAATATTACAATGAACATGAATGAACAGATGAAGGAATCCGAAGAGAGTATCCTTCACACCTATAATCGTTTTCCTGTTGTTTTTGAAAAGGGACAGGGATGTTATTTATATGATTCCGAGGGAAAGGAGTATCTGGATTTTGCAGCAGGTATTGCTGTAAATTCTCTGGGATATCACTATCCGGGATATGATGAAGCATTAAAAGATCAGATTGATAAGCTGATGCATATTTCCAACTTATATTACAATGAGCCGATCATCGAAGCAGGTGCGAAGCTGGTAAAGGCAAGTAAAATGAGCAAGGCATTCTTTACCAACAGTGGTACAGAAGCAATCGAAGGTGCTTTAAAAGCAGCTAAGAAATATGCATATGTACGTGACGGACATGCAGATCATGAGATCATTGCCATGAACCATTCCTTCCATGGAAGAAGTATCGGAGCACTTTCCGTGACAGGAACTGCTCATTACAGAGAGCCCTTTGAGCCTCTGATGGGTGGTGTGAAGTTTGCGGATTTCAATGATCTTGAGAGTGTAAAGGCTCAGATCACAGATAAGACCTGCGCGATTATCACTGAGGTTGTTCAGGGTGAGGGCGGTATTTATCCGGCGAAGAAGGAATTTCTGGAAGGTCTGCGTCAGATCTGTGATGAGAAAGATATTATGCTGATCTTCGATGAGATCCAGTGCGGTATGGGAAGAACCGGACATTATTTTGCATGGCAGGCATACGGTGTACAGCCGGATATTATGACAAGTGCGAAAGCTCTTGGATGTGGTGTGCCGGTAGGTGCGTTTGTATTGAATGAGAAAGCTGCCAAAGCTTCTCTGGAGCCAGGTGATCATGGTACAACTTATGGTGGAAACCCGTTTGTATGTGCTGCAGTCAGCAAAGTATTTGACATTTATGAGAATGATAAGATCATTGAACATGTACAGGAAATGACTCCATATCTGGAACAGAAACTGGATGAAATTGTTGCAAAACATGAATGCGCTGCAACAAGACGAGGCATGGGCTTCATGCAGGGAATCGTGATCCAGGGCCGCCCGGTTGGTGAAGTTGTAAAGGCTGCTCTTGCAAAAGGACTGCTGGTGATCTCGGCAGGCAGTGATGTACTGAGAATCGTACCTCCGCTTGTGATCACAAAAGAACATATTGATAAGATGGCTGCAATTTTGGATGAGTGTATGGAATAATTTTAGTGAATCAGGCAAGTAGCGAAACGGATGATTTTATCTGTTTGGCATGAATCTGAGTGTTTTTACAAAATGCTCCGGGTATAATCAGTAACTGATTATATCCGGAGCATTATTTTTGCAGAGAAAATACCATCTTGATAGGTAAAGTCACAGGCACCTCCGTTTTTGTCGGTAATGTGGCGGACAGATTCGATTCCTATGCCGTTGCCGGAGCGTTTGGAGGATTGGAAAATATTGTTTTTTTGCTGTATTTTGCCATCGAAGGTGTTCTCCACATGAATCAGAAGCAGATGATTATGGTGGGGATAAATCTCCACATTAATCTTTCTGCGGGCAGGCTCTGTTTTCGCACTTGCCTGGATGGCATTTTCCAGCAGATTGGAAAACACAAGGCACAGATTAATCTCATCTATGGAAAGATCAGCAGGCAGGGAAACCAGTGCATGAAAAGGAATGTTTTCTCTTTCTGCAAGGGTGGAATAATATCCGAAAACACTGTCAACAGCCTGATTTTCACAGAAATGCAGGTTATAGTCAGAGATTTTTCCGGTTGCAGCGGAGAGATACTTTTTGATCTTTTCCATGTCACCCTGTTCTGCCAGAGAGGATAACTGCACAAAGTGATGCCGGATATCGTGACGCGCCTGTCTGGCTTCTTCAATAGCCATGCAGAGATTCTCGTATCTTTCCTGCTGAAGAGTAAGAAAATGGTTCTCCTGCTGAAGTCTGGCATTTCTGTTCAGACTGACTGCCATCATAAGAAACATGGCATAAAACAGGAGCAGGATTATGAGCAGTACAAGACTGAAAACAATATAGCACTGCAGGACCCGTCCGGTATATAAAGTATTGCGGTATTTAGGAATCATAAAAAGATTCACTCCGATGAAGATTACCGGAAGAATCCAGAATACGTACCAGGTCTGGGCAAAGTTCTCGTCTGTGATCATTGTCTGTACACAGTGGCGGGCAGGATACCAGGCTGCCAGAACAAACAGCAGGCAGATGACATTATAGAAAATTCCTGCACCAGTGTGCAACCACAGTTCGTTTTCTGTAATATGCAGGTCAGCAGTCATAAGTGCATTGACTGCCCGGGACAGACTTTTGACACATGTAAAAACTGCGAAGACTGCCAGAAAAATACTGACGGATTTCCAGACAGAGATTTTTAATGTTTTATGGTAAATGAGCATAATGACAGGCAGCAGAGGAAACAGGAACCATCTGGTCGGAATTTGCAGGGCACAGCAAACTGCCCCTCCCAAAATACAGATTCCCAGAAGAAGAGGAAGAAGCCATGCTGTCAGCTTAAGCGGTGTCTGTCTCAGATAGCTTTTTACAGGCAGATATGCCAGCAGTATGCCGGGAATGATTACGGAAAGTTCAAGTACAGGGCGAAGTATGTCAGTCATTTCAGGACCTCCTTTGGAACAGAAATTCCATAAATGTCTGTCTGGCGTTTTTGAGAAGCTTCCTGCTCACCGGGATATTACTTCCGTTATCAAGGCGAAAGCCTGTTCCGTCAAAATCAACTGCATGCTCAAGATTGATCACAACGCCACGGTTACACTGATAGAAACGTGAGTCCATTTTCAGGGAGGTTATGAAGGAGTCAAAGGACTGACGGGTGACCAGTTCCCTTTCACCGGCAGTGTGGATGTGGATCATATGGGAAAAATGCTCTGCGTAGATTATTTTCCGGAAGGGAATCTGAATATTACTGCCGTTCACCTTTACATCTATGTATTTCCCGGAATCCGGGATGCGGGAAAGGATTTCATCTGCCAGTGTGGAAATATCATTTTCACTGTAGGGCTTTACAAGATAGTGGAGAGCCCGGACCTGAAATCCTTCTAATGCATGGTCAGTGGAAGTTGTTGTAAAGATCAGCAGACAGTCAGTATCTGATCTGCGAAGTTCTTTTGCTGTATCAATTCCGTTAGATCCATTCATATAAATATCCAGAAACACTACAGTGAAAGGGCAATCCTTCGCTGCAGAGAGGAAAGTCTCTCCATTCTCATATTCAAATATATCTACATGGACATTACGTCTGGAAAACTGAGATTCCAGTCTGGTTCGCAACAGTGTCCTTTCTTCTGAAATATCATCAACAATTGCAATTCTCATAGTAAATCTTCCTTTTTATTTTGTACCGGTAATGGTACGTTCTGGAAACAGTATATCACAAAAACAGGTGGCTGATTTACAATTCGTGCTATTTTTATTCCTTTCGTGACAGAATCATTGAAATAAATTTCTGCTTTCTTATAATGTGCTTAACAGGTACAGGAAAGAGTTTAACAGAAAAAAGGAGGGGTTTGGTGTACTGTATTGCTGTGTTGGCTGTCAATGAAAAAGAAGGACAGGATTATGCAAAATATATTATTGATTACTGTACTGAGAGAAGTATCTTTCCATTGGTTGAACTCTATCAGAACCAGGAAAGCTTTTTTGAACAGATACAGAAAACTGTGCCGGCTGTAGTGCTTCTTGCACTGCCCGGAGTGTCCGGACTGAATGCAGCAGAACATCTCCGCTCCTTATATCCGGGATGTGGTGTCATTTGGTGCAGTGACCTTGATTTTTCGCTTCATGCTTTCAGATTGCGGGTTGAGTATTTTTTTATGGAACCTGTGGACGAGCAGAAGATAAGAGAAGGTTTTTCTGTCTGGCTGAAACACAGTAAGGCAATGTAACAGGGATATTATTATGATTCAGGAGGAAATAATATGAAGAAAAGGGTTTTAATTCTTGCGATGGCAGCGTTTATGGTAACAGCTTCATCTGATTATACAATTAGTATTGTTCATGCGGAAGAGGCATCAGAACTTCCGGTCAAGGCACTTACACCGAAGGCTATGGATGTGAATCCGTATATGGCAGCCAGTGATTCTAATATTCATCATGACTGCTATAATACAGATTCAACAGATGAGGTATTGCCTGTTGATATTTATTCTGAGATCAATGTTTCTTATGAAAAAGTTAATCCCAATGCTTCCCCGGCAGTCTTTTTTGATTCCTATGGACATTCTGTGGTTCCACTTCTGGGTGGCCTGGCGATCCGTGATATTAATGCAGATGAGGCACAGACCTTGGGCTATTTTTCACCAAAACAGCATGACAATGGAAGTTATCTGATACAGAGTTCATATTCTTTTGTAGATGAGAGCAATCGCATTGTGTGTCCGACGAACGATAATCGGGTACTTATGCTTAAGGCTACAGATGAGGAGGGAAATGTACTTCCGGAATTTGAGAAGGTTCTGGATATCGACATTAAAGCGGCAGCAGAGGCAGCGCTTGGAAAAACACTGGATCAGAATCTGTTATCTGTAGTTTTTGATTATGAGGGAAATCTCTGGTTTGCAACAGGAGGCTTCCGCATTTATCCTGACAGAAAACAGCAGGGAACCTTTGGCTATGTTTCACGTGCAGCTATCGATAAGATCTTGAATGGAGAAGATGTGGATCTGTCAGATGCAGTGTTTGTATATGAACTGGAACCGGGAGAGGGTGCAGAGAATGGTATTGCGGCATCTAAGGAGGGTGCGGTCATTCTGACAAATCTGAAGTGTTATCTGCTCCAGGCGGATAATGGTGTGAAAAAAGTCTGGGAAACTTCCTATAAAAGTGTGGGTGCTAAGGAAAGCAAAGAAGGCGATGAGACGACAGGTGGCGGTCTTGCATGGGGAGGTGGATGTTCCCCGTCTCTGACCAAAGATCTGGTTATGTTTACAGATAATCAGGATCCGGTAAATCTTATTGCGGTGGATATGAAAACAGGAGAACAGGTTGCGAGCATGCCTGTTATAGATGAGCTTCCGGAAGGTACACAGGTGTCTGTGGAAAATTCTGCAATTGTATATGATGATGGAGAGGGAACAGTAAGCACGATCGTATGTAACTGGTTTGGTGCAGGAAGTGCGAAGCTTGGAGAAGCAGATAATGATTCCTCAATACAAAGCTATGAGAATATTTATGATGTGGGCTGGCTGAGACAGGGCAATAAAATGATCGCGCCGGGTATAGAACGTGTGGATACAGTTAAGACGGAGGACGGATATGAGATGAAGAGTATCTGGTGCAGAAGTGATCTGTCTGACACTTCCATGATGAAGCTGTCCACTGCAACAGGATATATTTACGGATATGTTCAGGATATGGAAACTGGTATGTGGCAGTATATCATGCTTGATTTTGAGACAGGCGAGACTGCATTTACCATGGATATTTCTGACAAACCGGGATACAACAACATGGCTATCGGTATGTATGCGGGAAACAGCGGAAATGCACTCTATTGTCCGACCGGCTATCTGGAACTTCTGAGACTGCAGGACAGGTTTGTATATCTGCCGGAAATGCCTTACCGCAAGGTGGATCTGGATCAGGCAATGCGCAATGTGTTAAGCCAGGAGAAATTTGCAGCAGACGGCGGCCAGGGAGAGGTGGAAGGATGGCTGAACACGATCACAATTGAGAATGTACATCCGAATACGACCGTTGCAATACGTATGAAAGGAATCTCAGGGGAAACAGGTTCTTTGAAGCTGTATGCATATGGTACAGACGGTACCCTGAAGGAAGTTCCGGAAGAGAAATGGCATATCCAGACAGAAGATGGTGAAACACCGGATACGCTGACAGAAGATGTACTGTATGAGGTACACATGACTGTGGAAGATGGTGGTGACTTTGATCTCAGTGAAACGGAAAAAGAGATTAAGATATCCGCTGTTCTGGGAATCTGAAGGAGATTCGATACAATAATATAACCTGATTTTCCGTTTTTGGGAGCTGTTTCGGCAGCTCTCAAATTTTTTTAAAAAATTTGATTTTCAGGTGAGAGTTTTTCGCTTTTTTTGTACCTATATAAGTGAAAGACTTTTTAGGACTTTTTTGTGAAAGGAGGATGGAAGGCATGTATGATACCAAAAAGCGTATCGAATTGGTAAAAAAACGAATGCATGAATACCACCGCCGCCAGGAGCGGCGCACAGTCTGCCGGCTGTCTGTTCTGTGTACCCTGTTATTCCTGTCTCTTGTGGGAGCAATGGGGATAATGCAAAGCCAGCCAATAAACGTTACGGGAATGTACGGCACAATTCTGCTGCATGAGGACGCAGGCGGCTATGTGTTGGTGGCTGTCATTTCCTTTACTGCGGCAGTCGTGATTACCGCATTATGTATCAAATTCAAAAAAAGAGGATAAAAGAGTCAAGATGCAGAAGATCATGTATAAAGAAAGGAAAGGTGGAAAGTATGAGGAAAAAGTTATTAGCCGGGATTCTGGCACTTGCATTGTGTTCTACAAATATGCCCCCCCAGACCATATTTGCGGAAGAATTTACTTCCGGAAATCAGGATGTAGTGTCTGAGGAAGAAACTCCGGAGATTTTTACCAATGAAGAGCAGGAAGCGGCAGGAGAGACAGATGAGGAACTGTCTGTATTCAGTTCAGAAGAGGTTCCTGAATTTAATGATGCCCCCGATGAGGCAATGGCTGCTGCGGAAAATGAACAAGCTGGAGAAATTGATTTAGCTGATAACGATAAGGTTATGAACGGAGTTTATACTATAAGTTCGGCAGGAGATTACAAATTCACATGTAGCCGGGAAACAGGAAATAGAATTGTGGTTGATGGAAAGAAAATTTCAGCGAAAGACAGCATCAACATTTATCTTAATAAAGTAAATATCAATACATCTGCTGGTCCGGCACTGCAAATAAATGTTAATGTTGAAGCTACAGTCACTATCTATTTAACAGGCACAAATAATCTTATAGCAAAGAATACATATTATGCCGGTTTACTGAAAGCTAACAAAGCTTCGCTTATAATAACAACCAAGGTTTTAGACACTACTGCAGGAATCTTAAATGCTCATGGTAGTAGCGATGGGGATAGCGCCGGAATTGGTGGCAGTAATATTACTATTAATAGTTGTTCTGTAATTGCTAGTTCTAAGTATGGTGCTGGAATTGGTGGCAACAAGCGAGGCGCTGGCAGTCATATTACCATTATTAATGCTTCTGTAACTGCTCGTTCTACGGATGGTGCCGGAATTGGTGGCGGCCTTTACGGCGATGGCAGTGATATTATCATTAATAATAGTTCTGTAACTGCTAGTTCTACGAATGGTGCCGGAATTGGTGGCGGCGAAGGAAATTCTTGCAGTCGTATTACCATTAATAGTAGTTCTGTAACTGCTAGTTCTACGAATGGTGCCGGAATTGG